>Ga0105355_10000120_pt1 | contig 65446 bp, 54 predicted proteins | sample GOMGulsemesocosm_2_FD_83508 | JGI IMG/M metagenome (GOLD analysis project Ga0105355, IMG submission 83508) | Methane-oxidizing microbial communities from mesocosms in the Gulf of Mexico - GOM9C Gulf of Mexico | ecosystem: Environmental > Aquatic > Marine > Cold seeps | place: Gulf of Mexico...
ACACCAAGGTCTGCCAATTGCACATCGAGTTGGGCGTCAAGTTGCTCTAAGCTGGACTGAGAATTCATATCGCCCTCATGCAATGCGTCAGCACTAGCCTCGGGCTGCGACGATAGGTCCTGCAGTTCGACACTGTCAAGCGGCGTTTGCATCTGGCCCAAGTGAATGACCTCCAGCGCGACAAAGAGCTTGTTCATCTCGAAGTGATTGTAAGCGATCGCCAGCAAACCTATTCGCAACTGCTGCAACAGTGGCGGAATTAAGACCATCAGCCGCCGTCTAGCGTCGCTATCATTGATGGGCCCCACGCTCCACAGTAAGTCATCGACCCACTGCAATGCCTCGTGCCAGGGCTCGGGTTCTTGTTCGCGCTTTAATAAACGCAGGAACAAAACATTGCTCCAGGGCTCCCGCAATATCTTCTCGACTGCGGGCTGCAGAACACGCCCAGCAATTTTTTCCGCTAGCAGCGACTGCACTGCGGCCCTGGCAAGCTCCGCCTTCGCCTTGCCGTCCTCGGCATTGATAGTACGCTGCTCAACCAATTTGGTGCGACGCCGGGTCAGTTCCACAAACGCCACAAAGTCGGTCAGCACCTCCTGGTAGAGCTCGACACTATTGCCTTCAACCAGGCGACTGACCACCTCAGATACCTTGTCGTAAAGCGGGTCGCGGACATTATCTACCTGTCCCGACCAGCCCATACTGGCATAGGCTATTTCATTCAACAATTTTCTAGCGGGATGCCCAGCCGTGCTAAAAAAGCTCTTGTCTTGCATCGCTACCTTGACGATAGGGATCTGCAGGCGACAGATAAGTCCCTTAATAGCAGTCGCCAGATTGCGGTCGTCCAGAATATATTGGAATAACATAGCGACTAAATTGATGGCATCATCATCCGGCTGATTTATGCTCATTGCCGCGGTGGGCATCGACGCGGTTAGCGCTTGGTCTAACATCTGTCGTACATCGAGCGGCGCTAGAGCCTGGGAGCCCTCACCGGGGAATTGTTTGTCGGCGCTACGCTGAATAACCTGTAGCAGATCGAATAGTTTTTCCTGGGGAATCTGACTGGCCTGGCCTGGAGCGGCCAATCCAGTGAAAAGCCCAGCCGGCCCACTTTGCGGGTAAGCCGTCGACGGCTGCTGCTGTATCATGCCCTGAAGGTCGGAAAACAGACTCTGAGTACCGTTCGCCGGAGGACTATCGTCGGCTATCTTGCTCGGCTGAAGCACCGCTTTAGGTTCAACATTCAATGACTTCGCGGCGGCGGTTAACACCGAGCAAGCTTGCGCATAGACCGATTCCAGGTCGGCCATAACATAGCGATCAAACAATTTGAACAGAACCAGCTTAGCCTTTATATCCAAATCCAAATCACGGCATACCCCAACAAAGGCCCGGCAAATAATCTGAGGAGCCAACGGATTAATTGTACTGCCGGTGCCATCGGCAGTCAGTAGGGCGTCGATATAGCTGCTCATCGTGTCGAGTTTGGCCCGGTATTGACCACGGGCTTTGGCAATCATCGCGTCTGTGGCGACCAATTCCTCCAGCTCTTCCTGAGCGACTAGCGCCAGGGAGTCGACTGCTGCCATTGCCGCGGGTTCTGACGGCCGAGGCGGACTAGCGGGCTGTCCATGTAACAACTCAAAATGTGCCTGTAATTCACTGAAAAAACCCTGCTCCAGGGTGCGGCGCTGCATGCGAATTTCGCGCATGGACTCAAAATACATATTTTGCACAGTATTTTGAACAGCGCGATCTGCCAGTTCGAACAGCGCATCGTCAACATTATCGAATAGGGCCTGTAACAGGAGTTCAAGCGCATGACTTGAGCGGTTCTCCAGCACAATAAAATGCGTTGCCGTGCTGTCGCTCATTGCAGCCGCCCTCGCCGACCCGGGATAACCCGGTGAGCCAGTGATATTAATTACTTTTTTTACATCGCTCACGGCCTCACCTCTGGGCACATGCGGCCCAATTATACGTTACTAACAACTACCTACTATAGTTAATAGGCAGCCTCTATGGCAGTATCGGCTGTCGATTCCAGCACCTGGCGCTGTTGTTCAAAGGGAGACAAGCATTGCCAGCAAAAATCGGTGCCATCAAACTGCCACCAATTCTGCAACCAGTACTGGGCTCCGTAGCCCTAACACTAACGCAATAACGATAGCTACATTATATGAAATCAGCGCCGCGAAACAATGAACCAGTCCACAGTGGTGACTCACGCAAGCTCGGAATCGGTATGTTTGTGCTAGCTTGGGGCGTACTTATCCTATTGCTGGTCCTTTTTTTCAATCATTGGTTAAAAGAACAACAAAACCCCAATCGCCAACCCCACAGCAGTAAGTCGGCCATGGGGCAGATCGAAGTGACGCTGAAGGCCAATAAGCAGCACCACTACGTAGTCAATGGCACGATAAACGGTCATAACGTGGTATTTCTACTCGATACAGGAGCCACCGACGTGGTGATCCCCAGTGTTATTGCCCAGGCCATCGGCCTGCGCTCGGGTAGGAAAAATTACGCCAACACCGCCAATGGCGCGGTGGCGGTCTATGCCACCGTGCTTGACAACGTTCAGGTTGGCGATATCAAGCTCAGTAATATCACCGCTAGTATCAATCCCGGGATGCAGATGAACGCGGTATTGTTGGGTATGAGTGCACTGCGGAAAATTGAATTCACCCAGCGCGGGGACACTCTGACATTACGCCAATAGCCACTTGCACAGGGGCTATACTACCTCGGCAGTAATGCTACCACTGCCACCGTGTGCCTGGGCCGTAATTAACTGCTAGAATTAGCCCTCGAGAAAAACGGCCGTACTTTAGAACTTAATGAGAACTAACAGATAGAGCGACATTCATGACACTACCCTCTTACGCGCTTCAGGATTTGGCTATCACTGTGAGCCGCGCCCTGGAAGAAGACATTGGCACAGGCGACATTACCGCCCAATTAATACCCGCTCACCACACCGCCAGCGCGGCCATTATCACCCGGGAGACAGCCATTCTCAGTGGTCAGGCCTGGGTCGACGAGGTATTCCGGCAGATCGATGCCAACGTCAGCGTCGAATGGCACGCCCAAGACGGGGACCAGCTGACAGCAAACCAACGACTGTTTACCTTGCAAGGATCGGCGCGAAGCTTGTTAACCGGCGAGCGCCCAGCATTAAACCTGCTGCAACTCCTGTCCGGCACCGCCACCACCTGCAGCCGCTACGCTCAATTAGTGGCCGGAACCACGGTGAAATTGCTCGATACCCGCAAAACCATCCCGGGCCTGCGCAACGCACAAAAATACGCGGTCACCTGTGGCGGTTGTTACAATCACCGCATTGGCCTGTACGATGCTTTTTTAATCAAAGAAAATCACATTGCAGCCTGCGGAGGCATTGACCGGGCTGTGGCCACTGCCAGAACCAACGCCCCTGGTAAACCGGTAGAAGTGGAAGTGGAGAGTCTCGACGAATTGTCCCAGGCGCTGAGCGCCGGAGCCGATATCATTATGCTGGACAATTTTGATTTGGCCAGCCTGCGCGAGGGCGTGGCAATGGCTGCAGGACGCGCCAAGCTAGAAGCCTCTGGCGACATTAACGAAAAGACGATTAGAGCGGTGGCAGAAACTGGGGTGGACTTTATCTCCATCGGCGCCCTAACCAAACATTGTGTGGCAGTGGATTTATCCATGCGCTTTACTGCCTAGGTCGCCTTTACAATCACTGATACATAGGCCTTTGCAGCGGTTAGCCACAATTTCGATGAGTTATGTAATTATCGACACTAAGGCCCAACTCGTTGAAGTTGTTCCTGTCGATGCAGTAAGTTTGAAATCGATGCATCAAAACTAACTTTGCAGCTAATGTCCAGCACTGAGCCGCAGTAAAAAACATACAATGAATTGGGTCCCAAGGGCGTGATCATTTCAATTATACCGACTCTCACCGGTACATCCGGCGTGGTGAGTTTTGCCATCGGGGCGGCTGTCGCTTGTAGTACTACTGAAAAGAAATACCGCCACAAAGCGTATGTTTCACGCCCTAACCCAAAACCCTGTCTCGTACAGGTTTTTTGTTTTAGCCACGCGTCACGCCGTTGCCGATACGGCTCAGCTACCACGTCTGTAATCGTCGGTTAAAACAAGCGCCTTATCAATTAGGCAGAGGTCATTAAATAGACTACAATCAACTAGTTACTGAATTGACCTAAGAGTGAGAATCAAGCTTACCAATGAATGCCATCCCCTTAAGCGGCCTCGCTCGCCGCCTGGTAAAAGACAATCTGCTCAGCGAAGAAGTCGCCCAGCAGGCCTATCAGGACGCTTCGGTCGAAAAACGTCCTTTTGCCTCGTATCTGGTGAGTAATAACTTGTGTTCCAGCACTGCTATCGCGGTAGCTGCCTCCGACGAATTTGGCACCCCGCTGTTCAATTTGGCCGCCTTCAATATGGAAATGGCGCCTAAAGATCTGGTGGATATCAAACTTATTCAACAGCACCACACACTGCCACTGTACCGCCGTGGCAACCGACTCTACATCGCCGTGTCCGACCCCACTAACTTGCGCGCCCTCGATGAAATCAAGTTTCATACCGGTATCAATACCGACGCCATATTAGTCGAAGAGAATTTACTAGCCGAGGCGATCTCGCGTTTTGTCGACGCCAACGAAGAGCCCATCGGTGGTTTTGACGACATGGACGACGGCCTCGAGGACCTCGATATTGAGACCGTCGACGAAAACAGCAATAGCGACAGCGACAGCGGGGCAGATATCGACGAGACCCCCATTGTTCGTTTTGTGAACAAAATGTTGATCGACGCGATCAAGATCGGGGCCTCAGATATCCATTTCGAGCCCTATGAAAAAAGCTACCGGGTGCGCTTTCGCACCGATGGCATCCTGGCCGAAGTCTCCAGGCCGCCGATGAATATCGCCGGGCGCCTAGCGGCGCGACTCAAAGTTATGTCGCAAATGGACATCTCCGAGCGGCGGGTGCCCCAGGACGGCCGCATCAAAATGAAGCTGTCTAAGTCTCGGGCCATCGACTTTCGGGTCAATACGCTGCCAACCCTATTTGGCGAAAAAATCGTACTGCGGATACTAGACCCCAGTAGTGCGCAAATGGGTATCGATATGCTGGGCTACGAGCCCGAGCAGAAAGACATGTATATGCACGCCCTGCAACAGCCTCAAGGTATGATTTTGGTCACCGGCCCAACCGGCAGTGGCAAAACAGTATCGCTGTATACTGGCCTGAATATACTCAATGAGCCGCAGATCAACATCTCTACCGCCGAAGATCCAGTGGAAATTAATCTGGAGGGCATTAACCAGTGTCATGTAAACCCCAAGGTGGGGCTGACCTTCGCCGAGGCCTTGCGCTCGTTCCTACGCCAGGACCCGGATATCATCATGGTCGGGGAAATTCGCGACCTGGAAACCGCCGAAATCTCGATAAAAGCGGCCCAGACAGGCCATATGGTGATGTCTACGCTGCACACCAACAGCGCCGCCGAGACCATCACTCGACTGATGAATATGGGCGTACCCGCCTTCAATATTGCCACCTCAGTCAGCTTGATTATTGCCCAACGCCTGGCCAGACGGCTCTGCTCCGAGTGTGCGGAACCGGCAGATATCCCCCACGAGATATTACTGAAAGAGGGTTTTACCGAGGCCATGTTAGCTGAGGCAACCCTGATGAAGCCGGTCGGCTGCAATAAATGTAGCAACGGCAACAAGGGCCGAGTCGGAATCTATGAAGTAGTTCGCATCACCGACAAGATCAGCCGTATTATTATGGAGAACGGCAATTCCATTGAAATCGATGACGCTGCACGGGCCGAAGGTTTTAATGATTTACGTCGTTCGGCACTGGTAAAGGCGGCCCAAGGTCTTATCAGTCTGGAAGAAGTGAACAGAGTAACAAAGGACTAATCAATGGCTACAGCAACCGTAAAAACCAGTCTATATACCTGGCAGGGCACTGACCGCCAGGGCAAGCCCACCAGTGGTGAGAGCCAGGGTGTTAGCCAGGCCATGGTCAAAGCCCAATTACGCAAGCAGGGCATTACCCCCAAAGCGGTCAAGAAAAAGCCAAAACCTCTCTTTGGCAGCGGCGGCCGAGCGATACAACCGGCAGATATTTCCATCTTCACCCGCCAACTTGCGACCATGATGAAGGCCGGTGTACCCCTGGTACAGAGCTTTGATATTGTCGCCGAGGGCTTGGACAACCCCACCATGGGGGAGCTGGTACACCAGATTAAAAATGAGGTCGCCTCCGGCTCTGGTTTTGCCAATGCCATTAGCAAACATCCCAAGTACTTCGACGATTTGTTCTGCAATCTGGTGGCCTCCGGCGAGGCCTCCGGCACCCTGGAAACCATGCTGCAGCGAATCGCCACCTACAAGGAAAAATCCGAGGCGTTAAAGGCTAAAATTAAAAAGGCGTTGACCTACCCTATTGCGGTGTTAGTGGTCGCCGTCGTGGTAACCGGTGTTTTGCTGGTCAAGGTCATACCCACCTTTGCCGACACGTTTCAGAGCTTTGGCTCTGAGCTACCAGCCTTTACCGTGATGGTGCTGCGCCTGTCGGAGTTTGTGCAGGAATGGTGGTTGATTATTGTAATCGCGATCGTCTCTGCTATTTTTCTCTTCAAAGAAGCTCGCGCCCGATCCCCCGCCGTTGCCCTCGGAGTCGACAGGTTTATGTTAAAAGCACCGGTAGTGGGCAATATTATCTATATGTCAATCATTGCTCGCTTTGCGCGTACTTTATCAACTACCTTCGCCGCGGGTGTACCTCTTGTCGATGCGCTGGAAGCGGTATCCGGCACCGCCGGCAATATCATTTACTCCCGAGCCATTAAAAAAATTCGCGAAGAAGTAATCACCGGTCAGCAATTGTTTGTAGCCATTCGGGCCACTAAGCTGTTTCCCAGCATGTTGCTGCAAATGGTCTCCATTGGCGAACAATCTGGCGCCCTGGACGAAATGCTGGAAAAAGTCGCCGACCACTACGAAGCAGCTGTAGACAATGCCGTTGACAATCTAACCGCCCTGCTAGAGCCCATCATCATGAGCTTCTTAGGCGTTGTTGTGGGCGGTTTGATGGTGGCGATGTACCTGCCTATCTTTATGATGGGTGCCGCCATTTAACAACTCATTAACGACTCGGTCTCAGCGTTCTGGGGCCGTAGCTGTATTAACCCATAAGAAGTCCTATGTCCCTGATTGATGCCCTACAAAATCATCCCGCGCTGCTAATCGCCTTCGCCGCTATTATTGGCCTATTGGTAGGTAGTTTTCTCAATGTTGTTATCTATCGGCTGCCACTGATGATGCAGCGAGAATGGACTACTGAATGCCGGGTGTTACTTGAGCTCGATGAGGACAATGCCGCTGAAGAAGACGTTTTTAACCTGGCCCAGCCCAACTCACATTGCCCCCATTGCGATGCGCCGATCAAACCGTGGCAAAACATCCCGGTGATCAGCTATTTATTGTTAAAGGGCCGCTGTGCTCAATGCAAAACCGGTATTTCAGCGCGCTATCCCATCGTCGAAGCGGTGACCGCTCTATTGTCGGGGCTTATCGCCTGGCAGTTGGGCTCCCCCCTTCTGGTGTTGGCGGGATTGTTGTTCACCTGGAGCTTAGTCAGCCTGACTATGATTGATGCTGACCACAAGCTGCTACCGGACCAAATTACCTTACCGCTGCTATGGGCGGGATTGATCGCCAACAGTTTTGGACTGTTCGTACCTCTAGCCGATGCCCTGTGGGGCGCTGTATTGGGTTATATGAGCCTGTGGACGGTATTCTGGGCCTTCAAATTACTGACCGGTAAAGACGGTATGGGCTATGGCGACTTTAAATTATTGGCAGCGCTAGGGGCCTGGATGGGCTGGCAGTCGTTGCTGGTGATCATCTTAATGTCTTCGCTGGTGGGTGCAGTAGTTGGCACTGTCATGCTAGTTATCAGCAAACGCGGACGCAATACTGCCCTTCCCTTTGGCCCCTACCTCGCGGCGGCGGGCTGGATCACTTTTCTCTGGGGTGAGCAGATCGCCCAATTCTATTTTCGCGTAACCGGTATTGCCTAAACGCTACAACCCTGTGAGCGCCAACACCCAAAGCTGTAACCCTTTGCCTACAGCGCAAATTTAGCTGCCGGTATGCGGTCAAATTCGTTAGAATGACACTCATTTAGTTCGCGAGGAAACAACCATGTTTGTAGTAGGTTTAACGGGGGGGATTGGCAGCGGTAAAACTGCGGCGACCGATTGCTTCAAGACACTGGGTATCGCCATTGTCGATGCCGATATTGCCTCGCGGGTAGTGGTAGAGCCGGGGCGAGAGGCCCTACTCCGCATTGCCGAGCACTTTGGTAGCAACTTTCTACAAGCCGACGGCGGCCTCGATCGGGCGCAATTACGTGGCAAAATATTCTCCGATCCCGAGGCCAAAGCCTGGCTGGAGGCACTGCTACACCCGCTGATTGCCCAAGAAATTAAGGAGGGACTGGCCCGGGCCGACAGTCCCTACGCCATCTTCGTATCGCCGCTACTGGTAGAATCCAAGCAGAGAGATCTATGCGATCGCCTGTTAGTCATCGATGTACCGGAGCAGCTACAGATCCAGCGAACAACCCAACGCGATAACAACGACGCGGAGCAAGTTCAGCGCATTATCGCCAGTCAGGCCAGCCGTCAGCAGCGCCTGCAAGAAGCTACTGAGGTAATCGAAAACACCGGGGCGTTAGCCGATTTACAGCAACAAGTGAAAATACTACACCAGCAGTACATAGGTCTGGCGGCGGCATCCTCAAACACAACTGGAAAAGCAGATGAGCGATGAAAAACAGCAACAAAACCTGATCTCCTGCCCCGGCTGCAAGGCGACCATCGCCTGGAGCCTGCAAAACCCGCACCGACCGTTTTGTTCCGAGCAATGTAAAAATAAAGACTTCGTCGCCTGGGCCAATGGCGACAATGCCCTGCCAGGCCAACCTGACTATGACGATATGTTTACCAGCGAGCTTCCGGACCGAGACTATTAAACCCGTCTTTTTTTCACCGAGCTATATGCTCTTACAATTAACCTGTCACGGTAATCGCCTGCGATTAAAAACCTGTGCAGCGTAATAATCCGAGAGCGCGACGACGGCTGTTGCCAAAATCGCTATACATTCGATACAACGCTGCGATTGACCACTGCTACAAAAAATGCTCTATTTGCACTCAACTGCCAACCCTTGCCTGAAGACATACTATGAAAGTAACAGTTCTAACACGACTACTACTCACCCTGCTAACTAGTGCTCTACTTGGCGCCTGTTCGAATTCGACCGAGGACACAACTACTGCCATGAATACCGACGCAATGCTGACAGTGCAAAGCCCTAATGGCACTCTAATCGGTGCCTGGGCCGAGGAAAACTCACAGATTCGCGTTTTTCACGGCGTTCCCTACGCCGCAGCGCCCGTTGCCGAGCTGCGCTGGCGCGCCCCCCAGGCTGCGCCGAGCTGGACCGGCGTGCGCCGGGCAACAGAGCCGAGAACCGCCTGCTGGCAGGCCACCAATGTCGATGACTGGGTGTGGTCCCGAGGCGAGTTCGAACGTAGCGAAGACTGCTTGTACCTTAATATATGGTCTCGCGGCGACAATACTAAAACACCGGTAATGGTCTGGTTTCACGGCGGCGCCCACACGTCTGGCATGGGGCACGATCAAATTTTCGACGGCAGCTCGTTAGCGAAAAAAGGCGTTATTTTGGTCAGTATTAACTACCGCCTGGGGCCTTTTGGTTTTCTCGCCCACCCGGCACTGCAACAAGAGTCGCAGCACGACAGCGCGGGCAATTATGGCCTACTGGACAAAATCGCCGCTCTACAATGGGTGCGCGACAATATTGAGGCATTTGGCGGCGACGCAAATAATGTCACTATCTTTGGCCAATCCGCGGGTTCTCAGAGCGTCTGCTCACTCATGGTCTCACCGCTGGCGGCCAATTTATTCCATAAGGTGATAGGCCAGTCCGCCGCCTGTGTAAGCCCACTACCCGTTGCTGACGCCGACGGAATTATTAGGGGCAGCAAACTGGTTGATGCCCTCCCGGGCGGCGCCAGCGCCATGCGCCAGGCTTCTCCACAACAACTATTGGAGGCCGCTAGCACTACCCAGTGGGATAGCCAATCGCGCATTGTTATCGATGGCTGGGTAGTGCCCGACTTCCAAGACCGCCTGTTTGCCCGCGGTAAACAGGCTAAAGTCCCGCTATTGCTGGGCTCTCTGGCTAACGAGGGCAATGAGCTATTCCCAATCAACCCGGCCTTAACCGAAGCTGAGTTATCCACAACCTTAACCACCTTAATGGGAGAGGATCTGGCACCCCTGCTGCTCGCCGAATACCGCGAAGAATTGACGCAATCCCCCGGTATCGCCCAACACGCAATTTTTACCGACCAGTTTATGACCTTCGGTATGCGCCGCTGGGCGAGCTATCAACGGGACGCGGGGCAAGCCACGTATTTGTATTTTATGGATCACGTGCCACCGGCCTTCCGTTTGTATATGCCTGAAAAGCCAGACTTGGAACTCTCCGCGGGCCCGCGCAGCGGCGGTGCCTACCACTCTGGCGACCTGGCCTATGTATTTGGCACCACCAAACGTGTCGGTATGGATTGGCGGGAGCAGGACCATCGCTTATCGGATTTAATAGTCAATTACTGGACTAATTTTGCTAAATATGGCGATCCCAATGGCCCCGGTTTACCCCAATGGCGAGCCTTCGATGCCGACAACCACGCCACTCAGCGACTGGGGCCCGATACGGTTTCTGTCGACGGGGTTCGCAACGGGCCGATGAAACTCTTCGAACAGCGTTTCAAACGGAACACGCAATAACATTGAGAAATCACTATGAGAATAGTTGATTACAGTGCGATCCTCATATAGCGCGGAGCAGCACTAGAGGCTGCCAAAGTGCCTATTGTCGAGTGGTGTTTAGGGTAATGAACAGTGAGACCTGTCAGCTGCCAGTAGCAGTACCAAGTACCCGCTGTACCGCCAACACGATAGCCTTATTGGCCTCAGGGAATTGATAATCTGACAACTGTCCCGCGCCAACCCAGGCAATTGGCTGACCTTCGGCGCCTCTGGCCTTGCCGGTAAAGCCTTCAACCCACCACACGTCCAGCAACACCGACTTGTCGGCATAGTCGTGGGCAATTTTGATCAGCGGCCGACAACAGCTAACCTCAATGGCGAGTTCCTCTGCTAACTCTCTACCCAGTGCGCATTGCACCGACTCACCAAACTCTACCTTACCACCAGGGAATTCCCACAACCCACCTTGATGTAACTGCGCGGGGCGTCTGGCGATCAGGATTTTACCTTCGCGGTCGACAATGACACCAACTGCAACATGGATTGAAGTAGGTTTTGACACGATTTCTGACCTATTTTTATGGTTTGATCGGACGCAAATTAGCGTCCCCGTACATCAATCAGTCAGCTTCTACTATTTAGATTAGGTACGATACTCGGCATTAATACGCACATACTCGTGGGACAAATCACTGGTCCAGACCCTGGCCGATTGCTGGCCCCGGGCTAAGTCGATATTAATGGCGATCTCCTCCTCAGCCATTACCGCGGCTCCCAGCTCTTCGGTATAACTCGCCGCCCGAGCGCCGCCCTCCGCAATCAATACGTCGCCAATTTTAACACTAATCTTATCGACATCCAGCGCCTCCACCCCGGCCCGACCAATGGCCATTAACAGGCGGCCCCAGTTGGGGTCACTGGCAAATATCGCTGTTTTTACCAGCGGTGACTCCGCCACGGTATAAGCCACTTGCAGACATTCTGCCTCGTCAGCACCCCCCGCAACATTGACAGTAACAAACTTACTGGCACCCTCACCGTCTCGCACCAAGCCCTGAGCGAGCTCGATAAAAACCTCGTCAATGCATTGCTGCAGCGGCTCATAGAGACCCTCTGTGGCCTCAGTCAGCGGCGGAGCACTGGCCTTGCCTGTCGCGACCAACATGCAGGCGTCATTCGTCGAAGTATCGCCGTCGACGGTTATACGGTTAAACGAACAGGCTACTGCACTTTTTAACAGGGTATTTAGCAGTGGCTTAGCCACTGCTGCATCGGTGGCTATATAGGCTAACATGGTCGCCATATTTGGCTTCATCATACCGGCCCCCTTAGCCATACCCGTTACACATATACGCTGGCCGTCATAGTCAAAGTACTTCGAGGCGGCCTTGGGCCGGGTGTCGGTAGTCATTATTCCGCTCGCCGCGGCTAGCCAACCATCACCGCTAAGCGCAGTCATCGCCTTTGGCAGTGCCGCCACTATTTTGTCGACCGGCAACTCTTCGCCAATGACCCCCGTAGAAAATGGCAGCACACTGGCGTTGCTGGTACCACTTAGCTCGGCTAACGCGGCGCAGCTACTATACGCATCGCGCATACCTCGCTCGCCAGTACCGGCATTGGCATTGCCGGTATTAACCACAAAATAACGGCTATCCTGTTGTGCCATATGGGCCTTAGCAACATGCACTGGCGCGGCACAAAAGGCATTTTGGGTAAATACCCCGGCGACGGTTGCCCCCTCGCAAATAGCCATTACCACCAAATCCATCCGGCCTTCGGTTTTGATACCTGCGCTGCAGGTAGCCAATTGAAAACCCTCAATCGGATGTAAATATGCCAAGGTTCCTTCACCAACTGCCATGGGGCCCACCTATTATTGAACAACTACTTAAATTATCGCACCACTCTAATCATCACAGCTACCGTTACTCTGTTAGCTCAGCTTACCATGGCACTGCTTAAACTTTTTGCCCGAGCCACAGGGGCAGGGCTCATTGCGGCCAACTTTTTTCTCTGTTCGCACAAAGGGCTCAACCGGCTCCGTTCCCACTTCACCCGGCTCAGCGGGGGCCTCTATTGCCGCACTGGCCTCGTGGGTAAACTCCATTTGCTGTCTGGCGCTGGCCTCCCGGCGCCGACGCTCCAACTCCTCCACCTCGTCGTCGCGCTGGATTTGCACATTGCATAAAAAGCGCGTCACATCATGCTTCAAATTGACTAACATCGCTTGAAACAGTTCAAAGGCCTCGCGTTTGTATTCCTGCTTGGGATTTTTTTGGGCGTAGGCACGCAGCCCAATACCCTGACGCAAGTGATCCATGGTCGCCAAGTGCTCTTTCCACAAGTTGTCCAACACCTGCAACATAATGTGTTTTTCGAACTTTCGAATCTCCGGCCCAATCTCCTCGGCCTTAGCCCGATAGGTATCACTGATAGCCGCGGCAATACGCCCCCGCAGTGACTCTTCGTGCATATTGTTGTCGTCATCTAACCACTGCTGCACCGGTAGCGTACTGCCAAACTCCGTTGCCAGGCGCTGTTCCAGCGCTGCGATATCCCACTGCTCTTCGATGCTCTGTGGAGGTACGTACTCGGCGACCAGATCAGCTATTACGTCCTCGCGAATAGTTTCAATGATCTCGGAAATATCCTCGGACTCCAGTAACTCGGAACGCTGCTGATAAACAATCTGGCGCTGGTCGTTGGAGACATCATCGTATTCCAACAACTGCTTGCGTATATCGAAGTTGCGGCCCTCGACCTTGCGCTGAGCCTTCTCAATAGCGTTAGTCACCATTTTGTGCTCGATCGCCTCGCCCTTATCCATACCTAACGCCTGCATAAAGTTGCGTATGCGGTCAGAGGCAAAAATACGCATCAAACTGTCTTCCATCGACAGATAGAAACGGGACATACCGGCATCCCCCTGGCGCCCGGCTCGTCCTCGCAACTGATTGTCTATCCGCCGGGACTCGTGTCGCTCGGTGCCAATAATATGCAGTCCACCAGAGGCCAAAACCTCATCGTGGCGCAGCTGCCAAGCCGCGGTCACCTCGGCCACCTGCTGCTCGCTAGGATTTTCTAGCGCGGCTATTTCCGCCTCAATATTACCGCCCAACTTAATATCAGTACCGCGCCCCGCCATGTTGGTGGCGATGGTAACCACTCCGGACTGCCCGGCCTGGGCAATAATTTCCGCCTCATGTTGATGAAACTTCGCATTCAATACCTTATGTTCGATATTGGCCTTCTTAAACTGATTCGATACCTCCTCTGAGGTCTCAATCGAGGCGGTACCTACCAATACGGGCGCCCCGGAGGCAATCAACTCCTTTACATCGGCGGCAATCGCGTCGTATTTTTCTTCCTTTGACAAGTAGACCAGGTCATTGAGATCCTTGCGCTGGGCCGGTACATTGGTGGGGATAACCACCACATCGAGACCGTAAATATGCTGAAATTCGAAGGCCTCAGTATCAGCAGTACCGGTCATGCCCGCCAACTTATTGTACAAGCGGAAATAGTTCTGGAAGGTAGTCGAGGCCAACGTCTGACTCTCGGCCTGAATCTTCACTCCCTCTTTGGCTTCGATCGCCTGGTGTAAACCCTCAGACAAGCGGCGCCCGGGCATCGTTCTACCGGTGTGCTCATCGATTAATACCACTTGGGCATCCTGAATAATGTATTCCACGTCGTTGCTGAACAACTGGTGAGCCCGCAGAGCGGAGTAGACATGCTGTAGCAGCGTTAGATTAGCGGCTGAGTAGAGACTCTCGCCCTCCCCCAACAAACCGGCATCGGTCAACAACTCTTCGACAAGGGTATGGCCTTTTTCGGTAATTTCTACCTGTCGGGCCTTCTCGTCGATGGTAAAGTCACCCTCCTGCTCGCTCTCTTCATACTGTCTCTCCAGCTTCGGGATAAAGGTGTCGATACGCCGATACATTTCCGAGCTGTCCTCCGCCGGCCCCGAGATAATCAGTGGAGTGCGAGCCTCATCGATCAATATCGAATCGACCTCATCGACAATGGCATAGTTCAGCCCGCGCTGAAAGCGGTCCTCCAGCGAGAACGACATATTGTCCCGCAGATAATCAAACCCAAATTCGTTATTGGTACCGTAGGTAATGTCGCAGGCATAAGCGGCTCTTTTTTCCTCGGGCTCCTGCCCGGAATAGACCACGCCGACGGTCATACCCAGAAATTCGTAGACCGGTCGCATCCAATTGGCGTCCCGTTCAGCCAAATAATCGTTGACGGTAACCAGGTAGGCACCCTGCCCCGACAGGGCATTGAGGTATATGGGTAGGGTAGCCACCAGGGTCTTGCCCTCACCGGTGCGCATCTCGGCGATATGACCCTCGTGTAGCGTAATACCGCCAATCAACTGCACATCGAAATGGCGCAGCCCCAGCGCACGGGTACTGGCCTCTCGCACCACAGCAAAGGCCTCTGCTAGCAACCCATCGAGGTCTTCACCCTGCTCTATACGGGATCTAAACTCCGTCGTTTTCGCCTTTAAGGCCTCGTCACCAAGGGCGCCAATGGCCTCCTCAAAGGTATTAATCTTGAGCACGAGCTTGCCCAGTCGTTTTAATTCTCGGTCGTTTTTACTACCGAAGACCTTCTTAAACATATTCCCTAACATAGTGCCTCTGATTTACTGCATATCGAGTAGACCAAGAATGCGGTCGCTGACGGCATCACTCGATGGGGTTAAATAATAAGTGTGGGTGCATAGAGAATAAAAGACCGCTCGTCGGCGAGTAAAACCCGCCGCGAGTGGTGAGCAAGGCTTCAGCGACTGGCGCGATGAATATACGCTGCAGGGTCGACCGGGCGGCCGTGTTTGTAAACTTCAAAATGAACATGGGGGCCAGTAGAGCGGCCACTGCTTCCCATCAGCGCAATCGTAGCGCCTTTTTTAACAATATCACCCACCGCAACATTATTTTCCTTGTTGTGGGCGTAGCGCGTCATATAGCCGCTACCGTGATTGATTTCCACCATTTCCCCGTAACCGTAGCGATCACCTGACCAGGTAACCACACCTGAGGCCACGGCAACCACCGGCGAACCCTCCTTGCCAGCAAAATCCACGCCCTTGTGCATGGCTATACGGCCGTTAAAGGGGTCACTGCGACGGCCAAAACGAGAGGACATCCAGCCTTTGCCGATGGGCCGTCCCGCCAAAAAGATGTCGTCTTCAATCTTTCTATTCGCCAACAGGGTCTCGAGAATTTCCAGCTGTTGCTCCCTGTCGTCGATGCGCTCGACCAGCTGGTCAATGGCATCGATAAAATCCGGGCTATCGTAGGCAATACCACTATCGTCACCGGCGGGACCACCGAGTGCGGGCAGCTGGGTGAAATCGAACTCACCTTTATCTAATTTAGCAATGGTGGTTATACGTTCACCGAGGGCATCCAAACGCACCAGCCGGGCCTGCAGCGCTGCCATCTTAAGTGTCAGCGCCTGTAGCTGTTGATCTGCTTGCTGTTTGCTTTGTGCTATATCCAACTGCTCTGCCAACACTTTGTCCTGCAGCGCTACCAGGGTTTGATGGTCCAGCACAATACCTTTGTTTTCGTTCAGCTGATAGCCAATATAACTGCCAATACCCAGCGGCACACCCAGCAAACACATGGACAGCACGGTGCGGCTCAGGCGCCCCAGTGACAGCGAGCGGGAAAGTCCGTGCTTACCTTTGACAAAAATGACTTTCATATATTAGAAATGACTTTCATAGACGAAGTAGTAGTGACGAATTATCAATGGGTTAGAAAATCGAACCAATAGTCCACATTAGATACCGGATGCCTAGCTTAAAAACACCACGGCTTAGCCTAAAAGACACTATAGCTCAGCAAATTTCGCTAAATATCGCATATTAGCCGGTCAATTGCCAACTTCAAAAGACCAGAAAGGTGATACAACACTTAATTTGCGCTGCAGAAGACACTAAACCGCAGCAATCGCTGCCATATAGGAAATAGGGGCATCGGCTTTGTCATCGAAGGTGACAACTTCCCAGGCATCGGTATCGGCTATCAGTGCTCGCAGCGAAGCATTGTTCAATGCATGGCCAGATTTATGCGCCTTAAATTCACCGATCAAGCTGTTGCCCAGTAAATACAGATCGCCAATAGCGTCCAATACCTTGTGCTTGACGAACTCGTCTTCGTAGCGAAGACCATCTTCATTCAGGATACGGAATTCGTCTACAGCAATTGCGTTGGCCTGACTGGCACCCTGGGCAAGCCCCTGGGACAACAGGTATTCAAATTCATGTTGAAAGCCGAACGTACGGGCTCGACTGACCTCCTTGACAAAGGAGGTGCTGGAAAAGTCCAGTTCCGCAGTGGCGGTACGGTCCCTGAACACCGGGTGATCAAAATCGATAGTAAAAGAAACTTTGAAACCGTCGAAAGGAAGAAACGTCGCCTCTTTGTCCCCGTCTTTAACCGTTACCGCCCGCTTTATGCGGATAAATTGCTTGACCCTAGATTGCTCTTCAATACCTGCGGACTGAATCAAGAATACAAAGGGGCCGGCACTACCGTCCATAATGGGTACTTCGGCGGCGCTGACCTCAACGTAGGCATTGTCCACGCCCAGGCCAGCCATAGCAGACAATAAGTGTTCCACGGTAGACACCCGAACGTCGCCCTTCATCAAAGTGGTGGACAAGGTAGTGTCCCCCACATTTTCAGCGCGGGCCGATATTTCTACCGGCGGCTCGAGATCTGTTCGTCGAAATACAATTCCGGTATCAACGGGGGCAGGTAAAAGGGTTAAATAAACCTTTTCCCCGGTGTGAAGTCCGACACCGGTTGCACGAATTGCATTTCTTAACGTACGTTGTCTAATCATGGCAATACTTCTGGCTGCTGGGCAGTAAGTTAAGGGCTACTAGCTAATATAGGCCAAAATCCAAGAACTACATTTTTAGGCCGACACTCGAGTGCTACCTATTATAGCCCATAAATTGAGCTCTAAATATAGACCAAATTGTGAGGCGCGAATACTAGCAGAAATATCATTCTACGCCAACCGCCGCGGGGTGCTACGATGTCGCCAACCCCGCTTTCCTATAACGATAACAACAGCACAGATACAATATTTTGGCTATGCGCTAAAAACACCGACAGGCCTTCCGCTACAGGACTATTTACACACTAGTCGGCCTGCCGGCGTAAAAACGCGGGAATATCCAAGTATTCCATATCCCTATCCTGCGGTGACGCTGGCATCGCATCCCCAGCAATCGCCTGCTGCGGCTTGGTGCGCATCACGGTAGGGCGATCTAATGCGCGGTAATCGGGGCTACCCGTGGCGGTCACCGGCTTGCTTTCAACTACTTTCAAAGGCGCTTCAATCACTTCGCCACCCAAACCGGTGGCCACCACGGTGACTCGCAGCTCTTCTGACATCTCGGGATCGATAACAGTTCCCACCACCACGGTCGCATTGTCGGAGGCAAACTCTTCAATAATATCACCGACCTCAGAAAATTCGCCCAGGGATAAATCCAAACCGGCGGTAATATTCACCAATATACCGCGGGCCCCTTGCAAATCGATATCGTCGAGCAAAGGGCTACGAATAGCCGCCTCAGCAGCTTCGCAGGCTCTGTTCTCGCCGCGCGCATAACCGGTCCCCATCATCGCCATTCCCATTTCCGACATGACTGTACGCACATCGGCAAAATCGACATTGATCATGCCCGGACGAATAATGAGATCAGCTATGCCCTGCACCGCACCCAGCAATACATCGTTTGCGGTTTTAAAAGCATCCAGCAAACTGGCATTTTTGCCCAGCACTTCCAATAGCTTTTCGTTGGGGATAGTGATCAGGGAGTCGACATGTTGCTGTAACTCAGACATGCCTTCGTCGGCAATTTTCTTGCGCTTTTTGCCCTCAAAAGAAAATGGCTTAGTAACCACAGCTACCGTCAATATACCTAATTCCTTCGCTATCTCCGCCACTACCGGTGCCGCGCCGGTACCGGTACCACCGCCCATTCCCGCAGTGATAAAAACCATATCTGCACCGGCCAGAGACTCGGCAATGCGATCACGATCTTCCAGTGCGGCTTGACGACCAACATCCGGATTGGCCCCGGCGCCAAGCCCCTTAGTGATAGTACTACCCAGTTGCAACACTGTAGTCATATCGATATCTGTGAGTGCCTGCGCATCGGTATTGGCGCAGATAAAATCCACCCCCTCTACCTGATTGGAAATCATGTGTTTGATCGCGTTACCGCCACCGCCACCGACACCAACCACTTTGATAACCGCATTTTGTGGTACATTATCTATTAACTCAAACATAACGTTCTCCCTTTTTTATAATGATTGCCAGCACCCAAACTTGGTGCCGACACTCGTGCAATATTCAAAAACTCAATCTAAAACCTAGCCCCGTGGCGCCGCCGAAACAGCGGCACTACAGTTAAAAATTACTTTGCAGCCAATCTTTTAAGCGACCAAAAACACTAACTGCAGGCTTTGCCTTACTGCGACCATCCCCCCCCGTCCCGTTCAATTGTTTTAGGCCGTATTGCAGCAATCCAATACCGGTTGAGTAAATCGGATTTCTAACGATATCAGTCAGCCCTGTAATATTCTGCGGCGTCCCAATACGTACAGGGGTGTGGAAAATCTCCTCTGCCAGCTCAACTACACCCTCCATTTTTGAGGTGCCACCGGTTAGCACAATACCCGCTGCGATAAGGTCTTCGTAACCACTACGACGTAATTCGGCGTGCACAAGGGTAAATAATTCGTCATAGCGTGGCTCAACCACCTCCGCCAACGCCTGTCTAGATAGGTCCCGAGGGGGACGTTCGCCAACGCTGGGCACTTTTATGGTTTCATCGGCACCGGCAAGTTGAGTCAAAGCGCAGGCATACTTTATTTTTATTTCTTCGGCATTTTGCGTCGGTGTTCTCAGCGCCATTGCGATATCATTAGTCACCTGATCTCCGGCAATCGGGATAACGCCGGTATGGCGTATCGCACCGTCGGTAAATATGGCGATATCGGTGGTACCACCGCCGATATCTACCAGGCAAACCCCCAACTCTCGCTCATCGTCGGTCAATACCGCATAGCTTGAGGCCAGCTGTTCAAGGATAATATCCTCCACCTCTAGGCCGCAGCGGCGGATACACTTTTCAATATTTTGCGAGGCATTGACCGCACAGGTCACTAGGTGGACCTTGGCCTCCAATCTGACTCCCGACATACCCAATGGCTCTTTAATTCCCTCCTGGGTATCGATCACGTATTCCTGGGGCAAGATATGCAGCACCTTTTGATCTGCGGGTATTGCCACCGCCTGGGCCGCATCGATAACCCGCTCTAAATCCAGCGGAAAAACCTCGTGATCGCGGATTGCCACAATACCGTGGGAGTTCAAACTGCGAATGTGGCTACCGGCGATACCTGCATAAACCGAGTGGATTTGGCAACCTGCCATCAACTCCGCCTCCTCAATAGCACGCTGAATAGACTGCACGGTCGATTCTATATTGACGACTACGCCTTTTTTTAGACCGCGGGAAGGATGTGAACCAAGCCCTACAATCTCCAGCCCGCCTTCATCATTTATCGCACCGACTATGGCCACAACTTTCGAAGTGCCAATATCGAGCCCGACTATCATTTTCCTGTCGACTGTACCGCCCATCAATCAATATCCCCTCTATATTCTTGTAATTTCACTACAGGAAAATCGTTCATTGTTTGTCTCTTTACCTATTGTTACTGATCTTAACCATTACTCTTATCCAATTTTTCTTTGCTTCGCCAGGCAATCGCCAGACCGTTGTTATAGCGAATATCAATGCGATCAACACGCGCAAAGTCTTGCGCTAATAATTTGTCGAAGGCATTGATAAAACGACGCATCTTTGCCATAACATCACCACTACCTAGGGCCACAGGTACCCGGTGATCCATTTCACCGGCGCCAATCAGCGCCGACCAGGCGCCATTTTCAGCCAACTCAAGCTGGTATATATCGAGCTTTTTCTGCTGCAACAGCTTGCGCCATTCACTGTAATGACCGACAACCTTGCCACTGCTTCCCAGCGGACCGTAAAGGCGCGGCAACTGCTCACTCACAGCCACGGCTGACGTAGACTCGAACACGTCACCACGATGGTTGAGAAAGCCATTGTCACCCCAGCGTGCAATAGGCGTTTGCTCCGTGACGGCTATGGCAATCTGATCAGGCCACTTACGGCTAACCGCCACCTCGTAAACCCAGGGCCGGGCAAGCAGCTGCCCTCTTATGCCCTGCAAGTCCAAAAAAATAAAACCATCGGCTAAATAAGGTCTAACCTCTTCACTAATCGACTGTTTTACTACATTTCGAAACTCGCCATTGACCACCACGCGACTAACAGGCTGCGATATCACCCCTCTAGCTGTTGCCAACGCAGTCGCGCTCAATACCAAACAGGCAACTAGCCACAACAGTGGTTTTAACAGTGGCAGATTGATAGTCCGCGACGGCTTGTTGCGACTAACTGCACCTCTTGTACTTTGTTTTTTATTGGCAACGGCCATCAACTCAAATCCATTATTTTTGCTTACCTAGGCTCAGCCGTAAAATGGTTGCAACCAGTAAATCAAATTCCACCCCCACTGCCTTTGCCGCCATTGGCACCAGGCTGTGATCGGTCATACCGGGCACTGTATTAACTTCCAGCAAGCTAAAATCGCCCTGCTCGTCTGCCATAACATCCACTCGCCCCCAACCACTGCAACCAACTGCGCGATAAGCCTGTAATGCCAATTGCTGTAGCGTCTGTTCCCGCTCAGAACTCAAACCACAGGGAGAAAAATAACGGGTGCTGTCCGACGTGTATTTGGCATCGTAGTCATAAAACTGATGATCGGTTTCCAGCCGTATTGCCGGTAACACCTGTTCGCCAACAATAGCGACAGTGTATTCCGCGCCGCTGATATATTGTTCGGCCATTATTGCTGTGTCGTAGCGCTGTGCCTCGGCAAAGGCTGTCAACAATTCCTCGGGAGACGACACCATACTGATACCGATACTGGAGCCTTCGTGCACGGGCTTAACCACTGCCCGACGCCACCGATCCAAAATGCCTTGGCAATCATCAATATTTTCCAGCAACTTAAACTCGGGGGTCGGCAGACTCATTCCGCGCCACAGTAGTTTTGTTCTAACTTTATCCATGGCCAAGGCCGATGCCATGACCCCGCTGCCGGTATAACTAATACCGGCATAGTCCAGTAAACCCTGGATTCGACCGTCTTCACCGCCGCAGCCGTGCAGCGCGATAAAGGCGTGCTTGTAGTTGCCCAAAACCTCCTGCATCCACTGTTGAGCACCGGTATCCACCGCCACCGCATTTATATTTTGCATTTTCAATGCCGCTACCACGGCGTGGCCGGTTCGCAGCGATACCGCCCGCTCGGTAGAATCGCCGCCCAACAATACCGCCACAGGGCCCTGCAACAGCGCCTGCCAATTATGCTCAGCACCGGCTGGCATCCACTTCTCATTCACGACTTAATACCTGTCATTAAAACCATCTCAGCGGGCTTATCTATATCGTTTTTAGCTGCGGCACTAGCTCTCATAGTGGATTGTGCTCAAGGCTCGACTGCTGCAGCTTGGCCGCCAGTGCAACCGCAATGGAACCGACATTGCCGGCACCTTGAGTCATCACCACATCCCCGTCGCGAATCACGCCGGCAAGAACCGAGGCAATACTGTCAATGCTTTCGACAAAAACCGGATCCAGTTGACCACGACTTCTAATACTGCCGCACAGTGAACGGCTATCAGCACCGGCGATTGTATCTTCGCCTGCACTGTAAACCTCTAACAACAATAAGCTGTCTACAGTAGACAGTACCCGTACAAAGTCCTCATACAAATCCTTGGTCCGTGAGTAGCGATGGGGTTGATACACCATTAATAGCCGTCGATCGGGCCAAGCCTGGCGGGCGGCGCTAATCGTAGCGGCAACTTCGGTAGGGTGGTGACCGTAGTCATCAACCAGCTCAATAGCGCCCGCATTGACCAAGGAAAATTCACCATAACGCTGAAAACGCCGGCCAACTCCTTGGAAATTCTTTAAGCCGCATACGATCGCTGCATCATCGATGCCCTCGTCGGTCGCCACCGCAATAGCTGCCGCTGCATTCAGAATATTGTGCTCTCCAGGCATATTGATAACGACGTCTATATCGCTCAGATCACCGGGGCGCGATACCGTAAAGGCGCTACTGAAGTTGCTCTTTACAACGCTGCCAATGCAATAATCCGCATCGTCGCTAAAACCATAAGTCAGAATGGCTCGAGTAATCGATGGCATTATCTCCCGCACCACGTCGTCATCGACGCACAATATCGCCATTCCATAGAAGGGCAAGTTGTGCATAAATTCTATGAAAGTATTTTTCAATTTATCAAAGTCGCCACCGTAGGTCGCCATGTGATCTGCTTCGATGTTAGTAATGACCGACACCATAGGTTGCAGGTGTAAAAAGGACGCATCACTCTCGTCTGCCTCGGCGATAAGATAGCGACTCTCACCAAGGCGGGCGTTGCTACCGGCACTATTTAACAAACCGCCGATTACAAAGGTCGGGTCGAGCTTTGCCTCGGCAAAGATCGAAGCTAATAAGCTGGTGGTAGTGGTTTTACCATGAGTACCGGCGACGGCAATGCCGTGCCGATAGCGCATTAATTCCGCCAACATTTCCGCCCGTGGCACAATCGGTATACGGGATGCTTTTGCCGCCACCACCTCGGGGTTCTCGCTGTCCACCGCCGATGAGCAAACCACGACGTCAATATCGACTAGATTTGCAGAGCTGTGACCGACATAAACTTTTGCCCCCATGGACTGCAAACGCCGAGTATTTTTCGAACGCTGCACATCGGAACCACTCACCACATAACCCATATTCAACAACACTTCGGCAATACCACACATGCCGGCGCCGCCAATACCGACAAAATGAATGCCTTTTATTCTGCGCATTTCTGGGGCAACAAAACTGACTATGGGCTCAGACATTGGCTGCCTCCTCACAAATTGAAGCGACCTTCTTTGCCGCATTGGCCTGCAACAACTGGCGGGCGTTGTTAGCCAACCGCAGTAACTTTTCCGGCTGCTCAGCCAGCTCTTGTAGCAACTGAGCGAGCGATGCCGCGGTCATAGTATCCTGGGATAATAATAATCCGGCGTCATTGTCGATTAACCAGCGGGCGTTTTCACGTTGGTGGTCATCGATCGCATAGGGAAGCGGAATTAAGATGGACGCCAGACCCACGGCGGTAATTTCCGCCACGGTGAGAGCACCAGCCCGGCACACAATTAGATCTGCCCAGCGGTAAGCTGACGGCATATCTTCGATAAAAGCCTCGCATTGCCCGACGATATCGAGATCACGGTAGGCTTTCTTGACTGAATCAATATGCTTTGAGCCGGTCTGATGCCACACCAGAGGACGGTGATCCTCGTCAATTAACGCCAGCGCAGCGGGGATAACATCATTAATAGGTTTAGCACCGAGACTGCCACCAACCACCAACACCTTTAACGCGCCAGTGCTGAGATAGCGCTCCCGGGACTCCGCAAGGTCCGTGATTTCATCGCGTACCGGGTTACCGACATACTCAGCCTGGCGACGGCCCAACTTAATGGGATAAGCGGCCAGTACCCGACTGGCAAATCCTGCCAATAGTTTGTTGCTGGAACCTGCCACCGCGTTTTGCTCATGAATGACCAGAGGCCTGCGCAACATCCAAGCAGCCAGACCGCCGGGAGCTGACACAAAGCCCCCCATGCCCAGCACACAAACCGGGCGCAACTTGATAATCACAGCTAGCGCCTGTAATACCGACACCATTAAACGCGCTCCGCCGAGCAAGGTGGCAACCACGTTCTTGCCGCGTAGACCAGAGGCGGCAATGTAGTGTATAGGTATATCGGCGGCGGGGATTAACCTTGCCTCAATACCCAGACGCGTTCCCAACCACTGCACCTCAAAGCCATTCAGCTGCAGATACCGGGCAACCGCCAACGCGGGAAATACATGTCCGCCGGTGCCCCCAGCCATGATCAATATCGAAGGTTTAACAGCATTATTCACGGCAGCGCCACCTCGCCGATATCAGCCCTTGAACGAGCGGCGCTGTTGTCAACCGACACTTTTTTGCGCGCCTCCACGGTAGAGACTGTGCTGGGCACAGCTAATTCACGATTGATTCTAAACACCAGCGCCATTAAACCGCAGCAAACAATCAGCGAGCTGCCGCCAGAACTCAGAAAGGGTAGAGTCAAACCCTTGGTCGGCAGTAGACCGGTATTAACGCCAATATTGATAAAAGCCTGTCCGGCGATCATCAGCGCAATACCGTAGGCCACATAAGCACTAAATAATTGCTGCTGCTGCTCCGCCCGGCGCCCGATCATTAATATTCTTACTACCAAGGTGGCAAATAATGCAATTAAACACACACTGCCCACCAAACCAAATTCCTCGGCGAAGATAGCAAACACAAAGTCGGTGTGCGCCTCCGGCAGGAAAAACAGTTTCTGAATACTGTTGCCCAGACCAACCCCTAACCACTCTCCTCGCCCAAAGGCGATGAGCGCCTGTGTCAATTGATAACCACTATCAAATTGATCTGCCCAGGGATCGGTATAAGACATCATCCGTTTCATGCGGTAGGGTTCGCTGATCACTAATAGCACCAGTGCCGCCATCGACGCCAGCATCACCAATAAAAATTGCCACAGGCGCACACCCGCCAGAAAAATCATCGCAAAGGCCGTACCAACAGTGACCACGGTGGCGCCAAAATCCGGCTCCAGCATCAGTAGTAAGGTCACAAGAAACAATACAGCCATCGGCTTTATAAATCCCCGCCACTGCTGCTGCACTTCGTCCTGGCGACGGACTAAATAGCCAGCCAGGTACAAAATCATGCAGGCTTTTACCAACTCTGAAGCTTGTACCGTAATAGGCCCCGCCACCAGCCAACGCCGGCTACCATTGACTTCCCGCCCTATACCCGGAATGAGCACCGCGATTAACAATACAAAACCCACCAGCAACCACAGCCAGCCGGTTCGTTGCCAGAACCCCATCGGGATTTGATAAACCAGCAGGCCACCCACAACACCTATACTCAGGTGCAGTGAATAGCGAATCATGTGGAAAAAGGGATTGCCGTATTTTTCTCCAGCAAACTCGATCGATGCCGAGCTCATGGCAATAAAACCGATAAAGAGAATCGACAGCAAACTTATCACTAAATACTGATCGAAGAGCGCAAAAGGCCCTGCTTGTTGCCGTGCTAGCGGTGCAGTCATGACTGTCCACCCGCGCAGGTCAACGATTCAACGGCCTCACAAAAGGCCCTGCCCCGCTGCTGATAGTTTTCGAACATATCGAAGCTGGCGCAGGCCGGTGACAACAAAACACAATCACCGGGCAGCGCTTGCTCTCGGGCCAGGGCAACCGCCTCGACCATCGACTGCGCGCGATGACTAACCACCACCGACTGTACGGTCTGTTCAATTTGCACCGTGGCTTCTCCGATCAATACCAGCGAGCGCACATGCTGTTTTAGCACTGAGAGTAGTGGCGAAAAATCAGCCCCCTTAGCTACACCACCAGCAATCAAAACTATCTTGTCGCACCCCCCCGACAGGCCCAGCACCGAAGCCAGTACGGCACCAACATTGGTGCCCTTAGAGTCGTTAACATACGCTACCGACTCCAGCCGCCTAACTAATTGACAGCGATGTTCAAGGCCCTGAAAATCACCCAGCGCTGTCAGCATTGCCGGCAGTTCCAGTCCTACTGCCCACCCCAGAGCGAGCGCTGCCAAGGCATTTTCTATATTGTGTCGGCCCGCCACTTTCAATGCCGAAACCGGTATTAGACGCTGAGATTCAAAGGCGAGGAAAAGGCCCTGCTGATTATCGCCAAGCAAACCAAAACCTCTGTGCGGCGGCGCATCTAGGCCAAAACTCCAACAGGGCAAGTCCGCAGGGGCCATACCCGCCGTAGGCAGTGATTGGCTATCCCCTCTATTAACGACTAACTGTTCGCAGTCCAGAAAGATGCGCTGCTTGGCCGCGCGATAACTGGCGGGGCTATCGTAGCGATCTAAATGGTCGTCACTTATATTGAGTACCGTGGCCACAGCCACACCCAGTCGACCGGCCCGTTCCAACTGAAAGCTGGATAATTCCAGTACATACATATCTCGTTCGGGCTCGGTCAGTAAATCCAGTGCCGGGCGACCCAAATTACCCCCGATAGCAACCTTACGTCCGGCACATTCAGCCATCAAACCCAGCAAGGTAGTGACCGTTGACTTACCATTGGAACCGCTAATGGCGACTACCGGTGCGTTAGCCTCGCGGCAAAACAAATCGATATCGCCACACACCGCAGCACCCTGCGCTATTGCTCTGGCCACGGCAGGTTGCTGCAACGATACCCCGGGGCTCACTACCAACTGCCCAGCGCCGGCCAGGGAATGATCCGAAATTTCGCCCAACGCCAAAGCCGCGGTGGGAAATTCGCTTTTGAACTGTGCCAGCGCCGGCGGCTGCAGGCGGCTGTCAACTACGGAAAAGACTTCTCCTTTACTGGCAAAATAGCGCGCGCAGGAAAGTCCGGTGACCCCAAGGCCAACTACGACATTCCTATTTGTTGCTGCTAATTGCACAATACTACCTTTTAAAACCTGCTAAAGAGCCACAGTAATCGGTGGCCATGTCAGCGCCCAGAGGCTACCGTAATTTCAATGTTGCCAAGCCAAATAGCACCAGCATTACCGTGATAATCCAAAACCGAACAATGACTCTAGGCTCCGGCCAGCCTTTCAACTCGAAGTGGTGATGAATGGGGGCCATGCGAAAGATGCGTTTTCCCGTTAACTTGAATGAGGCCACTTGTAATATCACCGACACCGTTTCCATGACAAAAACACCGCCCATAATAAAAAACACGATTTCATGGCGTGTCATTACCGCCACCACCCCCAACGCTGCACCGAGTGCTAGGGCGCCCACATCACCCATAAATACCTGAGCGGGGTAAGTGTTAAACCATAAAAAGCCCAGTCCCGCACCCACCATGGCACCACAGAACACCAGTAATTCTCCGGTACCGGGAATATAGGGCACCAGTAAATAGCCGGAGAATTCTACGTTACCTGTGATATAGGCAATAATACCGAGGGCACCACCCACCATGACACTGGGGAGAATAGCCAAACCGTCTAGGCCATCGGTCAGGTTAACGGCATTGCTGGAGCCGACAATAACGAAGTAGGTCAATACGATGTAAAAAATACCCAAATCCCAGGCGACATCTTTAAAAAACGGGAGAAACAACTGGGTCTCCGCCGGCAGTACCGCCTGCGTGTATAAAAATATAGCCGCTCCCAAACCGGCTACCGACTGCCAGAAATACTTCCAGCGTGCAGGCAGACCTACCGAGTTTTTTTCGATCACCTTGCGGTAATCATCCACCCAGCCGACGCCGCCAAACATCATCGTCACAAACAGAACCACCCAGACATGCTTGTTCTGCAAATCCCCCCACAGCAAGGTACTGATAACAATCGCCACCAGAATCAGAGCACCGCCCATCGTCGGTGTACCGGACTTGCTCAAGTGGGACTCCGGTCCATCACTACGAATGGTTTGTCCAATTTGATGGTAATTGAGCTTTTTAATCATATAGGGCCCAAAAACCAAGCAGATTGTCAGCGAGGTGAGCACGCCCAAAATGCCACGAAATGTCAAATACTTGAACACTTGCAAAGCGCTGACATACTGCGAAAAATAATCAGCCAACCAAAACAGCACTAGGTCTCTCCCCGTTTAATTACAGCGACAAGCGCAATAACAATATTCATTAATGTCTCACCTTGTCGGCACTGCCGACCAGCGCCGCCACCACCCGCTCCATACGGGCACTGCGTGAACCCTTGACCAACACATAGTCAGACCCACTGAGCTGATCGAGCTCAGTCAGCAACTGCTCCATATCGTCAAATCCACTGGCGCCCTCACCGAAGCCCGCCAGTAGTGCCGGTGTAAATACCCCCACCGCCATCAGCTGGTCGATACCCTTGGCAGCGGCATAGTGCGCCACTTGCTGGTGTAGCATCGCGGCCTGCTCACCCAACTCGCCCATGGTTCCCAGCACCAATACGCGTCGACCAGAAAATCCGGCCAGCACATCGATAGCGGCTCTAACCGAACCGGGGCTGGCGTTGTAGCTATCGTCGATAACAGTCATAGGCCCCACAACTATGGACTGCAGTCGGCCGGGCACCGGCTCTATTTTTGCCAGTGCCCGCTGAATATGTTGCGCGGATGCACCCGCACGCATCGCGGCTGCCGCTGCTGCCACCGCATTGCCAACATTGTGCTGGCCCAGCAGCGCCAGGCTAACCTCGACACAGTGCTTGCCAAGGTGCAAATCAAATTGGCTGCCACCTACTTTATTCGTGAAAATATTCGCGGCGTAACAGTTTGCAGCGGAATCATCCAGACTAAAACTGATCGCATTATCCGCTGCCACCAACGACAACCACTGCGAGTAATAATCATCGTCTTTATTAATAATCGCCGACGCTTGCGCTGTCAGCCCTGCATACAATTCACCCTTGGTTCTGGCAACGGTATCCAAATTACCAAAACCTTCGATATGCACCGCCATGGCGTTGGTCACCAGGGCTATATTGGGTTCCACCAGCGCCGTTAGATAAGCGATATCACCGGCGCTGCGGGCGCCCATCTCAACGACCGCAAAGCGGTGCTGGGGCTCGATGGATAACAGCGTTTTGGGCACTCCCACCTCATTGTTATCATTGCCTTGGGTCGACAGCACCGGCCCCAATTCGGCTAGCATCGCCACCAACATATTTTTACAGCTGGTTTTACCGGCACTGCCGGTAATGGCTATCAGCTGACCAGTAAACAGCCGCCTATTGATCCTGGCAATCACCCCGTAGGCAGCGCGCACATCTTCGACTACCAGTTGCGTAATGGCACAATCTAGCGGTCGACTCACTACCGCGGCGCAGGCGCCGCGCCGATAGGCGTCAACGACAAAATCATTGCCGTCAAAACGATCGCCGCTGAGCGCAACAAACAGCTCACCAGATTCTATCGAGCGACTGTCGGTCGACACCTGACTAAAGCACTCGTCAATACTGCAACTGACACCGAGCTCAGCGGCAAGCTGCAACAGCGACTGCTGGGCAATCATCGACCACCCCCGCAATCTAGCCGTTCAATTAACGCCAGCCTAGCTTGCTTAAAATCGTCGAAGGGGATTTTCTCGTCACCGTGCTGTTGGTACTGCTCGTGTCCTTTTCCAGCGATAAGAATACTATCGCCGCTGGCGGCATGGGTAATAGCAAAGGTAATCGCCTTGGCCCGGTCTGCTTCGACCAGAGAGGGGCGCTGCACACCACTTAAAATCTCATTGATTATTTGCTCCGCCGACTCAAAACGCGGGTTGTCACTGGTAACAACAACGTGATCGCAATGGGCCTCTACCGCCGAACCCATTTTTGGCCGCTTGCCCTGATCTCGATCACCGCCACAGCCAAACACGCACCACAATTTCCCCGTTTTGTTATGCAAGCGCAGTGCTTTTAAGGCCTGCTCTAGGGCATCGGGAGTATGGGCGTAATCAACAACTACGTTAATATCAGCATCAACGCACTGAACTGATTCCATTCGTCCGGGAATGGTTTGCAGGGCGCTGGCGGCGGCGGCCAGTGCCGGTAACGGCTGGCCACGCACCGCCAAAGAAGCGATAACTGCTAGTAGATTACTTAAATTAAAAGCCCCCAATAGCGGACTGGAAAACGACGCCACACCCCAGGGGCTGTGCAACTCGCCACTGACACCAGTGCGGTGATACCGTAGCGCATCAACCCAAACCTCAGCTTCACCGGCGCCTCGTTGTTCAATGCTGTAGTGCACCGGTACTACGGTGGGGTCAAGCACTGCCGCCAGTTCACGACTAAAAACATCGTCGTGGTTTAACACCACGTATTTAAGCCCTGGTTGCTGAAACAGCATTGCTTTGGCGTTGGCATAGGCCTGCATCGAACCGTGGTAATCCAGGTGGTCACGGCTTAAATTGGTGAACAGTGCCAACTCAATTGCCAGCGCCGCTACTCGGCCCTGGACCAGACCGTGAGAAGAGACTTCCATCGCCACCGCATCCACTCCGTCTCGCTGCCAGCTAGCCAGCTGAGACTGCAAGCTCACCGCATCGGGCGTGGTATTAATACTCGCATTGAAATGCCCATCTACGCCTACACCAAGGGTACCGACCACCGCACAGCGCTTGCCGGTAGCGGCCATTAGCTGCATCATCAACTGACTGCAACTGGTCTTACCATTGGTACCCGTGACCGCCAATACCGGCAGCTGCCGGGAGGGATGTTGATAGAAACGGCCGGCGATTTCACTGCATAACAACGACAGATCCGCCAACTCGATAATAGGTACGGTGTTAATAGCCTGAATATCGATAAATGCCTGGGAGTCTCGGGATTCGCTGACCACCGCTACCGCCCCCGCGGCGATCGCCGCGGCAATGTAGCGCCGGCCATCGTGTCGATAGCCACTGCAAGCCAGAAACAGATCTCCAGGGTTCACTAGGCGACTGTCAATCTGTACACCGCTAACGGCCAGGGAAGCAATCTCTGGTGCCAACGGCGTTAGCAGTTGCTCCAACAGGGCGCCCAGTGACCGGGTATATGTAGGGTTAATAGAGGGCATCATCAAACTGACTTTCGCCCCCCCGACTGTGCCTTGGGCTTGGTCTTTCCAGCGCTGCCCAATACTTGCTTTTGATCGATTTTGTCGGGGACTACAGCTAAAATTCTCAGCGCTTCTCCAACTACCCGAGCAAACACCGGCGCCGCCGCTTCGCCGCCATGGTAATTGTCGAGATCGGGCTCATCGATCATCACCACCACCACCAAACGGGGATCGCTAGCCGGTGCCAGACCAGCAAACACCGCGGTATAACGATCGTCTAAATATTTGCCGCCACCTACCTTGTGGCTGGTGCCGGTTTTCCCGGCAACGGTATAAGAAGCGGTCCGAGCACCGGTAGCGGTACCTCCCGGTAAGGTAACCGTTTTCAACATATCCAATACTTGCCGATTGATCTTTTCACTGATGACCCGAGTCGCGGGCAGGGACTGCTCGGTATTACCATCACTACGCAGTAATACCGCTGGTCGCAGCAGCCCCTTATTAGCAAACACCGAATAGGCTTGCGCAAGCTGTAATGACGTCACCGTTAGGCCGTGACCAAAGGCAAAGTTAACCCTTTCAATAGGCAGCCAGTTTGGGCGATTGGGTAACAAACCGGCGCTCTCCCCGGGAAATCCACTGCCAGTACTGACACCGAGACCAAAGCGGTGAAACACCTGCCAAACTTTCTGCTCGTCCAGACTCAATGCCACCTTGCTGGTTGCTACCTGACTGGACTTAGTGATCATTTTGGTGATATCGATAACCCGGTAATTCACCGGATCTAGGATCACTTTGGGCCCCACTTTGATGTAACCCGGATTAGTGTCGATAAGCGAGTCGGGCTGGTATTTCCCCGATTCCAATGCTGCCACTACGGTCAGTGGTTTCATCGTCGAACCCGGCTCAAACATATCGGTCATGGCACGATTACGAAGCTTGACCGGTTGCAGCTGGCGGCGATTATTGGGGTTGAATACAGGCTGATTGGCCATTGCCAGCACTTCACCACTATGTGCATTTAACACCACTACCGAACCACTCTTAGCGCCGACCTTTTGGATGGCTGCCTGTAGCTCGCGATGGGCGAGGTACTGCAGACGCAGGTCAATACTGAGGCTCAAATCCTTGCCCGCGCGCGCCTCGCTGCGCTGATCGACATCCCGGAAGGTATTGCCCTTTAAATCCTTCAATACCCGTTTTTTCCCCGGCTGCCCCTGTAGCCAGCCATCAAAGGCCAGTTCAATGCCCTCCTGCCCGCGATCGTCGATATTGGTAAAACCAACCAAGTGAGCCGAGACCTCACCCGCCGGATAGTAGCGCTTGTACTCACGCTGTATATTGACCCCATCGATACCCAGAGAGGTAATGTTCTTGGCAACATCCGGCGACAAGTGGCGACGTAAATAAACAAAACCCCGGTGCACATTACCGATAATTTTTTTCTCGACAGTGGCGTAAGGCAGATCTATCGCCTTGGCCAATTCTCTCCAACGACCCTCTTGACCAATAAGCTGTTTGGGATTAATCCAGATCGAAGCAACCGGAGTACTGACTGCCAGCGGCTCACCATTTCGATCCAGGATCACCCCTCGATAGGCGGGAATCACTTCAGTACGCACGGTCCGAGCATCACCTTGCCCCTGCAGAAAAGCGTGTCCGCGCTCGGTGTCGAGCACTTGCAAACCCAGTAACTCCTTTACCAGCAGCAGCACCAATAGCGCCAACACTGCCAACACCAGCTTAAAGCGCCAGGGGGATACAATTGACGTCGCCGGGATTAGCGTATTTTTCATTGCTCCACCACCACGATAGCGCTGGGATCTGGAGCACGCATATGTAGCTTGTCTTTTGCCAACCGCTCAATGCGATCGTGGGATGCCCAGGTGCTCTTCTCTAATAACAAGCGACCCCACTGCTCCTCCAGCGCCATCGCCACTTTGCTCTTCTGCTGTAATTCGCTAAACAACTGGCGACTTTTATAAGAGCTATAGACAACAGCTATTGCCGAAGCCAGCACCAATAGCAGCAGTACCGACAGCAGTAAAAACCCCCGGGGCGCAGGAGCACCGGAGGAGTTTGTGCTGTCTATTTGATTAACCAAAGCATTCATAGGCTTTATTATATGAATCTCAACTCAACGATATAAAAATGTTAACCGTGTGACGCTTTGCAGCAGTCACAGTGCAAGTCTTGTTATTTAATCTTCTCGGCGATACGCATTACCGCACTGCGTGAGCGCACATTTTTTTCCACTTCATCACTATCAGCCTTCACCGCCTTACCTATGTGCTTTAACCGCCTATTAAGCTGCTCGACAGTTACCGGCACACCGGCGGGAAAACTATCCCCACGCACATGTTTTTTGATAAAGCGCTTCACCTGACGATCTTCCAGCGAATGAAAACTGATCACTACCAGCCGCCCACCCACTTTTAACAAGCCCAACACTTGATCGAGAAAAAGTGTCAAATCGGTCAACTCATTATTGATATAAATCCGAATAGCCTGAAAGGATTTAGTCGCTGGGTGTTTGCCACGCTCCCAAGCTGGGTGCGCCTCTTTTAGCAGCTCAGCTAATTGTACCGTGGTGGTGATAGCAGTCTTTTCCCGGGTCGTCACAACGGCGTTAGCCAAACGCTTGGCATAGCGCTCCTCGCCATACTCTTTTAACACCCTGGCAATATCAGCCTCCTGCGCTGTGGCTAACCACTGCGCCGCACTGACACCCACCTCGGGATTCATCCGCATGTCCAAGTCGCCGTCGCGCATAAAACTAAAGCCGCGATCAGCCTGATCCAGCTGCGGAGAGGACACACCGAGATCCAGCAATATGCCATCAAAACCTTCCTCGGGACGGTGTTTGATAGACCGCCCCATATCGGCAAAGGAGCTCTGAACAACCTCGAATCGCGCATCCTCTTGCTGTAGGGCCAGACCCGCTGCAATCGCTTGAGGGTCCTTATCGATGCCAATGAGCCGGGCACCACCGTCAAGTCGGGTCAAGATTTCACGACTGTGTCCGCCGCGGCCGAAGGTGCCATCAACGTAGATCCCAGCAGGGTCGGTAATCAACGCATCAACTGCTCCGTGCAGCAGCACCGTCTCATGGCCGACCATTACAGCGACAACGCCAGAGCTTCAGGAGGCATCACGTCTCCGTCATCATCGGCAATGGCTAAATATTTAAACCACTCCTGCTCGCTCCACAATTCCAGACGCTTGCCTTGACCGATTAGCATCAATTTTTTTTCCAAACCGGCAAACTCCCTCAAAGTGGGCGGCAGCAAAATACGACCGTTGACCTCATCCACCGCCAACGGTGTGGCGAAGCCCAGTAATAGACGCCTCATTTTGGCGGTTCTGCGATTAGTGCTAGGAAGGGTTTCGATTGCGGGCAATAACGCCTGCCACTGCTGCTGCGGGTAGACTAACAAGCAACACTCTTCGGTATGGGCAGTGACTACGACGTCCCCGTTGCACTCAGCCATCAGCGAATCCCGTACCTTAGACGGAATTGCCAAACGCCCCTTGGCGTCCATACTGATTGCGTTGCTACCGAGATACATATTTTGTCACTCCCCCCCACTTTAAAATGCATAAAGACACAAAAATTCACTTTTATACACTTTTTCCCACCTTTGCAACTATAGAGATTAGCTCCCTATAGATCAAGGCGATAAAACAGCAAATTGTCGCGAAATGGGGGGAAACAGCGGCTAACGTGCCGCCAACTACGTCGAAAACGATTTTTTGTGACAGAGGATGTCGACTAAAATCAACGAGCTAGCACGCACAGTTAAAGTACTACATTAACTTCGAGTTAATTTTTTAAAGATAGAGCGAAATGAGACGTAGAAGACACAGCTAAAAAAGCCCGGTGAGGACGAAGCTGCAGAGCAGGCCTCGAGCATAATAATGTTTCAGCAATTACTCAAGGGATTTATGTGCACGAGATACATTCCGGCGCAGGCACAAGCCATAGCAAGCTCTATGGTGTTGCCCGAAGCGTGCTAGACTGCCACCCCCAATCACTACAGCCGACCTCCCCCTATGACCGTAGCCGCTTATTTTCGCCAGCAAGACAATCAAATCCTTATCAGTCGCCAACAGGCTAGCGATTTTGCCAAATCCGTTGCCGATGATTTCAATCCGCTACACGACATCACCGCCAAACGGTTCTGTGTACCCGGCGATTTACTCTTTGCCATCGTGTTAAACCAATACGGGGTCACCTCCCATATGCATTTCAGCTTTACCGGCATGGTGACCGACGAGGTCAGTCTAATACTACCCGAGGCATCCGCGCAACTCACGCTAGCAGACCGCAACGACAAGCAATATCTCAGCATCGAGCGAACCGGGGCATGCAGCCGAAAGCAACAGTTGATCGACAACTTAACGCGCAGTTATGTGGCTTTTTCTGGGCAAACATTTCCCCATGTATTGGTACCGCTATTGCAACACAACAATACCATGATCAACCCGGACCGACCGATGGTGATGTATCAAAGCATGCTAATCGACCTTAAGCACCTCGACTTCAACGAGGTAGAACTGGAACTCGACAACGAACGCACAGTCATGACAGTCGAAGGGAAACGGGGCAAGGTCTGCCTAGCATTCACTCTATTAAGCGGCGGTGAAGTTGTCGGCCGCGGCGAAAAACACATGCTTTTGAGTGGCCTGAGAGCCTTCGAGCAAACGGTCATCGACGGCATTATCGAAAATTATAATCAGTGGAAGCGCGACCACCAGCCAGTCTAATCAGCCGACAGTCGCCACAAACAAAACAGAACCAAGATACTAGCCTACTGCCAGTACGATCTTGCCAACTACGGTATTGCTCTCCATCAAACTATGGGCCTGGGCCACTTTCTCGATGGGGAATTCCGCCGCCATCGCGGGCTTTATTTGTCCCGCGTCAATCAGCGGCCAGACATTAGCCTGCAAGCTTGCACCAATAGCGGCCTTGGCCGCGGCAGATTGCGGTCGCAGCGTTGATCCGGTTAGGGTCAAGCGCTTCAACATAACTGGCATAAAATTAACCTGCACCTGAGGCCCTCTTAGATAGGCAATATTGACAATACGCCCCTCTACTGCCGCCACCGCCATATTGCGCTCGATATAGTCTCCGCCAACCATATCCAGAATAACATCTGCACCACGATTATCGGTGATTGCCATTACCCGCTCGACAAAATCTTCGCGACTATAATCGATTGCCGCATCGGCGCCCAAGCTTAGACAGGCTTGGCATTTCTCCTCACTACTGACAGTAACAATCACCGTCGCCCCCATGCCCTTGGCCATCTGGATAGCAGTAGTGCCAATACCGCTGCCACCACCATGAATAAGCACCACCTCACCCGCTTGCAAGCCGCCGCGATCAAACAGATTAGTCCATACTGTGAAACAAGTCTCCGGCAGTGCTGCTGCCTCGGCGAGGCTCAGCTTTTCGGGTTTGGGCAGACACTGGCCCTGGGGGGCACTGACATATTCAGCGTAACCACCGCCATTGGTGAGTGCACACACCTCATCCCCCACCCGGTACTGGTCGACGTCGCCACCGACCTCAGCGACGACACCGGAAACCTCCAACCCCAATATAGGTGAAGCCCCCGGTGGTGGCGGATAAAGCCCCAAACGCTGAATCACATCCGGGCGGTTAACCCCAGCATAGGCCACTTTAATCAACACCTCGCCCGCGCCTATCGACGGGATTTCGGTGTCGGCAATCACCATACCGGAAACTTCCCCGGGCTCTTTTATATCAACAAAACGCATGTTCAACACTCCAATAAGAATCGCGACTCGATCGCCTCGCAAGACGCCAACATCAGCAGAAAGTGTAACAGCGCTAGCAGCCACAATGCCAACGTAAAATAACTATTCACCGTGGCGAGCAAGTGACGCCAACGCCATCGAGCTTGTAGCTGTCCGTCCCCCACCGACCGCACCATTACTCTCCCGATAACCGCAGAGTATTGACGGCGGCCGCCGGCTTCGCGGTATCGGACTATTAATCAGTATTCGATAATGTGCTATCAATGTATATTTTGACATTTAGCCTGTGTAATATCGCTGAAGACCAATGATAGGCACAGAACAAGCTAGGCGGACTTGACTGAAACTGGAAGAGCAACTCATGAGCGATATAACCGATAGAAGATCACAGCGCATTGAATTGAGCCAGCCGATGGTATTACTGGACCTCATCAACGGCGGTGTGTTTGGCGAACTGGTCAATATTACTGCCGAAGGTATGATGGCGGTGATCACACAAAATCTGCCGACCCAGTCGATATTTCAACTGTCACTACAATTGCCTGAAACGATCGACGGTGACAGTACAATAACGCTGGGTATCGACTGTCTGTGGTGCCGACCGGCAGATAACAATCAGCGCTACTGGGCAGGATTTCAGATTATTGACGCCTCCGACCACGCACTGCGACAACTGGCAACGCTGATGGAGAAGTACGGAAAATGAACTTCGACAGACAGCGCTCAGCAATCGCCAACACCACAGCAATACTTCATTACCTGCAAACCACCTTTGAGAACATGCCATGCAGCCCATCGATCAAGCCAGCCCGGAACAACTTCGCCAACAGCTATCCCTGCTGAACCAGCAATTCCAACAACTCCAACAACAACACCTCGATCTCGACCTGACTCGAGGAAAACCCAGCCCCGCCCAGCTGGACCTGTCGCAGGATCTAGATGGTATTCTAAAAGGCAACTACCGTGACAGCAGCGGTACCGATCTGCGCAACTATGGCGGCTTGGACGGAATTGCGGAAGCGAAAGCGCTTTTTTCGACCCTGGCCGGAGTCCAAGATACAGAGATTCTGATCGGTGGTAACAGCAGCCTGACGCTGATGTACTTTTGCGCCCAGACCGCCCTCGATCGAGGCCTAGGGGAGAATCACAAGCCCTGGCGTCAGGGCCAATTACCGGTCAAATTTTTGGCCCCGGTACCGGGCTACGACCGCCATTTCAGCCTGTGCCAACATCTGGGCATTGAACTGATACCAGTGGCGATGAACGACGCCGGGCCCGACATGGATCAGGTCGAAACCCTACTTCGGGCTGACTCCAGCATCAAAGGCATTTGGTGTGTGCCGCGTTTTTCTAACCCCAGCGGCATTGTCTATAGCGATGACGTGGTGCAACGAGTAGCCAAGCTAGGCAAAATAGCGGGGGAGAACTTTCTGGTATTTTGGGACAATGCCTACGCCGTGCACAGCCTCGATAAGGGGGCACCTCAGCTGGCCAACATTATGAATTACTGCCGCGCTGAGGGCACCGAAGACAGCGTACTGTTATTTGGTTCTACCTCCAAGATCACCCTAGCCGGAGCCGGCGTGGCCTTTGTCGCTGGTTCCCCCAGCAACCTGACTGAACTAAAAAGACACTTGGCCTTCATGTCAATCGGCCCAGACAAAATCAATCAGTTGCGCCATGTTAAATTTCTGCGCGACGCCAGCACCATTGAGGCGCATATGCAAAAACACGCCGCCATCATGAAACCGCGCTTTGACGCGGTCTTGCAGGCCCTGAATACATCGCTGGGCAATCACGGGCTGGGAGAGTGGACCGAACCTCGAGGGGGCTACTTTGTATCCTTTGACAGCCGACCGGGACTGGCCAGGGAGATCGTCAAACTGGCGGCACAACTGGGGGTCAAGTTAACCCCGGCGGGGGCAACCTTTCCCGGTGGCAACGATCCCCGGGACTGCAATATACGACTGGCCCCCAGCTATCCCAGCGTCGAAGAAATCAACAAGGCAATGGAGGTGTTTGTCACCTGTGTAAAACTGGCCTCGGTACGCCAACAACTGAACGCCGGCTAAATCAACAGGGGTCGGGCTAGCTGTCGCTGCGGGGCCGGGAGCCCCCAGGCAGAGGAAAGGCCGCCACATTGCTGGCACCACTACCGGCTTCGAGTATCTTGCCGACCCCTTCTTTTTCGACTTCATCGATACGGATAATGGAGTGCAGGGGAATATAAGAGCGGGACACTCCCTGAAACTCTGTCTTCAACTTCTCCTCACCGGGATCCACTATCATCTGGCTGCGACCGCCAAAAACAAACTCTTCAGCCTCGATAAAACCGTACATTTCACTCTGAAAAATCGCCCGCGCATACAGCTCGTATACTTTATTCTGGTTCTGGAAAATAATCTTATACATGGGAACAATTTCGGACATGGCGGGTAATTACCTTAAAACGTGGCGACGGTAAATCGCTGACAGTAGAGCGCGAGCATAGCGCGCCGATGCAGTGATACGGTGAGGGCTATTGCTAAGCGGGTGACCAGCGGGGTATTTTACCACAGCACCGTGAAAAAATACCCCGTTTTCACCGATTACTGTATAATCTTGGCCCTCGAATATATGGCCTGTAAGGCCAACAGGATCCGTTCAGGGTCCAGCGACAATTACCTAGGTACCCCCATGACACATTCATCAAGCTCTGACACCCATTCGGACGCTGCTATCGCGCAAGACCCGGTCGAGCAGGCGACGCCGAAAAAGGTATTTATCAAGACCCACGGCTGCCAGATGAATGACTACGACTCGGGCCGGCTCGAGGATTTACTGGGGGCTAGCCACGGAATGGTCGCCACCGACAATCCCGACGAAGCCGATGTTTTACTGCTCAACACCTGTTCAATCCGAGAGAAGGCCCAGGAGAAAGTGTTCCACCAATTGGGCCGCTGGAAACACCTGAAAGAACACAATCCCGACCTGATCATCGGTGTTGGCGGCTGCGTGGCCAGCCAGGAGGGCGCCGCCATTGGCAAGAGGGCACCCTTTGTCGACGTTATTTTCGGCCCCCAGACCCTGCACAGGGTACCGGCGATGATCGAAGCCAAAAAACACGACGGCCCGGTATTAGTTGACATCACCTTCCCCGAAATCGAGAAGTTTGACTCGCTACCAGAACCCTCCGCCGACGGCCCCAGCGCTTTTGTTTCAATTATGGAGGGCTGCTCAAAATACTGCACCTTCTGTGTAGTGCCCTATACCCGCGGCGAAGAAGTCAGCCGTCCCTTCGACGATGTAATTGCCGAGATCGCCCACCTAGCCAGCGGTGGCGTTAGAGAAGTGAACCTGCTGGGACAAAATGTCAACGCCTACCGCGGCTCCAGCCACCTCGGTGAAATCATTGAGTTTGCCGAGTTATTGAGCTTTGTCGCGGCGGTACCAGGCATAGAGCGCATTCGCTACACCACTTCACACCCGGTAGAGTTTAGCGAAGCGCTGATTGAGGCCTATGCCGAGATCCCAGAACTGGTCGACCACCTGCACTTGCCCGTACAGAGTGGCTCCGACCGGATTTTGACTGCAATGAAGCGTGGTCACAGCCGAGAGGAATACAGCAGTAAATTGAAGCGCCTGCGACAAATACGCCCAAAACTCAGTTTTTCCTCGGACTTTATCATCGGCTTCCCCGGCGAAACCGAGCAGGATTTCCAAGATACCATGGACTTGATCAAAGACATCGGCTTCGACCTGTCTTTCAGTTTTATCTACAGTGCCCGGCCCGGCACACCCGCCGCGGAGCTGACAGACGACACTCCAGAGGCGGTAAAAAAGGAGCGCCTGCAAATTTTGCAGCGACAGATCAACCTGCAAACCCAGCAAATCAGCCGCCAGATGGTCGGCAATCGTGAGCGCATACTCGTTACCGGCCCCTCCAAAAAGGATCCAGGGCAACTTCAAGGGCGCACAGAAAACAACCGAGTGGTTAATTTTAGTACTAACAATCAATCACTTATAGGCGATTTTGCCACTGTTATGATCGACGAAGCACTGCCAAACTCACTCCGTGGCACGTTAATCACGGAAAGTTAACCACTCAACAAATTCTGATGTAGAATAACACCACTCAAACTATAATCAGTAGTAGGCTAGTGTTACTCAAGACATAATGGGTATATGCTTGAACCATTGCGATGGGTCCGCCCATTAAACCCCTGTGAGCCCTAACAGAGACAATTTGAAAACAACAGTTAGCAATACAACCCAGTCCAAACAGGCGGCCAATAGCCGGCAAGCTCAAACGGGTAGCGCCCGCTGTGCGCTAAACCTAGAACCTAACGATGCCCAGGCACTCGCCAGCCTGTGCGGGCAGCTTGACCAGCATCTACGCCAAATCGAGCAGCGACTGTCGATCCGTATAAAAAATCGCGGCAACCACTTTGAGCTGCTCGGTGATACCGACACCTTGACCGCGGCGAGCCTATTGCTGCAAACACTCTACCGCGAGGCCCTAGAGGGCGTCACTATCAGCCCTGAGACCGTTCACTTGAATTTGCAGGAATCGGGCCTGACGCAACTACAAGAGCAAAGTACACTGCAGGATGTTGAGGCCATAAGCCTGATTCGCACCAAAAAAGCGACTATAAAACCCCGTGGTATAAATCAACAAGGCTATGTGCGCTCGGTACTGAGTCACGACATCAATTTTGGTATCGGCCCAGCGGGCACCGGCAAGACCTATCTTGCGGTCGCCTGTGCGGTGCAGTCAATTATTAACGACGAAGTTCAGCGTATTCTCTTGGTGCGACCGGCGGTAGAAGCTGGGGAGAAGTTGGGGTTTTTACCCGGTGATCTGGCGCAAAAAATCGACCCCTATTTGCGTCCGCTATACGACGCGCTGTACGAAATGCTGGGGGTAGATACCGTCACCAAAATGATCGAGCGCAATATTATCGAGATAGCGCCACTGGCCTATATGCGCGGGCGCACCCTAAACGACTCCTACATCATTCTCGACGAAGCGCAAAATACTACGAAAGAGCAGATGAAAATGTTCTTGACCCGCATCGGCTTCGGCTCCACCGCGGTTATAACCGGTGATGCCACGCAAATTGATTTACCCAAAGGTCAGCAGTCAGGGTTAACCCACGCGATCAAGGTCCTGGAGAACGTCAAGGACATTAGCTTCACCTATTTTCAGTCTAAAGATGTTGTGCGCCACCCGCTGGTGCAGCAAATTGTCGATGCCTACGAATCGATTGAGAGCGAGACAGCGTCACTAGATCGAGACAACCGAAGCCGCGAACAAAAACGCACCGTGACCAGCCCAAACCATGAATCTTAGCATCGACATTCAAATCGCCAGCGACGAAGACGACCACCCTCCCCCGGCGGACTTCCGCCGCTGGGTTTCGTCCGCTATCGGCAACCGCCGCGATGAGGCCCAGCTCTGCATTCGAATAGTAGATAGCACTGAAATCACTCAACTCAATAGCGACTATCGTGCCCAGCGAAAGCCTACTAACGTCTTATCATTCCCCGCAGACTTACCCGAATACATCGATATTCCACTGCTTGGCGACCTGGTCATTTGCGCCGAAGTCGTCAATAGAGAGGCGCGGCAACAACATAAGTTACCACGACATCACTGGGCCCATATGGTCATTCACGGCACCTTGCATTTACTGGGCTTTGATCACATCGACGACGAAGAGGCAGAGGTCATGGAACACCTGGAAATCGAGCTCTTGCAGGCGATGAATATCGACAATCCCTATCGAAGCATTAATTGAGTCAGCGCTACGACTAGACACTGACTAACCGACATTACACCAGGATTAAAATTGTAGTTATGAGCGAAAATCGATCAAATTCCGAGCAGGACGACAAATCCTGGCTGGGAAAAATAGCCCACGCTTTCTCCAGCGAACCCAAGTCCCGACAAGACTTGCTGGAAATATTGCGAGTGGCCAAAAACAATGATGTTATCGACGACGATGAGATAGATATCATCGATGGAGCGATGAAGGTCTCTGAGATGCAGGCCCGGGAAATCATGGTGCCTCGCACACAGATGACCGTGCTCAACGTAAGTCAGCCACTACCCGAGTTATTACGCCTTATTATCGACAGCGCCCACTCGCGTTACCCAGTAATCGGGGAGAATACTGACGAGGTGCTGGGTATTTTACTGGCCAAGGATTTGCTGCCGCACCTGTTGGACTTCAATGTTGACGACTTTGATATCGTCCCACTAATTAGACCGGCGACCGTGGTACCCGAGAGTAAACGGCTCAATATTTTGCTGCGGGAGTTTCGCGAGACCCGTAAACATATGGCCATAGTGATCGACGAGTACGGCGGTGTTGCCGGCCTCATTACTATTGAAGACGTGCTCGAGGAAATCGTCGGTGAGATTGAAGACGAACACGACGTAGAACCAGACACCTTTATCAAAAAACTGGCCGAAAACGACTATATCATCAAGGCCCTCACCCCGATCGACGACTTCAACGACGCGTTTAACTCGGACTTCAGTGACGACGAGTTTGACACTATTGGCGGTATTATTTTGAAAAATTTTGGCCATCTGCCACGACGAAACGAAGTGGCCACGGTCAACGGTTTCGAATTTAAAGTACTCAATGCCGACAACCGCCAAGTCCATTTACTGCGCATGTCTGCGGTCGATGCGCGCTAGTGTGCAACCACTGTACTGATAAGTGATTCAGCAGCCCTCCACATTTGCCGATGCAATACAGCACCGGCTCTGCCGCGGCTGGCGCGGCTACATACTGGCGCTGGTAGCCGGGGCGCTAGTGACCCTGTCCCTAGCACCGTTCAATCTGTGGCCACTGGGCATTGTTAGCCTGTTGCTGCTGGCCATATTGCTCGACCGCGGCAGTTCATTCAAAGCGGCCAAGATCGGCTGGTTTTATGGCCTTGGTATGTTTGGCGGTGGCGTCTCCTGGGTCTATGTTAGCATCCACGATTACGGTTATGCGCCGGCACCTGTGGCAGCCGTATTAACACTGATATTTTGCGCTGGACTTGGCCTGCTGAGCGCAGCCATGGCCTATTGTTACGCGCGCTGGCTACGGCACAGCCTACTGGGCAACACCGCCGGATTTGCCGCGGCTGTGGTGCTAGGGGAATGGCTCAGAAGCTGGTTGTTAACCGGCTTCCCCTGGCTCTACTTGGGTTACGGCCACATCGACTCAATCCTCGCTGGCTGGGCTCCGGTCGGCGGCGTGTGGGCCATTAGCTTTATTGTCGCCTATAGCGGCGCTGTCCTCGCCGCCTCGCTTAACAGGGGCCGACTTCCCCGAGGCCATATAGCCGTACTAGTAAGCCTCTGGCTGGGGGGGCTAGCTCTCAATCAGCACAGTTGGGTCAGCCCCGTCGACAGAGCGCCGCTACAAATCGCGATGGTACAAGCCAATATCTCACAACACGAGAAGTGGAGTCGCTCCGCCTATCAGCGAACACTCAAGACCTATAGCGACCTGAGCGAGCCACTGTGGCGTAGCCAGGACATAATAATCTGGCCAGAGGCCGCCGTACCCAACTATTACCACAACGCCAAAGGCTTTTTAGAAACCGTTGCCGAGCGAGCTGAGCACGGCAATACAACACTCATCACCGGTATACCCACCCTGCAACAAAGCCCTGGCGAAGGCCCCGGTAAAAGTTTCAATAGTATCATGGCCTTCGGCGCCGGCGCCGGTACCTATCACAAACAACGACTGGTCCCCTTTGGCGAATACATCCCGCTAGAAACATGGCTGCGCGGACTGATCCAGTTTTTTGACTTGCCGATGTCCGCCTTTAGTGCCGGAGGTAGTGACCAACAGCCCCTCACTGCTGGCGATGTAATCCTGGCACCCTTTATCTGCTACGAAATTGTCTACCCCGACCTTGTCAACAACTGGCTGCCGGAGGCCGACCTTTTAATCACTATCAGTAACGACGCCTGGTTTGGCCACTCGATCGGCCCACTACAGCATTTACAAATGGCGCAGATGCGCGCGCTGGAGGCCGGGCGTTACCTGTTGCGCGCTACCGGCAGTGGGGTCAGTGCCATTATCGACCAGCGCGGTCGGATTGTTACTCAAAGTCGGCAGTTTCAGGCCGAGGTTCTCTCCGGCCAAGCCTCGATCTACCGCGGAGCCACACCCTTCGCGGCCCAGGGAACTTGGCCTATTATTCTTTTATGCTTGGCTATTTGTCTTGCAGTTAGGCTCAGTACACGAACGCAACCATAAACACAGTCATGACCGGCATATTGAACGTCGCTGTTGGCCAATTTTACTGTTAAAATATGTCGCTAGTTTCACACCGTCTCGGAAAAGGCTGATCATGCAAGAGTTATACAACCCCAGGGAAATTGAACAACAGGCCCAGCAATACTGGCACGACAACCAGTGTTTTGTTGCCAATGTCGACACCAATAAAGACAAGTACTACTGTCTAGCTATGTTCCCCTACCCCAGCGGCAGACTGCACATGGGCCATGTGCGTAACTACAGTATTGCCGATGTTATCTCCCGTTATCAGCGCATGCTCGGTAAAAACGTACTACAGCCCATGGGCTGGGACGCCTTCGGCCTACCGGCGGAAAATGCGGCGCTTAAAAACAACGAATCACCGGCACGCTGGACCGAAGAAAACATCGACTATATGCGCAACCAGCTGAAACAGCTGGGTTTTGCCTATGACTGGACCAAGGAACTCGCCACCAGCAAGTCCGACTACTACCGCTGGGAACAGTGGTTTTTCACCCGTTTGCATGAAAAGGGCTTGGTCTACAAGAAGACCTCTGCGGTCAACTGGTGCCCTCAGGACGAAACCGTACTGGCCAACGAACAGGTCATAGACGGCTGCTGCTGGCGCTGCGACACCGCGGTAGAGCGCAAGGAAATTCCCCAGTGGTTTATCAAGATCACCGCCTACGCGGACCAATTACTGGAAGACCTAGACAAACTAGACGGCTGGCCTGAACAGGTCAAGACCATGCAACGCAACTGGATCGGCCGTAGCACCGGGGTCGAAATGACCTTCGCCTTGGATCAAAGCGTTGCCGGGGTCGACAGCTTCAATGTCTACACCACCCGGCCCGACACCTTAATGGGGGCCACGTATGTCAGCTTAGCAGCGGAACATCCAATCAGTCTTGCCCTGGCCCAGGACAATACTGAATTAACGGCCTTTATCACCGACTGCAAGACCAGCTCCGTAGCTGAGGCCGACCTGGCTACCATGGACAAAAAAGGCATCGCCGCCGGAATCGATGCCATCCACCCTATTAGCGGCGAGCGCATACCGGTGTGGATTGCCAACTACGTGCTTATGGATTATGGCTCCGGAGCGGTAATGGCGGTACCCGCCCACGATGAGCGCGATTTTGCCTTTGCCAATAAATACCAGCTGCCAATAAATCAAGTGATAGCCAGTAACAATGAGGGGGAGTCTGACTTCGACCCGCTGCAATGGCAGGACTGGTATAGCAACAAGAGTAATAGCCGTACTATTAACTCCGGAGAATTCAACGAGCTAAGCTTTCAGCAGGCCTTCGATGCCATCGCCGATCGATTGGAAAGCCTGGGCCGGGGCAACAAAACCACCAACTATCGCCTGCGCGATTGGGGCGTGTCGCGACAGCGTTACTGGGGAACACCCATTCCTATATTCAACCTGCCCGAGGGCGGTGAGATAGCAGTTCCCGCCGACCGTCTGCCGATACTACTGCCTGAAGATGTCAAGATGGATGGGGTCAACTCACCACTAAAGACTGACCCTGAGTGGCGCCGGGATCAACTCGACGGAAGCCCGGTAGAGCGCGAGACCGATACCTTTGACACGTTTATGGAGTCATCCTGGTATTACGCCCGTTTCACCAGCGCCGATTACGATAAGGGAATGTTGGACCCCGACGCCGCCAATTACTGGCTTCCCGTCGATCAGTATGTTGGCGGTATAGAACACGCAATTCTGCATTTGTTATACGCCCGATTCTTTCACAAGTTGATGCGTGACGAAGGCTTGATCAATTGCGACGAACCCTTTGATCGCCTGTTATGTCAGGGCATGGTATTGAAAGACGGCAGCAAAATGTCGAAATCCAAGGGCAATACTGTCGACCCACAATCAATGATCGAGCAATACGGCGCCGATACCGTGCGCTTATTTATTATGTTTGCCGCACCGCCGGAGCAGTCGCTGGAGTGGTCGGACTCGGCAGTTGGCGGCGCCCATAAGTTTTTAAATCGCCTCTGGAGCCGACTCTACAATCACCTACAACAGGGTAAACCAGCAACCCTGGACATCGCCAAACTGACCGAAGGTCAGCGGCAGTTGCGCCGTAAAACCCACGAGACGATTGCTAAAATAAGCGATGATTTTGACCGTCGACTCACCTTTAATACCGCCATTGCGGCAATTATGGAGCTGACCAACGAAATTGGGAAACTACAGGATCGCGACGATCAGGGGCTGGCGGTTGAACGGGAGGCACTGGAGGCCATTGTGAAAATGCTGTCCCCCATAGCGCCGCATTTTTGTCATCAGGCGTGGCATAGCCTAGGTTACAAGAATGCAATTATTGACGAATGCTGGCCGCTGGTGGACGAACAGGCCTTAGTTCGTTCGACGATCGAAATGGTCATTCAAGTCAACGGAAAAGTCCGCGCGAAAATTGAAGTCGCCGCCGATGCCAGCAGCGACTCAATCATGGCCATGGCTATGGCCAACGACAATGTACAAAAGTTTATCGAGGGCAAAGTCGTGAAAATGCAGAAAGTCATCCCCGGTAAGCTTGTCACTATTGCCGTGGCATAAAAAACCTACCGCCAGCGAGGTGCGCCGCCACAGTAGCGGGCCTCACTGGCACAATATGTAAAGGACTCATCAGTGGACAAGCATGTACCCCAGCAGCTGTTGGCAATGCCTCTTAGTTCGCCGCGAACAGCGGCGACGATAGGGCTGCTATTGCTAACTGTATTACTCGCGAGTTGCGCTTTTACACTGCGCGGTAATGTTGCCCTAGCCCCCGGCATTGAACCACTATACATCGAGAAAGTCGGCGGCCAATTGGGCGTTGAATTGCGCACCCTGCTGACATCCTCCGGAGTCAAGCTGAGCCCGGACTTAGAGCAAGCCAAAACTCAACTCGTTATTCGTAGACAAAAAAGCAATCGGCGCAGCACCGCTCTGGGCGAGGGCGCAAGAGTGATAGAATATCAGCTAACAGAATCTGTTACCTTTGCGCTGCGCGATAAGTCCAGCCGTAATATATTCAGCTCTGGGAAACTGACGGAACGGAAAATAATGGAGAACAATCCCAACAAAATGGCGAGTAGCAATGCAGAGGAAAAAATACTGCGCCGTGAAATGCTGCAAAACTTGGCAGCGACCATAGTTAGGCAGCTCGCCACCATCCAGTTGCCCGCCACCATCGACTAAGCATCGCCTAGCACTAGACAGGAACAAACACCATGCGTTTACGCCCGGACCAACTGTCACAAGCACTGCAAAAGGAGCTGCAACGGGTTTACATAGTCAGCGGCGACGAGCTATTGCTGCAGCAAGAATGTAGCGATGCAATTCGTGCAGCCTGCCGCAAGCAAGGTTTTAGCCGCGAGGTATTGGCCGCTGATAATCACTTCGACTGGGGTGAGTTAGCTGCCAGCGCCAATGCGATGTCGTTGTTTGCCGAGCGCAAGTTAATTGAATTGCGGCTGCCCTCTGGCAAGCCTGGCAAAGTCGGCGGCAAAGCCTTGAGCGACTACTGCGCGACGGCATCTGCCGACAATGTACTGCTCATTATCTGCAATAAAATAGAAAGCACCGCGACCAAAAGTAAATGGTATAAGAGTATCGAGAGCGCCGGTGCTGCCATTCAGGTGTGGCCAATAGGCCCTGCTGAATTGCCGCAGTGGCTGACGCAACGGCTACAGCAGGTGGGATTGCGGGCCAGTGCCGAGGCCATCGAAATGATTGCCGAGCGGATCGAGGGAAATTTACTCGCTGCCGTGCAGGAAGTTGAAAAACTACGCCTATTTACCGACGCTGATACTATCGATGCCGACACGGTCGCCAATGCTGTTAGCAGCAGCGCTCGCTACGATGTATTTGGCTTGGTCGACCGCTGCCTACAAGGCGATGCTCGCGGCAGCCTCAGGATATTGCAGGGCTTGCGGGCCGAGGGCACCGAAGCCCTTGCCATATTATGGGTTGTTAGCCGGGAGCTGCGCACCCTGTGGCAAGCTGCCCTGCAACTAGAGCAAGGCCAACATATTGACCGCGTACTACAAAACCTCAGAATATGGGACAAGAGAAAGCCATTGATTAAAGGCGCTTTGCGCCGACTAAACAAACCGATGCTGCAACAGCTTCTAGCAGTTGCTAACCAGGTTGACCAATCGGCCAAAGGTATGAACACTGCCAACAAATGGGACTCATTGGAACAGCTGGCCCTAGCCTTGGCCGGATCATCGCTGTTTAACCCTTTCAGTGAACGTACAGCTCGCTCACAATAACGTCCCAGCAGCCAAACAAACACATGACCTACCGGGAACTACCCCCGCCAAACAGGTTTGGCCACCAGTCATTGGCTGTTCGATATGGGTACGTTGGCGCTTAAAAATCAACGGCCTCTTGATTACTGGATTGAGTAGGAACGAACTTCATCGCGCACTACAATCTACTCATTAGCAAGTTGCGCCATTATTTTCGGAGCGGCGTGAAAGAGACACGAATAGTGCGACATCCCCTCAAGCCGCTCTAACTTTACAGCCCCGGGGATCACCGATTGCAGATGGGATGCCATTGCAAAAGGGGACCAATTATCACTGCTGCCATGCCAATTAGTGGTCTTGGCGATACACCAACGTAGATCATCGTCCCACTTCACATAAGATTTTACATCTCTCATATAACCTGACGACCCACGCCTAAAACAGTTTTCTAATATGGGGATAATAAATTGCCGAAATTCTCTTTTTTGACTAAGGACTAAATCTTCGCCCTGACAGCTAGCAAACAAAATTTTAAACAAGAGCACAGGCGCCAAAAGTGCTAACAAACGCTGGTATTGCGTAAGCAGATAAAAAACTACTGAATAGCGATCGGCCAATCTAAATACAAACGCAGCAGCCATCTCGTCCATGTAATCCCCCTGGATAAGTGGTGCCGCCGCAGACACCAAATGGATATTTTTAACTTTTGCACCCAATAGAGCACTCACTTCCAGCGCTACGAATGCACCGATTGAAAAACCAATGACATCAACAGTCTCACCTTCTCTAAGCATTGCCTCCACTTCCATCGCAATGTACTGATAATAGCGGTCTCGATCAGCGTCACCGTTAAGCGTAAATCGATCGAAGCAAACGACCCTCAATCCATTGGATTTTGCAGGCACATCGAATACCTCGCATTCGCTAGCCGAGCCTGGCGCGCCGTGAAAATAGACCACTAGCCTGCCCTCGTTCGAGCCAAATGTAGAATAACTCAATGTAATCACCTCACTAATAGTTCTATAAATTGAAAGCTGCAATCAAGTAATTTTCGCCAAACGGAGCACAATCTGTATCCAGCGGGGCTATACTAAAGGCACACTGTTACACTTGTCACTAGACAATGAATTTTCAAAGTGCATTAGTGACAACTCCCGGGAATTTGTAACTGCAAAATGAAAAAGAAGAACACATATAAGCAAACCGAATATTTGAAGTCTTGCATTCAAGAAAGTTTTCTGGTGTTACTGAGAGACAACAATATAGGGCAAATATCGATCACCAGCATCGCCAATCATGCCGGTGTCTCTCGCATGTCAATTTATAGATATTATGATGATAAAGAAGATATCATTCGAAAACACATTAAGGAAAACTTCGAAAACTACCTTGCCACCGTGAGTAAATTGGAGCTAGATGCTATCTCTTCGGCGCCGTTCTTTTTTGATTACTTCAGAAAGAATAGCGGCACGATACAGCTCCTTATCGCAAAAAATCTGTTTCATCTCGTTTCGGAAAGTTTTTCAGAGTATGTCAAAGAATTTGAATTCCTAGTTCAAAAAAAGTCGAGCTTGCCAGAAAGCCAGCGCAAGTACAGCTACGGATACACCGGGTCCGGTATGCTTAGTATTGTAAGAATATGGATGGAAAGCGGAATGAAAGAATCCAATGAGCAAATGTCTGACATAGTAAAGAATGTAAAACGTGAGCAAGCTAACTTTTAGCGGGCTTAGTGACCGATAACTAATATGCAATCATGTAACAAAGCTGAAGTGACACCATACACTCTTTTCACCTTTGAATGATCGCCTCAATAATTTACCGCAGCCCGCCATTAGCTGCTGAAAAAATAAGTCGCTTCAGCATTCAATATCGATCACCGAAGTCGACCAACTACATGGCGGAAAAATGTTCCCAAAGGGTGTCGAAGCTCAACCGAGCTACGACTACAACCGGGACCGGCAACTTGCCAAACCGATATCATTGCACATCGTTACTCAGTATATACCGATGACCGATCACCGCAGCGCCACTAGCGTCACTCCAGCTTAGCTGGACCGCACTTGAGTGACGGTGATCAATCGCGACAACTATACAATGGCCGGCCACTGTCCTGGGCGGTGGACAGACCACAATAACCGTTGGGATTTTTTGCCAAGTATTGCTGATGATAATCTTCGGCGTAATAGAATGTATCCAGATCGACGATTTCTGTGGTGATAGGCGCATAGTCTTGCGCTAGTAACTGGCCCTCATAGTCGCTCTTGGACTGCACCGCCAATTGTACTTGCTGCGGGTCAACTGGGTAGATACCGGAGCGGTATTGGGTACCCTGGTCGTTGCCTTGGCGCATGCCCTGGGTGGGGTTATGGCTTTCCCAAAATACTTTCAATAGCTGCTGATAGCTTATTACCGCGGGGTCAAACACCACCATAACCACCTCCCCGTGGCCAGTCATGCCAGAACACACCTCTTCGTAGCTCGGGTTGGGGGTGAAACCGGCGGTATAACCCACTGCTGTCGAATAGACACCCGGCAGCGACCAGAACTTTCGCTCGGCCCCCCAAAAACAGCCCAAACCAAAATAGGCTCGCTGGAAATTGTCGGGGAAGGGTTCGAGTAACGGCGCCCCGGTGACAAAGTGCGCAGCGCTAACAGTAATAGCGAGATCACGCCCCGGCAGCGCCTGATCGCTACCGGGCAGCTGAGATTTTCTGGCGGCAAAGAATGACATAGTGCGACTCCATAATGTTCCTAACACGCTATTAGCGCAATGGCACAATCATACCCCCCTTTGGACCTATTTGCAGCGTAGATTCCCGCCCGCCGTCAATTGCCGCGGGCCTAGCGCCGCTATCCCGAACACGGAGTAAACAAACACCATCAAATGGACTAATCATTGGCACTCGCGGCTATAAGTCAGTTAATATTGCATCGGCTTAGCGCACTGCGCCAATTGCCCATTAATAACAACAAACAGATGTTCTAGGAGAACTCCATGCTCAGCATGATCGGACTGGTCGGCGGCCTGATATTATTGACAATACTGGCTCTGCGGGGCTGGAATCTATTTATCGCCGCCCCCCTGTGTGCGCTAATCGTCGGACTGAGCGGTGGCATTGCGATATTCCCCAGCGACGACAACATCGCCTTTGTCACCAGCTATATGGACGGGTTTTCCGGTTTTATCAGTGCCTGGTTTCTGATGTTCTTACTGGGCAGTCTATTTGGCAAATTTATGGAGGACACCGGCTCCGCCGACAGTCTCGCGCGCTGGATAGTCGACAAACTGGGCATGCAACACGCCGTCGCCGCAGTGGTTTTGGCCTGCGCGATTTTAACCTACGGTGGTGTCAGTGTATTTATTGTCGCCTTTTCCGTCTACCCGATGGCATTGAGCCTATTTAAAGATGCCAACCTTCCACGACGCTTTATTCCCGGTGCGCTAGCCTTTGGCTCGGTGACATTCACCATGACCAGTGCCGGCTCTCCTGAAATTCAAAATTGGATACCGATAAAATACCTGCAAACGTCGCCTTATGCAGCCTGGGAAGTCAGCCTAATCGTCGCTGTGTTTATGGCCACACTGGGCTACTGGTGGCTCAAACGCATGATTGGGAAGGCAGTAGCCAACGGCGAGCATTTTGAACAGCGCAGCGGCGACCCGGAAATCCCCGAACGAGATTACCCCCACCCGCTCAGCACGGTGATCCCGCTACTGGTGGTATTGGGTTTTTCCTTTTTCTTTCACCAGAGTCTGTCGCAATACGCGTTAATTCTGGCGTTGTTGGCGGGCTGTATCAGCATAGTGGCAATCAATTATCGACATTTTCACAATATCAACCGGGCGATCAATGAGGGGGCCACCGGCGCCCTGATCGCCATTGGTAATACCGCCGCAGTGGTGGGTTTTGGCTCCGTGGCAAAAATCTCACCCGCCTTTCTAGTGGCCGTCGATGCAATGACCGGAATCCCCGGTAACGAATTAATCGGGGCCGCCATAGCAATAACGGCTATTGCCGGACTCACTGGCTCAGCCTCAGGCGGCCTGTCTATCGCATTGCCCGTACTGGGGCCCTACTATATGGACTTAGGGGTCAATCCCGAGCAACTGCACCGAATTTCCTCGATATCCTGCGGTGCTCTCGATTCACTGCCTCACAATGGCTACGTAGTCACTACGGTGCGGGCAATCTGTGGTGAGACCCACCGCAGCGCCTATTGGCCAATCGCCGCCGTGACTATCGCGGTACCGACCCTGGGTTTAATCCTGGCGGTTATACTGATGCAGTGGATTTAATCGAGGAATAAACGAGCACGCTCGGGAACATGTAATGACGAAAGAACTGGAACGACGGTCTACCAGCGGCGAACTAAGCGCATTTCTTACTCGCAGTAAACAATTGCCACAGCGCCGCGACGGCAAAACGCGCAAGCTCGACCGTATGATCTTTGCGCTCGATGCCACTGCCAGTAGACAGGCCAGCTGGGATCGCGCCTGCCAGTTGCAAAGTGAAATGTTTATCGCCACTGAGCAACTGGGCGGGTTGGCACTGCAGCTGTGTTACTACCGTGGTTCCAACGAGTTTATCGCCAGCCCCTGGCTAAGTGACAGCCACTCGCTACTAGAAAATATGCACCGGGCCCAGTGTCGCGGGGGCTATACGCAATTGGAACGGGTACTCGATCATGCGGTACAACAGCATAGTCATGAAGCCATAAAAGCAGTCATTATTATCGGCGACGCGGTCGAAGAAACAGTCGACACACTGTGCACCAAGGCGGGGAGAATGGGTGTATTGAACATTCCCCTCTTTATGTTTCAAGAGGGTCAAGACCGGACAACCCAGCAGTGTTTCCAACAGATGGCTACACTCAGTAAAGGGGCTTACGCGCACTTCGACGAGCACAGCGCTGCCACCATGATGGAACTGCTCGCAGCCGCGGCAACTTTTGCCGCCGGTGGTCGCGATGCCTTGCAACAGTTGAACTCTGCCAGTGCGCGACAATTACTGCGCCAATTGAGGCAAGACCCGTGATCCGACTTATCCTGCTACTGGCGTTTGTATTTGCCGCCTTGATAATATTCCAGCAACTAAAAAATACGTCGCCGGCAAAAGCCAAGGCCATGTACTGGAAGTGGCTGCTGGCCGGCCTCGGTTTGGTCTTGGTAGCACTGGCCTTGACCGGCCGCATCCATTGGCTCGGCGCCATGATCGGCGCCATATTACCGTTTATTCGCCGCGTCACACCGCTGCTAATTCGCTATTTCCCACAAATACGTCACTACCATAAGACTCGGACACAGCGACCATCCGCGGTCAACCAATCTCAAGTCAACACGCTCGTACTAGCGATGACGTTAAACCACGACAACAACCACCTGAACGGGACTGTCATTGACGGGCCACTTGCCGGTTGCGAATTAGATACATTAGCATTGCAGCAACTGCAGGGCTTATTAAAGTACTGTCATCAGCGCGACAACCAATCCGCAGAGTTGTTGCTCAACTATCTACAACACCGTTTTGGCGACAGCTGGCAAACGGCTGAAAACACCGGCGATTCGGCACTGTCTATCGACGCCGCCTATGCCATACTCGGTTTAGAACAAGGCGCCGACAAAGACGACGTCGTTAAGGCGCACCGCTCGATGATGCAAAAAATGCACCCCGATCGAGGAGGAAGTGACTATCTCGCGGCACAGATTAACGAAGCCAAGGCAGTGATATTTACACACTTATCATAGCCCGGCCGAACAATACACGGTAAAATAACCACTGCGCCCAATGCGTAACTTTCAATACTCAATACAGACTATTCTTTATGCAGCAGCTCTATGTGGTAACCGATCAACGCGCCTTGTTTGTCAACAAGCAGAAGGAGTGGGTAGATGGCAGCGAGGCAAAAACACTGTTTCGCACTCCGCACAAAGACGAGGCAATCAATCTGGTCTTTGAACTGAGCTCCAAAGATATCAGCCTGCGGGCAGAGATACTGCTAGTAGAACAGGACAAAAACAAACAACCGATTATAGTAGCAGGGACTGCGTTGTTTGAAGAAGCGGATGATATAGATTCGACAATCGAAACTTCAAACGAGATTACTCGGTAAAAACGGCTGTTGTAGTCTATAGTCATTCATAGCTTTTAGCCGCTGCCAAACGATTTGCCGCAGCCTCGACAAAGGACTTGCTGCATGAACTACCCCGAAAGTGCCGAAATGGCCGCCTCCTACTTAAAGGAAGCTGTGCCTAAAATCGTCGGCAATCAGATTCCAGCCAACCCCATTAACTACGCCCTATGGTATAACTATGTGGCGGGGAAAAACCCCGCTCTCAATGAAAAGCTAGACCACATCGTTGAACGCACTGGCACCTGCTCCCGAGAGCAAAGCGAGGAACTTTATTCGTATTTTATCATTGGCGAGTATCTGGAAGATCACAATAAATCTCTGGAAAACCTCACTCAGCTAGCCACCCAGTTAATAGATCACATGGTTACTACAATAGACGGCTCAAGCAAGTTTGACAGCCAGCTGGCAGAAAGCATGGGCCTATTGAAAACTGCCAACAGTGCCGAAGATATTGCGACAGTGATCGAGAATACCCTGGCAGCGACGCAATCCATTCGCGACAGCAACAGCCAATTCTCACAACAGTTAACAACCGCCAATACAGAAATCATAGCCCTGCGCAGCAAACTTGCCGATGTCGAACGTCAAGTTTTCACTGACAAACTAACCCAACTCTATAACCGCCACGCTTTCGATGTACAGTTAAAACAACTACTGGAAGTAGATGTTGTAGCTCAGCATGTCTGTCTTATTATCGCCGACCTCGATCACTTTAAGAGCTTCAATGACGAGTATGGCCATGTCATCGGCGACCGCGTACTCACAAGAATGGGAGAACTCATTCAGGACTATTGCCCCGACAATGCAATCGGTGCCCGCTACGGCGGCGAAGAATTCGCCATAATAGTCAGCAACGCCAGCGAACAGGAAGCCGCTGAGATGGCGGAGACGTTACGGCAACGGCTACTAAAGCTGCGTGTGCGTATTAAAAACTCAGACAAGGTACTCGACAATATCACCGCATCTTTTGGTGTTACTCGCTATCGGCTGGGGGAATCTGCCGAATGTTTTATCGACCGCGCTGACAAAATGCTCTATCTCGCCAAAAATAACGGCCGCAACAGAGTAGAAGTGGAAGTACTGGACCAGCGCCCCCACACCGAGAGAACCGACTCAATAGGTCAATAGGTCAATAGGTCCCTAGTGGGTCAGTGACAACAGATAATTGGCAACCGCTAGGCGCACCTCAGGCTGTAAATAATCCTGGGGCGGCATATCGGGATAGTCATTACGCTTTTTGACCGGTTTGGCAATATAGTCGGCCAAGCCCTGGGGGTTATTGTTGTACATCGCCTGAATCACCGCTATCGGTGGACCTATCAAGCGACCGTTATAACTGTGGCAGCCGCTGCAAATACCGAGATAGGCGTATTTTCCCTGCTCACTCGGGGAAATCACTCGGGCCGGAGCCGGCTCCTTTAACAGATAACTGGTAATGTTGGCGGTATTGCTGAATTTGCAGGTGGCAAAGTCATCGACACCGGCGCTGATATAGCGATGCCGGTTGATAATACAGCTTCCCTTACTGGGGCCAACTCGAATAATATCCGGATTACCCTGCTTCGAATAGGCAGCCATCACCGCCCTGATCTCAGCGGTAGTATCATACCCATTATTTGTCATCATGTTGTTCAGAATCATCACCTGGTCAGAATTGGGATCCACCTCCGGATCCAATGTCATGTAGGCAGCGTTGGCATGATCGGAAATAAGAATACCGGCGGCCTTATTATTGCTGATAATATTGTCTTCAATAACTACCTGGTCAGCGGCGTTTAGCAAGATACCCGTTCCCGCCGGAATACCCGATACCGTCGATCCCGGCGCACCAAAGTTGGCGGTATTATTATCAACGATAAAATTGTGCCTGATAATAACATCGTAGGTGGTCTTGACCGGTAGACCCGGTGAAATAAACGCGAGGATGCCACCGGTGTTATCGTGTACAAAATTATTTTCAACAATCGCATGGCGAGAGTTTTCGATTTCAATACCGGCGACATTGTCAAATACTTCGTTGTGGGCGACATGGATATTGTCGCTCATGCCTACGTAGATAGCGGCGTCTTCTATTCCCGACAGGATGTTGTGCTCGATTAAACCATTTTTGGCCAGCTGCGGGAAAATCCCGTAAACGCCCGTATCGATGATAATATTGTTGCGGATTTCGAAATTATTGCCGGCCTGGCCCATAATGCCATTACCTTTGTAGTGAGTAATGGTGAAGTTCTCCACCACAACACTGTTACCGGAATATAAAATCGCATCGTGTAATCGCCCGTCGCCCTCCAGTATTGGCCAACGCCCCTGCTCGATAACCCCGCTCAGGCGAATATTGTCCTTGTCGATAAACACCGTCTCCCGGTAAGTCCCGGGCATAACGCGCACCGTGTCTCCAGGCTGAGCTCGCTCCACCGCCCGCTGGATCGACTGCCCCTCGGTGACCGTGTGAATAGCACCCTGCGCACTTTGCTTAGCGACCGCCCTGGGAGCCCGCCCTAGTGGTGCACCGGAGCGAAAACCACCGCTGTAACTGGCACCGGGACTACTGGAATACGTTGGGGTTACAGCCCCGGCTTGTTGCGCGAGCGTGTAGCCACTGCCCATAGCCAGCACCATCACTACCCCTGTTAGAATTTTCCCCATGACATTCACCTCATTAATTATTATGTTGTTCGAGACCGGCCCTGCTCATTGACGCAGGCAGAGTACCCACGGGCGCTAAACCCGAGGGAACAGCGCTGGGTATCGCCGGGGTAAACTGCTCATCCCGTAACGTCTTCAAGAAGTCCACCAGCAGATCCAATTCCAACTCACTCAGGTTTGGCTCGTTGATATGCCAGTGCAATTCCAACACCACCCCCGCCGGCACCGCGTGACCTCGCCCCTTGGTATAAAATTCTACCGCATCGCGCAACGTAGCGAAACGACCGGAATGCATATAGGGTGCGGTCTGCCCAATATTGCGCAGCGTCGGCACCTTAAAGGCCCCCTTCAATCGCTCCGAGCCGTAAGTGGTCTGTGCCCCTACATCCAATGGCATTCCTGGCGGTTCTGGGGTGCCGATTACCGCAACCTGCTGATTGGTAAACAGCGGTGGCTGGTGACACTCGGCGCAGCGAGCGACAAAGGAGCGGAATATATTGAGCCCCTTTATTTCACGCGTATTCAGTGCCTGGTGATAACCATGGGCGTAACGATCGTAGCGACTATTGAGGGAAATCAGTGAACTTTCGAAGGCGCTAATAGCCCGGTAGATCTGGGGTAAGGTAGCGGTGCCAGCGCTAGCAAAGCTGTCCCCTGGAGGAAAGGCCTCTGCAAACAGGGACTGGTAGTTGGCACTAGCATTAATACTGGTCAGTAACTGCTGCGGAGTATTAGCCATTTCCCGCGAGTTATACAGCGGTCCCTGCAACTGTAACTCCAGAGTTTTCTCCCGGGCATCCCAAAAAAAGCTGTTGAGAAAGGCGGTATTCCACAGTGTCGGAGCAGAACGACTAAGCTGGGCGCCGCCAGCGCCGACACTGCGACCCAGCCCATCACTGAAACCCAATGCCGGGTGGTGGCAACTAGCACAAGATAGACGGCCACTAGCCGATAACAGCGGATCAAAAAAGAGGTAACGACCCAGATCAATTTGCTCGGGCCTGAAGCCATCCCGGCGCCGCGGCAGTGACGAGGTCAGCCCACCAACACCGGCGTCCTCAATCGAGTCATATTGGTCATATAGGGTATAGAGTATACACAGCCCCTGGGCATTCTTGTCGAAGCCCGGTGGACACTGGTCATTCAATTGAAATTCTGCCGCAGACACTGGCGCCGATAGCAGCCCCGACAGCAACATGGGTGGCAACAGGGATCGCAACATGGCAAGCAACTGCCCCACCCAAATCACAGGTTTTATGACTCTCCTAGGGGCTAATAACGTCATTACTGCGAAGGCCTATAATAAAGCCACAGCGGGCAGACTACCGACCGCATATATCGGTATAACAACAGACTAAAGGAATCGGAGCTGGTTATTACCAGTGCCGACGCCATTATTATAAGTGCTGAATCTGGCCAATCTCATACTCGACTCGTCCACCGGGAGTCTGCACGACAACCTCATCGCCCTCCTCCTTTGTCATCAGCGCCCGGGCGATCGGAGAGGTCACTGAAATCTTGCCCAGATTAACGCTAGCCTCGTCCTCACCGACAATCTTGTAAGTCACCTCAGCTTCGGTCTCACAGTTGATAATGGTTACCGTCACCCCGAAAATAACTTTGCCAGTGGGGGCAATACTGCCAATGTCGATCACCACGCTGTCAGACAACTTACCTTCGATTTCCTTAACCCGACCCTCGCAAAAGCCCTGTTGCTCCCGGGCTGCGTGGTACTCGGCATTTTCCTTCAAATCGCCGTGCTCCCGCGCCTCGGCTATAGCCTGCACAATACGCGGGCGGTCCTCACTTTTCAGACGATTTAGCTCCGCTCGCAGGGTGGCTTCACCTTCGACGGTCATTGGCACTCGACTTACACTCATAGCGATACTCTCTCGTGGACGTCCTGTAATCTGCGAACCTGTGGACTGCCGTCCCTGCCCGCTCGAATAGCCTCGCAAACCGCATCGGCACCGGCCAGCGTAGTGGTACAAAATACCTTCTTCGCCAGTGCAGTTCGTCTGATAGAGGCGGAGGCCGCGATCGATTTACGCCCCTCTGTGGTGTTGACGATTAATTGAATACCGTCGTTTTTAAGGGCGTCTACCACATGGGGGCGGCCCTCCTGTACCTTTTTAATCATTTCAACAGCGATACCCGCCTCGCTCAATACTTTGTAGGTACCTCGGGTTGCCAACAACTCAAACCCCTGGTCCAATAGCTTTTGCGCCACCGCAGCGACACCGCTCTTGTCCGCATCACGCACACTGATAAAAGCCTTGCCCGAAGTAGGCAAGCGCTCGCCAGCCCCCAACTGCGCCTTGGCATAGGCCTCGGCAAAGGTATCACCCAACCCCATAACCTCACCAGTAGACTTCATTTCTGGGCCCAATATGGGGTCGACACTGGGAAACTTATTAAAGGGGAAAACCGCTTCTTTAACACTGAAATAGGGCGGAATACGCTCCTCGGTAAAACCCTGCTCAGCCAGACTGGTGCCAGCCATACAGCGGGCGGCAATTTTTGCTAGAGAGACGCCAATACACTTGGAAACAAAGGGCACAGTGCGGGAGGCGCGGGGATTGACCTCAATCACATAGACCTCACCGTCCTGCTCTGCCAGCTGCACATTCATCAACCCACAGACACCCAGCTCAATCGCCATCGCCTTGACCTGATCGCGCATCTTGTCCTGCAGCGCCGGACTCAGCGAATACGGTGGCAGTGAGCAAGCGGAGTCACCGGAGTGAATACCCGCTTGTTCGATATGCTGCATAATCGCGCCGATTACCACTTCCTTGCCATCAGATACCGCGTCGACATCCATCTCCACCGCCGCATTGAGAAAGTGATCCAACAACACCGGCGACTCATTGGAGGCCTGTACCGCGTCCTTCATGTAGCGCAGCAACTCGTCCTGATCGTAGACAATTTCCATAGCGCGACCACCGAGTACATAGGAGGGCCTGACCACCAATGGATAACCAATGGCGTCCGCGGCATCGACCGCCTCTTCGGTGGAACGCACAGTGGTATTAGGTGGTTGCTTGAGGCCCAGCTTTTGAATCATCTGCTGAAAGCGCTCCCGGTCCTCGGCGCGATCGATGGCCTCTGGCGTGGTGCCGATGATAGGTACGCCGGCGGCCTCCAGATCCCGGGCCAACTTCAGCGGGGTCTGGCCGCCAAACTGTACGATAACCCCTTTGGGTTTCTCTTTGTCGACAATTTCCAGCACATCTTCCAGGGTCACCGACTCAAAGTAGAGTCGATCCGAGGTATCGTAATCGGTGGACACAGTCTCGGGATTGCAGTTGACCATAATGGTCTCATAACCGTCTTCCCGCATCGCCAGCGCCGCATGCACACAGCAGTAGTCAAATTCAATACCTTGGCCGATGCGGTTGGGACCGCCACCGAGCACCAGTATCTTATCCCTGTCGCTGGGCAGTGCTTCGCATTCCTCCTCGTAGGTCGAATACATATAGGCAGTATTGGTGGAAAATTCCGCTGCGCAGGTATCGACCCGCTTGTATACCGGACGCACATCCAACTGCCAACGATGTTCCCGCACCGCCTGCTCACTCTCCCCAAGCAACAGTGCTAAACGCTGGTCGGCAAAACCCTTGCGCTTGAGGCGAAACAGCTGATCGGCGCTTATTTGTTGCAACGAGGTACTTGCCAGTGCCGCCTCGCTACTAACGATGTCTTCAATTTGCACCAGGTACCAGCGGTCAATTTTTGAAAACTCAAAAACTTCCTCCAGACTCATACCAGCGCGAAAGGCATCCGCCACATACCAAATACGCTCGGGCCCGGGGTTGGTCAGCTCGGTAATTAGCGATTCGATAACATCGCTGCGACTGAGGTCAATCTTGTTATCAAAGCCTGCGGCCCCCACTTCCAGTCCCCGCAGGGCCTTTTGGATCGACTCTTGAAATGTACGACCAATAGCCATCACTTCGCCCACCGACTTCATCTGGGTGTGCAAACGGGAGTCGGCTTCGGGGAATTTCTCGAAGGTAAAGCGCGGCACCTTGGTGACCACGTAGTCAATTGCGGGCTCGAAGGAGGCGGGGGTGGCACCGCCGGTGATATCGTTTTGCAATTCGTCTAGGGTGTAACCCACCGCCAGTTTGGCGGCAACCCTGGCGATAGGAAAACCCGTCGCCTTGGAGGCCAGCGCCGAGGAGCGGCTAACCCGAGGGTTCATTTCAATAATAACCATGCGCCCGGTATCGGGACACTGGCCAAACTGCACGTTGGAGCCGCCGGTCTCTACGCCAATTTCTCGCAACACCGCCAGTGAGGCGTTACGCATTACCTGGTATTCTTTATCGGTCAGCGTCTGAGCCGGGGCCACGGTGATGGAGTCGCCGGTATGCACGCCCATCGGATCAAAATTTTCTATCGAGCAGATAATAATGCAATTGTCGTTCTTGTCCCGCACCACCTCCATCTCATACTCTTTCCAACCAATTAGCGACTCGTCGATTAACAGCTCTTTGGTCGGCGACAAATCCAGGCCGCGCTCACAGATTTCAATAAATTCTTCTTTGTTGTAGGCAATGCCACCACCGGAGCCTCCCATGGTAAAAGAGGGGCGAATAATTGAGGGAAAGCCGAGCTGGCTTTGCACCTGCAGGGCCTCTTCAATCGAGTGAGCAATAGCCGAACGCGGTGTCTCCAGGCCGATGCGCTTCATCGCCTTGTCAAATAAATCCCGATCTTCTGCTTTGTCGATAGCCTCCTTGGTGGCACCGATCATCTCTACACCGTGCTCGGTGAGCACCCCCTCGCGATCCAGGTCCAGGGCGCAATTCAACGCGGTCTGCCCACCCATAGTCGGCAGCAGCGCGTCGGGCTTTTCTTTGGCGATGATGGCAGCTACAGTCTTCCATTCCACCGGTTCGATATAGGTGGCATCGGCCATCGCCGGGTCGGTCATGATGGTCGCTGGATTGGAGTTAACCAAAATAACACGGTAACCCTCTTCTCGCAGTGCCTTGCAGGCCTGAGCACCTGAATAATCGAATTCACAGGCCTGACCAATCACAATCGGACCGGCGCCGAGAATGAGAATAGATTTTATATCAGTTCTTTTTGGCATGAAAAATTTAACTCAGTAGCTGCTGTTGTAGTCGGGGATGTTGCGCCCCGCCCGGTACTGCCGAAGTACTATACCCCGGTGATTGTTAGGCCTGTCGGGCCTCGATCAATTCAATAAAGTGGTCAAACAGGGGTGCCGCATCGTGGGGGCCGGGGCTAGCCTCCGGGTGTCCCTGAAAGCTGAAAGCTGCCTTATCGGTGCGGTGAATACCCTGCAGCGAACCGTCGAACAAAGACTTGTGGGTCACTCTAAGCGTGTCCGGCAAGGTCGACTCCTGGGCCGCAAACCCGTGGTTCTGACTAGTAATCAGCACCGTACCGTCCTCGATATTTTTCACTGGGTGGTTGGCACCGTGGTGGCCAAATTTCATTTTTGCAGTCTTGGCACCACTGGCCAGGGCCAGCAACTGATGTCCCAGACAGATACCAAATATAGGAATGTCGGTTTCCAGCAACTGCTGAATCGCCTCGATGGCATAGCTGCAAGGCTCCGGGTCACCGGGGCCGTTAGATAAAAATACCCCGTCCGGGGCCAGCGCCAAGACCTCGGCGGCGGAGGTCTGGGCCGGCACCACGGTCAGTCTACAGCCCCGGTCAGCTAGCATGCGCAAAATATTGCGTTTGACCCCAAAGTCGTAGGCCACCACATGGTATTTACACTCTTCGTCGCTCAACTGCGGGTAACTGGCGCCAGTAAACTGATCGCTGGGTAGCGCCCAGCTACCCTGCCGCCAACTATAGCGCTCCTTGGTGCTAACAACCTTAGCCAGGTCCATGCCCTCAAGCCCGGCAAACCCCTTGGCCAGAGCCAGGGCCTGAGCCTCGTCGATATCGTGCCCAGCCATCAGGCAGCCGTTTTGTGCGCCTTTGTCTCGGAGAATACGGGTCAGACGCCGGGTGTCAATGTCGGCAATACCAATAATATTGTGTTCAGCGAGGAAGTCTTGCAGACTTTGCTCATTGCGGAAATTACTCGCCAGCAGTGGCAAATCGCGAATCACAAGACCCGCAGACCAAATTTGGGATGCTTCACTATCCTCATTATTGGTGCCTGTGTTACCAATATGGGGGTAGGTCAGGGTAATAATTTGCTTGGCATAAGAAGGATCGGTCAAGATCTCCTGGTAACCGGTCATAGCAGTATTAAACACGACTTCGCCAACGGAGTTTCCGGTTGCGCCGATCGATATTCCTTTGAAAATACTACCGTCTTCAAGGGCGAGTATGGCTGGTACCGTCAAGCAAACCTCCTAGAAATCAAACAGATGGGTGTTCCCATTAAGCTATGGGAGGAGCCGGTGCAGCGCCAGAGTCTTCCCGGACCCGAGTATGAGAACCCGAATATTAGAAGACTGCCACCACCAAAAGCGGCCAGTAAACTGTAAAAAAGCGAGATGAAGTCATTCCTCATCTCGCTTTTTATAAAATTGGCTTACCTGGCCTCTACCGGCTAAATCTCGGCCGCTATCTTACGCGTACCGCAGCTTTTTGTCCACAGCAAAGACCCGCTTTGACCAGCAAAATAACGCGCTGGCGCA
>Ga0105355_10000126_pt1 | contig 64207 bp, 59 predicted proteins | sample GOMGulsemesocosm_2_FD_83508 | JGI IMG/M metagenome (GOLD analysis project Ga0105355, IMG submission 83508) | Methane-oxidizing microbial communities from mesocosms in the Gulf of Mexico - GOM9C Gulf of Mexico | ecosystem: Environmental > Aquatic > Marine > Cold seeps | place: Gulf of Mexico...
CCATCCCAACCATCAATAGTGACAGTTTCAAGACTGAGATCTTTTGTTGCTTCATAGGTTAATAAACTTGAAACTTCACGAGCGAGTTCGCGGAAATGTTTGGTGCTGATATCAGCTTTACGCATTAAACCGATTTTATGCTGGATCAGTGGATGTTTCACTTCAGTGACTTTCATAGTATTAACCTCTGTAAATTTAAGATGGGGGATTTATAGCAGGAAAATGTTGATAAAAACTGCGATAAATCAGCTTTTCTTTTATAACAGATTAATTTGTCATTTAGGTGCTATTTTTTATGATTTTTGACTTATTGATCGCATAAAAAAAGGCGATAAGTTTTCACTTATCGCCTTTTTTTAATTATGTAGTGCTTATTACTTATTGGTTAAGTTTGTTGCACCTATTTTATGAATAGCAACATCAGCCCCGTTAAACTCATCTTCTTCGCTAAGGCGAATTGGCATAAAGGCATTAATGCCTTTATAAACGATGAAACCACCAATCAATGCAACTGCAATACCGGCAATAGAACCAATTAATTGACTCATAAAGCTCACACCACCTAGGCCTCCAAATGTTTCCAGACCAAAGATACCAGCAGCGATACCGCCCCATAAACCACATACGCCATGTAGAGGCCACACACCTAATACATCATCAAACTGTGCAAATTTGTTTTGTACGTAGATAAATAACCAAACAAATAGACCACCAGCCACTAAACCTGTCATCAGTGCGCCCATCGGGTGCATGACATCAGAGCCAGCACAAACTGCAACTAAACCAGCTAATGGGCCATTATGTATAAAACCAGGGTCTTTTTTACCAATGATGAGTGAGCTAATAATACCACCAACCATCGCCATTAGAGAGTTCATAGCCACTAAGCCACTAATACCTTCAATTGCTTGCGCCGACATGACATTAAAACCAAACCAACCAATTGATAAGATCCAAGCACCAAGTGCCAGCAGTGGAATATTTGAAGGTGCAAACGCAACGACTTTTCCACCACGGTAACGACCATTTCGACTACCTAACACAATAATAGCTGCAAATGCTATCCAACCGCCTACCGCATGCACAACAATAGAGCCGGCGAAATCATGGAAAGCAGCACCAAAGCTGTTTTCTAACCAAGCTTGAAAACCGTAGTTGCCATTCCAAATAAGCCCTTCAAAAAACGGGTAAACTAAACCAACACACAAAGCTGCTGCAATTAACATCGGGTTGAACTTAGCACGCTCAGCAACACCACCAGAGATAATGGCAGGAATTGCGGCAGCAAAGGTCATTAAGAAGAAGAATTTTACTAACTCGTAACCATTATTCTCTGCAAGTACAGCCGCGCTATCAAAGAACGTCACACCATACGCTAACCAGTAACCAAAGAAGAAATAAACCAAGGCTGAAACACCAAAATCGGACATAATTTTAACCAATGCATTCACTTGGTTTTTATGGCGAACCGTTCCAACCTCCAAAAACGCAAAACCTGCATGCATGGCAAATACCATGATTGCCCCTAATAATATAAACAATGTATCTGCACTACTTATTAATGCTGTTACATGATTCTGAACTGATTCCATTCTTGCCTCTATTTGGTCGATAAAATGTGATGATTAAAAATTTAACAGGATTTTAACTTATTAGAAGCACCATTAACAATACACAGTTAGCAATATCAGGATTAACTTTACAATGAAACGTTACGATACACTTGCGATTGAGTTATGGGCAGGCGAAACCTTGCTAGGCAACATTAAGTAAAGACCAGTTGAACTGATGCACTGGGATTAAAGATTAGACATAGTTACCCAAGATAAGTTTGACGAACAGAGGGATTAAAAATCTACCATGTGCTTCAAGTTACTAGTGCGTGACAAGATCGCTTGGAGGGTTTGCATATTTATATAAAGCGATTTTATTTTCTTTGACCAGACAAAGAAAACTGAACCAACAGCAGCCACACCTAAATTTTGGCAAAAAAAACCGTACTCAATGAGTACGGTTTTTCTTATGTGGCTCCTCTTATTGGATTTGAACCAATGACGCTATACGCCTTAGGCACTATCCTTTACTAGCATCTCAGAAAAGGTTATTAACCTTTTCTTTCTGTCTAAATAGAGACCATTCAAACTACTCTCTGAATTTTAGACAAAAAAAAGCCCGAACGATAAGTTCAGGCTTTTTAATGTGGCTCCTCTTATTGGATTTGAACCAATGACACACGGATTAACAGTCCGTTGCTCTACCAACTGAGCTAAAGAGGAATTGTTATGTTTTATTACTTAACTAGTAACAGCTCTACCACCATCTGTGGCCAAAGAGCATTTAGCTTTGAAACTCAAAACTATAAAAGTGGCTCCTCTTGCTGGGCTTGAACCAGCGACACACGGATTAACAGTCCGTTGCTCTACCAACTGAGCTAAAGAGGAATTGTTATGTTTTATTACTTAACTAGTAACAGCTCTACCACCATTTGTGGATAAAGAGCATTTAGCTTTGAAACTCAAAACTATAAAAGTGGCTCCTCTTGCTGGACTTGAACCAGCGACACACGGATTAACAGTCCGTTGCTCTACCAACTGAGCTAAAGAGGAATTGTTATGTTTTATTACTTAACTAGTAACAGCCCTACCACCATCTGTGGCTAAAGAGCATTTAGCTTTGAAACTCAAAGCTATAAAAGTGGCTCCTCTTGCTGGACTTGAACCAGCGACACACGGATTAACAGTCCGTTGCTCTACCAACTGAGCTAAAGAGGAATTGTTCTTTATCTTTACAATTTTCTACCAACCGACTTGGCTAAAGAGAAATTGTACGTTTTAAGTCCTAGGACTCGTTAACCTGAAATAATCAAGCTAACTAAATATGGCTCCTCTTATTGGATTTGAACCAATGACACACGGATTAACAGTCCGTTGCTCTACCAACTGAGCTAAAGAGGAATAGTCTTTTCTATCTAGAAAGCAATTGTTCTACCAGCCTACTTAGCCAAAGAAAAATTGTTCTTTTATCAAAGCAGACGTTTAACGCGGTGCCTTGAAGACGAGCGCAGTATATTTTTTGCCTCTGTTCCTGTCAACAAAAAAAGTGCATAAAAAAATTGGTTGCTGACAATTCAAGCAACCAATCACAAAAAAGGCGTATTTTGTTTATTTATGCCTCTATTTTAGATTTCCCATTGAATATTATTTTGCATTGCCTGTTGAATAGTTTGTAAGGATTCATCACGTTCACCGACTATAACAACATTACTATTACCCATTTTTTCGGTAATACCTTTTAAATGCTGATTGTTAAACTTCTCTGTTTCAATAAAGTTTGCGTCACCGGGCACCACAAAAACGGTTATTTGCCCTTTTTCGCCTTGCATCACCATATGTAAGGCGGGTGTACCTTTAAAATTACAATAGTTTACATAGGTAACATCACCTAATTCATCGTGCGCTTTTGCACCATAGCGAGCCAATTTTGCATTAACCATTTTTAGATCTGCACGTTCGTTAGACTGCGCGGTAAAATAATACTCAGCTTTTACATGTTGCATCGCCACTTCACCTATATCTAACGGAGAAGGGTTGAAATTATTTAACAGCGGCAAGCTAATGCCAATGATAAACGCAATGGAAGCAGCAATAGCGATATGCCAACGCCCACTTGTTCTTCTTTCATTTTCTAAAACAAAACTCTGCTCTAGCAATATTTTGTCACTTAAGTCATCGGGCAAGTCAATTTTAAGCAGTGCTTGTAAGTCTGCATCAAATTGTTTTGCTTGCTTTACAAATGCTTTGTCGCTGTCAGAGTCAGCTAAACGTTGCAAAAACTTTTCGCTTTTCTCATTTGGTGTTGCGGTGGCAGTATGACGGAATAATATATCATCCATAGGACGCCTCACTTTTTGTAGTTACAGTAGTTAATGATGTTTTTAATTGATTTTTAGCCCTAAATAGCCGCGTTAACACTGTGTTCTTATTTAGATCTAGCTGCTCTGCAATCTCTTCTGCACTAAAACCCGCAACCAGTTGTAATAAAAGAGGCTCTTTATACTCTGTAGCTAACCCCGATATTTTTCTTATCAGCAATTCACTGTCCATGTCTTGGCTAAGATCACTGCTGTCTGCAACATCATGATCCTCTATATCAACAAGAGTGTGTTGCTTGCGCTCAAATCGACGCGCATTCTCGCGCCGCAAAATGGTAAAGAGCCACCCTTTAGCAGATTTATCATCTAATAAACTATCCAAACTTTTCCAAGCTCGCAAGCAGGTTTCCTGCACTAAGTCTTGGGCAATATCTGGGTCGTGGCAGATCCAATACGCAAAGCGGTAAAGATCTGCACTATAGACATTCACTAATGCCTCGTAGCGTTTTTGTTTTCTGTTCATATCAAGTAAGACAGATGAATCGGATTTTTTATTTCGCTTTCTAGAAAATAAATTCATTAATCAGCAGTTCCTTTGACCTAATTTATTGAATTTTAATAAATGTTAATTAATATTTAATTTAATGTGAAATATTATTACTGTTACCACGGTATATATTATTGATAACCACAACAAATGATAACCACAGTTAAGTGTACATCATATTTTTAAATCACTATTAAAGGAATATTCCATGAAAAAATCAAACCTAGCATTAGCAGCAACAGTATCAACTCTTATTGCTGTTGGTAGCTCATTAGTTTCTGCACCAGCAATGGCAGCTAGTAAAGAGAAATGTTACGGCATTTCGGCTGCTGGTCAAAATGATTGTGCAACTAAAACTAGCTCGTGCGCGGGTACTTCAAAAGTTGATAACCAAGGTGACGCATTCCTTGCAGTACCAAAAGGGTTATGTGAAAAAATTGCAGGCGGTAGTTTAGAGCCAAAAGAATCGTAACAAATAACATAAATGGGGGGATCTACGTCTCCCCTTTTCAATAGGGAACAGGTAAAAGTGTTAAATAAAATAGACAAAAGCAGCGTTGGCATAGGCTTAAGAAGCCCACATTATCAAACGATTGTAGAGACAAAACCACAAATAGACTTTTTAGAGTTACATAGCGAAAACTATTTTAACGAACACAGTAAGAACCATTTTTACCTTGAGCAACTAGCACTACTTTACCCAATGAGCTTCCATGGCATCGGGTTATCACTAGGCAGTAGCGAGCCCATTAATAAACAACATCTTACAAAATTAAAAACACTGATAGATAGATTTCAGCCCGCATTAGTGTCAGATCATTTAAGCTGGTGCTCACTACAAGGTAACTTTTTTAACGATCTATTACCTGTGCCATATACCAAAGAAGCACTTGGCTATTTTATAAATAATGTCAATCAGGTACAAGACACCTTGCAACGTCAAATACTGATTGAGAATCCATCTTCCTATTTAGAGTATAAAAATATTGAGATGAGTGAGCCGGAGTTTATCAATGAGATAAGCAAACAAACTGGTTGCGGTTTACTGCTCGACCTCAATAACGTTTATGTGAGTGCAACAAACCATCAGTTTTCAGTGCAAAAATACTTAGATAATATTAACCATGAAGCAGTGCAAGAGATTCATTTAGCAGGGTTTACGGAAAAATCGATAGATAACAGCAAATTATTAATTGATACCCACAGCACTTTGGTTAGCCAAGCGGTTTGGAATATTTATCAACACTATATACAAAATACAAAAACCGATGCCATCACGCTGATTGAATGGGATCTTGATATACCACCGCTTGAAACTTTGCTGACAGAAGCGAACAAAGCAAAGATAATCAGGGAGGCATTAAGATGAAACTACAAGAATCCCAATCAAAGTTTGCTGAGTCACTCTGCTATCAACATGATGAGTTTACAAAGCAGATAAAAGAGACGCAACAAATAAGCCCACTACAACGATTACAGGTTTATCGTAACAGTTTTGTTATGGGGGTAACTGAAGCGCTAGCAATCACTTACCAATACACGCTAGCTTTAGTCGGTGAAGAATTTTTTAACAGCATCTCACGTGAATTTATAATAAAGCAGCCTCCCAAAGAAAATAACATTATCAATTACGGGGTGGGGTTTGACTGCTATTTACAAGGGTTACACCAGTTAACTGACATGCCATATATTGCTGAGATGGCAAGATTTGAATGGTTGCTTGAAAATACCAGTAATAGGCAAATAGAACCTGGTCAGTTAGATTTATTGGCGTTAGCAGAATTACCTGAGAGCTCACTTTCCAATTTAAAATTTACAATAGCCAAACAGGTAAATCTATTTCAAAGTGAACAAGATATTTATCAACTTTACCAAATGTTAATTAACAACTCAGTCGATGAAATGGATCTCAATACCTCCTGTTATCTTGCACTGAAAAAACACCCAGATTTTCGTGTTGAGTTGATCGATTTAACGCCAACACAGTTTTTACTTTTAAAGCAGATCAAAGAGGGAAAAAAACTGGCAGAAATAGTACCAAGTGAACTGCATGAACAATTACCAACACTGTTGGAAAAATCGTTATTAAACGGATTTACTATTAATTAAGGAGAGAATTATGGACAAGTTACTTGAGTTTTACCAACGGGCTGTGGAAAAAATGCTTTGTTACTTCACACCAATTTTACTGCTTTTCACCCGCCTTTGGGTTGCCAGCGTATTCTTAAAATCCGGTTACTTAAAAATAACTACCTGGGACAGTACGTTATACCTTTTTGAGGAGGAGTACCAAGTCCCAATCATTCCGTGGGAATTGGCTGCATATATGGGCACAGCGGCAGAACTTATTTTACCCCTATTTATGATACTTGGATTATTAACAAGACCAATGGCAGCGGTACTGTTCATCTTTAATATTATCGCCGTTATCTCATACCCAGTTTTATGGGATAGCGGATTTTACGACCACCAACTATGGGGGTTGATGATATTAATTAATGTAGTGTGGGGAGCGGGAATATTGTCAGCGGATCAGCTGTTGAAAAAAAGATTTTATTAATACAGATACTGTAGATTGGATAAGCTCCAATCTACAGTAAACTTATTTTTTAACCATAAAATCAAATGTTAATAACTCACCATTTTCTAACACTACCTGTAGTTCCCAAATCATCTCATCGGTTATACAAGCGCCAACTAAACTTTTAGCGACAAATAGTTTCTCAGCCGTTCTTTTAAACTTCACAGGAATTCTGCCCATAAACATGCTTTTACTGATAATATTTGCTTGTTTTATTTGTGTGTAATTAATCGGAGATTGCAGTTCAAAGTTAATCCACTCCTCCGGTTTTATGGGTAGATTTTTAATGCTCAGGAAAAAAGTGCCCTGCTCAGTAATGAATTCACAGGGTTCAATATAGTCACAACGTAATTCACTCATTAATGGAGCAGTTTGTGACTCTTCAATAGCAGAGGCACTCTCCTCGGTTTGGAAAGTTTTCCAAAAGAATAAAGCCAGTAAAACGGATAGCATGAATATTAATTGAACAACTCGACTTTTTGTTAACATTTAAATTCCTTGTAAAAATAGTGGTTACCGCGCATTTTTCTGAATAAACGTGCCTTTTATTAACAATTTATCAACACTAATCTATTCATCTTTTCTATTATCGCGTACACTCCCGCACAAATGAAGCTGTGTTTAAAATAGTTTTATTTAAATACTTATATTGCACCATACCGGGTGTACATTATAAAAACATGCATGGAATCACAACAATGACAACCGCAACGACAATACAACCTGACTACAACATGAAAGTTGTCCGTCAGTTTACACTTACCACCATATTTTGGGGTATTATCGGCATGGCCGTCGGGGTGCTTATTGCAGCCCAGCTAATTTGGCCTGCACTAAACTTCGATACACCTTGGTTAACTTACAGCCGTTTACGTCCGCTACATACGAATGCTGTTATTTTTGCATTTGGTACGTCAGCATTAATGGCAACCTCTTTCTACGTAGTGCAACGTACCTGTCAAACAAAACTGTTTGGTGGGCCGCTGGCTTCTATCGTTTTCTGGGGGTGGCAACTGGTTATCATATTAGCCGTTATTACCTTGCCATTAGGTTTTACTTCTTCTAAAGAATACGCTGAATTAGAGTGGCCAATTGATCTACTTATTACAGCTGTTTGGGTTGTTTATGCAATTGTATTCTTTGGCACAATGGCAATTCGAAAAACATCACATATCTATGTAGCAAACTGGTTCTTTGGTGCATTTATCTTAACCGTTGCGGTTTTACATATTGTAAACAGTATGGCAATCCCAGTTTCACTGGGTAGCATGAAGTCATACTCTATCTACGCCGGAGCAGTTGATGCGATGGTTCAGTGGTGGTACGGCCATAACGCCGTTGGCTTCCTTCTAACAGCTGGTTTCTTAGGTATGATGTATTACTTCGTACCTAAACAAGCTAACCGCCCTGTTTACTCTTACCGTTTATCAATCATCCATTTTTGGGCACTGATTGCGGTTTACATCTGGGCAGGTCCTCATCACCTTCATTACACAGCACTACCTGACTGGGCTCAATCGCTTGGTATGGTAATGTCACTTATCCTATTTGCTCCTTCTTGGGGTGGTATGATCAACGGTATCATGACGCTGTCTGGTGCTTGGCATAAACTACGTACAGATCCTATCTTACGTTTCTTAGTTGTTTCTCTGTCTTTCTACGGTATGTCTACCTTTGAAGGACCGATGATGGCAATTAAAACTGTAAACGCATTATCTCACTACACGGATTGGACTGTAGGTCACGTACATTCTGGTGCACTTGGTTGGGTTGCGATGGTTTCTATCGGTGCCATTTACCACCTTATCCCACGTCTATTTGGACAGCAAGGCATGTACAGTGTTGCACTGATTAACTTGCATTTCTGGATGGCAACCATTGGTACTGTTTTATACATAGTAGCAATGTGGATTTCAGGTGTTATGCAAGGTCTAATGTGGAGAGCGGTAAATGCCGACGGTACATTGACATATACTTTTGTTGAATCATTAGAAAAATCATACCCATTCTACACAATCCGTTTCTTCGGTGGACTTGTGTTCCTAAGTGGTATGTTAATAATGGCATACAACACATACAAAACGGTTACCGCTGAAAGTGGCTCAATCAAACCTCAAGAACTTGGGGAGTAATTTATGAAACATGAATTTATTGAAAAAAATGTTGGTTTATTAGCAATCTTAATCATCGTAGCAATCAGCTTCGGTGGTCTAGCACAGATTACACCGCTTTTATTCCAAAAAGAGACAACGGAACCTGTCGATACACTTGTTCCATATACAGCTTTACAAATGGAAGGTCGTGATATCTATATCCGTGAAGGTTGTTCAAACTGTCACAGTCAGATGATTCGTCCTTTCCGTGCAGAAACAGAGCGTTACGGTCACTATAGTGTGGCAGGTGAACACGTTTGGGAGCATCCATTCCTATGGGGTTCAAAACGTACAGGTCCTGACTTAGCACGTGTTGGTCAACGTTATTCTGATGCTTGGCATGAAGTTCACCTAATTAACCCGCGTGATGTTGTTCCACAATCAAACATGCCGGGTTACCCATGGTTAATGGAGAATGTGCTAACAGGTAAAGACACTCAACGTAAGCTTGAAATTTTCCGTGATAACTTTGGTGTTCCTTACACTGACGCAGATATTGCTGGAGCAAAAGAAGCTGTTGAAGGGAAAACAGAGATGCAAGCATTAATTGCATACCTGCAATCACTTGGTCATGCATTTAGATAAACATTGATAACAATGCCTAAGAAGTCTTAGGCATTGAAAGCTACTGGAGGCTTTATGGATTTTGCAACGTTTAACGGACTATACACACTGTTCTTAATTATTATTTTTGTTGCTTTAATTTTTTGGGCGTACAGTAAAAAACAAAAAAACTCGTTTGATAACATGGCAAATTCAATTTTTGATGATCAAGATTTAGCAAAAAATGATAGCGATGCAAACAAACAGTCAGGAGATAAAAAATAATGAGCCTATTTTGGACGATATGGATCTCAGTCATTACGCTAATTGTTGTTTTGGGCTGTGCCATCCTATTAAGAATGACCTCTAAAAACACCACTGGTGTACCAGAAGGCGAACCAATGCCTCACACCTTTGATGGTATTCAAGAGCTGAATAACCCACTGCCTAAATGGTGGGTAGGTTTGTTCTGGTTTACGATTGTTATCGCGGTAATTTACAGCTTTGCATTCCCTACTTTTACAGCAAACTACAACGGTTTATTAAACTGGACAAGTTCAGAGCAAAGTGTCATGAATCCAGAGGAATCTGCAAAACTTGCTGAAACATCACAATCACAATACCAACGTGAAATAAATGATGCAGATGCTAAGTTCGGCGCGGTATTCAAAGAACTTGCTTATGATGAGTCAGGTGCATATAAAGACCTAACACTTATCGCTAAAGACGAAGAGGCGGTTAAAGTAGGTCAACGTTTATTCCTGCAAAACTGTGCGCAATGTCATGGCTCAGATGCTCGTGGTAGTAAAGGTTTCCCTAACTTAGCTGATAACGATTGGTTATACGGTGGTGAAGCTGAAAATATCAAAGCAAGTATTATGCATGGCCGTAACGGTGTGATGCCAGCTTGGAAAGATATCTTAGGCGGAGATCAAGCAGTTACAGAAGTAGCAAGCTATGTTCTTAAACTAAGTGGTCGTCGTGTTAATGCAATTGAAGCACAAGCCGGCGAAGAGAAGTTTGCACTGTGTGCAGCTTGTCATGGCGCAGACGGTAAAGGTATGTCTGCAACCGGTGCTCCTAACCTAACTGATAAAGTTTGGTTATACGGTGGTTCACGTAAAGCGGTTGAAGATTCAATTGCTAACGGTCGTAACGGTGTAATGCCAGCTTGGTCTAAAGTATTAGGCGAAGACAAAGTACACCTCATTGCTGCATTTGTTTACTCTCTCTCAGCACAGAAGTAAGCATTCGCTAGCAAGTCATAAAAAGCCTCGTTTTCGAGGCTTTTTTTATGGCAAAAACTAATTCAAAATGATAGATTCACCCCTCACTCCTCTACCTATTTAGGGTTAACATGACAGATGTAAAAAAAAGTTGGTTTAAGCAGTTTTGGCCTTGGTTCTTGATTGGGTTACCGATGGTTGCTGTTGTTGGCTCTATTAATCTACTAATGACTGCGCTGGATAACAAACCAGATATGGTCGTTGATGATTATTACACTGAAGGCAAAGCAATTAATAATGATTTTGCCCTGCTTAATAAAGCCAAAGAACTTAATATTAGTGCGCTCATCAAACAAACTGATGAAGAACTATTAATCAGCCTGCAGGGTGTTGAAGATAAAAGTTCAATCTCATTCTCCCTGTATCATTCAACACTGGCAAAACGTGATATCTCAGTAATGCTAACTGCCGATGCCAGTGGTAATTACCACTTCGAAAATACACAAAACTTAACGGGTAAATGGAAGTTACGTATAGAGCCTTTTGATAAAAGCTGGCGATTACAAAAAACGATCACCCTACCGCGTGAAACTTTTAAATTATAATGGCTAGCTTTAAGACAACAAATAACAATTGCTTTCACTGTGGAGAACCGAATCCCAGTGATGCTGACTTTAAGGTAACCATTAAAGGTGAAATAAAGCAGATGTGCTGTCCCGGCTGTGAAGCGGTCGCACAAACCATTGTTGATAGTGGTCTTACTTCCTATTATGACCATCGTAGTGAAACTGCAGAAAAAGGCGCGACATTAGTCCCAGAGCAACTGTCGCAACTTGCACACTATGATCTTGAGCAGATTCAAGAAGAGTTCATCAAACAAGATGCTGATATAAGTGAAATAACACTGACCGTCGAAGGCATTACCTGTGCAGCCTGTGCCTGGTTAATTGAAAAGCAATTACGACAACTTTCCGGCTTACAATTTATTAATGTTAACACCACCTTGCATCGTGTTGTTATTCGCTGGAATAAAACGCAACTCAAACTCAGCTCCATCCTGACGGAAATTCAAAAGGTCGGTTATAAAGCTTACCCTTTCCAGATAAACCAACAGGAAGCGTTATATAGCCAGCAAGCAAAATCATACCTGCGTCGCTTAGGCCTTGCAGGTATTGCTACCATGCAGGTGATGATGTTTGCTATCGCGCTATATGCCGACCTATTTACTGGTATGGAAGAGGAGTTTATCCACTATTTTCGTTGGGTAAGTTTTATTCTTGCCACCCCTGTTTTACTATATAGTGCTCAACCTTTTTATATTAATGCTTGGCGTAATATCCGTAACCGCACGTTGGGCATGGACATTCCCGTTTCACTGGCACTACTTGGCGCATTTATCGCTTCCGGTTATGCAACAGTAATGGGCGTAGGAGAAGTCTATTTTGAAGCTATCTCCATGTTTACATTCCTGTTATTACTTGGCCGACTTTTAGAACTACGCGCACGCCGAAAAGCCTCTGAAACCAGTAGTAACTTACTACGTTTATTGCCTTCAATGGCAATGTTGATTGAGCAAGATCAAGAAACGCTTATTCCCGCTAAAACCTTAACTGTTGGCCAGATAATACTGGTTAAAGCAGGTGAGACAATCCCTGTTGATGGCACAATTTTGACCGGCATCAGCAACATTGAAGAGTCAATGTTAACCGGTGAGCACCTGCCCGTTCATAAAGGGGAACATAGTCCCGTTTTTGCTGGTACAGTGAATATAACCAGCCCATTAACTATTCGGGTTGATAAATTGGCTCAACATAGTTTGATTAGCGATATTATCCACCTGCAAGACAGCGCACAGCAAAACAAACCCAAAATCGAAGTGGTTGCAGACCTAGTCTCTCGTTACTTTGTTGGTGCCCTGCTAATCGTTGCACTGTGTACCTATATTGGCTGGTATATCATTGAACCCTCCCAAGCTTTTTGGACAACACTCTCGGTATTAGTTGCTACCTGCCCTTGTGCATTATCGTTAGCAACACCAACCGCGCTTACCTGTGCCACAGCGAATTTAAATAAACAGGGAATATTAATCAAACAACACCATGTTTTAGAAACACTTAACAAAATTGAACATATGGTGTTTGATAAAACAGGTACATTGACTCACGGCGACTTTGTTTTATTAAATAGCACAGTCTATGGCCAATATTCAAAGCAACAGTGTATTGATTTAGCATCACAACTCGAAAAAGTATCTGAACACCCCATTTCACTCGCCTTTAAAAAGCAGCAAAAGCATAGTGTTCAATTGAGCGAGGTAATCAATTTACCTGGCCAAGGGTTACAAGCGAGTTATCAAGAACAACCTTTAAAGCTTGGTCATGCACAATTTTGTGGCATCACTAGCCCACTAAACAGCAAAGAGTTGGTTATCTATCTCACCTTAAATAATCAGCTACTTGCAACCTTTGAGCTTGGTGATACTCTACGCAAAAGTGCTCACGATATCAGCCACTATTGCCAAAGTAACAAAATTGAAACAACCCTGTTAACCGGTGACATATCAGCCAAAAGTGAAGAGGTAGCGACGCTACTCGGACTTGATAACGTAAGCAAAGGTGTGACTCCACAAGGAAAACTAAAACACCTACAAGAAATACAACAGTCGCAGCAAGTATTGATGGTTGGAGATGGCATTAACGATGCACCAGTGTTAGCTGGCGCACATGTATCTGTTGCGCTTGCAAGTGGTACTGATGTAGCCAAAAATAGTGCTGATGTTATTTTATTAGGGGAAGACCTTAATAAGATTGCCACACTGCAAAAAACAGCGCAAAAGACAACAAAGATAATTAAAGAAAACCTAGCTTGGGCAATCGGTTATAATCTGATTATTGTACCACTTGCTGTGACCGGCCATGTACCGCCTTATATTGCAGTACTGGGTATGTCATTTAGTTCACTTATCGTTGTTAGCAACTCTTTACGCTTATTAAAATAGAGAAAGTAATATGAGCATAATCTACGTATTTATACCTACCACAATTTTATTTGTTGTCTGCAACTCTTTACGCTTACTAAAATAGAGAAAGTAAAATGAGCATAATCTACGTATTAATCCCCATTGCGATGTTATTTGTAGCGATTGCAGTTTGGGTCTTCTTTTGGGCTGTAAAGTCGGATCAATATGAAGATCTAGACAGAGAAGGTATCAACATTCTTTTTGATGAAGATATAGAAGTGAAGCAAAAAGATGATAAATGATTTCATCGCTGCGCTTTTGATTGGTTTGTTAGGCGCTGGCCATTGTTTATCAATGTGTTCTGGTATTGCTAGCGCAATTAGCTTCTCAACCGACAATTCAAAAAGTAAAATAGGTGCATTTTCATCACTGGTTTTATACAACCTAGGTAGAGTAAGTAGTTACACACTAGCAGGTGCGATTTTTGCTGCCAGTAGCAGTGCACTAATCATTTTTTTTGGTGGTAAAGAAGCACTTATTTACCTGCGAATCATCGCTTCCATCTTGATGTTAGGACTCGCTCTTTATATTTCCCGTTTGTGGTTTGGTTTATTAGCACTAGAGAAAGTCGGACAGTATATTTGGCGTTTTATCAAACCCATCGCACAATATTTCTTACCATTAAAACACCCATTGCTAGCCTTACCACTTGGCTTTTTCTGGGGCTGGTTACCCTGTGGTCTTGCCTATTCAACCCTGTCCTGGGCAGCAAGCAGTGGTAGCGCAACGAATGGTGCACTGATTATGTTTGCTTTTGGCCTGGGCACCTTACCCGCGATGTTAACGGTTGGCAGTTTATCTCAACAACTAAAAGTATTGCTTAATCACCTCTACTTCCGCTACGCAAGTGGGCTGTTATTAGCCACTTTTGCACTACACACTCTGTATGTTGCACTCAAACAACTCACTTAACAAAGCGATAACAAGCAAATCTAAGACACACTTTTAAGCTTAATTACCTCCTTGCTAAAGTAAGTTTTGCTTTGTGGTTCAAAGCTAATTCAAAAAGTGTTAAACTTGACATAAATCAAGAATCGGAAATAGAAGAATTATGGAAAAAAGTAACCTAGGTCGTGCGCAAACAGGTAGTTGTGCTATTCGTTGTCAAGACTGTAGTATCAGTCAGTTATGTATCCCTTATTCACTTAATGAAACAGAATTAGATCGTTTAGATAATATAATCGACCGAAAAAAACCGATTCAAAAAGGCCAAGAAATATTTAAAGCTGGTCAAGAGATGAAATGCTTGTACGCAATTCGTTCTGGTACATTAAAGTCTTATACTATTACCGAACAAGGCGATGAACAGATCACCGCTTTTCATCTTGCTGGTGATTTAGTTGGTTTTGATGGTATTAGCAGTGGTACGCATCCAAGTTTTGCTCAAGCGCTTGAAACAGCAATGATCTGTGAAATTCCTTACGATACCCTTGATAACTTATCAACAAGCATGCCTAAACTAAGACAACAGATTTTACGTCTGATGAGCTCTGAAATAGTGGGAGATCAAAATATGATTTTGCTACTTTCTAAAAAGAATGCAGAGGAGCGCTTAGCATCATTTATCCATAATTTATCAGTTCGATTTGCTGAACGAGGCTTCTCTCCAAGAGAATTCCGTTTATCAATGACACGTGGCGATATCGGTAACTATTTAGGGTTAACAGTTGAAACGATTAGTCGCCTGTTAGGGCGATTCCAAAAAAGTGAAATGATTGCAGTAAAAGGTAAATATATCAGTATATTAAATGAAGAGATGCTTGCTGAACTAGCCGGTGCAAAGAAAAAAGATTAAGCAGTTAACAAAATAGCCTTTTTGCTCTTGAAAAGGCTACCTATTTATCCCTATCTGATCTAAATTATAGTTATATAAGTTACTTTCAAGGGGCAGGTTATGCTTAAATATCAGAATATTTTAGTTTTTATCGATCCAACCCAAGAATCTCAACCCGCACTTGCTCGTGCTACTGAAATAGCCAAAAAGCAACAAGGTGCAAGTATCACGCTATTCCTCTGTTGTTACGACCTTAGCTATGAAATGACTTCACTAAGTTCTAGCGAAGAACGTCAAGCGATGCAACGAGTTGTTATCAAAGAAAATCAAGCATGGTTAGATGCGTTAGCTGTCCCTTACCAAACGCAAGGCATTAACATAACTAACTGTGTTATTTGGCATAGCCGCCCTTTCCAAGCAGCCATTCTTGAAGTGTTAAAAAGTAAACACGATTTGGTAGTCAAAGCCACACACCCACACTCAAAATTGAGTGCTATTCTGTTCACACCAACTGACTGGAACTTATTGCGAAAATGTCCAGTGCCACTGTTATTAGTTAAACACCATCAATGGCCAGACAACGGTAATGTCCTATGTGCACTTGATTGCAAAAGCATCCAGGATGATGAGCACCATCTGCTTAACCAACAAATTATTGATGAAGCCCAAGCAATGGCAACAATCATTAATGCTAATACACATATAGTCAATGCTTACCCAAGCCCACCAATGAACATTATGTTAGAACTCCCAGAGTTTGATCCCATTAATTATGAAGATGGTCTGAAGAAGTTTCATAAAAAATCACTTAATGAATATGCACAAAAAAACAATATTCCAGAAGCTCAGGTTCACCTTGAACAAGGGTTACCTGAGGATGTCATTAGTAATGTAGCAGAAGAGATTGATGCAGAATTGGTTATCCTTGGCACCGTAGGTCGCTCGGGGTTAAGTGCAACCCTACTTGGCCATACGGCTGAGCAAGTTATTGATCAACTAGATTGCGATCTGTTAGCATTAAAACCCACTGGCTTTGTTAGCCCTATTACCCTTTAAGAAGAAAAATAAAATGAACAGATTAGTTGCAGGTGATAAAGCACCTTTATTTACGCTACAAGATGATCAAGATAATGAGGTTTCATTGGCTGATTTAGCCGGTAAAAAAGTATTAGTTTACTTCTACCCGCGAGCGATGACACCAGGCTGTATTACTCAAGCTTGTGGTTTACGTGATAGTCAAAGTGAGCTTGAGGCACATAATACGGTGGTTTATGGTATTAGCCCAGATCCAGTGAAAAAACTGGCTAACTTTGTACTTAAAAAAGAGCTTAACTTCCCACTGTTATCCGATGAAGATCATGCTGTGGCAGACGCTTTTGGTGTTTGGGGAGAGAAAAAATTTATGGGTAAAATCTACGATGGCATTCATCGCATCAGTTTCTTAATTGATGAAAATGGCATCGTTGAACATGTATTTGATAAGTTTAAAACCAAAGACCATCACCAAGTTGTTGTAGATTACCTACAAAGCTAAAGTTAATAAGCAGTAACACTCAGCAAAATGAGTGTTACTGCTTTTCTATCAGCCTTCTAGCTTTACAGCCTTTCCTACGCTTATTCTGACAACTCAGTCTCTCTTTCCCATGCATTTTGATGATATTGATATAACTGATTTGAACCTAAATAGTTAATTTTTACCGCGTGCTTATTATCGTAAAATCCTTTATTAAATACAAAAGCCCCCTTTAACAAGTCAGAAGTCAACCAAAATGTATCTACAGCTACTTCTTCTGTGCGAGATATGCGTTCACTCACACTCGCGCCTGTTTTGGTCGCAATAGTCCAGCCCCACTCACCAAAAGAGGGAACATTTTGATGATACTGCTCTACCTGCTTGAAGTTGGCTTTATTAATTGTTTTTTTTATTGATATAAAGGCATTTTTTGCATGAAACGGTGAGGTAGATTGTACCACCATTACACCATCCGTATTTAACAGGTGATTAAGACGATAATAGAAATTTACACTGTAAAGCTTGTTTAAATCAGGGTGGCTCGGATCAGGTAGATCCACAATAATCGTATCAAACACGTTTCTGTCTTGTAACAGTTTGTCGATAGCAATAAATGCATCATCGTTAATCACTGTTACCCGTGCATCATCAAAACTATTATTAGTAAGATTATCAATCTTGGTTGCTAAATGAGGTGGTAATGCTTTCTCTGGAGACCTAAATAGCTCAACAAGATTCGGATCAAGATCTACTAAGGTTACCGCTTTAGGTTGCCATTTTAGTACATCACGTAATGCTAATCCGTCACCACCACCAATAATAAGTATATTGTCATGCTGGTTAGAAGCCTGCATTGCGGGGTGTACCAAAAATTCATGGTAGATATGTTCATCCAAGCTAGAAAACTGTAAGCGGCCATTAATATAAAAGTTATAGATGGGCTCAAGTCCACCACCTAATTGGCGTTCAGTAAACACCAAATTCTGGTAAGGTGTTTGTGTTTGATAAACCACTTTATCGAGGTAAAGCATATTCTGCATCTGCTTTTGCCAACTGCCACCATATTGAAATACTGCAACAACAAGTACAGCTAATAAGGCATGGCCCATCAACAGCCATTTAATGTTGCGCAGGTACTTTTTAAAGCGCATCAAAAAGATAAAACCAGCGACTAAATTTAGTGTGGCTGTTAAGGCAGCGGCCTGGCTTATCTCTATTTTAAGCATAAACAGGACCCATATAGCGGCACCAATACCTGCACCGATATAATCAGCGCCATATATTGTGCCTGCATTATGTGCTAAATGATGGCCATATATCGTTTCACGAATACGTGCAATCAGCGGGATTTCCATACCAATTAAAAAACCCAAGATAAATGCAAAAATATAGGGAAGCTGTAAACTTATCCAATTGATTTTGGCAAGTAAATCACCACGTGGCAACATATCCATCGGTAACTGGAAAGTATCAGCAATCAATAGCGGAAGTGTTTGACTAAAACCGATAATAGAAGCGATAAACAGAGTTGCACTACAGCCAATAAACGCAACAACCAACTCTAATACTACAAAGCCTTGAAAGGCATCTTTTACTTTTTTAGCTGCAAAGGCACCAAGACCCATGGATACAATCATAATACCAATAATGGCGTAAATAACCGTCTCGACACTGCCTAAAATACGTGCCGAGTAATGTGACAAGAGGTATTCATAAATAAGACCACAGCAAGCAAGTGTTGCCATGATTAAGATAAGCAAACTGTCATCAATGAGCAGTTTTAACTTTTTAGTATCGTGCATATTTTCTCTACAAAATAAAAAGGCTACCAGAAACTGATAGCCTTTAAAGAAGTTATAAAATCGTTATTTAAGCCATTAACGCCATTAACAGAAGTGCAATTGAGAATGAAGTAGCAAGCTCAATGGTAGCAATACCAATATTCTCTTGGTCTTCCACTTCAACGCGACGGTTAATGCCCCACAGTACAATGAATTTTGCAATTGTCGTAAGAACCGTTAAACACACCATTAGAATCAAGCTGATAACAGCCCACTGGCCAATGCCTAACCAAAGATTGGTTGCATCATAATGGATAAAGTAACTAGCCGCCGTTACCGACATCGCAGTGGAGATTAGGTAACCCGCATAACGAATTGCCAATGCAATCTGACCACCTTCAAGTGTTTCTTGGAAGGTAGCACTATTATTATGGCTAAACTTCCACTCAAAAATACGTGTGATAAGTACTAACATCACCTGTGAAACAATCCACGCTGCAGCAATAGCGATAAAGGTATTTACATCTAACCCTTCCACCCAAATAAGGGCTGCACGTACAACAATTGCTGTCGCAATAACAGAAGCCGCATCAACTAACGCAACCGAGATATTTCTGTCTAAAATTAGCTGATGTTTATTAAATGCAGGTAGTGCAAATTTATCATGGATAAAACGGCCAGCTTTAATAAGCACAAGACCCGCAAGACCATAAGCAAACATACCAAATAGTTCAATCGAGTAAGAGCCAGCTAGCTCACCGGTAATGGCACCACTTAGCGCGATCCCCATTGCGGCAACAGCGCCCGCCATGCTAATACCGTAAGCAAAGTTATCTTTTTGGGATAACTCGTCTTTTGTGTCCACATTACCAATAAAGCCCATGGTAAATCGGATGCCACCTAACAAGGCTATTGCAACAGCCATATCAATCAAGAGATATACAGCAATATCACCGCTTTGTGCTAATGTTGTGATTAACTCATTCATATTTAGATCCTATTTTCCGCGACGTGTACCGCGTGATGATGTTGTTTTACTGTTTCTGAAACTACTTGATGCTTTGGATTTTGCTTTAGCCTTTGAGTAACTTGAACGACCTGCAAAAGGTGTAGATTTCTGTGCTTGGCGGCTTGAGCTCGACATCGCACTTGCACCTGTTTTTGACTTCGCGTAAGGGCTTTTAAAACCTCTATTATTTCCAAACTGTTTTTTAGTTTTTGTGGCTAAATCATTTTGAGATTTTGTTTGCTGTGGCGAAGTGTAACGATTACGCCCAACATCATTGTAATAGCTGTAGTCTCGACGAGAAGACCATCGATCATAGCGAACAGGATTGGTGATTGCAGAAAACATAGAGTACATGCCGTACCAGTGCCAAAAAGACATGCCACTGTTATTCGTTTGCCACTGCCCATAACCAGGATTACCTACTAACTGACTACCTGCACCGTTATCTTCTGCACCATTAGCTTGTAAGCTTTGCTGCTGACTAATGGCATTAACACGCGCGAGTTTTCCCTCTGACATGTCTGCGATTACATTAATCGGATCTGAAAGTGCATCGTTATACAGGGTAGGATCAGAAGCTTCGATGAGAGTTTCAGTTTCATACAACTGTGCTTCAATATCCCCTACCACCTGCGGTTGCTCACGCAATGTTTTTAGGCGTTGTTGTAAACCGAGATAAGTAGGTCCCTCACGTGTAGCATCACGACTCAACTCATCTAAAAGCGGTTTAAACTCGGGTTTATCTTCACTTAATAGACGCGCATACTCTTTTAATAACATCGCATTACGAATATTATTATTATCTAAATTCTCACCTAAATTGTTGAGTAGGTACTCAGCACTTTGGATATTGCTATCGATACGATCCTGTCGCTCATCACCACAGGCACTGAGCAATAAACTAAAACAGAATATAAGTAACAGTTTAATTTTCATTATGTTCCTTTAACTCTTCATTTTTTAAATAAGTGATCACGCGTTGCAGATCGTCCTCAGTATCTATACCAGCAGGCGGTACTTCTACGGCTTGCGCAACATGAATTTTAAAACCATGCCACAACACACGTAACTGCTCAAGCTTTTCAATTGATTCTAGTGGAGAAACAGAGAGTTGCGCATACTGTTTTAGAAAACTAACGCGATAAGCATAAATACCGATATGACGTTGTAAGTTTCCTTTCTCTACGTCACCATTTTCTTGATTCTGTTCACTAAAGTTATCTCTATCCCATGGAATCGTGGCACGACTAAAATACAGTGCTAATCCGTTTTTATCGCAAACAACTTTAACTGCATTAACATTAAACACATCATCAAACTCAGTAATCGGTGCACTTAAGGTTGCTACGCTTGCTTCACTGCTGTTTTGTAAATTTTTTGCCACCTGCGTAATGACTGCAGGTGGAATCAGAGGCTCATCACCTTGTACGTTAACAATAACCTCATTGTCTGCAAACTGGTATATTTCACACACTTCAGCTAAGCGGTCAGTACCCGACTCATGGCCTGCAGAAGTCATACACACTTCTATATTTTCAACTGAAACTAACGCATCAGCAATACGTTGATCATCCGTTGCTACAATGACACGAGAAGCACCACTCTGTAGTGCTTTTAAGGCAACGCGCTCAACCATTGTTTTACCTAAGATATCGGCAAGTGGTTTAGCAGGCAGTCGTGTGGATTGATAACGTGCAGGGATAACTGCAATAAAGGACATAATTAAATCTCCTCATCTGCCGTAATTTGACGTGCTCGAACAGCTAGCAGAGCTGGAATACCATCAACAACTGGGTACGCAAGATGATCAAATTTGCAGATAAGCTCATTACTCTCTTTTTTGAAACCGAGTTTTCCTTTACACACAGGGCAAGCAATAATATCTAACAGTTTCACATCAATCATTTTAATTCCTTAATTTTTTGTAATAGTTCAGTTTGAAAAGCCTCTGGTAAATGAGCATCGATAGGTAGATACCACCAGTTGGGTTTCGCAAATTTAAGACATTTAACCGCATCTTTCTCGGTCATTAATAGCGGTAGGTTATTGTCGAATTGTTTAAAATCATCCGCTTTAAAAGCATGATGATCGGCAAAAGGTACCTGTTTTGATAGCTGGTAGTGCAAAGCAGATAAACTATCAAAGAAGCGTTGTGGGTAACCAATAGCAGCACAGACATTTACTTTACTTTGTTTAGGCAAGCATGCATCACGACCATCTACGGTTTTACAGGCCTGAGGGACCAATAACATGGTAATCTCACCATCTGCCTGCTCACCATTATTGATAATAAAATCAACCTCTTTTAGGCGAGATAATGGCTCACGCAATGGCCCCATCGGCATCAGTTGTTGATTACCGAAACGACGCTTTCCGTCTACTACCGCTATTTCAATATCACGGGCGAGTGCATAATGCTGCAGACCATCGTCGGTGATAATAATATCCACATCACATTTGTCTGTAAGGTAGTTAACTGCATTAACACGTTTAGGATCAACCACAATTGGTACAGCTAAGCGTTTAAATAACATCACAGGCTCATCGCCCGCTTCACTTCCGTCTGTCTGTTTTGTTAATAACAGTGGATAATGTTCACTTTTACCACCATAACCTCGGCTAACAATGCCGGGTTTGTATCCCTGTTTAATTAACATCTCACAGAGCCAGATAACAAATGGGGTTTTGCCATTACCACCGACCGATATATTTCCTACCACAATCACAGGTAAACGATTTTTAGGTGCAAATTTTTGCAGATAAAAGCGGCGAGTTTTACTAACAATAGAAAGTAATAACGATAAAGGATATAAAAGCCAAGCCCACCAGCGTAGCGGTTGATACCAAAACTTCATTACAGATCACCCGAAGCTTGTAACTTATTCAAGGTATGATAAATCGCTTTTTTCTCTAATAACTGTGCATGTGTACCCGCTTCAACTACTAAACCATTATCAACCACTAAGATTTGGTCAGCATGCTCAATGGTTGAAAGGCGATGCGCAATCACAATGGAGGTACGATTCTTTTGTAATTCATCAAGTGCCGCTTGAATATGACGTTCAGATTCAGTATCTAATGCAGATGTTGCTTCATCAAGAATTAAAATAGGCGCATCACGTAATAAAGCACGAGCAATCGCTAGACGTTGACGCTGCCCGCCCGAAAGCAGGGCGCCGTTCTCACCAATAACCGTATCTAACCCTTCAGGGAAACCATTAATAAACTCCATTGCGTGTGCTGTTTCAGCTGCATTAATTACATCTTCACGGCTATATTTATCTGTTGCGGCATAAGCAATGTTATTAGCAATAGTATCGTTAAACAGATGTACATTTTGAGATACAACAGCAACTTGATCACGTAACGAACTTAAAGTGTAATCATTGATATTTACACCATCAATTTTTATGGAACCAGAGTCAATATCATAAAAACGTGTTAATAGGTTTGCTATGGTTGATTTACCAGAGCCTGAACGTCCAACTAAAGCAAATGTTTGCCCAGCCTTAAGATCGAAACTTACATTGCTTAAAGCAGGTTTATCAGCACTTGGGTAAGTAAAAATAACACTGTTAAGTTCAATATCACCTTTGGCACGTTGTATCTCAATTGTACCTTCATCTTTAGCAACGGTTGTATCTAACATGGTAAATAGGCTTTTACTTGCAGCAATACCTTTTTGAATTTCATTATTGACCTGAGTAATATTTTTTATCGGTTTCATTAAGCCCATCATCGCGCTAATTATCACCACAAATTTACCCGCTGAAAGCGTATCCATAATCTCAGGGAATGTTGCTAAAAACAGTACAAAAGCAAGTGCAAAAGAGGCAATGGTTTGAATGATAGGCACGCTGATAGCATTGGCGCTGGCCATCTTCATATTCTGGGAACGCACGGTATTGCTGACACTATCAAACTTGTTACTTTCAACTTGTTGACCACCAAACATTAAAACTTCTTTGTGCCCTTTTAACATCTGTTCTGAAGAGGTAGTCACCAATCCCATCGCATTTTGCAAATTCTTGCCTATTTTACGAAAGCGTTTACTGACAATACTAATAGCAATACCAACCACAGGGGCTACGATAAAAAATACCATTGATAGTTGCCAACTCTGGTAAAACATCATTGCAACTAAACCGATTAGTAACGCACCTTCGCGGAATATTTTGACAAGTGCATTACTGGCGGCATTAGATACCTGACTGGCATCGTAAGTAATTTTTGAAATTAAGTCGCCAGTATTGGTTTTATCAAAGAAGCTAATTGGTAATGCCATTAATTGGCTGAATAGTTGGCGTTGCAGTTTCATCACCACGTGATTACCCACCCACGCCATGCAATAAGAACTTAAGAATGCAAACAAACCACGAAAAGCGATAACGATGACCACAAAATAGGGCATCATTTCTAAAATAGTAGGATCTTGCCCGGTAAATCCATTATCCAATAAAGGCTGAAGTGACCAGATAAGTAACATGTCTACTGCAGCATATCCAACCATGCCAATAATGCCCACAAACAGGGCTAATTTGAAATCTTTAACATAACCAACGAGGCGTTTAAATACCTGCATTCCATCGTTTTCATTCTGTGTCATCTATGTTTCCAATCGAAGCTCAAGGGAGAAAAGAGTGATGATACCAATAAGGGGCAATATCTTCTCTGAATGTTTCCATATTAATAGCTTGAGGGGTTATTTGAAAGCGGATAAAGCCACTTAAGCCACTATTAGCTGTTTTAATCGCATATTTTTCATAGCGTTCAAGCACTTCTTGCGCAGGAAAGTGCCATTGATTCATAAATCCGGCGCTAAACACAGCCCACTGTGGGTTAACGCCTTCTATAAAAGCTTCACTCGATGAATAGCGGCTACCATGGTGTGGCACAATTAAAACCGTACTATTAATTTTATCTGCGTACGAATTAAGCAGTTTTCTTTCTTGCTTTTTATCAATATCCCCAGTCAGTAACAGTGAGGTATTACCGTCGCTAACAAACAAAACGCAAGAGTTATTGTTGTTATTTTTACCTACACGCTGTGGTGATAACACTTCAACAGTTAACATGCCTAGTTGCCAATTTTGTCCCGCTTTACACTGTTTAAAAGGATGGATACTGTTTAATGGTTCGCCAGCCCAGCGCTCTGAAATAGCGACAGTTTGGGTTATGTGATCAGCCCCACCAGCGTGATCATTGTCACTGTGGCTAATCACTAAATAATCGAGTTGCTTTATTCCCAAAGTAATAAGGTAAGGCGATATTTCACTATCAACCATATTAAAACCAGAAGGGTAACTTGCACCAGTATCATAAAGCAACGCTCTCTCCTGGGTTCTAACCAACACTGAAAGCCCCTGTCCCACATCAATGACTTCAACAAACCAACTCTTATCTTGTTTAAATAATGTCAAACTTAATAAACAGGCCAAAACAAAACTAAACAGGTAACTGAGTTGACGTTGCGACTTATTGTGAAAGTGGATGATGAAAAGTCCGGCACACATAAAACAGACAACGATGACGATCCTTCCATCACTTACAGAGAAAAACTGGTAACTGCCCTTAGCAAAGGCTGTCATTTTAAAAAAATATGTAATCAGTAGATCACTACTCTGGAAAAGGAAAAATGCCAATGGCTGGTAGATGAGTGTCGTCAATGAGGCGACTAACACCAGTGGAATAATCAATAAAGAAAAAAGTGGTATAGCAATTAAATTCACTAATATAGTCGTCCAACTAATCCCAGAAAAACTAACAAGTTGTACAGGTAACATCAACGCAGTTAATCCCAACTGTAAATAAAGCAACCGCTTAAAATATGTTATTACTGTTTTTATAACAGACGATGTTTGTTGCTCCGTTTTAATAATGGCTCGCGTCGGGTTTAACCAAAGCAAACTCACTATAATTGCCACCGCGATAAAAGATAACCACAAGCTAAGACTTAAGATTGCTAAAGGGTCAACAATAAGCACAATAAAAAAGACTAATAATAACAAGTCAGTTTTAGAACACTTTCGCTTAAGCGAAAATATGAGCACTGTAATAAATAACATTAAAAATGCACGTTGTGTTGGTAATGAAAAACCTGCTAAATACGCATAAAACCAAGCGCCAACAAAAAGTGCCGTTATATTAATTAAACGCAGTGAAGTCCAGCCCATGTAACGCACGGGTAACAAACGCGTATAAATGCATCGTGCTAGAATGTAGGTAAAAGAAAATAACAACCCAATATGAAGTCCTGATATTGCAAACAGATGCGAAATACCGATATTTCTAATGTGCTGTTTTTTCTCAAAAGAGATTAATGATTTATCTGCAAAGGAGAGTGCGAGCAATAAACCTTGATGAGTTAAATCTTTGGTTGTTTTTTGTACTTTCTCGTAAAAACTAGCACGTAAGCTCTTGCTTATATTTACCTTCAACAAGTGTTTTTTAATTGTTGCTTGATACGCAATATGCTCTGAATAAAACCATTTTTGGCGGTCAAACCCTCCAGGGTTTGCACGCCCATAAACAGGTTTAAAGGAGACCTCAAAACGGTGTAATTGGCCAGCTTGCAACACAACGTTCGGTTTATACCAACGCATCTTAATGAGTGGAGAGTAATTTAAGTGATCATCATCAAGTTCAATTAACTTAGCGTTGAAATATCCTTGGTTGTTACTGCTAATTAATGAAACGATCTGTACAACTATGTTATGGTCATGCCCATCAACAAACGTTGCTAAACTACTTTTATTAACGATTTGTGCTGAAGCGTAAGGTTGTCCTGTTAACGTTATGCTTGTATAAACAGTAATATAAACAGCGGTAATCGGAATGACTGCTAAAATACGCAGTTTAGGCACCAATAATATAAGCACGCTAATACAAGAAAATATTAACAACTGTTGTTTATCTAATAACTGAGGCCAAAAAAGTGTCGAAATAAAAACCAATATTGATAGCAACAAAGCAGTATGTTTACTTTTCATTGAAAGTTATCATCCGAATTCATTCACATAAATTCTAATTATATGCCTAAAAAATTAATTCAACGTTTTTCACCAAAACCAGAAACATTAAAAAATCACCCGCATTTGAAACATTTAGGTGAAGCACTTCAAAATCCTAATTTATGGCACCTTAACCGACGTAGTGCGGCAGGAGCAGTCGCAATTGGTTTATTCTGTGCCTGGATGCCAATCCCCTTTCAGATGTTATTAGCATCAGTACTCGCAATGTGTTTCTCAGTAAACCTGCCACTCTCCGTTGCACTGGTTTGGTTATCTAATCCACTTACTATGCCCCCTCTTTTTTATGGTGCGTATATGTTAGGTGCTTATATTTTAAATGAGCCTTTGGTCACCTTTAATTTTGAGCTTTCTTTTCAATGGTTAGCTGAGATGTTTGAAACAATCGCTCCTGCCTTACTCTTAGGTAGCTTTATACTCGCTTTTATAAGTGCAGCTGTCGGTTACTTTTCGATGCGACTACTCTGGCGTTTAAACATTACTAAAAGATGGCACCGCCGTAATAAATAGAACTGTTAACTCCTTCTAAAGTTTGCCGTTTATTCATCGTGTAAATGTAAAAATTACGTTACGATATGTTTATACGGCTTACTTTAATGGACTAACACGATGAATAACTTCAAGAAAATAATTACAGCACTATCTCTTGTTACAATTCCTTTCTCTAGCTTTGCAACCCCTGTTCCTGTTGATGATTTCATAGCCGTGAGTGCTTATCTTGGGGAGCGTTTTAGCGATGACTTAAAAGATACAGAGTCGGGCCAAAAAGCAAAAATTGGCAATAACTTTGCACAAGCGTTAGCGCTCTCGTGGTATTACGGCCGCAATACTGAAGGAGAGCTTTTTTACAGTAATTCTAAGCAAGATTTTACTATGTCTAGTACTGCGACTGACGGTAAAAATGCATCTACAGATATCTATATCAGCTACTTACATTTTGGTGGTCGAGTTAACTTTGTAAATAACAGCCCATTTTCTACAAGCCTTGGCTTAGGTGTGGGTGCAACTTTTTTTGTGCCTGACGAAAGTGAATATGATAACGATGTAGCGCTATCAGGTAGCATCACCGGTGGTATGCGTTATGAGCTAAGTGATCAGTTAGCATTAAAAGCAGACTTGCGTGTTTACGGTACTGTATTACAGAATGACAGCTCTCTATTCTGTAGTGATAACCAATGCCTTGTTAAATTAGATGGTGAGATTTACGTACAAACTGAGCTGATGGCTGGTGTGGAATTTAAATTCTAATTAATGCCCTTTCAAACGAATAATTAGAATAAAAAATGCCATTGACAAAAATCAATGGCATTTTTAACTATTAATAACTATTCTTCAAACCACTTATAAACAATACCCGCTAATATCGCACCAACAATGGGTGCAACCCAGAATAACCACAATTGCGAAACTGCCCAGTCACCTTGGAAAATAGCAACCGCAGTACTTCGTGCAGGATTTACAGAAGTATTAGTAACAGGAATACTAATAAGGTGAATAAGTGTTAACCCTAAGCCAATGGCAATCGGTGCAAAACCAACAGGTGCACGCTTGTCTGTCGCGCCTAAAATAATAATTAGAAACATAAATGTCATCACAATTTCAGTTGTTAATGCTGCCACTAAACCATAACCATCTGGAGAGTGTGCACCATAACCATTTGAAGCAAAACCAGCTGTTGCATCAAAACCAACTTTGCCACTTGCAATCAGATACAAAACTGCAGCCCCTGCAATACCACCAACAACTTGTGCGACGATATAAGGAACAAGTTCCGCTTTAGGGAACCTTCCCCCCATAAACAAACCAACAGATACAGCAGGATTTAGATGGCAACCCGATATATGTCCAATCGCGTACGCCATCGTTAATACTGTTAAACCAAAGGCTAGTGATACACCAACAAAACCAATACCTAACTCAGGATAACCAGCAGCTAAAACGGCACTGCCACAGCCCCCTAAGACCAACCAAAATGTGCCAATAAATTCAGCGGCTAACTTTTTGTTCAATTGCATAACTTTTCCTTTATGATTAATTTAAAATATATATTTATAGATAATTGTTTTATAACAACAAAAAGTTTGAAATGCGAGACATATCAACAAAAAGATAAATACTTCTAAGGATGGCACTGCTAAAAACAGTTGCTTATCTATAATAAAAGTAACTATGGGGGCATGTTTTGATAAAACAGGTTGAATTACAACACTTTGAGATTAATCAGTTGCTTGAAGCAATCTATTTCCGCTATGGCTATGATTTCAGAGACTATGCAAGAGCCTCTCTAGAAAGAAAAATTCTTAACCGTGTCAGTTTATCTAAACTTGCCAACGTCTCAGAGATGAATAGTAAAATATTGCATGAACCGTCATTTTTTAACCTTTTTTTAAAAGATATGTCTGTTACCGTTACTGAGATGTTTCGTGATCCCTACGTATTTAAGAAACTTAAAAGCACCGTTTTTCAACAGCTTCATACCTACTCTCGTATAAATATTTGGCATGTAGGTTGTGCAACTGGTGAAGAGGCTTACTCAATGGCCATACTGTTACATGAAAATGACCTGCTTAAACGTACTCGAATTTATGCAACCGATTATAATAATCACTCCCTTGATATTGCCCAAGAAGGGCAGTATCAAAAAGAAAAAATAGAACCCTGCAACCAACACTACCTTCAAGCGGGGGGCAAGTACCAGTTAAGCGACTATTACCATAGCAAAAGTCATTCAATAAGCTTTAATGACTCACTAAAAGAACACATCACTTTTGCAAATCACAATTTAATGAAGGACCAAGTTTTTGCACAGATGCATCTCATTTTATGCAGAAATGTGCTTATCTACTTTAACCCAACGTTGCAAAGTAAAGTCTTAAAGTTATTTAACGAAAGCATGGTGCACCGCGGTTTTTTAGTATTAGGTGATAAAGAGAGTTTGGAGTTTACCGATGAAAAAAGATCTTTTGAAAACATTGCAAGCAAAGAACGAATTTATCAACAAAAAGGTAACCTATAAAGCATTAGTAATAGGCGTTTCTGCGGGAGGGCTTAATGCGCTGACAGCGGTAATCCCCAACCTACCGGCAAACTTCCCCATTCCAGTGGTTATTGTACAACATAGAAAACATGAAAGTGATGATTACCTAATCCCTTACTTAAATGAACGTAGTTACTTAAAAGTGGTTAGCGCATCAATAGGGCGACCATTAGAATCCGGTTTTGTTTATGTAGCCCCCTCCGGATACCATCTATTTATTGAACGAGATGCCACTTTTAGCTTAAGCATTGATGATCAGGTTAATTACTCAATTCCATCTATTGATGTTTTATTTGATTCTGCAGCTATTTGCTATCAAGAATCGTTAATAGGGCTGATTTTAACCGGAGCAAATAATGATGGAAGCCTAGGGTTAAAAAGCATTAATTTTTATCATGGTCTATCATTAGTACAACAACCTGACACAGCAGAATACTCTGCAATGCCGAAGGCGGCCATAGCAGTTTCACGGATAGATCATATTCTTCCTTTACACGATATTAGCAACTTTCTAACGACGTTAGTCTTGAGTAAATAAAATGGAAAATAGACCCAGCAAAATTCTTATTGTGGATGATGAACCCAATAATCATCGTGTTTATGAACGAACGCTTGAGCCTCTAGAGGTAGAGTTTGTGAAGGTATTATCAGGACAACAAGCGTTAGCTGTTGCACATCGTCATGATTTTTTCCTGATATTAATGGATGTTCAGATGCCTGAAATGGATGGTTTTGAAACTGCCTCACTTTTACTTGATCACCCAAAAACATCGCATATTCCCATAATATTTATTACCGCATTTGATAGAGATGAGAGCTTTGAGTTTAAGGGATATGCCAGTGGCGCAGTTGATTACTTAGTAAAACCTATTAATGACGATATTTTAAAAAGCAAAGTAAACGTTTTTTTAGAGTTATTTTTAGAAAAGAAAAAACTAGAGCAAGCCTGTGAAATCCGTCAAAAAGCAGAAAATGAATTACGTATCCATAAAAATAATCTAGAAAAGGTAGTTAAAGAGCGCACTAAAGAGTTGCAAACATCACTCACTGAGCTAATTGATGCTCAAAATAAATTGGTTGAAACAGAAAAAATGGCCTCCTTAGGTCGCTTGGTTGCCGGCATTGCCCATGAATTAAATACACCGATAGGCATCTGTGTGACCGCGGCATCTTATCTTAATAATGATGCACAAGAGATCCAACATACTATTCAAGATGGATCTATTAAAAAAAGTACACTGGATGAGTTTTTAGACTCAACAACGCAAGCATCTTCATTATTATTGAGCAATCTTGAGCGAGCGGCAGCCCTAATTGGTAACTTTAAACTTATTGCCGTTGATATTAGTAGCGACATGATTCGAGAGTTTAATCTCTATGAATATATCGAAACAACCATCAATAGCTTACAACCTGCGCTTAAACATACTCAAATACAGATATCATTAACCGGTGACAAATCATTAACCATCGAAGCCTGCCCCGGCAGTATTTCCCAGATCATCACCAACTTTGTAATGAACTCGCTATTACATGCCTTTGATATCGAAATTAAGGGAAAGATTAAGGTGCATCTTTGCTTAGAAGGTAAAAAGGTAATGATCATCTATAGTGATAACGGAGTAGGCATGAGTGAAGATGTAAAAGCATTAATGTTCGAACCATTTTTTACAACCAAACGTGCAACGGGTGGCAGTGGTTTAGGCTTATCGATTGTTTATAACCTTATTAACCAAAACCTTTCAGGAGAGGTTAGCTGTGAGAGTGAAGTAGGCAAAGGAACTACCTTTAAGATCTCACTTCCCGCCTCTATGCATGTGTCCTCTTGCGCTTTGCCTGAAACAAAACAGTCGTAATAAAACAGCGAATTTGAATAGGAATCTCTAATATGAGCTTAACCATAGGTAAAAAAATTAGCCTCGCTTTTTCTGCGATTTTACTTTTAATTATCACAATGGGAGTCACTGTTTACAGCCTAAATTCAAGCATCCAGATCTCTTCAGAAGATATTGGCAATGATGATGTGCCCGGCGTTATTCTTTATTTGCAAATTCTTGATGAAATTGGCGACATGCACAGTAATGTAGTTGAATACAGCACCGGTGAGCTTGATGAAGTTAACGATTTTTATGAAAACTATAAAGAGTTTCAAGGTTATCTCGCTCAGCTAAAGCCATTAGAATCAGATACACAAAACAACATCGATAAAATAGAAAAAATTGAGTCACTGGTAAATCAGTATGTGAAGCAGATAACTGAACAGGTATTTGAAAGGTATGATCCGCAGGACGAAATTTGGGCAAAAAATATTATCGATGACTTAGAGCATAAACAGGGTGAAGAGCTAGAGAAGTTATTAGACTCATTAAAAGATCAAGAGTTCTCAGAGGCATTAGAAACAGAAAGTATTGAAGAAGCAGTACAAGATGATTTACCCGGCGTTCGCTATTACCTTGAACTCGTAGATGAAGCAGGTGATATGCTCGCTTCATTAAGTGACTATGTTGCTGGTGAAGTTGATGAAGAAGAAGAGTTCCGCGGTAACGCAGAAGATTTTGCCCGCTACTTTAACCAGCTTGAACCTTTAGAGCAAAAACCCACAGAAATTCGCGATCTCATCACCATCAACCGCCTGTATAACGATATCATCCGCACCGCAGATGCTGTATTTCGCCGTTTTAATCCCGAAAGTCGTACTAATGCTCTAAAAATAATTGATACCCTAGAACATGAGCTAATAGATGAATTGGAAAAAATTCTTGATAGCTCCTCTTTAGAAGAGCAAGGTGACGCGGAGACAGCACTAACGCAATTATCAGAAACTTTAACAACCGTTAATACCATTATTATTTTTCTAACTATAGTTTCATTATTCATTGGTATTGTTATAAGTTATTGGATAACAAACACTATATTACGTGCCGTTGGTGGGGAACCGGCCTCTATTGAAGAGATGGCTAATGAGGTTGCTAAAGGCAATATTAACGTGAAATTTAATGATAATGAAATGAAACAAACCGGCATATACGCTGCTCTGCAATTAATGATTGAAGCATTAAAAACTAAAGTGACGTTGACTGAAAATATGGCACAGGGGGATCTGAGTTCCAATATTCAATTAGCCTCTAATAAAGATAGCTTGGGTATCGCACTTAATCAGATGCAACTAAATTTTAGAGAGATGGTTGAACAAGCAAATGCTTTTGCAACGGGTGATTATAATAGCCAAATTACCCCCCGCTCTCAACAGGATGAGTTTGGTATTGCATTGTCACATATGATGCAACAGGTAACCGACCGAAACACGCAAGTTGAAGCACAAAGTTGGTTAAAAACACAGGTTGTTAAAGTAGGTAAACTCTCACAGGGTATTGATGATATCCAAAGCATGGCACAGCAACTAATCAGCGAGTTAGCGGATATATTACAAGCAGGTCATGCCGCTTTTTACCTTCTTGAGGAAGAACATGATAGCGATATAGATTATTACCAACTGCTTGCTAGTTATGCTTATGTTGAACGTAAAAATATCTCCAGTCGTTACGCTGTTGGCGAAGGATTAATTGGTCAATGTGCGCTAGAAAAACACAATATTTTACTCACAAATGTACCCGATGATTATATTCAAATAAGCTCAGGCCTTGGTGAGAAAAAACCCTTTAACATTACAGTAATGCCGGTGTTATTTGAAAATAAATGCATTGCCGTCATTGAGGTCGCTAGCTTTCAAAAATTTACCAATAACCAAATTGAGTTCTTAAATCAAGCAATAGCTAATTTAGGCATCACCATGAACAGCTTGATTGGGCGTAAGCGTATTGTTGAATTGTTACAACAATCACAAAGTCAAACCGAAGAGTTGCAAAGCCAATCTGAAGAGTTGCGCGCAACCAACGATGAGTTGGAACAAAAAGCGGATAAGTTAAACCTACAATCTAATGCATTACAAGTTGCCAATAAAGACCTAGAGCATCAAACAGAAATACTGGAAATCAAGCAACGTGATATTGAAATTAAAAACCAACAAATAGAGGAAAAAGCGCAGGAACTAACGATTGCCAGCAAATACAAGTCAGAGTTTTTAGCCAATATGTCTCATGAATTACGCACACCTCTTAACAGCCTATTGTTACTAGCTAAAGGGCTAGCTGGCAATAAACAGGGCAACTTAACCCCTGTACAAGTTGAGGATGCCAAAGTTATTTATGATGGAGGTAATAGTTTATTAACACTCATTAATGACATAATGGACCTTTCGAAAGTGGAAGCGGGAAAACTTACTATCCACAACGAGCCAGTTTCTCTCGAGTTATTAACTCGCAACTTAAAGAAAATGTTTACACCTGTTGCTAACGATAGATCTTTAGGCTTTTCCATCACTATTACAGAGGATATACATAAGAGCTTTAGCAGTGATAGCTTACGAGTAGAACAAATTTTGCGTAATCTACTCTCTAATGCCATGAAGTTCACACCACAAGGAGAGGTAACAGTCGCGATCTACAAACCTGAAACCACTGTCCAGTTTACCCATAGTAAGCTTGATGTGAAAAATTGTATTGCTTTTTCAGTCATCGATACAGGCATCGGTATACCTGAAGACAAGCAACTTGCTATCTTTGAAGCCTTCCAGCAAGAAGATGGTACTACTAGCCGTAAATATGGTGGCACAGGCCTTGGCCTTACAATCGCAAGAGAGCTAAGCCGGTTATTAGGCGGTGAGATCCACCTAACTAGTACCATCGGTGAAGGTAGCCAATTCACACTTTACCTATCCGCTGAATTACAACAGGATGCATCTAGTTTCTCACCTCCGGATATAACACCGACAGCTGAACAATCAGACTCAATAGCAAGAATAGCCGAAACAACAGAAACAACTCATGATGATAGGCATAATCTTGAGCCTAATGATAATACGCTACTTATTATTGAAGATGACCTGCTCTTTATCAAAATCGTTCGTAATCTTGCTCAGCAAAATGGTTACAAATGTTTACTTGCCTGTGATGGTAGCAGTGCCATTCAACTCGCTCAAAAATATCAACCCAATGGTATTATTTTGGATATTGGTTTGCCAGATCTTGATGGTTATCAAGTGATAGACCAGTTAAATAGTCACCGAGAAACGCGCCATATCCCAGTACAAATAATCTCAGGTCATACTGAAGAGAAAAGTAAAATTCTTTCGCTTGGAGCAATCGGTTTTTTAAGTAAACCTGTAGAAGAACACGAGTTACAAGCGGTATTTGAGAAGATAAATAAACTTAACCAAAATGAAAATCGCCACATACTATTGATTGAAGACGATGCCAACAACCAAAAAGCAACATCACAACTATTAGAGAAAGATAATATAAAAATTAGTAGTGTTTCAACGGGTAAAGAGGGTCTAGAACAGATAAACACTGAAAAGTACGATGCCATTATTCTAGACCTTGGCTTACCTGATATGAGCGGTTTCGAACTATTAAAAACACTAGAAGAAAGAGAACTAAAAAATATCCCCCCTATCATTATCTACACCGGTAGAGAGATAAGTGAAGAGGAACAAAAATCATTAGATCAGTACTCATCCTCGATTGTGATAAAAGGCACTGGTTCGGCTGAACGCTTAGAGGATGATCTATCACTGTTTCTACACCAAGCTGATAAAAATGATAGAAAGGAGGTAAACCTAGTACATGATGAAGTTGCCCTACTAAAAGATCGCAAAGTTTTACTGGTTGATGATGATATGCGTAACTGCTATGCATTATCGAAAATGTTAATGGAGATCGGCATTGTTGTAGAGTTGGCTGAAAATGGTAAGGAAGCATTGATATTATTAGAGCAAGATGAAGATTTTGAATTGATACTAATGGATACTATGATGCCAGTGATGGACGGCAACAAAGCAACAGAGCTTATTAGACAGATGGACCATTACAAAAATATTCCTATTATCGCATTAACTGCTAAAACAATGCCTGAAGATAAAGAGAAATGCTTAAAAGCTGGTGCCTCTGAATACATAACCAAACCCGTTGATTTTGACAACTTGATTTCTATCATGCGCATATGGCTATTTTCCTAGTAAAAATTAGGGCGCTAGCGCCCTAATTTTAAGTAGCCAATATTATAACTAGTCCATGTGGTATTGGTTATATACAGCCTTTTTTCCATCTTTTCGAAATACAATCACTTGATATGGGTCCGTATTACCAGGCACATCCATACCCGGAGATGAAGCAGGCATGCCAGGCACTGCCAGCCCTGCAACAGCAGGTTTTTCTCGTAATAAACGTTTAATATCCTCAACCGGCACGTGCCCTTCTATCGCATAACCTTCAACAATGCCTGTATGGCAAGAAGTCAGTTCAGAGCTGATAGAATGCTCTTTACGTAGTTGATTGTTATTAGCTTGCTCAACAATAGTGACATTAAATCCAGCCTCTTCAATTTGCTCAGCCCATGCAGTGCAACAGCCACAATAGGGAGATTTGTAGATTGTAAAATCAGCAGCGATAACGCCACTTGTGAAAAAAGAAAGTGCTAGAAATAGTGTTTTTAATTTGCTCATAGGAGACTCCAAGTAGTTGTTTAAATTATTTATTGAAATATTTTTTACTTTAAACAATTGGAGGTCGATAAACTACTTTATAAGTGCCAAGTAAAGGTAGTTGTTGATATTTAATATACGCAACTCGTTGAGCAATAATGAAATCGACTAACTGCGTTTGACGAGCTAATATAAATGAAGAGGTAAAACTAGCTGCACAGCATGACTGAGGCGCAGTAGCACAATCCATCCCCTCTGAGCACAACATTGCATGTGCAAGAGTACTCTCGGCAACAGCAGAGTTTTGTCCTGAAGCCATAGGCGTCAACATAAATAGTAATAGGGATAAAATAGTAATTATTTTTTTCATATAAATAACTCTAACCTATACCCATAGGGTAAGGTCAATGATTTAAAAGTTTTTTAGTAACTCGTTGTTATATTGATTTAAGTCGAGGCAAATATCGTATTTCTTAAGTAACTCATCAAGCTCTCTTTGGCTTTTATCTAAGCTATTTATAGTAATAGTATTATCATCTAGCAACCAAAGTTTTCGCGAGCCAGTATAACTAAATTGCAAGGCAAGCATTGCATTAGCATCACCCATTTTTGCAGCTTGAATAAGTTTATTCATTTTACGAGCTATAAGGTTAAGTGCTTGTTTTAGCTTCCAAACAAACATTACCTCATGTAAAAATGGATGTGATTGGTTTAATTTAACGACTAAGCCTGCAATCAAAGCACTGATCACAACCCCAGTTAAATTCCAATGAAAGTGAGTGCCCTCTTGTGCAGGAAATAAATAGATAAGAAGCTGTGAAATAGACAAGCTACTCACCACAAGAAAAGCAACACAAGCAGCAACCACAATATTAAAATGGCGACGATAACGATTTTTATCAATATCAATTAAAAGCATAAATACTCCTATTGTTAATTAAATACACTTGCTATTAAAAACAAAAAGCCAGCTAATTACTTAGCTGGCTTTTTAATAGTTGAACCTAAATAGTGATTAGATTTACAAACTACTTAATACGTTGGTGTAACTCTTGAACAGTATTCACTGTAGCAGCATCAGCTGTTGGATCAGCAGTATGAGCCTGACATGTTGCTAATGCACCGTTTAACGTTGTTGTGTAGTTCACTTTGTAACGAAGTGCTGCACGACGTAGTTGACGTGAATCTTCAATTGCAACACGACCTTCGGTAGTATTAACAATGTATTTGTATTCAGAGTTCTTGATACGGTCAAGCGTATGTGGGCGACCAGCAGCCACTTTGTTTACGTGACGCGCTTTGATACCCGCTTCTTCTAATACAGCCAATGTACCGTCAGTTGCATCTAGCTCGTAACCAAGTTCAATTAGGCTTTTCGCTAACTTAGCAACACGTTTTTTATCGCTGTTACGTACAGAGATTAATGCGCGACCAATTTCTGGTACTTCTTTTGTCGAGCCAAGTTCAGCTTTTGCATAGGCTTCTGCAAACGTATCACCAGCACCCATTACTTCACCCGTTGAACGCATTTCTGGGCCTAATATTGGATCAGAACCTGGGAATTTGTTAAACGGTAATACCACTTCTTTAACAGAGTAGTATGGTGGGATAACTTCTTTTGTTACGCCTAACTCTTGCAGCGTTTTACCCGCCATCACACTTGCACCAATCTTAGCAATTGGAACACCAGTGGCTTTAGATACAAATGGAACAGTACGTGCAGCACGAGGGTTTACTTCAATCATGTAAACTTCGTTATCTTTAACAGCTAGCTGTGTATTCATCAGACCAACAACACCTAATTCTAGTGCTAGTGCTTTGATGTATCCACGCATTTCGTCTTGGATTTCAGCGCTTAATGTGTAAGCAGGTAATGAACATGCAGAGTCACCAGAGTGAACACCCGCTTGCTCGATATGCTCCATAATACCGCCGATAACTACATCAGTACCATCACAGATTGCATCGATATCAACTTCAACAGCGTCATCTAGAAAACGGTCAAGCAATACAGGTGATTCGTTAGAAACACTTACCGCTTCTTTAAAGTAACGACGTAAGTCTTGCTCGTCATATACGATTTCCATTGCACGGCCACCTAGTACATACGAAGGACGTACAACTAACGGGTAACCAATACGCTTAGCAGATTCTACTGCTTGCTCAGTGGTTGTTACTGTGTCGTTTTCTGGTTGCTTAAGACCTAAACGCTCAACAACTTGCTGGAAACGTTCACGGTCTTCTGCACGGTCAATCGCTTCTGGAGAAGTACCAATGATTGGCACACCAGCAGCTTCTAAAGCACGTGCTAATTTAAGTGGAGTTTGACCACCGTATTGCACGATAACACCTTTAGGTTTTTCAAGACGTACGATTTCAAGTACATCTTCTAAGGTAATTGATTCGAAGTATAAACGGTCTGATGTATCGTAATCCGTAGAAACAGTTTCAGGGTTACAGTTAACCATGATTGTTTCATAACCGTCAGCACGCATCGCTTGTGCCGCGTGTACACAACAGTAATCAAATTCAATACCTTGGCCAATACGGTTTGGACCGCCACCAATGATCATGATTTTTTCATTATCAGTTGGGTTTGCTTCACACTCTTCATCGTATGTAGAGTACATGTAAGCAGTATCAGATGAGAACTCAGCAGCACATGTATCAACACGTTTGTATACTGGGTGTAACTTGAATTTTTCACGTAGTTTACGTACTTCTGTTTCAGAAATACCCACAACAGAAGCGATACGGCTATCTGCAAAACCTTTACGCTTAAGGCGTTTCAGTGTTGCTTGGTCTAATGCGCGTAAACCGCCTTCAGCTAATGCTTTCTCTTCAAGAATAAGGTCTTCAATTTGAACTAAGAACCAGTTATCAACCATAGTGATATTGTGGATCTCTTCCATCGTCATGCCTAAACGGAATGCATCACCGATGTACCAAATACGCTCAGCGCCTGCTTCACGTAGTTCGTATAATACTTTTTCTTTTGCAGCAACAGGATCAGCTAGGTCAACCATTGGGCTGAAACCGTCAGCGCCAACTTCTAAGCCACGTAGTGCTTTTTGAAGAGACTCTTGTTGGTTACGACCAATCGCCATGACTTCACCAACAGATTTCATCTGTGTTGTTAGACGGCTGTTTGAGTTAGCAAATTTCTCGAAGTTAAAACGAGGGATCTTAGTCACAACGTAATCGATTGTTGGTTCAAACGATGCTGGAGTTTTACCGCCAGTGATATCATTTTGTAACTCATCTAAAGTGTAACCAATCGCCAGTTTTGCAGCGATTTTAGCAATCGGGAAACCTGTTGCTTTAGAAGCAAGTGCAGATGAACGTGATACACGTGGGTTCATTTCAATAAGAACCATACGGCCATCTTCAGGGTTGATACCAAATTGTACGTTTGAACCACCTGTTTCAACACCAATCTCACGCAATACTGCAAGAGATGCATTACGCATTAATTGGTATTCTTTATCTGTTAATGTTTGCGCTGGAGCAACAGTGATTGAGTCACCTGTGTGAATACCCATTGGGTCAAAGTTTTCAATCGCACATACAATGATACAGTTATCGTTTTTGTCACGAACCACTTCCATCTCGTACTCTTTCCAACCGATTAATGATTCATCGATTAAAAGCTCACTTGTTGGAGAAAGATCTAAGCCGTTTGAACAGATGTCATCAAACTCTTCTTTGTTGTACGCAATACCACCACCTGTACCACCCATCGTGAATGATGGACGAATAATACAAGGGAAGCCAACCATGTCTAAAACGCCGTACGCTTCTTCCATAGTGTGTGCAATACCAGCACGTGGACATTCAAGGCCAATTTTCTTCATTGCTTGGTCAAAACGGCTACGGTCTTCTGCTTTATCAATTGCATCAGCAGTTGCACCGATCATCTCAACATTGTATTTCTCTAAAATGCCTTTTTCTTCAAGCTCTAATGCACAGTTAAGCGCCGTTTGACCACCCATTGTTGGTAATACTGCACATGGACGTTCTTTTGCGATAATTTTTTCTACAACATCAACGTGAATTGGCTCGATATATGTAGCATCGGCCATCTCTGGATCAGTCATAATGGTTGCAGGGTTAGAGTTAACCAGTACAACACGGTAACCTTCTTCTCTTAGTGCTTTACAAGCTTGTGCGCCTGAGTAGTCAAACTCACAGGCTTGACCGATAACAATCGGACCTGCACCAATAATTAGGATGGTTTTTAAGTCATTACGTTTTGGCATCTGAAATTTACCTTTCTATTCGATTCTGGTCTATTAACTAGGCTTTTTTGTACTGTTCAATCAATTCAATGAAGTGATTAAATAACGGCGCAGCATCATGTGGGCCCGGACTTGCTTCTGGGTGACCTTGGAAACTAAATGCGGCTTTATCAGTACGATGAATACCTTGTAGAGAACCATCAAACAGTGAAACGTGAGTTGCACGTAGATTCTTAGGCAAGCTTTTCTCATCAGCAGCAAAACCATGGTTTTGCGCAGTGATCATTACTACATCACGATCTAAGTCTTTAACCGGGTGGTTAGCACCGTGATGACCAAATTTCATCTTCACCGTTTTTGCGCCACTTGCTAAAGCAAGCAGTTGATGACCTAAACAGATACCAAATACAGGGATATCAGTTTTTAGAATTTCTTGAATTGCATCGATTGCATAAGTACATGGCTCAGGGTCGCCAGGGCCATTAGATAGGAATATACCATCTGGTTTTAAAGCTAATACTTCAGCAGCAGGTGTCTGTGCTGGTACCACTGTTAGTTTACAGTCACGGTCAGCTAACATACGTAGGATGTTACGTTTAACACCAAAGTCATAAGCGACAACGTGGTATTTACCTTCACCTGTGTGCTCAGGTAAACCACCAGTTAAAGTCCAGCTACCTTGAGACCATTCAAATGACTCTTTAGTTGTTACTTCTTTAGCTAAATCCATGCCTTTAAGACCTGGGAATGCTTTAGCTTGTGCTAATGCACTTTCAGCATCAACATTTTCGCCAGCAATAATACAACCCGCTTGTGCGCCCTTTTCACGTAGAATACGTGTCAGTTTACGTGTATCAATCTCAGCGATACCAACAACGTTACGTGCTTTTAAGTAATCACTTAATGACGCTTGGTTACGGAAGTTGCTTGCAAGAAGCGGTAAGTCTCGGATAACTAAACCACAAGCGTGAATAGATGTAGATTCTTCATCTTCATCATTTGTACCTGTGTTGCCGATGTGAGGGTAAGTAAGTGTAACAATTTGGCGTGCGTAAGAAGGATCAGTAAGAATTTCCTGGTAACCCGTCATAGACGTGTTAAAAACAACTTCACCAACAGAACTTCCTTCAGCGCCAATTGAGACACCCTCAAAAATAGTTCCGTCTTCCAATACCAGTATGGCCGAATGACTCAAGATAACCTCCATGAAAAAACAATCAAAATAAAATTTAGTGATGCAATTTTATGAGATTTAAGCGGAATAATTATCCAATACCAATCTTTATAAGTATCTGGTCTATCTTGCTGGTTAAAACAATAAATACCTGCGTTGCATTCAATCGCAATAGCTAGCTATTACTCAATCATGCGCCTTGCTTTTTATCATTTTTCCTTCGCAAGCCCTGACCACAATATTATACAGATTGGTATAATTTCCCGCCAAAAAATCATAAATTTTGGCAAATTCGCGACAGTTTATAGATCTTCCGCACAATTAACCAATCAAATTTGCTGTTTTAGTGAAATAAATAGTGAAATAACAAAAGGGAAGGAGTAAAAGCAAAAAATGGCTAATTTAATTAGCCATTTAAGTTTAGATGTGGTTGCAAAAATCGTTTAAGAAAGTACCTTCAAAAGTGTCAAGGTTGCAGGTAAAGTTGGGATAAGCATCACAGCAACTAAACCTAAAAAATGACGAATTGAATATGGGTCTTTAAAATTTTCTTCTGACACGGTAGATTCCTTAATTAACAAACAAAAATACAAACATTGATCTAAATCAATATTTGTAAATCATACAGCAAGTTTAATAAGCTAAATACCCACGTTTGATGTGGTCTTTGTCTTTTCTTTTTCTTATAAGGTTTCCTATGCAAGCTTTACAGTCAACATCAGCAAGTCCTGTTTGGTCTTATTTTTCAACTATTTGTTCTATTCCTCACCCATCTAAACATGAGCAACAGTTACTTAACTGGATCAAAAACTGGGCGCAGGAAAAAAATATCGATTGTATTGAAGATGAAGTAGGAAACCTCATTCTCAGTAAACAGGCAACAGCAGGCTTCGAAGAGGCGACACCAGTTATTCTACAAGCCCACCTTGATATGGTGCCCCAAAAAAATAACGACAGTGATCATGACTTTATTAATGACCCTATTAAACCAATTATTAAAGGTGAATGGTTACACGCAACTAATACAACCTTAGGGGCAGATAACGGCATTGGTATGGCGAGTTGCTTAGCAGTATTAGCGGACAATAATCTCGAACATGGTCCATTAGAGGTGCTATTAACTACCGACGAAGAGACAGGCATGACTGGTGCTTTTGGCCTTAAAGCAGGTGCTTTAAAAGGACAGATTTTAATTAATACTGACTCAGAGCAAGAGGGAGAGCTGTATGTTGGTTGTGCAGGTGGTATTAATGTAAATATCAGTCTGCCTTATGAGAAAATGGAACCAGAAGTTGATAGTGGCGCTTATGAAATTAGTTTAACAGGCCTAAAAGGCGGACACTCAGGCTGTGATATTAATCTCGGTCGTGCTAACGCAATTAAAGAACTCGCAACGGTGCTCAATAATTTTGATGCTTTTCCATTTTATATCTCCAGTCTACAGGGGGGAAGTTTACGTAATGCTATCCCACGCGAAGCAACAGCTGTGATTGTTTGTGAAACACAATATCAAAACAGTTTAGAGTTATTAATTAATACGCTACAAGTAACACTTGTAGCAAAATACAAAGATATTGAAGATGACCTTCAACTAACCGTTAAGAAAACGGAATTACCAAGCTCAATATTGACCATCGATAGCCAAAATGCATTATTCCAAAGCTTACACGGCTGCGTTAATGGTGTTTTCGCAATGGATGCTCACTTTTCAAATGTTGTGCAAACCTCCAGCAACTTAGGTGTTATTACACAAAACAGAGAGGGAAATTTAACCTTTGATATTCAAGTACTAGTGCGATCGCAGCTTGAGCATGAAAAACAAGAGGAAGCGGATAAAATAAAAGCACACTTTGAACAATACGGTGCTTCTGTACGTAAGGATGGCAACTACCCTGGTTGGACGCCAAATTCAGATTCAGCGATTTACCAAATAATGGAGCAGCAATATATTGAACTATATTCTGAAAAACCTAAAACAATGGTAATTCATGCAGGCCTTGAGTGTGGTTTGTTTAGCGATCAATACCCAAACTGGGATATGATCTCCTTTGGACCAACGATTAATTTCCCACATAGTCCGGATGAAAAAGTGAACATTGCAAGTGTTGATAAATACTGGCAGCTGTTAAAAGCAACACTGAAAGCAATTAAATAACCAGTCTTACTGATTAAACTCAAATGCTCCAATATCTGGAGCATTTCCTATATATGCTAAAGAGATTAAATCCCCCTCTGTCCAAGTAAGCACTTTATCAACAATGATTGTATTCAACTCATAATCAACCTCAATAATGCGCGCGCTTATATCTTGCCCCTTGATTTTTATTCGATCACCTTGCAAACCTTTGATTGAATATCCATCAAAGAAAAACTTAGCATCCAGTACTTGCAGTGTGCTTCCCTTTCCAGAGTTACTTGTAATAATAGTCATAAATGCTCCGGCATCTATCATTGGACTATTTTTCTTCAATTGGTAGTTATTTGTAGTCTCGTCAACAAACTGCGGGTTAACAGCAAGATTTTTATCAAACTGTACAGGTAGGTAACTTCCTTCAAAATCATAGATAGAGTAGTGTTTCTCTTTTGCCCACACCCCAATTATTTTATCACTTGTTTCACTAGCAATATTGTTATTAAAGAACCAATTATTGCCAGTATTTTTACGAAACAATATCTGTTTTGCACTGCGCTCACCACATTGAGATCGGCTTAATCCTTGATTATTCCAAAGGATATTATTTACAAACTCGTTGTCTCGTTGCTTTTTAATCTCTTTACCAACCACAATACCAACACACCAGTTATCATGGAACGTGTTGTGATATATACGATTATCATAATTATACACAGCTTCAGTTTTATAAGAGGCTAAGCTAAATCCAGCATTAGTACGATAAAATTGATTAAAGCGAACAATGCCATTTTGTCCGGCATATTGAATACCATTGCCACCACTAGTTGAATAATAACGAGTAGCATCACGGAAAATATTGTGTTCAATTAGGTTATTTTTCGAGGCATCTAAGACAGCCTTTTGTTGCGCAAATTCACCATTACCATGCCAAGACATTGTGCCAACATCACAATCAAATACAGAGCCTAACTTTTGATTTTTGTTAGAAAATTCATTGTTACGAATCACATTAAAACTACCACACTTAATGTTCCAAACATCATGCCCAGCTAAATCCATTTGATTATTTTCAACTAAGTTATGGTTAGAATGAACAAGTGACAGAGAGTCTGTACCTTTATAGAAATAATTATTCGTGATTTTATTGAAGTGGCTAAATGCGATATATATACCGCCTCGTTTGCTTTCTCCACGGCCACCTTTCCAAAATGTTGACTCAACAAATTGGCCATTGTTAATAATATTATGGTGAGCATTTAACAAACGTCCAAAACCAACAGAGCCCGTTACATTTATACCACTCACTAAATTATATGAGCTTTGATTTAGCCATATAGGGCCATACGGCTCTTCATTCGCGGTGGAGTTAACACCGGTTAATGTAACTTTTTCACCTTTAAATGCAACAAAACCAATATATGCTTTTGCACTACCTGAGTGTCTTAGGTGTAAAACTTCTTTATAGTCACCTGCTCGTATTAAGTAGACAGTCCCCTTTTGAGCATGTTGAGTAGCTTGTTTGAGTGTTGAGAAAGCAAGCTGTTTACCATTTTTACAATTACGTTTTGATGGGTTATATGTTTGACAAGTATCGTTAATCGTTTGATCGACAAAAACTGTTTCTTTAAAGTCAGGTAGGGAAAACTGCTCAGTGAGAGATTTAGTAGAATAACCTTCAGCTTGTACAACAATAGGAAAACTCACTATTAGAGTAGACAGATAAAACAATTTTATTAACTTCAACATACCCACTCCACTATTTTGCTATTTAGCGCTTAGCAAACTTAAACAGTTCAAAGAAATTATTACTGGTTACTTCTGCAAGATTTTCTAAACTAACGCCTTTAAGATCAGCAACAAATTTAGCAACATCATAAGTAAACGCGGGTTCATTTTCTTGACCACGGTGTGGCACAGGGGCTAAATAGGGTGCATCAGTTTCTACTAACAGACGTTCAAGTGGCACTGCTTTAATAACAGCCTGTAACTCTTTGGCATTTTTAAAAGTAACAATACCTGACACTGATATATAAAAACCCATCTGCATCGCAGCTTCTGCCATCTCAATAGATTCAGTAAAACAATGTAAAACACCACCCACTTGCGCAGCGTCCTCTTCACGTAAGATATCTAATGTATCTTGGCGTGCATCACGTGTATGAATAATTAACGGTTTATTAAGTTTTTTAGCTACGCGGATCTGTTTACGAAAGCACTCGATCTGCCACTCTTTGGTTTCAGGTGCATAAAAAAAGTCTAAACCTGTTTCACCAATGGCAACCACCTTATCGCAGCTTCCATATTCTAATAATAACGCTTCATCAACTGTGTTATCGGGGTTATTTTCATCATAATATAAAGGATGCACACCACAGCTACTGAAGATCTCATCGTGCCCTTTAATTAACTCTGCCATTGTAGGGTAGTCTTTAAGCGTGACACAAACACTCATCAGGTAATTTATGCCTTTTGATTTGGCTTTATTAAGCACATCATCTAAATCTTTATGTTTTGTTTTATAATCTAAACGGTCTAAATGACAGTGTGAATCTACTAGCATGTAACATTTTCCTTAAATCTATTCTTTATTTTAATTAGCAGTGCTGAAATGAGTAACTCTTTTTTAAGCCCGGAATGTTCGATTAGCAAACTACGGGTCTGCAGCAGGTCATTATTTATTTCACGCAAAACTTTTAAGTTAAGTTGTTCACTCCAAATATGAAGTTGCGGAAAAGCAAACGCATATATAGCATCATCGTTCAGGGGCAAGCCCGTTAATTTTATTTTGTGGATCTCATGCAACATAAAAAATAGTAATTGTAAGCGATCTTCGACATTTCCAGCCAAAAACTGGCTAAATTCAAACAGTGTTTCGGGTTGATTAAGCAATGAAAACAGCCCTTCTACACAACTTCTTCGCTCATCTTTTGCCTCTTCCGTTTTTAACGCATTAAGGTAATTAAGCAATACTAAAGGACAATTTTGAAACTGCCTTAATACACCTTTATCACTCACGCTCACGCCTTGTTTATTTAACCATGCAATAAGTTGTTCATCATTGGGGCTATGGATATGCGTATGTTGCACACGGCTGTATAATGTAGGCATCAGTTGCTGGTGAGTACGTGCTAGTAAAATAAGATAACTATTGCCTTGTGGCTCTTCGAGTGTTTTAAGCAGTGCGTTGGCGGCTGCGCTACTAAGTAGTTGCGCATCTTTAATCACTACGACTTTATTGTCACCTAAATGTGGGCGCTCATTCAAAACATCAATTAAACTACGCACCTGTTCAATACCGATCGCTTTATTGTTCTCGCTGTGTAGCAGATGAAAATCAAGATGATTTTTGGCTTCAAACAAATTACAAGCATGACACGCCCCACAAGCACCGGTCGCTTGCTTGTTGGTACATAACAGATATTTTGCTGTTTGAGTCGCTAGTTTAAATTTACCTAAACCGGCGCTACCAGTGAACAGTAACCCGTGAGCAAAACGTTTGTTCTGATAACTATTTAAAAGCTGTTTATAAACAGGTGTTAACCAAGGTGTGGAAATAGTGGTTTCTGACATCAATTACAAACTCGCTAACCAATTATCAAGTTGCGCAAATATTGCCTTTTCAACCTCTTCAGGTGTTTTACTTGCATCGATAATAACAGCGGTTTTACAGCTATTGGTTAGTTGTAAAAATACTTGTCGTGTACGTTCAAAGAAGTCAATCGCAAGACGCTCTATTCTGTCCAACTCACCACGGCCTCGTGCTCGGCTTAAACCAAGCTCAGGCTCAATATCCAAATACAAGGTAAAGTCGGCTTTAAAATCCCCTAACGAAACTTTTTTAATATCTTCAATTAATTGACTATTTATACCACGCCCACCGCCTTGATAGGCTAAAGAGCTCCAGTTATGACGATCACCAATCACAATATGCAGCTTTTTCTGGGCTGGTTTAATAATATGCTCAACTAACTGCACACGTGCAGCATACATTAATAACAGCTCAGCTTTATCTTGAAGTTCTTCACCATCAACATCCATTTTCACAATATCGCGCATACGCTCAGCAAGTTCAGTGCCACCAGGCTCGCGCGTATAAGTAACTTGCGAAGTGGGCATATTTTGTAATGTTAACCATTTACTAATATAGGAGATAGCGGTGCTTTTCCCGGCACCTTCTAGCCCCTCTATTACAATAAATTTACCCGCTAATTTTTCTGAAACTGACATGTTACTTTCCTCGGATATATTTATTAACTGCATTATTATGCTCTCTTAAACTTTTTGAGAAGTAAGAGGTACCATCCCCCTTACTTACAAAATAGAGATATTTGGTTTTTGCTGGGTGTAATGTTGCATAAAGAGCAGCTTCGCTTGGCATTGCAATCGGAGTTGGTGGCAGACCATACATAGTGTAAGTATTGTAAGCTGTTTTTTCGCGTAGATCTTTACTGCGAATACGACCTTTGTAACGTTCACCCATGCCATAAATAACGGTAGGATCTGTTTGTAAACGCATACCTATACGTAAACGGTTCACAAACACCGATGATATTTTATCGCGATCATCAGATAAGCCACTCTCTTTTTCAATAATTGAGGCCATGATTAACGCTTCATAAGGCTTTTTATATGGCAGTCCTTTTTCTCTGTTATTCCATAGTTTTTCAAGTACTTCAGACTGATGTAAATACGCTTTCTTAATAATGCTATACGCACTCATATTCGCGCTGTAATGATAGGTTTCAGGAAACAGTAAACCTTCTAGTTTTTTGTGAGGAATATTTAATGCTTCAATAATTTCAGCTTCTGTTTTTTGTAAAGGCTTGAGTAATTCAGCATTTTCAATACTTGTTACCCACTCTTTAAAAGTGCTCCCCTCCACAAAAGTAACTCGGAACTGATACTCTTTACCACTATTAATAGTGGTAAGGATATCAATGAGATTAAACCCCTCTTTAATCTGGAAAGTACCGGATCTTATTTGTGTTAATTCTGGGCGTAACTTGCCAATAACTTTCCACCAACGCAGGTCGGTAATAATCGATTCTGCAAGCAGCTGATCTCCTAAACGCGTAAAATGGCTACCATTCTCTACAACGATAAGTTGGGTTTTATCTAACCTAGGCTCTGTTAAATACTCATCAATCTGCTGTTTTGCGAAGAACAGTGCAATCATAACTAAAACAAATAGGAACGAGATAACACTCGCTATTTTTTTTAAACTCACTCTATTTTACTCCCTATAGCAATTAATAACTGCAATGCTTTACAATGATTTAATGCGCTTGAATCAAAGACTCTATCTTGACACTGCTTAGCAGGAACAATCCCCATTAATGCATTACTTAAACAGATAGCTTTTGCGTCAAGCAATTGTTCTATATGTATATTTGTTACTTTTATCTCTATATTCGCTTGTTTAGCTCGTTCAATTATATTGCGGCGCTGCACACCAGCAACACCACTTTGTTCAAGATTAGGTGTTTGCCACACTCCGTGCAGAAGAATAAACAAATTTGCAGTGCATGCCTCAATCACAAAACCATTACTATCACAAACAATACCTTCAACAGCACCTTTACTCTCTAGCTCTTTTTTAATCAATACTTGTTCGAGTCGATTTAAGGTTTTAAGCCCTGCAAGCATAGAGTTTGATGACAGTGTTGAATCACATAACACAAGATCAATACCCTGTTTTTGCCATTGCTCGTAAAAGTCAGGGAAGGTCCCTGTAGATATTATACGTAAAGGTGATTCACATCCTTTTGTGCTATAACCACGACCGCCACTACCCCGGGTAATAATGACTTTGAGTACGCTCTGCTTTGTATCGAGAAGAGTCTTAGCAACAGTTTTAACTTCATCGCTTAATTGTTGCCAGTCTATCTCTGGAAAAAACAGTTTACTTGCACCTAATTGTAGCCGTTGCAGATGATAGTCCCATAACTGCATTTCCCCATATTGTACTTTTATGGTCGAAAACAGGCCATCACCGTAGGCTAAACCTCTGTCCATTGCATCAATATGTTGCGATTGTATTCCGTTGATTAACATAGGCTCTTATCTAGTTACAAAAAAAAGACATAAAAAAACCCGGTGTATAAACCGGGCTTTTATTCTATACCAGTTGACGCTCAACATGCAAAGTTCAGCAGGTCGAGAGGTGAACAGACTCTAGGCAGAAAGTTGAAGATCTAACGGGTTAAATTAAAACTTTCTAACACCGAATGTGTTTGCCTCTCGGCTTGCCCCGTGGGTCGTTAGCTTGTAAAGCAATTCTGCGTTGCAACATTCGATAAGGGCTAACCATTACCGTTATGTTGCGCCTTGCCTTGGTATTCAAGCTAACGACTGAATAAAGCATGTTGAGCGTTAACTGGTATTACGTTTCTATTAAAATTAGATACGTTTGAAGATTAGCGTACCATTTGTACCACCAAATCCAAATGAGTTTGAAAGTGCATATTCGATATGTGCAGGACGTGCTTTACCGTCTGTTACGTAATCTAAATCACAACCTTCACTTGGATTAACAAGGTTAATCGTTGGTGGAGCAAGTTGATCACGCAATGCTAATATACTAAATACCGCTTCGATTGCACCAGCTGCACCTAAAAGATGACCTGTCATCGATTTAGTTGAGCTCATCATTACGTTTTTAGCGTCATCACCCCAAATACCTTTCACCGCTTGTGTTTCAGCAATATCACCCGCTGGTGTTGAAGTACCGTGCGCATTGATGTATTGGATATCAGAAGCATCAATTTTTGCATCTTTAATCGCATTTTTCATTGATTGCGCTGCACCAGCACCATTTTCAGGTGGTGACGTCATGTGGAACGCATCACCACTCATACCAAAACCAGAAAACTCAGCATAAATTTTTGCACCACGCGCTACAGCATGCTCGTACTCTTCAAGTACTAATACACCTGCACCATCGCCTAAAACAAAACCATCGCGAGATTCATCCCAAGGACGGCTTGCTGTTTCTGGAGAATCATTACGTGTTGAAAGTGCACGCGCAGAAGCAAATCCGCCCATACTAATTTCGCTTGATGCTTTTTCTGCACCACCTACTAACATAACATCAGCATCACCGTACTGAATCATACGCGCACCTAAACCAATACTGTGCGTACCTGTAGTACATGCCGTTGTTACGGCAATGTTTGGACCTTTAAGACCATTATTAATAGATACATGACCTGAGATCATGTTAATAATCGTTGCAGGTACAAAGAATGGGCTGATTTTACGAGGGCCACTTTTGTCAAAATTACGCACGTTATTTTCAATGGTAGTGATACCACCAATACCTGAACCGATTGCAACACCAATTCGCTCAGCGTTATTATCATTGATTTCAAGGCCAGAATCTTTTAATGCTTGGTCAGCAGCAGCAACACCGTACTGGATAAATGTATCCATTTTACGTGCTTCTTTCTTTGCCATGTAGTCTTCAACATTAAAGTCTTTTACAAGACCAGCAAATTTACATGCAAACTTCTCTGTATCGAAATGTTCGATATTTGAGATACCACTTTTGCCCGCTTGAATAGCTTCCCAAGAAGCTTCAACTGAATTACCAACAGGGGTTAATAAACCTAAACCTGTGATCACAACTCTACGCTTTGACACTTTAATCTCTCCTAAATCACTATTTACCTAGATAATTACTTTCACAAAAATCATTATGTAGAAAAACACAAAAGGCGGTCATAGACCGCCTTTTTAGTTATCAATTCAATGAAGAATCAATAATTAGTCGTTGTTTACAACGTAATCGATTGCTGATTGAACAGTAGTAATTTTCTCTGCTTCTTCATCAGGAATCTCAGTATCGAATTCTTCTTCAAGCGCCATAACTAGTTCAACTGTATCTAGAGAATCTGCACCTAGATCGTCAACAAAAGAAGCTGTGTTTACAACTTCGTCTAGTTGTACACCTAATTGCTCAACGATGATGTTTTTTACGCGTTCTTCGATATTGCTCATTTTTGTTTTCCTTTGGTAATACGCTTTATGCGTTAATGGCGCTAGTTTATGCTATCGCATTTAATTTTCAAGTATTCTATCACTGGTTAGACCAGTTATTTTTGGATTCTAATCAATAAATTGACTAAAACCAAGCTTTTATTTTCACAGCTTAAACTTCAAACTTTTTTTGGTGACATAATCAACAAATTATGTTTATTGCTGTTTAATTGTACTAAGAAAAAGCGAAAGCGCGGAGCTTGGTTGCTTTTCTTAACCCAATTCACCGTAAGCAGTTTATGTTAAGTCAATTGCTTTGAGTTCAAGGCGAAAAAACAGTATTTCACCTTAGCCTCATTGGCTACGTGGTGATTTAAGCTAAGGGAATCATGCTCAATACAAGGCGAAAGCGCGGAGCTTGGTTTACCAAGTGAGCACTTTCAACGCAGTAGTTAGCATTATTCACAACGCTTAAATTATCACGGCTTAGACCATGTACATACCACCGTTAACATGGATTGTTTCACCGGTGATGTAAGCTGCACCTTCAGACGCTAAAAACACAACCGTTGCTGCAATTTCACTTGGATCACCTAAACGACCAGCTGGTACGTTTGCTAGCGTTGCTGCACGTTGGTCGTCATTTAATGCTTTAGTCATATCTGTTTCAATAAAACCTGGTGCAACTGTATTTACAGTAATACCACGGCTTGCTACTTCACGTGCTAATGATTTAGTGAAACCAATTACACCCGCTTTAGCGGCTGCGTAATTTGCTTGACCCGCATTACCCATAGTACCCACTACTGAGCCAACGTTAATGATACGACCTACGCGTTTTTTCATCATTGGACGCATTGCTGCTTTACTCATTTTGAAGATAGGTGTTAAGTTAGTTTCGATAATATCATTCCACTCATCATCCTTCATACGCATTAGAAGGTTATCACGCGTGATACCAGCATTGTTTACCAATACATCTACACTGCCAAAATCTTTTTTAATCTCATTAAAAAGCGCGGCGATAGAATCGTTATCGGTTACGTTTAACACAAAACCTTTACCTGACTCACCTAGGTATTCACTGATTGCAGCTGCGCCACCTTCACTGGTTGCTGTGCCTAAAACCGTTGCGCCTAATGCAACAAATTTTTCTGCGATTGCACGGCCGATACCACGGCTTGCACCTGTTACTAATACAACTTGGTCTTTCATTTTATTCTCCTTTGAGAGCAGCAAGTGTGCTTTCAAGCGTTGCTACATCATTAATTACTTGTGCCGTAAAGCTTTTATCAATACGACGAACTAAACCACTTAATACTTTACCTGGACCCGCTTCTACCTGAAGGTTGATGCCTTGCTCTGCCATTTTTTCGATAATGCCAGTCCAACGAACTGGGCAATATAGTTGACGCACTAATGCATCTTTAATTTTATCAACATCTGTTTCAGCAATAACATCAACATTGTTGATCACTGAAATTTTAGGTGTGTTAAATTCAATCTCTTGTAATGCAATCGCTAGTTTTTCAGCAGCAGGTTTCATTAATGCACAATGAGATGGTACAGAAACAGGTAATGGTAATGCACGTTTTGCGCCCGCTTCTTTACATAACACGCCAGCGCGTTCAACTGCGTCTTTGTTACCCGCGATAACCACTTGACCAGGAGAGTTGTAGTTAACGGGAGAAACAACTTCACCCTGTGCAGCAGCTTCACAAGCGGCTGCAATCTTATCATCGGCTAAACCGATAATTGCGTACATCGCGCCAACACCCGCTGGTACAGCCTGTTGCATTAACTGACCACGTAGTTCAACTAATTTAATGGCATCTTTGAATTCAATAACACCCGCACAAACTAATGCTGAATACTCACCTAAGCTATGTCCAGCAATAACAGATGGTAGCTCACCACCTTGCTCTGCCCAAACGCGCCAAATAGCAACGGAAGCTGCAAGTAGTGCTGGTTGTGTTTTATCTGTTTGGTTTAAAGATTCAGCAGGACCTTGCTGAACTAATTCCCACAGGTCGTAACCTAAGGTTTCACTTGCTTCTTTATATGTATCACCAACAACAGGAAACTGCTCAGCAAGCCCTGCTAACATCGTTACGCTTTGTGAACCCTGTCCTGGAAAAGCAAAAGTAAAATTTGACATATTTATTCCTAAAAACTTTAAATGGTTAAAAAGAAAAAACAGGAGCAGACTCCTGTTTAAATTTTAAAAAGTAAATTGTTCCGAGTGAGTTACATTCTAATTAACGCACTACCCCAGGTAAATCCACCACCAAATGCTTCTAATAACACAAGGTGTCCTGGTTTTATTTTTCCTGAACGCACACCTTCGTCAAAGGCGAGCGGCACAGAGGCTGCAGAAGTATTACCATGTCCTTCAAGTGTTAAAATAACTTGATCCATCGACATGCCTAGTTTTTTAGCAGTTGCAGAGATAATGCGTTTATTAGCTTGATGTGGCACTAACCAATCAAGTTGCTCTTTATCAACATTATTAGCAGCTAAAGTATCAATAACAACTTGGCTTAGCTTTTTAACCGCAACTTTAAATACATCATTACCCGCCATTGACAGATACGATTCATTTACAGATTCAGCATTGCCACGTGTTGCATTAGGTAGCTTTAATAACTCACCAAAGCGACCATCCGCATTGATATTCGTTGATAAAATACCTTCATCTTCGGTTGCAGTCACAACAACTGCCCCTGCACCATCACCAAAGAGGATGATTGTACTGCGATCCGTTGGATCGCACGTTGCTGCCAATGCATCTGCACCAATGACTAAAATAGTTTTAGCGCCACCGCCTTTAATAAAGTTATCAGCAACGCTTAGTGCGTAAGTGAAACCAGCGCAAGCTGCTGAAACATCAAAAGCAGGGATATCATAAATGCCTAATAAATTCTGAACTTCACAAGCGGCAGAGGGGAAAGCATTATGATTACTGGTTGTTGCAACAACAATAAGATCTAAATCAGAAGCGGTTAAATTAGCGGCTTCAAGTGCTTTTAACCCAGCTTCTTTGCCCATAAATGCAATGGTCTCATCAGCATTAGCAATACGACGCTCTTTAATACCCGTGCGCTGGGTGATCCACTCATCAGTGGTATCTACCATTTTCTCTAAATCATCATTACTGCGCACTGCGGTTGGCAGGTAACTACCTGTACCTATAATTTTGCTATTCATGTGATAAACAATCTCGCTCTAATAAAACCGTTTCTAATCGGTTTGAAATGCTATTTGGAATCTGCCACTGGATCTCTTTAATCGCTTGCTCGATGGCATAAGCGAATGCAACTTCATTTGCACTGCCATGGCTTTTAACTACAATACCACGAAGACCAATTAAACTGGCACCATTATACATATCTGGATGTAAATGTTTAAATTGCTTTTTTAAGATTGGACTTAACAATTTGCCCAATAACTTACTGTAAAAATTGGAGTTTACCGCTTTATCTAACTGTTGTAAAAATACGCGCCCCATACCTTCATAACTTTTAAGTGCGATATTACCACTAAAGCCGTCGGTAACAATGACATCTGCCTTACATGAAAACAGCTCATTTGCTTCAATAAAACCAACGTAGTTAATATGCGAGCTCTCATTCAATAGGCTTGCACAACGTTGAATAATATCATTACCTTTATTATTTTCTTTACCCACATTAAGTAACGCAACGTTGGGTTTTTTTATCTGCTCCACTTTTTCACACAAGACACTGCCCATCACTGCAAAATTAAACAGAGTATTACTGTCACATTGTAGGTTAGCACCTAAATCAAGCAGGTACGTATGCCCTTCACCGTTATTAGGTAAACCTGACACTAATGCGGGTCTCGAAACACTGGGAATTGTTTTTAATGCTTGTTTTGCCAATAACATTAATGCACCGGTATTACCTGCGCTAACACAAGCATCGGCTTCACCATCAGCAACAAGCTTAAGTGCGATATGCATTGATGAGTTAGAAACATGACGTAATACATAAACCGGATTATCTTCCATTGAGATAACATTTTCAGCATGTTTAAACGAGAGCCGAGAATGATCTAATAGATCGTACTGTTTTAATAGGGGGATAATTTTTTCAGATGTGCCAATGATAATTAGCGACAGAGTTGGGTATTCTAGCAGTGTTTTTTTCGCAGCTAAGAGCGAAATATGGGGACCGAGATCGCCCCCCATGGCATCAAGCGCAATTGTATATCTACGCAAGGTAATCTTATAGTTCGATTACTTTTTTGCCTTTGTAGAAACCATCTGCAGTCATGTGATGACGACGATGAGTTTCACCAGAAGTAGCGTCAACTGTAAGTTGAGCTGGAGCACCTAGTGCATCATGTGAACGACGCATGCCGCGCTTTGAACGAGTCTTACGACTTTTTTGTACTGCCATTGTAAAAATTCCTACTTGTTATTTGCGCTTTAGTTGAGCTAAAGCTTCAAATGGGTTGGGACGTTGTTCTTCTTCTTCTTCAATCTCACCAAAAGTAAGTTCAAACTTACTTTCAACACAATCATCGATTGCGTGTTTCGATATCTGAGGGAGCGTCAATATTAGCTCATCTTCAACGATTTCGTGAAGATTTACCTCCCCATTTTCATCATAATAAATGGGTTCATATACGTCTGGACAATTATTTTCCTGCTCTTGGTTATGAACAGGACAATACGTAAATTCAGCTTCACACTGATAAATCATAGGCTCATTGCACCGTTGACAAATGAGTTCTACTGCAACACTTGCTTTACCATGAAATATTCTCAACTTTTGTCGGTCAATTTCAAATGTAAAACTTGTCTTGATATCAGATTGAATACTGATTGTTGATTCCGCTAGTCTTCTCATTATGGCTTTCTGAATTATAGCTTCAAATTCTGTGCCAGACTGAGCAGCGCGTACCGGATCAACGCTAATCGGTAATTTAACCTTTTGCATGGGCGCGAATGATATAGATTGGCTCAACGATAGTCAAAGAAAAATAGTGATTTTTTGTATCTTTTAACTTTAACTATCGCTTTATTGTTTTTCTGCCCTTAATATAAGCAAATTAGTCAATAACCATGAGTTCATTATGCCACAAACGCTTGTTTTAGCCTCAACTTCTCCTTTTCGAAAAGAGTTGTTAAAAAAACTACATCTCACTTTTTTAACCGAAAAACCGCTTGTTGATGAAACAGCCCTTGCAGATGAAAGCGCATTACAATTAGTTGAACGCTTAGCGATTAAAAAAGCGCAAGCTATTACCCCAAATTTCGACGATGCGTTAGTCATTGGTTCAGATCAGGTTTGTGTTAATAGCGGACTAATTTTAGGTAAACCACATAACTTTGAAAATGCCTTTAAACAGTTAAAAGCTGCGAGTGGGAAATCTATCACCTTTTATACAGGTCTCGCTTTGGTCAATAGTAAAACAGGTAATATACAGTCACTCGTTGAACCCTTTGTCGTTAAGTTCCGTGAACTCACTGATGAGATGATAACTAACTACCTTAATAAAGAACAACCTTACAACTGTGCAGGTAGTTTTAAGAGTGAAGGTTATGGTATCGCTCTATTTGAATCCTTTGAGGGAAAAGACCCAAACAGTTTGATTGGTTTACCACTTATCTCGCTAATCAAAATGTTAGAGAATGAAGGAATGAAAGTGGTATAAATGAAGCCGTCAGCTTTTAGCTGTCAGCGATCAGTTAAGTTCAAAATATGAAATCAAGAATTTACTGAAAGCTGACAGCAGATAGCTTACTTTAACTGTTATGTAAACAGAGAGGCATTCAGCCATAAGTGCATCATTATGCTAGCTATGTATCCCAGCGCAATAACCGGTGTCCACTTGAGATGGGCAACAAAGGTATATATACCGCGAGCCTGTCCCATTATCGCAACGCCAGCTGCAGAGCCGATTGATAATAGCGAGCCCCCGACTCCTGCCGTCAAGGTCACCAACAGCCATTGACCAACTGACATCTCAGGGTTCATGCTTAATACAGCAAACATCACCGGAATATTATCAACAATGGCGGATAACACACCTACCGCTATATTCGCGTAAGTAACGTCCCATTGGTTATACATCACCTCAGACACAAGCCCTAAATAACCGATAAAACCTAAACCGCCGACGCACAGCACCACCCCATAAAAGAATAACAGGGTATCCCACTCCGATTTTGCCACACGACTAAATACATCGAAGGGCACAACACTGCCAAGATGATGCAAGCGCGCTTGATCATGGTTTTGTTCTGCAAGCACACGCTTTTTTGCAAGGGATGAAGGAAGCGTCTTACGCAGGAAATAACCAAAAAACTGTAATAAACCAAGTCCAGTCATCATGCCCAATACAGGAGGCATATGTAGCACTGAATGTGATAACACGGCTAAGCTAATCGTTGCTAGAAATAGTCCTAATATTCTAAATGCACCGCGCTTTATCTCCACCTCTTCAGTTGTTGGCTCTGGATGGGCGTCTTCAATGTACAGGCTCATAATAGTCGCAGGAATAATTGCATTCACAACGGAGGGGATAAACAACACAAAAAACTGACTAAACGCGATATCGCCACTCTGCCAAACCATTAAGGTGGTGATATCACCAAAGGGGCTAAATGCGCCACCCGCATTTGCACAGACAACAATATTGACACAAGCAATGGCCACAAAACGCTTATTATCTCCACCGACTTTCGTCACCACTGCACACATTAATAATGCAGTGGTTAAGTTGTCTGCCACCGGAGATATAAAAAAGGCTAAACATCCCGATAACCAAAACACAGCCTTTAATGACAAACCTTTATTAACCATCCATGCACGTAAAGCATCAAAGAGTTTACGCTCCTCCATCGCATTTATATAGGTCATCGCAACGAGTAAAAACAGCAACAACTCTGCGTATTCAAGCAAATTATGTCGAAATGTTTGTTTTGCAACATCGGGGAGACCATGTTGTACATATACCCAAGCAATAACGCCCCAGATAATACCAGCGGCAACCAGTACAGGTTTAGACTTGCGTAGGTGCAGGTACTCTTCAGCCATTACCACTATATAAGCAATAAAAAAGATGAATAGTGAAAAGTAGCCAACAAATGAATTGGTTAAATCGATTTTTTCAGCTGTAGAAGCAAAGCTTGATGAGGGTAAGGCAAGTAAACTTAATACTACATAAGTTAACAAAGAAGGAACTTTATTCATCGTTTCACTATCGTCCATGCAAGTAGTAGAAGTCAATAGTGTAGTTCATTAAATAGAATCAATAGATTACGATAAATATATTGATTCTATTTTTAGTAAGTCTGCGATCTAGTAACTATTTACCCCATACTTATTAACTGCTCATGCAATTTTGCAACATCATCACGAAGCTGAGCTGCTTTTTCAAACTCTAGTTCTTTAGCAAAGGCAAACATCTGTTTCTCAAGTTTTGCAATTTGTTTGAGAATTTCCTGTTCACTACGTACTTCATAAGTCGCTTTGTATTCTGTCACTTTATCTTGTTTAGCGTTTCCTTTTTTAAGATTACGTTGACCTAACTGCATTACATCAGTGACAGCTTTAGATAACCCTTGTGGCGTTATACCATTATCAATATTAAATTGATGCTGTAGTTCACGCCTATCTTCGGTGACTTTAATTGCTTTTTGCATTGAGCCGGTAATTCTATCCGCATATAAGATAGCTTTACCTTTTAAATTACGCGCAGCACGGCCCATGGTTTGAATTAGAGAGCGCTCCGAACGCAAGAAGCCCTCTTTGTCTGCATCTAAGATGGCAACTAAAGAGACCTCAGGAATATCTAATCCTTCACGTAACAAGTTAATGCCAATTAACACATCAAAAATGCCTAAGCGTAGGTCGCGAATTATCTCTACACGTTCAACCGTATCCACATCAGAGTGCAGGTAACGCACTTTTATACCGTGTTCATTAAGGTAGTCAGTAAGATCTTCCGCCATACGTTTAGTTAATGTGGTCACCAACACACGCTCTTTAAGGGGGAGACGCAAGTTTATTTCTGAAAGTAAATCATCCACTTGCGTATCCACAGGACGTACTTCAATGATAGGATCCAGTAGCCCCGTTGGGCGAATAACCTGACGAATGATATCCCCCTGCGATTTTTCAATCTCATAATCACTCGGTGTTGCCGATACATAAATCGTTTGTGGCGCTATTTTTTCAAACTCCTCAAACATCATCGGACGGTTATCCAGTGCCGAGGGTAATCGAAAGCCGTAGTTAACTAAATTCTCTTTACGACTGCGATCTCCTTTATACATAGCGCCTATTTGTGGCACGGTAACGTGGCTTTCATCGATAATTAATAGACCATCATCAGGTAGGTAATCAAATAGTGTTGGTGGAGCAGCCCCCTGCTCTCGCCCAGAAAGGTAACGAGAGTAGTTTTCTATACCCGAGCAGTAACCAAGCTCATTCATCATTTCGATATCGTAGAGTGTACGCTGTGATATACGCTGTTCTTCAATCAACTTATTTTCTGCCAGGAACTCTTTCTTACGTTCATTAAGCTCTTCTTTAATATTTTCAACTGCTTTTAGAATTTGCTCTCTTGGAGTTACATAATGGGTTTTAGGATAAACAGTCACACGGGGCAAGTTATCTAAAGTTTGTCCGGTTAATGGGTCAAAGACGGTTATCTTTTCAACTTCGTCATCAAAAAGCTCTATACGCAGTGCATCACTCTCTGAATCAGCAGGAAATATATCAACCACTTCACCACGTACTCGAAATGTACCTCGGCTTAATTCGGTTTCATTACGATTATATTGCAGGTCTACTAAACGTTGTAGGATCTCACGACTTGAGATCAGCTCCCCCACCGTTAAGTGCAACATCATTTTTAAATAGGCAGCAGGATCACCTAGACCATAAATAGCAGAAACAGAGGCAACTAGCACCACATCTTTACGCTCTAATAACGCTTTAGTCGCAGATAAACGCATCTGTTCAATATGTGCGTTCACAGCGGCATCTTTTTCTATAAATGAGTCTGAGCTTGGTACATAAGCTTCTGGCTGGTAATAGTCGTAATAAGAAACAAAATACTCTACTGCATTGTTTGGGAAAAACTCTTTCATCTCACCATAAAGTTGTGCTGCTAAGGTTTTATTAGGCGCTAAAATTAGTGTTGGACGATTGAGGGTTGCGATTGTATTGGCGAGGGTAAAAGTTTTACCTGAGCCTGTTACCCCAAGTAACGTTTGAAAAGCAAGACCAGACTCAATGCCATCAACCAACTGCTGAATTGCTTCAGGTTGATCACCAGCGGGAGAAAATGGAGATGATAACTGAAATAACTTTTCCATATGAACCTCAAATATAGACAGAATATTAACTACAAAAAGAAGAGTGTTACGCAATTACCACTTTAAGACAAATATTTTCGCGAAACTCCTATTTGCAACCATTAACAAATCGTTAATAGCCCCGATAAGCATTATTAAATAACTAAGCGATCATTTATGCAACAGTTAAACAAAGACTATCCTACACTTTTAACGAATAAATAACTGTTTACAAACGTTCACAAAACAAACAATAAAAACTTACAACTTATAAGCGTTGTCAATCAATATTTTTAATTAAAAATTAAAATAATTAACAGAAAAATATTGACATTAGCTTTGCAGAATAATCCATAAAAAACAGTAAGCGCAAACAAACAAACAGCAGTTGACATACACAACCCATTGTTTTTAAAGTGAATTATTTAATGTGCATTTAAGCAACAATGTAAAGCAAAGCAAGTAACCATCAGCCTTCTAGCACCTTTTCACACAACGCCCCACAGAGTTATCCACAGAAAAAGTGGATAACCATTGCTAAGCTAGAGTACATCAGGTCTGTAGCAAAGCGCGAATATTTTCAATAAGATCTTTACCAGTAAATGAACAAGTCTGTTTGATCATGTTTTGTACAAAAAAAGATAAATGCTACAAACAAGCAACACTGCATCACAGCAAACAATAGATAATAAAAAGATACAAATACAATGCATTTATATGCGTTTTTTAAATAGTTAATGTTTATGCCGTTTAAAAATACCTCGCTTGTAACGAGGTAGCGATAAATTTGTTATGCTAACCGCCAAATTATTCTCATATATAGGAAGATCATAGTGAACCGTTTCTCTTTAACATTACCCGCGCTGTTATTATCCACCCTGCTTTTATCTGCTTGCACAACTATGCCAACAAGTTTAACAATCACTCCTCAGTTAAATGACGATACCGCTGTCAATAAAATTGACAGCGATCAAAGCTGGACTTTAAGTAGTAACGATTTCCGTACTGCGCGCTACCTTATTGCTATCAGCTCTGGCGAAGACGTGGCAACACTCATTAATGAGTCAGCAAGTAGCCGACTATTGATTGAAAGCAGTTTACGTAACCATTGGTTAAAGCAGGGAGTTCAATTTACAAATAAAAACAGTGAAAGCCATGAAAAGTACGAGATAAAAATACAGTTAATTAAGCTGTTAGCAGAAGTTGAACAAGCAGCCTTTAGCCATGAAAGCGATATTAATGTGGTATTAAAGGTTCAACTAAGCTCCGATAAAACCACTTTTAGCAAAACATTCCGGTCACATTATGAACAGAAATCCCCTTTTAGTGTTGATATTGAAGCGCTAACAACACAATTAAATACGCAGTTATCACAATTATTAGATCAAGTAGTTCAAGATTCAGAAGTTAACGCTAAACTACTGCAACTTTAAAAACCCTTATATTAGAAACAATAGGACACCATAATGAAAACAATTTTATCTCTGTTTATGCTGCTTGCTAGCTTTAACCTTTTTGCAGCAGAAAACCCAACGGTAGTAATGGAAACATCAAAGGGCCAAATCATCATTGAGTTATTTCCAAATGATGCACCAAAAACAGTGGCAAACTTTTTAGCTTATGTGCAAAAAGATGGTTACAAAAAAACAACTTTTCACCGTGTCATTAACGGCTTTATGATCCAAGGTGGCGGTTTCTCTGCTGAGACTGGCGCTAAAGTTTCAACACTACCAGCGATTAAAAATGAGTCACGTAACGGTTTAAGCAATGAACGTGGCACTATCTCAATGGCACGCACCGGCAACCCACACTCAGCATCTCGCCAGTTTTTCATTAATCATAAAGATAACGCATTCTTAGATGCTAATGGTGGCAATTGGGGTTACGCAGTATTTGGCGAAGTTACACTAGGCATGGATGTAGTTGATGCCATTGCGAAAGTAAAAACAGCAAGCCAAGACAAACCTGTACAGCCTGTGATTATCACCAGCATTAAATTGCTTGATAGAGAGATGAAGTAACTAACAACCGAAAGCTTGAAGGCTAGAGGCCAGAAAGTAGGAAACAAAAAAGGGGCTCACTTGCAAAACAAGTGAGCCCCTTTTTATTTAAATACTAATAAGTGTTCATCGCTAAGCTGTTTATGCTTAATTCAAGGCGAAAACGCGCAGTTTAATTTTCTAAATACTACGTACATCCTGTACTCCGCTCTACGAGCCATCCTACGGATGTTCAAATTATTTCCCGAATAATTTGTGAGCATGTTCAACGCAGAAGTAAGCTTAAACAGCGACGCTATGAATACTTATTTAGTTACGTGTACGTGAAGTATTACGACGACGCTCAGTTGTTTTACGATGTTGAGTATGCTTCTTCACTGCACGACGAATACGTGCTTGCGTATTCTTAGTTTTATTTTCATCAACACGCACTTTACTTTCCGTTTCTTTAGGCATATCTACTAATTTACGGAAGTGGTTCACCTCTTTCAGTCCAAGTTCAGTCCAACCACCCTGTGGAAGCTGCTTATCAAGGTGCAATTGACCGTAACGCACACGCATTAAACGGCTTACTTGAACACCTTGGCTTTCCCATAAACGACGAACTTCACGGGTACGACCTTCAGTTAATACAACATGATACCAACGGTTGATACCTTCACCGCCCGCTTCTTTGCCAGACTCTTTAATAGATAGGAATTTAGCTTCACCATCATCAAGTTTAACC
>Ga0105355_10000130_pt1 | contig 63766 bp, 47 predicted proteins | sample GOMGulsemesocosm_2_FD_83508 | JGI IMG/M metagenome (GOLD analysis project Ga0105355, IMG submission 83508) | Methane-oxidizing microbial communities from mesocosms in the Gulf of Mexico - GOM9C Gulf of Mexico | ecosystem: Environmental > Aquatic > Marine > Cold seeps | place: Gulf of Mexico...
AATGATAAATTGTCTATTCAATACCGTATTTGATCCGCATCCCTGCGGTAAATACTAAAAAATCGTCCCTGATTTTTTCATTGGCCAATTTATAATGTAAGGCGATAAAGGACGGGAGTAGCCACGCTTTATCGGTCGTAAATTCCTTAACTGACACGCATTACAACTGGTATTACCCGTGCATTATTTTTATTAGAGCTTAAATAGCAAGGTTGAGTAGCGTAGGCGTTTAAACCAGTGCAATGTTTTCAATTGAGCAGGCGCCTAGCTATAATTGGGATGAATATATCACAACGAGTAAAAGTGTAATGCTTGGCAAGAAGAAAACCTACGTTAGTGCACTCATTTTTTGCGCGCTGTTGATCACCGCATTGTTAGGCTATGTCAGCGGTAAATCAATCGCACTAAATAGTCTAAATGAACGGCTCACGGCAAATGGGTCTGATATAAAAAAGTTGTTAACGTTCGAACTAAACCGCTTTGCCAATGCCGCTATCATCTATAGCCAAAACCAACAAATTAAGCATTTTATGTCAACCGATAGTGTTGATGTCACCCAGGTTTCACAGTTTTTAATCGAGATTGCTAGCACCTCAAATGCGCTCGATGCTTACCTGTTGTCCCCTGATGGGATAGCGATAGCAGCGAGTAATTATAATCAAGAAGGTAGCTTTGTTGGCAGTGACTTTTCTTTTCGTGATTACTATAAGCAGGCGCTAGCCACTGGCAGCGGGTTTGAGTTGGCTGTTGGTAAGGTGAGTTACAAGCGAGGTATTTATTTTTCTCGATTGGTTAAATATCAAGATAAAACGCTAGGGGTTTTCGTTATCAAGGCCGATGTAGCCGCGATGGAGCAACGGGAAACATTGTTCCCCAATAGTAGCCTGAGTTTTATGCTGCAAAGCGCACAGCAGACTATTTTTTTAAGTGATCAAAAAAATTGGCGTTTACAGCAATTCTCTACCAGCCTCAATGCTGAGCAATCAAGTGAGCATCTACGCGTGCGAGCGGTCAAACGCTGGCAACAAGCCGGTTTTAATATTTGGACGATTAATTCACAGCAGTATTTGCTTCATCAAGATAGCTTTAGCCAATTTCCCTGGAAAATTACCGTATTGGGTAAAGATATTGCAGCAACACGCTTTGGTTTGCTAATCGCGTTAACCACGAGCGTTATTTTTCTCTCATTTATATTCTCCATCATGTGGTTTTATGAGCGGCGTAAAAATAACCTTCAGCTGCAACGGTCCCATCAACGATTGACTGAGCAAGTGGCCTTGCGTACCGCGGATTTAACCGCTAGTAATGAACTGCTTAAGCTTGAGGTTAAGCAGCGCACGCAGGCTGAAAGTGATTTAATTGCCACACAAGAACAACTCATCCAGGCGGCTAAGCTTGCCACTATTGGCGAATTAAGTTCTTCGATCAACCATGAAATAAATCAACCACTAGCGGCGCTATCGAGTTATTTGCAGCTCACTGAAAAAATGTTATCTAAGAAGATGTATGATAAAGCAGGCACGAACATCGCGAACATGCATCAGCTCATTGAGCGATTAGTCGCCATCGTATCGCAGCTCAAAAACTTCAGCCGTAAGACTAATGGGCCGTTACAAAATGTCTCCCTTAGGCAGATAGTCGACAATGCGATCGCTATTTCTGGACACCATATCTCACAGCATCGTGTATCGGTTAAGCTAAAACCTTGTCAGCAAGCGTTAACGGTGACCGCCGAGCCCATTCAATTAGAGCAAGTGATTATTAATTTGCTGACCAATGCGGTTGACGCGCTTAAAGATATTGAGCAGCCGACTATTTCTATTCGTTTGTTTTTTGAAAACCAAGTGGTTTTGGAAATATCAGACAATGGACCAGGGATAGAGCCCCATTATTTAAATAAAATTTTTGAACCGTTTTTTACCACAAAGTCCGTCAGTGGGTTAGGATTGGGGTTGTCGATATCTCGGCGCATTATCGAATCATTTAATGGCGAATTAAAAGTAGATAATTTAGCCCATGGTGGTGCTGTGTTTCAAATTCGCTTTGCTTAAAAGGAAAAATCATGTTCGAACTCTCGCCATTTGAAGTATTTATTGTCGACGATGACATCCAAGTACTCGATGCGCTCGAGCAAATGTTCACCCTTGAAGATATTAAAACGCGTTGTTTTAGTTCTCCATTGAACCTGCTCAAATCTATTGATCCGGCGAGTCCAATCGTTATTATCTCCGATCTAAACATGCCTGAACTGGATGGATTAACCCTGTTTGGACAAATTAAACAGTTAGATCCTCACATCCCGGTGATCTTATTAACCGGATATGGTGATGTCTCGCTTGCGGTTAAAGCGATTCGTGACGGCGTGTATGACTTTATCGAGAAGCCATTTAATAATGAGCATGTTGTCGATGTAATACGACGAGCCGCGGAAAAACGCCTGTTGATCCTTGAGAACAATAAACTACGTCGTGAAGTGGCGCAGCGGTCGACTACCGGGCTACGCATTTTAGGTAACACCAATGAAATGGTGGCGATGCGAAACTTGCTCGACCAAGTTAAAGACCTTCCTGCTGATGTGCTCATTCATGGTGATACAGGGGCAGGTAAAGAACTCGTTGCCCGATATTTACATGACAATAGTACGCGCGCTAAGCAACACTTTGTGGCGATAAACTGTGGTGCCATCCCCCATGATTTAATCGAAAGTGAGTTATTTGGCGCCGAAGCGGGCGCTTATACTGGCGCAAATAAACAGCGTATAGGTAAATTTGAGTACGCCAACGGCGGCACATTATTTCTCGATGAAATTGAAAGCACGCCAATGAGTGTACAAATAAAATTACTGCGGGTGTTGGAAGAGCGCAAAGTAACGCGCATCGGCGGTCATCAACAAGTTGATTTGGATATACGTATCGTTGCGGCAACAAAGCAAGATCTACGTGAACTGTCTGGCCGCGGTGAGTTTAGGTTAGATTTGTACTACCGTCTTAATCTGGTTAACGTATTTATTCCGGCGCTTAAGCAGCGTAAAGCGGATATCGGCATGTTGTTTAGTCACTTCTCACAAATAGCAGCGGCTAATTATCATAAAGAGTCGATACCTCTTCGCCCGCATGAACTTGATATGCTAATGCAATATGATTGGCCGGGTAATGTGCGTGAGTTACGTAATCTAGCAGAGCGTTATGTGCTGATTGGGCCTGAAGCCGCGTTTGCGCAAGAGCCTCATATGCAGCAAACCAATGGACTGATCACCGAAAATATGGGATTGGTGCAACGGGTTGAATTTTTTGAATCAAGATTAATCGAAGAGGCATTGAGTATTCACAAGGGGCGCATAAATCAGACGATGGAACATCTTAAACTGCCGCGTAAAACTCTCTATGACAAGATGAAAAAGTTTGCGATTAATCGCCACTTATTTACAGAGTAGTCTTGGGTCAATAGCCACCCGTTTTTAGATATTCACAGGCATCACTCCACCCAAAAACAAGGGGTGCACAACTGGTTTTTCACTTAAAACAATGCCTTACGTTTTGGCCTGCATGTTGCAATACGTTCTATACAAAATAAAAGTTAATTTAAATTAGCGCAGTTAACCAAGGCTTCTGAAATAGGTGGTTTGGTTATCACAACAATTAGGACAGTATATGAGTACTTCGCAGCAAAAAAGCACGCCGGTGGCGATGTTGTTATTAGGGCCTTTAATGATGGTGATGACACTACTTGTCTCATCACCCTTTGAAGGGATGAGCGAGTCAGCATGGCACACGCTTGGCTTAGCGCTCTGGATGGCGACATGGTGGGTCAGTGAGGCAACGCCTGTGGCGGTCACGGCATTTTTACCCTTAGTTGTCGCTCCAGTGGTGGGGATAGCGCCGATCAAAGTTGCGACGGCTTCGTACGCTCACCCATTGATCTTCTTGTTCTTGGGCGGTTTTTTAATCTCCATTGCCATGGAACGTTGGAACCTGCATAAGCGCATAGCCTTAAAAGCCATGACCTTAGTCGGTTCTAAACCAAGCTATCAAATTGCTGGGTTAATGGCAGTCACCGCTTTTCTGTCGATGTGGATGTCTAATACCGCCACTTCGGTCATGATGCTACCTATTGCTTTGTCTGTCATCGAGATGGTTAATCAACACCAAGAAAAGCCCAATCAAACCTTTTCTAAAGCGATGTTATTATCCATTGCTTTCTCTGCCAGCATCGGTGGCTTAGCCACGTTAATTGGTACGCCACCCAATGCATTAATGGCGGCATACCTGTCTGATTCGTATCAAATTGAAATTGGTTTTGCCCAATGGATGCTCGTAGGGGTGCCACTATCGCTAACGATTCTAGTGTTGTGTTGGTTCATTCTAACCAAGTGGTGCTTTAACGTTAACAGCCAAGAGGGTGTTGATACCAGTGGTATGTTCAAAGAGCAGTTAGGCCAACTTGGCGCAATGAGTAAAGGGGAAAAACTGGTGTTAATGTTCTTCTCGCTTGCCGCTTTTGGCTGGATATTTAGACCCATGATCGCCGACGCGACAGGTCTTGCTATCACTGACACCGGTATTGCGATGTTCATTGGCTTAATGTTGTTTATTGTGCCCGTGGATAGAGCGAGTGATGTGCGCATCCTAACGTGGGACGATACCAAGAAACTGCCATGGGGCGTGTTGTTATTGTTTGGCGGTGGCTTAGCGCTTGCGGGTCTAATTAAGAAATCGGGACTCGCTGGGTTTATTGGCCTGCAGCTCGAAGGTACCGCCAATTTCCCTATTATGGCGGCAGTTATTATTGTCACATTGACCATCTTATTTTTAACCGAAGTGACGAGTAACACGGCTACCACAGCAAGCTTCTTACCCTTACTTGGTCCTATTGCCGTTTCACTAACAGGTGGTCCAATGATGCTGGTTATACCTGCTGCGCTTGCCGCAAGCTGTGCCTTTATGATGCCTGTTGCAACCCCGCCAAATGCGATTGTATTTAGTTCGGGACAGCTGCGAATTGCAGATATGGCTAAGGCTGGATTGTGGTTAAACATTGCCGGTATCGTGCTAATCACCTTGCTAATGCTAACGCTTATTCCGATGGTTTTTTCGTTATAATTTAAGCGCTAGCAATAAAAAAGGGTAGGCCATCTCTGGCCTACCCTTAATCATTTATGCTCAAGCTTATTTAATGGCTACGGTGTCTAGCCATGCATGGAAATCGGCATCCATGCTGGTGCCCCAATCTTTAACGATTTTCTGATAACGGACATAATCGCCTCTGCGGACATGACTCAGCATGATATCAATTTTATCTCGCTGCTTTTCCATCATGTAGCGCACGGCTAAATAACCCCAGCGGTAGATGCGATCGGTGGTCCAATCTGCGCCGCTATTGTAAAATAGCTCACTGAGTTGGTAAGTTTTTTGGCCCGCTAATGTTAAGGCTTTGTCGTTGTCATCCATATGCGCAACGTATTCACCCAGTCCTTCGCCCCACCAAATCATGTATGGCGGCTCAGGTGCTGGCTCAGGACAATATTCTGGACCATAGTGGTTATCATGTGGTGGAGAACAATAGTCGCCATAGGTATTAAACCGTCCATCTAAATAATGAACAAACTCGTGATTTAAGTTCCATACCTTGCCATTACGCAAATAGGCGACATATTCAGCACTATTGTTGTCGACGTGTGGCAGGCCTTCTAAATACATGCCGCCATTGTTTGATGGCACATCAAAATGTGCGGTGACATACTTGACGTAGTCGTCACGTCCAGCGTAAATGTTGGCGCGCAATACATTATTATTATCGTGTAATACTGGCTTGCCGCGACGATCAAATAACTGATGAAAACGCGCTTCGGTAGCCATGAGCAACTGACAAGAGTCGATAACATCTTGTGATGACATGGTTTGATAACGCAATACCAGATTGTCGGCGCAATAATGTTCATTGCTCAGTACTTGGTTTATCTGCGCTTCATTGCGCACCCAAGCTGGAATGTAGACCTCGCCATCTTTAACGATATTCCCTTTGGCTAAGTTTAGTTTGGAGTAGTCAATTGGTGCTGCCGTTTGCTCGGTTACCTGGCAACCAGCTAATATCCCTACCCCGAGTAGGATAAGAAGGAGTTTGTTTTTCATTGTAGGAGTCTCTAGTTATGGGTGTTTTGTATACATTATACATGCGAGGTTTTGCAACGCACCTTTATTTTGACCTTTTTATTTACGGCAGGAGTGGTTAGAATTGTCAGCTTGTTTTTGTTGGAATCGTCGTAATGTATTCTCGTTTTTGTTATTTTCTTTTCGTTTTTCTGTTCACATCATATGCCGATGCCTTACCAAATAAAGCAAATGATTTTTCCAAACTATTTGCACGAGATGTTGCCAGCGAGCTTAAAAAGCACAGCATTCCAGGCGCTGCCTATGCCATTATAAAAGATGGCCAGGTTGTAGCGGTTGAAACCTTTGGTCATACCGATAAAACCAAGGGTGATAAAGTCGATAAGCACACCGTATTTCGTTTAGCTTCAGTCTCCAAAACCTTTGCGGCCACCGTAACCACGATGTTGGCCCAAGAGAAAAAATTGAAGCTTACTGATGCTATCACTAAATATGTACCGACTTTTACATTAGCCCAAAAAGGCGCTGCCGATAGAATTCAATTAACTCACTTGCTCAGTCATACCACCGGATTAATGCCAAATGCCTATGACAACTTATTGCATGAGAACTGGAATATGAGCAAGATATTGTCGCGCTTTAACCGAGTGCAACCAATCTGTAAGCCAGCCGTTTGTTATGGTTATCAAAACATTGCTTTTGGCATGTTAGAGCCCGCGATTGAAGCGAGTCAAGCTAAAAGCTATGCGAGTCTATTACAAGACAGAGTTTTCTCACCGCTTAAAATGAACGATGCATCGGTGGGCTTTGACGCTTTTGTAGCGCAGGATAATGCCGCAAAACCGCATGTTTTATGGAAGCGTGTTAATAGTGGTAAGCAAGACAGTCAGGGTCGTAATATCAAACGCTACATTTGGCATAAAGTTAAAGTAGACGATGATTTTTATAAGGTAGCGCCCGCTGCCGGGGTAAATGCTAGCATCAGTGATTTAGCCAAATGGCTGGTGGCGAACCTGGGCTATAAACCACAGGTGCTGTCTCAAACTCTGCTCAAGGAGCTAACCACGCCGCGGATCCGAACCAAGAAAGACTTGCGCCGTCGATTTTGGCGTGAGCACTTAGTCGATGCGCATTATGGTTATGGCTGGCGTGTCTACCAATTTAAAGATTATCCAATTATTTATCACTCCGGCTGGGTGGCTGGCTTTCGCGCCGATATTGGTTATTCGCCAACACTGGGCGTTGGTTTTGCCATATTGATGAATGCTGAGTCCAACGCGATTAATAAAATATCGAGCGATTTTTGGTCTCAGGCAGACCAATTCAAGGACTAAAGGATGGTTAAACACGTAGAGAACAACAAGGCGTTGCAATTGTTGGTCGGTAATAGCGCAGATATCATTGCTAAAGCACAAGCGATACGTAAGCAAGTTTTTGTACTTGAACAACATATTCCACTTGCGCTAGATCTCGATGGTTTAGATGAGCTATCTCACCATGCGCTAGTGGAGCTTGCAGGGAGCTTGGTCGGCACGGCCAGACTCACTGTCGGTGAGAAGGGGCATGCGGTGATGGCCAGAATTGCGGTGATTGAAAAGTATCGCGGCGCTGGCATCGCGGGGCAAATTATCCAGTCATTAATTGCTTACGCTCAGCAATTGGAGCTTGCAACCATTGAGATTCATGCGCACGCCTATCTCAAGGGTTATTATCAGGGATTTGGCTTTTGCTTTGTTCGGGAAGTGGAGGTGGCCGGTGAACATCAACTTATCCATATGCAGTTAACTCTGTGAACCTCTATTGAACAATGAAAAATGCTTCAGTGCCGATTATGGCCAGTATGGTGTGATAAAATAATTTATGCTATCTGTGTTTGTTATTGGTAGGGTTATTTATGTTAGAGGCCAGTGTTTGCCAAAAGGCGCGATTATCCAGAGATGCGCGCTTTGACGGGAAATTTTTCACCGCGGTGAAGACAACCGGTATTTATTGTCGTTCGATCTGTCCAGTCTTTCCGCCCAAAGAGCAAAACGTGGTGTATTTTGCCACGGCAATAGAGTGCGCAAAGGCGGGTTATCGCCCTTGTTTAAGGTGTCGGCCAGACAGTGCGCCGAATTCATCGGCATGGAAGGGCATAAACACTACGTTAGACAGGGCAATATCCTTGATTAATGAAGGCGCGCTGCAGGGCGCTGGGTTGCCTGAACTTGCTACGCGCCTAGGCATTAGCGATCGTTATTTACGTCAACTCTTTAGCCAGCACCTGGGAATATCGCCAAAATCCTATGCACTCTATCAGCAGTGCTTGTTTGCCAAGCAATTACTGCATCAGACACAATTGCCAATCACCCAAGTAGCGTTGGCGAGTGGTTTTTCTAGTGTGCGCCGTTTCAATGACTGTTTTGTGTCGCAGCTTAATTTGACCCCATCATCACTGCGCAAATCATCAGAATCTCATGCCAATACGCTGCAATTATTGCTGTACTATCGCCCCCCTTTCGCATGGAACACGATGCAAAAAACCTTAAGTGCTAGGGCGGTGAAGGGCTTGGAGTGGAGCGATAAACAAAGCTATGGACGGACTTTTAATTGGTGCGGTAGTCGCGGTAGTTTTACCGCGACTCATGAGCTTGAGAAAAACCGTTTCGTAGTTACCCTTGAACTCGACATTATGGCCCATTTAAAACCAATCATTCATAACATCCGCCGTGTGTTAGATCTCGATGTCGATATTGAGGCGGTGGAATACGATATTTCATCTTGTTTTGCGCAAGGCTTTGCGATTAACGCCGGCGTGCGCTTACCTGGTATTTGGACCATGTTTGAAGCGGGTATTCGGGCGATTTTAGGTCAACAGATTTCGGTCGAGGCGGCGCGCAATTTTCTGACCAGCTTGGTGAGTTCGTTGGGGGAAAAACGGCCAGGGGATAAGGTTTTGTTTCCAACCCACAGAAGATAGCCAACAGTGAGCTTGAATTTCTCAAGATACCCCTATCACGTAAGCGCACATTACGTGTTCTGGCACAGCACTTTTTGAGCGCTCCATCGCCTACCAACGCCGACCAATGGTTAGGATTAAAAGGAATAGGGCCGTGGACGGTTGATTACGCCAAAATGCGCGGGCAGAGCAATCCAGATATCTTTTTGGCTGGCGATCTCGGGGTGAAAAAAGCGCTAGCCAATCTAGCCCCCAATGTTATGTCACAACAAGCGTCGCCTTGGCAAAGCTACTTAACCTTTCAATTATGGAGCCAGCTTTAATGTTTACTGATTATATGTTTTCACCCTTGGGATGGATTGAGATTAAGGCCACCGAGCAGGGGATTTGTCAGGTAATTTTTTGCGGAGCTGATCAACAAACCGTCAAACCTAATCATATTACGGGGCAGTGTAAGGGGCAGTTAGCCGAGTATTTCTCGGGGCAACGTCACTCGTTCGATGTGCCATTAGATGCCAAGGGTACCGATTTTCAACGTGCTGTGTGGGCGTGTTTAATGCAGATCCCCTGCGGGGAAACGGCTACTTATCTTGATATTGCCAAAATGGTTAACAAACCTAAAGGATCGCAAGCGGTTGGAGGTGCCAACGGGAGAAACCCGATCAGCATCATCGTACCTTGTCATCGCATCATCGGTTCAAATGGCGCGTTAACCGGATACGCTGGTGGTATTGAGCGTAAGCTATGGTTGTTAAAACATGAGGGAGTGAGGCTAAATAACCAGCAAGGCGTTTCTCACCGCGATATCGACAAGGTCACCGCGTTACGCCAATCTAAAGCCCAATTTTTAAACTAAGGTGAACGGCTAACGAGTTGTTGTAAAAATATGATGAGACTGCCAGCAATAAGCCCCCACAACACCGAACTTAAACCCCACAACGACAGGTCGGATGCGGTGATTAGAAAGGTGACCATGGCGGCTTCAGAAATTTTCTGTTCGGCTAATGCTTGGCTGACGCTGTTGGTAATGGTGGTAAATAGGGCAATGCCGGCAAGCGCATAAATTAAGGCGCTGGGCAGACCAGCAAAAAGGCTCATTAAAAATCCAGCGCAAAGTGCCATGACAATGTAGAACACCCCGCCACTGACCGCTGCCCAATAGCGTTGGCCGGGATCTTTATCAACCTCTTTAGTCATGCAAATTGCCGCGGTTATGGCGGCTAAATTAATCGCGTAACCGCCAAAGGGCGCAGCGAGTAAGTTGACTAACCCGGTCACACTGAGTATTGAAGAAACGGGCGGTTGATAATGATGGGCTTTTAACACCGCGAAGCCGGGTAAGTTTTGTGCCGCCATGGTCACGATGAATAACGGCAAACCAATTCCCATCATCGCGGCTAAGGAAAATTCAGGCGCTATGTAATTAAACTCACTTTGTTGCCACACAATCTCACTTTGATTGACTAGTTGTAGTTGCCACGCCAAGGTGATGCCAACAGTCAATACGATGAGCATGGTGAATTTAGGCAGTAGTTGTTTGGCGAAGAGGTAGCTAATAAACATCGCGGCAACTAACACCGGCTGTTGATTCATTTGATTAAACACATCGATACCAAAATTCACCAAAATCCCTCCTAGCATCGCCGAGGCTAATTGTACGGGAATTTTATTGACCAATTTTTCAAACCATCCGGTAATACCAGAGAGAAAAATAAGTAGTGCCGAAAATAAAAAACCTGCAACCGCTTGGTTTAGCGTAAATCCTTGTGCGCTAGTAATGAGTAATGCAGCGCCGGGCGTCGACCAAGCGATGAGAATAGGCTGGCGATAGACAAGCGATAGCGCGATGGAGGTTAAACCAATGGTTAAGCCAAGCGCTAACATCCAGCTCGATGCCAAATTGGCGTCGCCACCAAGGTTAATCACGGTTTGATAAATAAGCGCAATGGAGCTAGCAAAACCGATCAACACAGCGACCAGTCCGGCAACCCCAGAGCTAAGGAGTCGATTGACTAACATGTAGGATACTCTCATAATGATACCTGTGCGCTTTAACGCACAATGATAGCGCGAAAATAACACTGTATGCTATAACGCACAAGGAAAGAATGATCGATAATATAAATAATGCCATCGGCACGCAGCTAAAATTAGCCAGAACAGCAGCACAATGGAGCCTTGATGTCGCCAGTCAGCGTTGCGGTGTATCAAAGGCAATGCTTGGTCAAATAGAGCGTGGTGAATCGAGCCCGACCGTGGCTCGGCTGTGGAAAATAGCCGGCGGCTTTGAGTTGCCGTTATCCTATTTCTTTGCTGGATTGACGCCAAACAGTGCCTCTTACGGTCAGCTCAACAGCGAGCCAGGTATTAGTATCGCCACCTTGTTTGCGTTTGATCAAATCACCAACACCGAAGTGTTTTGTTTAACGCTAGCCCCACAACACCAACAATTGTCCGCGCCTCATAATGAAGGCGTAGTCGAACACATCGTCGTGATTGAAGGAGAGCTAGAGTATTTTTTTGATCAAGCCTGGCATCATTTGGCACAAGGGCAGGTTGCCAAGTTTAACGGCAACCAAGCGCACGGCTATCGTAATCCGTCGGCGCAACCAACAATTTTTCATAACATTATTTGTTATACCAAACCTTGAGTATCAACTTTGCGTTGCCCTAGTACATGACAGCGCTAAAAAAGCGAGCGCCAAAACTCTTGGGCCGGCTTTATTAAACGTTCATGCAATGCGTTGCTAATGACTTGTTCCCGTTGATCGTAATCTTTTGGGATCGGTAAAACCCCGTTGTCATTAACATAGTCTTGGTAATCTTGGCTAAGCTCGGTGAATATTTCAGGTTTGGTGTCTCGTAAATTCAATGTCTCGCCGGGATCGTTGACGATATTATATAAATGCCACTGCCCATCACCTAATGGTGCGCGATTAAACAGTATCTTATATTCACCTTTAAACAGTGCGGCGTTGCCACCGATTTCATAGCCTATGGCATCATTTTCTGTGTGTATTTTACTAACCTGTCCCTCGATGAGCTGCACCAAACTTTTTCCCGTCATGGGCTCAATATTGCGCCCCTTATATTGTGTGCCAGGCAAGGCAGTGTCGGTCAATTGCAAAATGGTTGGCGCCAGATCCTTTACGTAAGCAAAAGCATCAGTCACTTTCCCCTGTTGTGATTTGTCTATGTTAGGGCCTGCGATGATCAATGGCACTCTAAGCCCTCCTTCACCAGAATAGAATTTGTAATGTCCTAAGGGGCCTACAGCGGCACTGGCGAAACTCGGGCCAATGTAGTTATAACTGCCTTTTTCTCCGAGGGTGTCATAATCTCTGCTGTAGCCTACAAGCTTCATCCACAAGGGGAATAGTCTGGTGACGGCGACAGGATCTGATGCTTCGGCACCGTTATCTGAGGTAAAAATGAAGATGGTGTTGTCATATTCGCCGATGTCTTTTAAATGTTGCACCAGTCGCCCGATATGATGGTCCATCGCGTCAACCATACCCGCATAAACCGCCATGCTTTTAGCCTGATATTTTTTATCATCATTGCTTAGGCTTTGCCAGTCCAGTGTCGATTTTAGTGTCTTCATTGGCGCGTCTTGGGGGATAAGCCCTAATCTTTTTACCGCTGCTTGGCGCTGTTCTCGTAATACAGACCACCCCTGCTGATACGTGGTGAGATACTTATCGGTAAATTCACGTGGCGCTTGCACTGGGATATGCACGGCTTGAAAAGCAAGGTAGGAGAAAAAGGGTTTTCCGTCATCCGTATTGCTGTTGATAAACTCAATTGACTTATCGACGATATATTTGGATGAGTAGAAGTCTTCGGGCAGGGTTATTTCTTGGCCGTTGGCATACCATTCTACCTCACTATAGTTAGGTAAATAAGAGCGTTGCTGCCAATTGTCTGCACCGGAATATGGCATCATAATGGTTTGTTCAAAGCCACGATTAATTGGGCGAAGCGCCGGTTCTTTATGCCCCAAATGCCACTTTCCACTCATGTAAGTGTGATAGCCGGCATTTTTTAGTTGCATAGCAACAGTCACAACATTGTGATTGAGGGTGCCACGATAGAACGGTGAACCTGCTTGGGTATCGGTTAATGCCTCGGCAATATTAGCGACACCAGTGCGGTGACTGTCGACACCGGTAAGTAACATCGCTCTGGTTGGCGCACAACTTGCTGAGGTGTGATAGTTGCTAAACCGCAGGCCTTGTTGGGCTAGCTGGTCTAAATTGGGGGTATTAATTTCACTGCCATAAGATCTTATATCGCTAAATCCTAGGTCGTCGGCGAGTATCAGCACGATATTAGGTTTTTTAGCGGCCAATACACTGTGACAGCTAATCGCAAGGCCCAGCCCAATCAATAGCGTTTTTAGTCTTTGATTAGGCATCTTATTGCTCGCCAACATTGCTGCTTTTTATTTTGTTTAAACTAATGACACTAGCGATGGCAAATGCGGCATCTGCAAGACCAAAGGTAATAAAGATCGGTTCGAGTCGTCCTAACGCGATTAACACGCCAATCGCCGCTAATACGCTAAGGCGAGTGTAATTGGTGAGCTTATGCAAATTGATATCATCCAGCACAGCGATTTTCTTATAGTAAAGCGCTAGCACGATGAGCAATAGCCCCACCAAGGTGATCCACGTCGTGGAGTCTGGCTGAGGCAGCACAATAAACAAAAAATCAGGTTGGATTAAGAAGAGGATGCCAGCACCCAATAAATAGTAACTAAAGACACTAAGGATTCGACTGGTTAAGGGCATTGGGTGAACTCTTTAATTGGTGGATAAGTGACTTTAACTTGAAAATACATGCCATATTGGAATATATTCATTCCAATACTTGTGGGGCGAAAGAATGAATATTAAGTTGCTACGGCATTTTGTTAGTGTATATGACCATCGTAGTTTGTCTCTAGCTGCTCAGGCGCTAGGGGTGACGCAATCGAACGTTAGCAAGAGCATCCAAAAGCTTGAAGATGACTTGGAATTATTGCTTTTTCATCGGCATACTCGTGATGTGCAAGCCACCGACGCCGCAAAAAAACTATATCGCAGCGCTCGTCAATGCCTGAATGTTACCGAAGATTTCGCCAATAAAGCCCGTTATTTAAGCCACGGTGAGAGTGGTGCGCTACGCATAGGTTGCGGCCCACTTGCTCATGATTTGTTGATTAAGCCCATCATTAACCAATTGGTGGCTAAGGATTCAAAAATAACGATTCATACCGGGACAGGGAATTTTGAACAGTTGCGGCATCAGTTAGACAACCATCAATATGATTGTCTTTTCTATGATGTTGGCGAATTAGAGCGGATCGCCGATCCGTCTGACTATCAGGTGATACCGCTGTTGCAAGAAAAGGTATATATCGTGGCTAATAAGGATCACCCAATACACGCACAAACAGATGTGATGGACAAGCTATTCGACTATCGATGGGTGCTGCCACCTGTTCCGCAGCGTTACATTGGGCAGCTACCAACAAAGTTTCAAGAGTTTATTTTGAACTCAGATCTACCTGATTTTGAAGTGACCGACTTGCCTCAGGCGCTAGATTTGGCCCAAACCAATAACCTAATAACTATCGCCGTGGGGGATTTAAATGATGAGATGTTTCTAAGGCGCTCACTTAAAGCGGTCGATATACCGTTTTCCATTACCAGTGATATTGGGCTTTGGCGACTTAGAACGCGTTATCTCACCCCGACACTAAAAGATTTAATGTCGATGCTTGAATCAATTTGTGATCTTAAGTTGGTCGGCAGTTAATTTGCCCTGCTATGCTCCAGCGATGGTTAATGTCGCCTTGCCGTCTTATCCGTATAAAAATCAACTCTCTCTGTCTTTGTTTATATGGTCAAGGTATTTTCTTCGCACCAACTTAATTCAACAGCGTGGATAACTGATGGCGCGATCACCGAACAGGCGCGTGGCTTTGTTGCCGATGAAGTGCGCACCTTAGCTAAGCGCACACAGACTCAGCCGCTGAAATTCAAAATACGATCGAAGGATTGCAATTGCGTGCAGGAAAAGCAATCGATGTGATGAGCAGCAGGGGACGTACCAAAGGTTGTGTTACCAATACCAAGCAGATTGGTGATTCACTCAATAAGATTAATCATTGCGTGAGTGAAATTGTTAACGTGAGAACGGCGATTACCACGGCAACAGAAGAGCAAAACGCCGCAATCAGTTAAATACGCAACAATGTAAATGAAATTACCAACATGTTGAGCAAACGGCCCAAGGCTCACGAGAAACCGCTCAAAACAGCGAGTCAATGACCCAGCTAGTGGTGCAGAACGAGGGTGTGGTTAGTCAGTTTAAGGTGTAGCTCGCTTGCAAGTGATCGCTGCATTAAATAAAAATGCAGCGATACACGACATGGCTATGGCTGCTGCTTGGTAGCCGCTAACACAATTTCTCGAATACAGACATTTTGTGGCTGTTGGTAGGTATAATCTATCGCGCTGGCCACGTCATCGGGGGCCAACACGCCATCCATGCTGTCTTTCCACGACTCATACCCTGAAATGATATCGGCTGATGTGGTATGGGATAATAGTTCGGTTTCCACCGCGCCTGGGGCAATGGTGATCACGCGTACATTATGGTTTGCCACTTCTTCACGTACATTCTCAGAAATGGCATGCACCGCAAACTTAGTGCCGCAATAGGCGCCATGATCGCCAAACGTTTTTCGTCCGGCTACCGAGCTAATGTTAATAATAGTGCCCGTGTTACGCGCTTTCATGTCCGGTAATACCGACTGCATGCCGTTTAGTAGCCCTAATATATTGACATCAACCATGGTTTTCCATTCCTGAGCATCTTGAGTATCGACTTGGCCCAGCATCATCACGCCCGCATTGTTAACCAGTAAATCGACGGGGCCAAATTGCAGGACTGCTCCATTAACTGCCTCGTCAAAGGATGCTTTGTCGATAACATCGACTTTAGCGCAAATAGTGTTGGGTAATTTCAGTGCTTCTAATCGCGCTAAGCGCCGTGCAATTAACAGTAACGGATGGCCTTGTGCGCTCATTTTCTTGGCCAATGCTTCGCCGATACCAGAACTGGCGCCAGTAATAACAACTAATTTTTTCATTTGATATCCTCTAAGTAACTTGTCTTTTAATGTTGAGGCTATGGTAAACAAAATTGTATTGTTGATATATAATCGCTTACTCACATCATTGTTTACTATAAGCCATCAATAGGTCTTACTCATGAAAAAACAGCCTAGCCTTAGAGATATCAGAACTTTTGTGGTCTTGGCCCAAGCCGGTAGTTTTACCAAGGCTGCTGAGCAGTTGTTATTCTCGCGCTCGCATATATCTAAACAGTTGGCGCTGCTTGAAGCAGATCTTGGGGTGACATTGCTGATTCGAACCACTAGAACCCAGCATTTAACGCCGCAAGGCGAAGCCTTCTATCAGCGCTGTCAAAACTCACTAAAGGGTATTGAACATGCTATTGAGCGGGTTATCGAAAGCACAGATACACTCGTCGGACGGATTAAAATAAATAGTGTCGGTGGCACTATTGGTGAGGAGATAATTGCGCCGTTAGTACATGACTTTATGGCGCAGTATCCGCAAATTAATATTGAGCTGGACTTTGCCAGCAACAGGGTTGATTTGATCAGCGGTGAGTTTGATTTTGTGTTTAGAATGGGGATGCTTGCCGACTCTTCCCTCATTGCCAGAAAGCTAGCCAGTATCGACAGCGATACTTTCGTGAGTCCCAATTATTTAGCAAAGCACGGCGTGCCATCATCCCCTCAAGCGTTGATTAATCATCGCTGTATTACAGGGAGTGTTCGCCATTGGGCCTTTATTAACAATGACACCAACGACAGCGTAGATATCCCGATAGCGGGACACTTAATCTGTAAAAATGGCAGGATAATGGTCTCGGCGGCACTCGCGGGCAACGGCATCATCCGGGTGCCAACACTCTATTGCGCTAAAGAGGTCGCACAAGGATTGTTGCAACCGTTGTTTACCGATTGGCACATTGCCCCGATCCCTTTTTATCTTGTGTATGTACAAGACAAGCATCCACCGCAACGCCTTAGTGTGTTTAAAGAATATGTAATGGAGAATTTTTCCAAGTACATGGACGCTATTAATTCCTAGTGCCGGGTTCAAGTTGCGGGATTTCTTGAACGATAAAATCGAGAAACACGCGCGTCTTTGGTGACACCAACTCCCGTTTTAAGTAGATGGCGTATGTTGCGCTCAGCTCTTCATAGGGACTAAAAACGCATTGTGGCAGCACGTGAATTAGCGAACCATCAGCTAGCTCGTCTTTTACTGCCCACAGTGGTATTAACGCCAGGCCAGTGTCATTGAGTACCAGTTGCTTTTGACCATTGACGGAGTTGACTGAAATGGCTTTATTAATGGTTAACTTGGTTCGCTTATCGGCCATCAAATACCATTCTTTCCAGCGTGAATAGCCGTAGCGAATACATTGGTGATTGGCTAAATCTGCTGGAGAGCGGGGAGCAGTGTGTTGGGATAGGTATTGTGGGCTGGCGCATAATAAGAAGTTGTTGAGGACGAGTCGTTTTGCGATCATCGAAGAGTCCGGCAGGCGGCCGCTTCTTATCGCGATATCGATATTCTCTTCGACCAAATCCACTACTCGCTCGGTTAATTCAAGTTTGAGCTCGATGTCTGGATATAACGCCATAAACTTAGCGATTAGTGGCAACACCACACATTCACCAAACCCCACCGTCATGCTTATTTTGAGCCGGCCCTTGGGTTGTTCCTGCAAGTCGTTGACCGCTCGTTTTGCCTGGTCAAACTCCGCCACAATACGTTGTGAGTATTCGTAGTATTTATAGCCTGCTTCGGTTAGTCCGGTATTTCTGGTGGTTTTGTTTAATAGCCTCACCCCGAGCTCGGCCTCAAGCGCGGCTAATTGCCTTGATATTGACGAGGGCTGTACATCAAATATTCGGCTGGCTTGAGAGATGCTGCCAGTCTCGACCACGCAATTAAAATACAATAATCGATTAAGTGAACTCATCTCAATTTCCGCACCGTCGTTAAATCCTGTTCATAATTTTAATCTTATGTTGCTTAAAAGGCAAAGGTGGTTTGTCAGTTGGGTAATGGTTTGTGTTATTTGCAATGACTAAACTAGCCTCACTGAAACTAATCGAGTAAATGTTATGCAAGAAAATTATATGAACGCAATGATCATCAAAAAAATCGGCAGCACAGAGGTGTTACAGCTGGCACAAAAAGAAAAACCAGTCGCTAGTGCAGGACAATTAGTCGTTGCTGTTAAGGCAACGAGCGTTAACCCGATTGATACTATGTTACGCTCGATTGAGCTGCCGTGGTCTGCCAATCTTCCGGAAATTTTACACGGTGATGTTGCTGGCGTGGTGGTGGACGTTGGCAGCGGTGTTGCCAACTTTAACCTTGGCGATGAAGTTTACGGTATGGCGGGTGGCATCAATGGCGTCGACGGCGCGTTAGCAGAATTTATGTTAGTCGATGCGCGTTTAATGGCGCAAAAGCCCAAGAGTTTAACCATGAAACAAGCTGCGGCACTGCCATTAGTCGCGATTACTGCCTATGAGGCGCTGGTTGATAAGATGAATGTAAAAGCCGGTGATAACGTGCTCATTCACGGCGCGACGGGCGGCGTTGGTCACGTCGCCATTCAGCTAGCCAAAGTACTTGGGGCTAACGTAACCGCGACTCACTCATCAGCAAACCTCCAACTGGCTAAGACGGTCGGTGCGGACAACCTAGTCGATTACACCAGCGAGTCGGTTGCCGATTATGTGGCGAAATATACAAAGCATGGCTTTGACAAGGTCTTTGATACCGTGGCGGGGGAGAATATTGAAAAGTCTTTTGCTGCGGCTAAGTTTAATGGTCATGTTGCAACAATTTTGCCGATTGATGCACCGCTACAAATTGCGCTCAAGGGCCTGTCATTTCACAGTGTGTTGGTGCTCATTCCGTTATGCCATGGGATTAACCATGAGTCACACGGGCGTATTTTGACCGAAATAGCGCAGCTGGTTGATGCGGGTAAAATGGTCCCTATCATCGACGACAGCGATTTTTCTATCTGGGAGGTGGCGCAGGCACACGACAAGTTCGCGTCAGGTCAGTCGGTCGGTAAAATCACCCTAACGGCGTAGAACTCTAACGCCAAAGCAATGAACTCGAATGACCATAATTCGAGTTCATTGCCACGATGTTGCCTTAGAAAGAGTACTTAGTTTGAACAAAGATAAAGGTCGGATCTTGTGGTGAGTGGGCGGTATTATCGACATAATCACCACTAAAGAAAAAACTTGCGCCAACCGCTACGCCAAGCTTTTTATCCATGAAGGCTTTCTTGTAGGTAATATCAATTTCGCTACCGACATAACTGCCTTCGTTGTTTTGTGCCAATGCCGATTGTTGGCGCGCCGAATTGCCTTTTAAACCGGCGTTGTACCATTTGTCGTTGGTCTCATTAAGCCAAAAACTCTGCAGGCCAACTCTAAATCCCTGGTTTTTGTAAACGAACTCTAGATTGTGAACATTCTGCAGTGAAAACAAATCCATGTAGCCATAATAGGCGTGGTTTAATGGATAAAGGTTATCGAAGGTGCGGTGTTTGTCATCGCCCGGCGTGCTATCGCCGCTGGCTAGGTTATAGGCGGTGGAGAATACATGCTGCTTCATTTTATAACTTAAGCCAATGTGGGCGTAATGGGCAGAGTGATCTTGGCCACTAAATTCGCCAGTTTGAACAGCGCCCTGCACATCATAAGAAAGTTTGCCGACATTGCCAGCGTACTTAGCCCCTAAGGTATGTATTGAATCGTTGATGTCACTGTTTTCACGCAAAAACCACCACAGATCAACCTTGGCGTGGTCGACTAAATTTTTATCCGAGTAATATACGCCATGAAACCCGCTGTCAAAGTACTTATTGTTACTGGTGCTTTGATCGTTAAAATCTCGTGGTTGAATGGATACCAGTTTGGTCGCAAAGAGATCAACCGTTGTTCCTTTTTTTGGGGTTAAGGTTAATCGCGCCCCATCGTGCACACGCGCCGTATTTACCCATTCCAATGAAGCAACGAGGCGTTGATCGCCAAGGTTTAACTTTTGACGTCCCATTTTGAACCGGTAGCTATCGCCTTTGTATTGCCAGTACAGCTGGTGAAGGTCGAGTTGATCGGCAAAGGGTTGGTTGCGGGCTCGCTCGTTAATCGATGGCATGTCATTAATATCTTCGCCAAAGACTCGGGCGTCCTGTAGCTGACCAAACACTGTGTGGTGTTTGTCGAGTTTTACCTTCAGCCCGACACGGAATTGGCTGACCAGATAATTTTGTTTCGATTGGTTAAAATTGAAGTCAGATTTTGACTCATACCGCAACCGTAAAGAGGCTGAAGGGTCATAAGAGACGGCGGCTAACGCAGATTGACCGACGACTAGAGTAGTGAGTGCCAGCGCGACCTTCGATAATTTACTATTCATATTAGTCCTTTAATAATGATAAATAATTATTTGTTCATTATAAATACTACTTTATCGGTGCTGATAAGACTACCTCATTAAATAACTGCTGCCTGCAACTCCCTAGTAAAACCGAATTATTAGTATCCGACCCTTGAAAAAAACAAGATTTTGAACTTAACTCTATGCAGTCAAAACTTGCTAATGCCTGAGATCTCTATGTCAAAAAATACAGATAGTTGTCCACTCGAACAGCCAAATCAAGCAATAACTACATCAGTGCAGCTCAGTGAAAGTGAAGCCTACAAAGAACTAGTGGGCTATGCGCCGATTTGTATTCACGAAATTGACCTAAATGGTCGCCTCAAGCGGATGAATAAAGCAGGGCTAGATATGATGGGATTGGAACTTGAGGATGAAATCGTTGATCAACCATATACCAACTTTGTCGGTGAAAATAATTTAGGCTGGATATCGTCATTATTACACCAAGCCCTTAATGGTGAGAGGATCGCTAACTTTGACTTTATCGTTGGTGAGGGGGGAGATGAGCGAAGCTTTTCATCTAACTTTATTCCGATGCTAAATGAGGCCGGTCAGGTAATTAAAATTATGGGGGTGACCCGAGAAACGACCGCGGAATATCGCGCGAATAAAGCGTTGCATCAACTTAATCGCGATCTTGAGATGATGGTGAATGATGCAACTAAGCAACTGCAGCAGCAGCTAAATGATTTGATTCAAGCACAGGCTCAATTAGTTGAATCGAAAAAAATGGCATCGCTAACCGGCTTGGTCGCTGGTGTGGCCTTTGAGCTAAACTCTCCCTTGGGTACGGCTATTACGGCGGCGTCTTATCAACAAGATGAGACCTTACAAATTATTGAGGATTTTAACCGCACACAGCTTTCGCGTGATAAATTAAGTCAGTATTTTGAAGGGGCAAAGATCAGTGCAGAGCTTATCGTTTCAAGCGTTAGGCGCGTGGCAAAGACCGTCTCCACCTTTGAAAACATCGCTGCCGACCAGGCGTTAGAGACTATGCGCAGTTACAATATTAAGCGCTACATAGATGGCGTTTTACGCAGCCACAATCACACATTGGAAAACACCGGCTATAAAATTAGTTTTTGTAGAGACGATGACTTCCAAGCCTATGGCATTCCAGGCGCCTTCCTACCTATTTTCTCTAATCTTATCTCCAACTCTATTGAGCATAGCTTTGAAAAGTCGGCGTTCGGGGAAATATTGGTCGAGGTTACTAGGCGGGGCGATCAGGTGATCTTACGCTACCAAGACTCCGGCCGTGGCTTAGCGCCAGAGCATCAACAGCAGATTTTTGATCCTTTCTACACCACTAAACGTCACAAAGGCTCAATCGGGCTCGGATTACATATTGTTTACAACTCGGTGATTAAAAACCTTCGTGGCAGCATCACCTGTCAAAGTGAATTGGGTCAGGGCATGCTGTTTGAAATCATATTCCCGCGTACCTTATAACTTTTTTTAAGGTAGGATAAAGTTCGGAATTAGGCCTTTCGCGCTGCTAAGAACTTGCTTGTTATCAATATCGATTATTCGTGCATTCACCACCATACCACGCCGAGTCTTTAGCATTGTTCCCGTAAGTACTGCATTAAACTTATCGTCTGAGGCCATATTCTTGGCCGCGCGCGAGAGTACGAAATCTCCAACGTTGGTGATCTTTATAAAATCTTGCATCTTAATATCGATAACCGTTAAACCAAACACCTGAAGTTCATGAAAAAACGCTTCACTGAGCTGATTACCTAGGGCGTTGGTATTGGTTAATTGAGCGTCAAAATGAACAAATGAAGTCAAAGCAATTGGCCCCTTGAGTTGCTTACGGTCAAGGTTGTCGACTAATTTTATCGCTAATTGCTCGACATAATCGGAAAGTAGCTTATGGTTCCATTGACTGCGGCTTGTCGTTATTGGCTCTCTCGTTTCTATATTTCCTTGTGGCATCGCTACATCTTGTTGTTGGGTACTAAGCTTTGACGAAACAGTTGTTCGGGATATTCCCTCTGGCGATTTATCTTCGATAGTACCGCAGCGCTTGTACACACCTTCGCTATCGATACATAATCTTGAGCTATTGTAGGTGGGATTTAGCGAACAACCAGTGATTGTTAATAGCGCAATGGCAGTCAATGCCTTAAGTAAATTTATCATTTGCTGACCTCAGTCTCTTTAGCTTACTCTTGGCTCAATGAAATACTGTGAAAGTATTTGCTTTTGGCAATGGAATGTACCACTGACTCGGGAATTAGCCCCTGCGCGGATGCGACAATCATCTTATCTTCCAATGCAACGATGCGAGTATTAACCAAATAGCCTTCCTCGAGACGTGTCAGGGTGCCCGACAAAATAAAGTCAATGACCAGGTTAGGGGCAAGTTTACTTTCATTGCGACTATGGGCAAAGTCACCATCACCATTAACATTGAGTGAGTTAGTTAGCTTGAAGTCAATCACCGAAAAGCCAAACTGATGCAGTTCATGCATGAACCCTTCGGCTATTTGGTTGCCCAGTAATGTGCCTTTGAGTAAATCAGAATCAACAGGGACAAAACTAGTAACACCAATAGTTTGGCCATTATTGATGCCTTTTAGGTTTATCATCAGGCGCTGCATCATGCCACGCACATAGTCGTTAATGTTTTTTACCGGAAAGCGATTGATTTGTGATGCACGGTCAATGCCCGAAGACTGGAAATAGTCATTGGGGTTGGCGATTGCCACACTTGAAGGTGGCTTTAGGCTATTTAGCTGTTCAACGCTATTATTAGCGCATCCTTGGAGTAGCATCATGATAAATGATAGCTTAATTATGTGATTCATTGACTTCCCATTAATAAAAACAACTGTAAAGGTTACGCAGTAAGTATTACGTGTCCTTTACATAATATTGTGGTGTTAGCACTGCGCTAACACCTACTATCTCCCTAGAGAGATGGGGTCATCCATGACGCTATTTGGTGTATAATTACGTCTCTTAATATAATATTTTATATGTTAAACGGTACTGATTATTAAAAGATAAATTGCCTTTTACATTCAACAATCCGCCTAAGTCAACCGTTATCCGGCCAGAGTTTCCCGAGTTTATCGTGACGGGATTGTCGGCTAAAACCAACCGCTGTGTCCCCATGTCATTATAGGCAACGCCTTCAATACGAAAGTCCACTAGGTTTAAAATATCAGAACTCTGAGGTATTGGCGTGGTCACCGTAAAGGAAACATCTTGGCCAGGTCCCGTTAGCAAAACGAAGGTTCCAGCCTGACCAACTTTCTCGGTACATATTGCCGCCTGGGAACCTTCTATGATGCCACTCGATAGCTTGTCATACTTGATATAACACTGGCCGGTTTTAGGCATTAATTGACCGAATTTTATCGGCGTATTGTCGATTAACGTTATGCTAGCTTGCGCAATTTGGCTGAACATTATGATGACGCCAAGGATGATTTTTTTAAACATAATAAGCTCCTATTTAACAAAGTCAGCGTAAGCTTGCTGTGTATTAAGCCCGTCAATTCCACGTACCCAGACGGCATTGATAAACTGACTTGGCAGGTTACTGACCGCATCATTGGCCGCCGATTTACTGTCATATTGACCGTATAAGACCAGTGATAGTTGGCTGCTTGCTTTCGTCGCAATAAATACTCGATCCTTATTGAGTCCTTGGATCAGAGCCGCTATTAAGGCCTTGTTTTTCATCGCAGCGAGCTGAATCGTAAATTTGGCTTGCTTGATGCTAGGCGCAGGTAGTGGTTGTACTGTCGCAGCAACCGATGGCTGTCGCTCTACCAAAGGAGTTGCCTTGGTAAGCGCATTGGTTTTGACCGTCGTAATTTGATCGCTGGAAGCGTTGTTACTGACCAAAGGCTGTGCATTGACAAGTGATGAACCGCCCACGCCAACAGTGGCTATGCGTAGTTTACTCGCATTGAAGAAGGTTGTTTTTTTCACGGCTTTATTGACCGCAGGGCTAACAAAAATTTTGCCATCGTACTCACTCTCAAAGAATGCAGGGTCGTAATTATCTTCGGTTAACTCGACTTCTTCACTCGCTATTACTGTTTGTTTTCCTTCGGGTAATAGCATAAATTCTTTCATCTCAATATATCCACCGCGTTTTGGCGTACTTAGGGTATATCTTGCGGGATTACTCACCAAGTGTCTGACTGAGAGCGACTGCTGCGCAACTCTAAAGCTGTAATTGTTAGGGGCTAAGCCATTGAACTCAAAGAATCCTTCAAAATTGGTCAAGGTAGTACTAATGACCTCGTCGTTGCTATCAAGTAGCTCAATATTTACATTAGCCACTGGTACTATTTCACCTTTTCGTTGCGCATTAATATAACCAGCGACATCTGTCTTGATGGTAAACGGCACATCTAGCTTAATATAGCCTCCGGTGTGGGTATATAGGTTATAACCGTTGACGCTGGGGGTTACACCATCATTCCAATGACCATAGAATCGCATCGGCAGAGCAGCTGGCAGGCCCTGTAATACGACTCGGCCATCGGCACCGGTTTTTTGGTTGCGCCATGCGCCAATTGGGCCAAACTCTGTGCCGGCCAAGGGGATATCGTTTTCATCGAGAATATTGTTGGAGTTTCGATCGAGGAAGCTGTTTATCTCCAGAGTACCGCCGCCATATGCCGCGTTACGGCTAATATTCAAACGGTTGTTGTGATGATCATAGCCAACGGAGAAACTAACCGCGAGCGAGACTTCCCATTCCTTATTTGCGTTAGTGCTAGCGGCAGCACTTAAAGAAAATAGATCAAATGGTACACTGGCCGTCGATTTAAAACTCCACCGTTCATGGCTGTCTTTGCCCGGCCAGTAGTTGAGCTGGTTGTTGAAATTAAGTCGATTTTTAAACTGCCTTGAAAGGGATAGATTTACCGCTGATATATTGAAATCATCAACAGCGTCATAATTTATTGCGCTAGACATTCGCCAGTCGCCAAGGCCGCCAGAGACATTGAAATTGCCCAGCGTTTTATACTTTTCGCCGGCAGGTGTGACCGATAAACCTGTGCTATAGCTTATTTTGGCAAGATTCCATGACAATGAAAAACGTGTACCCGGTTTCTTGTTATCACTTAAAAAGTTGAAATCTGCATAGGCACTATAGCCAAACGGGATCCCTGCATCGAAACGTCCGGTTATGCCGCCGGCTAAACTTGAGCGACGATTTTGAGCATCGGGTTGAGTTGTGGATAAATTTTTCTGGTGATAATAGTCAAAAGAATACTGTTGTTTAGCGCTGATACGTCCCTGACCAGATATCCTTGCGGCACTACCGCCGGAAAGTTGCTGCATATATTCGGTATTTAAGAGTAAATTATTGAAGCTAGATTGTAACTGCAAGCCAACAAATTGACTTTTTTGATTATCACTACCTAGATTACGCTGTGCCCATGAACTGCTCAGTTGAAACTGGTCATTGAGTCCGACATCGAAATTGAAATGAAAGCTATTAGGGTCAAATTTATTCTCAAGGGCTCCTTGGAGTAACACACTTTCCGATTGTAGGAAGCCGCCGTCATAGCTAATGTCGCCGGCTTTAAGGCGGTTACTATTAATGGTTAGTGTCTTAACATGCTCATCTTCTTCGCCGTGAGGGCCATAGAGCTTTACCTTAAAGTTATTGATACCATAATGTGTTTCAATGTTTTCAAAGAGATAGCGACCACGTTCGTTAACTATTTGCTTTCCAACATAGAAACCATCGTAATAAAGTTCTGCTTCCCAACCAGGCACACCATTGCCGTCGATTGTTGTTGCGCCAAAATTACGTGTAATTAGCTCATCTCGGCTGAAGAAGTAGGCGCCGACACCGGTATCTGTGGTTGATTTGAAGCTATTAGTTTGTGAGCTAATATCACCAAAACCATAGACAGAAATACCCAGTGGTAATGTGGAGTAGGGGGAGTCTTTACGTCGCGAAAAGTTTAAATATGAGCCCAGTACACCACCGTTATTTGATTTGTTTAAGGTTAAAAAAGCAGAGTGGTAGGCAAGGTCTGAATTTAGCTGCAAGGTACCAGCATAACGCATCGAGGCGTCATAGGTATTGGATGCCGATAACGTCACATGGCCAACGGGGGGGGTTAATAAATGATACTGATCGAGTATAACCTGCTCGCCATTAAAGACGGGTAATTGCTCAGCATTTCCCTGACGACTCTTCTTTTCAATGCTATTACGGTTAAAGCGTTTCTCATTGGGGAAATAAAAATTACTATCGTTGGACTTAATATTAAGAGTGAGCGAGGCTAAATTGAGTTTTACGCTACTGTTAAGCAGACGTGACAATAGCGCGCTGCTGAGATAAATATCAAAATCATCGCTGGCCCAAATATCGTTAGGAAGTGTTTCATTGAAACTCGACTGACCAGTGGATAGGTTAATCCATTGTAATTGGTCGCCTACCGTTAAGGATATTTTACCTTGCGCCAGATCGATATCAGTCTTTAACTCCAAGGCGCCAGAAATGGCAATAAATGGAATCAAAAAAGTATCGTTGTGGCGATAAATTTCTAACGTCTCAAGGAGACTATGACGACTTAGACTAACGTCAGTTAATAGATAATCCTCATCATTAAAGGCTACCTTGGTAACCGATTGTGAGGCCGCATAGGCGGTGGAAACAAACAAAAAACAGCAACTAAGTGCTAAAATCAAGCTAATGTTCTTAGCCTTAGTTATTAATATGTACATCATAGTTACAGCGTATGATTAAAACTCGTGCCCAGACACTATCAATTTTTGTGCCACATTTCCGCCATAGTTTTGACTCTCAGTAAAACTAATTTCGAGTCCGTCACTTGGCTTGTTCAATAAATGAAATGCGTGATCGACATATTGTGCCGGTTGGTACAAAGCAAAGCCCGTCTTACGGACTAAGACATCGTCACTTTTTCGGTCAACAACTTCAAATGTGCCAATCAAGGAGCGATTGCCTTGGCGTGACTGGCGTATAACGACATCATAACCACCGTCGGCGGTATTGGTTAACTTAAGCACTGAGAATTTACTCTCTACCGCTAATTCACCAATCCGTAGATGTGCGGGAATATTGTAGCTGATCACGGCCCCCATCTGCCCACCAGATGATTTCTCATCGGTAACACAGGTCATATTGAGGTAGCTGTTGTACTCGCCATCGACTAAATTAGCTTTACGTCTAAAGCTTAGCTTGACCTTCTGTGAGCCGTTTGGCGATATCATCACCCGACGCGGTGAAAAACGAAACAATTTATTCGCTGGCTTATAAGCTTGCGTTGCTGGCACTGGTTTACCGAGTGCATTATCGTTTGTCACTTTAAAATGAGTGAGACCTATTTCACACTTGGCCTCTTGGTTTCCCTTGTTGAACAAGGTGAGTTGCTGATGTTTTTGCTGCTTGGTTAATAACAAGCGATATTCACTAAATCCGATATTGGCGGCACCAAATGCCGCCGCTGCAGATGTGTATAACGCTGATATTAGCAAGACTACGCTTAAGAGAGTTTTCATCAATCTTATCCTTTGCTAAAAGAAATTAAACCACACAGGCTAAAATGCGCCTCGATACCCAAGCAAAATAGTCTGTACTAATTGCCTGCCTGGGTACTGTAGCGCCTTCAGGTTAGTAAGTAACCGTTACTGTGTAGCTCAAGCTTTGATTGCTTAAACCGGCATCAAGTGCCACTACTTCTAGTGAACCACCGATAAGCAATGAGCCTTTACCTGTGCCATCTAGCACGACACCTTGGGCTAATGACGCATCGGATAAATCTTGACGGCCTAGCTCAGCAAGTGCCAAAGGAGCAGAACCAGGAGCAATAAGCGTTGAACTTAGAACAGTAGAAGCACCTTGTACAAAGACAACCGCTGGCGTAAATATAACCGCTGATTTATCGGCTGGACCAGCCAATGATACTTGTACTGTTTGATCTTGTGCGCCGCTAATATCAAACACACCGCCGCTCGCCTTGCTAATTAAGCCACATTCACGACCCGTGGTCCAATTCCATGTGTTACTGATATCAAAGTTAGTCGCTGTCGTAGGATTAGCCGTTGCCGTAGTAACTGGTACAAGCTCACAGATGGTGCCAGTGGTCGGAATAATGTCGCTACCAAAGCTCATTGGCGTCGTTTGACTTACGGTAATATCGGCAATTGTGGTGACTTTAGCTTGTGCCACTGGTGCGGTACTAGCCATCGCTGTTGATACGCCCATAGAGCCCATAACGAAAGCGCTTAATGCAATAACTTTAAATTGTTTTTTCATGATAGAGCTCCCGCTTAGTACGTAACTTCGACGTTATAGTTTACAGTTAATGTCTGTAAGGTAGGTAGTGCTTGGTCGGCCGTTAAGGTGCCGCCAACAAAAACAGTTGCATAACCTGTTGAGCTTGCGCCGCCAACACTGTCGATGCCAGTACTTAACTGTACCGCGACCTGAGCCGAATCGGCAAATGTGGTTGCTGCATTAGTTAGTGTTGCAAATGCATCGTTTGTCGGATGACCGGTGATAACATCGCCAGCTGCGACAAAGGTTAAGTCATTTTCTGAGGCGCCAGTAACGCGAACATTAACCGTCTGGGTTGCTGCTCCCTCAATGATGAACATGCCGCCCGTTGGTATCGTAGAACTCGGCGTGACCAAACAAGCAGCACCTGTACGCGCTGCGGTAGCACCTTCTTTAATCGTTAAGCTAGAATTGGTGGTATCAATAATGCCGTTATAAGTCAGTGCACAGCTAATGCCTTGTGTTAATAAGTAGTTATCACCGAAGTGCAATGCTTCGCTTTGAGTAACACTCACATCGTTAACTGTACCAAATGAAACGGTACCAGCTCCTTCCCCAGCCATAACACTTGTTGATAACAAGGCCATGCTAGCAACGAGTAATGATTTCGTTGTACTAATAGACTTCTTCATTCTATATCCTTCTTAAATTATAAAATTTTCAAACAAATTGCAGTGTAACGCTTAGGAAGTCTCCTAATCATATATGGTATCGACACTAGTAAAATAATCTTTAGTAAAAAGTTTAAATAATATTAAAGTATTATTTTTAACCAGTATTTAAGATTATTTCAGTTTGTAATATAATGCTTTTTCATTACTGCAATGTTGACTCACATAGGAGCCAAAAATGTCGAAGCAAAAAACATACCAATATATATTAGCTATTTTGATGGCTATAATGCTATCGGCATGCCAAACGATCGATGAGGCGGCAAACGATCACCACAATAGCCAACAAGCATGGCAATCTCTTGCCGCCTCCTCCTCGGGCTATTTATCTCAACAAGGGTTAGTGATTAATGCGGTGCCAAAATGGCAGGAAACTAAATTGGGACGGAAATTTCAATTAGTCGATTTTACGTTTGGAGAGACAAGTAATGAATATCAAATCGACCTAGTCAGCCCTACTTTTACGGGGAAATACATCTGTCAGTGGTATTGTGAGCATTTGCATGAAGTAAATAATAATGGCACGGGCTACTACACCTATTTATCTCGATTATATGTCGCCAACCAGTCTGCACTGCTGCATTTTTATAGTGAAATCATTGCGCTACAGCAACAAGTAGCGGAGCTTGGCATCACTAGGCCAAGTCTAACGCTAAGGATCAAAAAACTTGTGTTGTTAGATGTAAGTATGAGTTCATTACCTGAAATATTAGCGGTCTTGCAAAAAAATCTATTGCAAGAACAGTTTCTACTTAGCGCTGGCGGAGCTGACATTAATGATACTAGCTCCGAGCAAAAGGATTATGGCGATCCGGGTTTAGCGGTCGGTCACAGTGCTTGCTCGATCAGTGATAATTTCTTCGGAACCGTTATTGAGTTTAATTCTAGCCAGGCAATACTAGCAATCCATGGACAGCTTAAGCATTATGAGAATGGAAAAGCCTCCGATATGCCCTCTGGCAGCCTTAAGCGAGCGACAAAGACAATTTATTATTTACCGATGGACAAATTGGTCACATTTAGCCTAATAGATGTATTTGCTTGCCAAGCACACGAAAATGGTGATGACTAATCGCCCAAAAAGACAATATCTTGACACTCTAACCACAAGGGGTGTTTGGTCATGACCTTGGAGAACATCTTGCTTTGCAGGTATTGATTAAGCCATTGCCTGAGCTTAGGGTAGGGCGCCTGTAAATACCACTGGCGCTCGACCCGGGCAAATTGACGAATGAACGGCAAGATAGCGATATCCGCCAAACTCTCGGTTGCGCCGCATAAAAACGACTGGGCAATTAATCGCTGCTCTAGATCTTGCAGGTAGGGTTCGCAAGCTTGTCTATTGACTATTAACGTGTCTTCTCGGTAGCGCTTGGCACATTTGTATTGCTCGAGCTTACCTTTAAATTCCTGATCAAATTTAGCCACTAGCGCTAACATTTTAGGCAAGGCGCCTAGATCATCATGATGCAATAGATTATTAGGGTCGCTTCGCTGTAGAGCCCACAACATGATATCGAAACTCTCTTCAATAACCTGCTCAGGTAACACTAACACCGGTACTGTGCCTTTGGGTGAAGCGTCAAGCATCAGCTGCGGCTTGTTGCTTAAAACAATATCGCGCAAGATGACTTTTTTCTGTGATTTATAGATCGCGATCCGGGCGCGCATCGCATAGGGGCAGTTTCTTAACGAATATAGAATGGGTAATGTCATGATTTTATTGATCCTAATTAATAATCCATTTTAACCGTATTCATTGGGCAAATATACGGGTAAAATCCCCCCTCTAAATTTTACTGATATAAAGTTGTTCCAATGACTCAAAAAATTGAATTATTAGCCCCTGGCGGCAGTGTTGATGCGATAAAAGCGGCTATTATTGCCGGGGCCGATGCGGTATATTGCGGCCTAGATACCTTTAACGCTCGTAACCGCGCGGCTAATATTTCCTTCGATGAGCTCGTTGGGGTGATAAGACTGGCTCATCAATATGAGTGTCAAATCTTCTTAACCCTTAATATTGTCATTCTTGAACGTGAGTTTAAGACATTGGCTAAGTTATTAAGTCGACTCGCCAATACCACGCTCGACGGGGTTATTGTGCAAGACATTGGGATGTTTAACATCCTTAAGAAGCATTTTCCGACGCTCGATATCCATGCCTCCACGCAAATGACCACCCACAATATCGGTCAGATCCCGTTTCTTAAGAAGCTTGGTGCCTCTCGAGTTAACTTATCGCGCGAGCTAAATTTACGCGAAATCACCGCGATGAATACCGTTGCCCGTGAGCACGATATCTTAACCGAAGTCTTTGTGCATGGTTCCTTATGTATCGCGTTCTCGGGGTTGTGTTATTCCACCTCTGCCAGCGTCGGTAATTCGGGTAACCGTGGTCGTTGTAGTCAGGCTTGTCGTGAAGAATATGAAATCACGCCGTCGGGCAACAAATTCCCGCTAAATATTAAAGACAATTCGGCGTTCTTTGACTTGCCTGCGCTGGTTGAGGCTGGGGTCGATTCGTTTAAGATTGAAGGGCGGATCAAAGGGTCGAGCTATGTCCATACGGTGGTGGATAGTTTCCGCAAGCAAATTGACGGTGTGTTAGCGACTGGTGAGTCTGTTGACGATGGTGAGCGCTTGTACAAGGTGTTTAATCGTGATTTTTCCAATGCGTTCTTACGCGGTGACCTTAATCAATCGATGTTTATCGATAACCCGCGTGACAACTCTAAAAAGCATGCTCTGGATAAAGTGCAGCAGATATCGGTGGTGCAGATAGAAGACGCGAGCCGTGCCTATTATGATGAGAAAAATCAAATCAACGCCACCGTCGACGATAAAATTGCGGCGCTAAGTATCGCTAAGCATACCTTAACATTGCAATTCTCAGGGCAAACCGGACAGCCGTTATCAATTGCGGTAACTACTACCGACGAGAGCGGCCAGCAACAGACATTCACCGTGCACTCGATGAGCTTGCTCGCCACCAGTGACAATGCGGGGATCGATGATGTTGTCGTGGCGCAACGTTTTAAAACCCTCAACAACGCAGGGTTTGATTTAACTGAGTTAGCGATCTCGCAGCTGGGTGCAAACTTAGCCATTCCTTATAAAGAACTTAGCGTGCTGAAAAATGACATCGCGCGCGTTCTCAATGAGGATAACGCGCTATTGCCGGCAGTTGAATTACCTAAATTGGTTAAGCACCCTAAACCGCAGCCAGATGCCAAGCCAGCGTTATCGATATTAATATGCGATCTGGAAGATGCGGCACTTGCTGATGTTACCGATGCAGATATTTACTTTAAATTACCAGATGCTTACAAGCGTGACTGTACTAAATATATCGATTTACTCAAGAAAAATCAGCGCCTTATTCCATGGTTTCCAGCTGTCTTAATCGGCAAGGATTATGATGTTGCAGTCACTATTTTAGAGCAGGTGCGCCCTAAGCTCATCGTGACAAATAATACCGGTATCGCTTATAAAGCTTATGAATTAGGGATTGAGTGGATCGCTGGACCGTTTTTAAACACCACCAACTCTTATGCTTTATTGGCACTTCAAGAAGAGTTTGATTGTCGCGGCGCCTTTATTTCTAACGAAATTAATCGTCCACAAATCAAGAATATCGCGCGACCAGAGAACTTTAAGCTGCTTTACAGCATCTATCATCCGATCTTGTTGATGACTAGCCGCCAGTGTTTCTTCCAGCAGAGTGTCGGCTGTGAAAAACCGCGTATCGATAATGGCTGTATGCTCTCGTGTGATAAGTCCACCAGCATCACCAATCTTAAGGGTGATTCATTTGCCATCGATAAACAGAAAGCGGGTTATCCGGCGATCTATAATCAGGATCAGTTCTTGAATATGGAGATCATCGACGATCTTTCCGATTTGTTCGACGGCTTCATGATCGATCTAACCAATATCGGTGCTGGCGATAAGCAGTCACCCGACAAGGCCGTGTTGATAGCACAGTTCGAGCAATTGTTAGCGGGTCAACATGAGGTAGCGCCAAGCGTTAATGTTATGGTGCCCGAGTCGACTAACACCCAGTACCATACTGGACTGTAACCCTCACCAACACTATCGTCCTTGTTTTCTACAAGGGCGAAACTCCTCTCGTTACATGGCCGATGCTGCATACGTATTCATTTGCTGTTTACCCAACAAACACCGATTCTGTAGCCAATATTAAAATAATAACAAGAAGGTTTAATCATGACCCAACCCAAATTGTCTTATTGGCAGATGTGGAATGTAAGTTTTGGATTTCTCGGCGTCCAGTTTGGATTCGCATTACAAAACGCTAATGTAAGCCGCATATTATCCGACTTAGGTGCCGATCTGCATTCACTTTCATTGTTCTGGCTGGTCGCTCCAATCATGGGGCTGCTGATCCAGCCGATTGTTGGCGCAGCGTCCGACAGAACCTGGAACCGTCTCGGTCGTCGTAACCCTTTCCTACTAGGGGGAGCCTTGATGGCGGCAGTGGCGATGTTAATGATGCCCAATGCACCATTATTCGTTACCTTTATGGCACCGTTGTTGTTTGGCGCGGTCATACTCGCGGTGATGGATGCCTCTTTTAATATTGCTTTTCAGCCTTTTCGTGCGCTGGTTTCGGATATGGTGCCGCCTAAGCAAAGCAACCAAGGCTATTCGATTCAGTCCTTGTTGATCAATATTGGCGCGGTGTGTGGTTCGATATTACCCTTTGTGCTGACTAATGTGATTGGGTTGGAAAACAGCGCTAAAGCGGGCGAGATTGCACCGTCGGTAACCTGGGCATTTTATATTGGCGCCTCGGTCTTACTTGGCTCGGTGTTATGGACAGTATTTAAGACCAAAGAGTATCCGCCTGAGCAGTATTATGCGTTTAAGGGCATGGATGTGAAGGTTGTGGCTCAAGAGCAGGCGCACGCTAAACTAAAAAGTGCTGGCGAGAAATTTAGCAGCTTCTTCAAACTTATTAGCGATTCGCCAACCATCATGAAACAACTGGCGCTGGTGCAGTTTTTCTCGTGGTTTGCGATGTTTATCATGTGGGTTTATACCCCATCGGCTATCGCGCAGAACATCTGGGGCGTCGAGGCTAAATGGTTCGACCCCGTCTATTTAGCCACGCTGGAAAGCGTGCCTCAGCATATTATTGCGGCTAAAGGCGCGGCGGGGGATTGGGTTGGTATTATCTCGGCGGTTTATTTCCTAGCGGCGGCGTTGTTCTCTATCGTGTTAACTAAACTGGCGGAAAAATACGGGCGTAAAGTGATTTATTCGTTGTCGTTGTTATGCGGTGGATTGGGTTTTTTAAGCTTTATTGTGTTCCAAAACCCTGAGTTAACTCATGTTAACTTGCTCATTACCGAGTTTGATGTGCCAAAGGGGGCGTTAGGTTTAATGTTGCCGATGATTGGCGTTGGTATCGCGTGGGCAGGCATGCTGGCCATTCCATATTCTATTTTGTCGGGTGTATTACCGGCGCATAAAACTGGGATCTATCTGGGGCTGTTTAACTTAAGCATTGCAGCGCCGCAAATAGTTTCGGGTTTAGTTTCTGGTCTTATCTTAAGTGTGGTGTTTGATAATCAAGCTATTTACATCATTATGATGGCAGGTGGTTCGATGATTCTTGGCGCACTATCGGTTTATTTCATTAACGATCCGGTGAGCGAGCAACAGCCAGAGCTGTCGACGGTGAGCGCCGCTTAAATAGAAGCCCTCAAGATGTGCGCACCGATTGGCATAGTAAGTTCTATCCATTGGGTAACCATATGTCGGTGCCCAGCAATAGCATTAATCACGCCTTGCAGTTGCTCTTCTCCGATCAAAGCCTAGGCGCTGATTCGGATGTTGTGCAGCAAGGGGTAAGTGCGATTAAGCAACATTTCAAGCAGATATCTAGGGATAAATATGGCTACACCATTAGTGCCGAGGTCACGATTAATGCGCTAGGTTATGACGCATTGTTTAAACAGAATATCGAGCAAGCGCAGCATTACTTTCAGGCTAATATTGACAGTTTTCCAAGTTCGCCAAATATTTACGATAGTATGGCCGATGCGTTGGCCGCCAATCAAAAACTGGCTGAGTCGGGCGATAAAAGTTAACGGCGTACTCCGGTAGCGTGAGCCATGATAGCTCGCGCTAATCATTAATACAGATTTCTTGAGGTTAGTCGTTTACCCCTTCAATATCGCCGCGCATCACCGGATAACCTTGATTCATCCAGCCAAAGACACCTTCCCATAACACTGCCGTTCTAGTGTAGCCACGTCGGCGCAGTTTCTTAATCGTGTGATCGGCGGCAGCACGAGGACATGAGCAATAAGCGATGATCTGCACATCTTTGGGAATGCCAGCCACGGTTTCGTCGAGATCGGCATAATATGGAAACGGAATGGCACCAGCGATGTGGGCGTTTTGCCACACCGAGGTGACACGCGTATCGAGCAACACCATCTTTTTCTTTGCATTTAGCGCCGCGTTAAGATCTTTGGCTGATACGTACATGCCTTTGGATAGGTCAAAATTAGGATCCTCACCTTGCGAGTTAATCACATATTGATCTGGCGTTGGCAGCGCTTTTAAGATGGTTTTCTGCGCTTTCCACCCGCTGGCTTTGCTGCGCAAAAAGGCGGTTATATTATCGATTTGTTGCGCCGTTAACTTATCTTTAAAAGCAACCATCGGAGTGTCTTGCCGGCCATTTTGTATCGCGTGACGAATAAATTCATCGGTATTATGAGCCAATGCCGACTGGTTGGCTAACGCTGGGGCATTAACTCCTTCGCCTTTCATCCCATGGCAAGAGGCGCAATTTTTCTGGTAGAGCCGCTCGCCGCTTTTAACATCGCCATGCACTGGATTGGTAGATAGCTTGATGCGGTCGAATCCCGCTTGCTCAAATAACCAATAGGTTAAATCCCACGTTTCATCGAGTGTCATTGGTCCGCCGATCTCATCGAGATATCCGCCCATGGCAGTGCCTTTTCGGCCGTATGACATGGGTCTTAAAATCGCGTGGGGCACGCCAGATTCAAACAAACTCTTGCTGCGCAGTGATGGTGCATGATCGTTGACATGCCCTTGGCGGTCAGCGCCATGGCAGAGTGAGCAGTAGCGTTGATAATTTGCTGAAGCTACTTTGCTTTGCTCGGAGGTTAACTTGCGCGGCGGCCCTAATAGTTCATGTTCGTCTTGCGCGATAGACATTGATGGCAAGATCGCAGCGAATGAACTCATTAACAACAACATTGGTTTAAAGCATTTAATCATAGCGTAGCCCTTGCTGATATTTTAATCGAATATTGAGAGTAACGGGCTTATAGAGAACAAGCAACGGGCAGTTCCCGCTAGAAAGATCTCGTAACAATTAATCGGCGTGTCATCTTGGTTAACTTCACAGTTTATATGTTAATTTGACCACTACTATTTATTTAAAATACCAGTGGTTACCGTAACCGAGTGAAAGTACGGAATTTAATGGTATTTATTAAGTTGGTTTAAAAGTTGCTTAGTCATGTGAAGATAAAAATAATAACTCACTAAAATCAGGAAATAAAAATGAAAAAATTATCAATGTTAGCGATGGCAATGAGCACGGTATTACTCAGTGGTTGCATACTTAAGGTGAATGCCCACGACCATCAGCATAGTGCTAGCGGATTAACCGAGACGCAGCATCAGTTGGTGCTAGATAATGCTAACCAACTCAGTTACTTTGACATTTCTGCGGGTCGCGGCAATCTTGAAATTGTTGGCGATGACAGCGTAACCTCGATTACGGTTGACGCGATTATCGGCAGTGAAGACGGCAAAGACTATGAGTTCACCTTGAAAAAAAGTGGTGATGGGGCAAAGCTTTTAGCAAAGAGTGACGGCGGCATGTTTAGCAATAGCCACGCCTATTTACACCTGACGGTACGCGTTCCTAGTAGCCTAAAGCTAAACGTTAGCGATGGTAGTGGTGATATGAGCATTAATAATTTTGCCAACGATGTCGAAATCAGTGATGGTAGCGGTTTGATCAGAGTGGATAACGTAATTGGTAAGCTAGATATTAGCGATGGCAGTGGCAACATTGCGCTAGTTAATGCAGGCAGTGATGTATCGATCAGTGATGGCAGCGGCAATATCACCCTAGCAAAAGTCAGTGGTAATGTGCGAATTAGTGACGGTAGCGGTAATATTATTGCTGAGCATGTTAGTGGCAATGTGCAGGTGTCTGACGGCAGCGGCCATACCCGAGTAGAAGATGTGACCGGCGATGTACGTATAGAAGATGGCAGTGGTGATATCAACGTTAACCGTGTCAGCGGCGTTGTTACTATTACCGACGGCAGCGGCAACATCAATGTCGATGATGCCGGTAGCCTAATTATCGAAGCTGCGGGATCTGGCGGCGTTAACACCAACAACATTCACGGTAAGATGAGCCTGTAAATCAACAGAGCCTAATATCTAGCATGCTAGAGGTTAGGCTTAAATTCAAAACTGTCGCTGCTGGCCGTATCTGAAAATAATTCCAGCACATCCTTTTTATTCAATAAGCTGTTGACCAAATTATTGGGGAAGCTTTCGATCCCCGTATTGTGTACTTCAACATTGTTATTGAAGATTCGAATAGCCGCGCCGACGTTTTCTTGTTGTTCGGTCAGTTCCGTCATTAAGTTATTATAGAGTGATGAGGCCTTTAACTCGGGATAACTTTCCATTGAGACGTTAATACCTTTGAGAATTTGCGAGGTGCTTGCCTCGACCTCTTGTAATTTCTTGGTGTTAATTTCCCCCTCAGATATTTCTCCCATCATGGTTCTTAACGAAGTAATGCCTTGCTGGAGCTCTGATTCATAGGCGTCATATTGTTTAACGATGCGCTCAAGCTCAGGGATGATTTTTTCCTTCTGACGTTCTTGTACAATAACATCGGACCATGCCCGCTTGACCTTGTTATAGCGGCTGATGATGCTGTTGTAAATGATGACGGTTACCGCGACTAAAACAGCCCCGATGATCAGTGAAATTATCATGTGGTCTCCTCAAAATTATTATCTGAATATTTTGCTAGTTGGTTAATAAAGGTGGTTAAAATGTCTAACTTATCGAGTGCCGTTTGGCCCTGTAATTCTTCATAAAACGCGTTAGGCTGAGCTAGCCCATGCACTCTTTTTCTCGAAAATACATCGCTATCGCGAAAGGCGAGGCAGAGATGGCCCTGCGTATCGAACTCGATATTTAAGTCGCTAAAATGCTTGGCTAAATCCATCACGAGCAGAACTATCTTAGGTTTTAAATATTTGGCCGCCGCCAATTCAGTGCTGGCCCCGATCGCAAATTTTTTCGAAAAAGCGATGGACGCGCTATTGTAATCTCGCGGCTTGCGTAACATCCTTTTGTTTGAAATTTGGAATTGCTTAATAAAGCCAAAATCTAAGGTGATGCCATAACGATCATAATGATCATAAACCGTCTTGGTGCTCGTCGTCACTTTGCCATTGGCGTCGGTCGATGTTGTGGTGACGGTTCGCCGGTCAACATAATGGAATTTGTAGAGATAGTACTCATTAGCTAAAGCACTATGCTGCGCCGCTACATGGGTGGCGCTGATAAACTTACGTGAGTAGTTACCCCGCTTAAATTCAATAAACCGTGTTGGTAGTTGGCTTATTACCGAGTCACTTACGCTGATCGACTCCATATGATTGTCAAAGCGGCAATCTTTGGCGAATATAAAATCGCTTAGTGATGTTATTTTCTTTCGTTGGGTATAGACAAAAATTAGCGGCACGATGGCGAGCACAGCTAGAATAGAAAGGAAGAGATTATGATCCAATTCCCACTGGCTAATGATTTGCGGTTGATACCAGATTAAAACTGCGGTTGCAATCGCTGCTCCGCTGCACAAATAAAATGGGTTATGCTGGAATTTTATATCGCCTTCAAAAGCCTTAGCCATCTTCACAGCATCGAGAATATCCGCGCTATTGTTTGACTGTTGTGCGCTAATTTTGATTGATTTAAGTAATGCTGTTAATTTTTTATTGTGCCTAAACATCGAGTAAGTTCCCTACCTCTATCGAACAATCCATTAGCCTTGAGTCTAGTCAATATTACGCTAAAACCCTAATTAATAATCCACGTGAGATCTTTATTTTCTTGATTATCTATGTGTTTAGGCTAAGTTTTAAGAAGTTGGTATTTAATAATATAGGGATATTAAAGCATGTCGGACACCATAGCCCGGGTAATGAGAAATCGCCACATACTAATACTTTGTCTGATTGGGCTGGTGTCTTTGTTGATTAGAGCACTGATCCATTATGACTTTGAACGTTCGGCACTGTTGTATGTTGGCATTCCATTTGTTATCGCGATAGCTTTACTGTTTATCGAACGCCCCAAGCAGGCTAGCAATTGGAAGAGGCGCTACATCAACTTGGTGCTGTTGTCGTTGATTATTATGCTCGGTAGTTCTGTGGTGTTGTTCGAGGGCTTTGTTTGCGTGGTGATGTTTATGCCGATTTATTTTGGCATCGTGCTATTGATGTTCTTATTTGAAGCACTGAGACGTTTCTTTCATCATCGACAATATGGCCGCTACGCGGCTGATTTATTATCGCTGGTGATCTTACTTAGCGCGTTCGAAGGGGTGGTGGAGCAATTGAGCTTTGAGCGAGAGTATAGTGTGGCGGTTGAGCAAGTCATTGCGGCAGATATTGCGCAAATAAAAAAGCAACTAACCAGGCCAATTGAGCTCAATAAGTCACGACACCCGCTGCTGGCATTATTTCCGATGCCCTACGCCATCGAGGCGGGCACGCTAAATGCTGGTGATGTCCATCGGCTAAACTTTCGCTACCATCGTTGGTTTGTTACCAATACGCATGAAGGCAGCATGGCGCTAGAAATTAGTGAGGTGCAAGACTATTACATTCGGACTCAATTCATCGAAGATAGCAGCTATATTTCAAGCTATATCCAACTTCATGGCACCGAGATTAGATTACAACCGCTCGGCGATGGCCACACCAAGGTGTCACTGACCATTCACTATAAGCGTATTTTAGATCCTGTGTGGTATTTCGGGCCGCTGCAGCAATTTGTGATTGGCGAAACGGCGCAGTTCTTATTGGATCATGTGATCACGCCGCAACACAGTGGTGATCTGTCGTGAAACAACAGGGCTGTTATTCTAATGAACGTATCGACGACTCTGGGCGTTGTAACGCGCTAGATGGTCAGGTGGTGCTGTCGTTAAGCAAAGTATGCTGGCTCGGTTCAATGTTGCTCGTCTCAATGTTTGGTGGCGTGCTTACATTTTCATTAGATGCACTGGCACTGTTTCTTGTGACGACTGCAACCTCATTGTGTCTTGGTCACTCCCTGGGCATGCATCGCAAGCTAATCCATCAGAGTTACCAATGTCCACCTTGGCTCGAATATCTTTTTGTCCACCTAGGCGTGCTCGTCGGTTTAGCGGGGCCCATTGGCATGATAAAAACCCATGACATGCGTGATTGGGCACAGCGCCAAAACCGCTGTCATGACTACTTTGGCCACCAGCAACCGATGTTAATTGATGCCTACTGGCAGTTGTTTTGCGATATTAAACTTACCAATCCGCCAAGCTTTAAGCTGGAGCAGCGCATCGCTAAAAATGCTTGCTATCGACTAATGGAACGTAGCTGGATGTTGCAACAACTGCCTTGGGCGTTGTTGTTTTTTGCATTGGGGGGAGTGTCTTGGGTTATTTGGGGGATCTGCATGAGAGTGAGTGTTTGCATTATTGGCCACTGGCTCATTGGCTATTTTGCCCACAATAGCGGGCAGCGCCATTGGCATGTTAATGGGGCGCACATTCAGGGGCATAATGTACGGTTTGCCGCGATAGTAACCATGGGAGAAAGCTGGCATAACAATCATCATGCATTCCCTGGCTCTTGTCGCTTGGGGCTAGAGCCGCAACAACTCGATTTAGGTTGGTGTGTGTTACTAGGGCTAGCAAAAATGGGCTTGGCATGGGGCTTTGTGCTGCCGCCTGATCTATTGCCAAGACCTGAACTGGAAAAGCTCTGCTCGCCTGAATAATAATGTATACCCGTGCTACCTGGAAATGCGTGAAACCTGCATTTTCAAGTGGCACGGGTATACAACCGCCCAAACCACCATTAAACTGCACTATCGAAAAATAGTGATGATCCCTTTATGACATTTAATCAGCTTGCCTTGAGCGAAAAATTAGTTGCAGCCTTGCCAGGTAGTATCGAGCAACCCACCGAAATACAGCGCTTAGCGATCCCCATCGTGCTAGCCAACCATGATCTGTTGGCATTAGCCCAAACGGGCAGTGGTAAGACACTGGCGTTTGGTCTGCCGCTGTTACAGTTGGTACAACCTCAATATGCTCAGATACAAGCATTGATCATTGTGCCGACCCGCGAGCTTGCTACGCAGATCAGCGACACGTTGCAACCGTTAGCACGCGCCTTAGAACTGGATGTTGTAACCTTGTGTGGCGGTGTCTGTGAGACGACTCAATTAACGAACTTAGCCGCTGGCGCGCAATTAATTGTTGCCACGCCGGGGCGCTTGCTCGATCTGTTACAGCGCAAGTTAATTGCCAGCCAAGCGATTGCGCACTTGGTCTTTGACGAAGTCGATCGCTTACTCGAAATGGGTTTTTGGCCCGACATTCAGCGCATTCTGGCTTTGCTCCCCTCATCGCGTCAAACTTTGATGTTTTCAGCGACGTTATCGCCTAAACTAGAACAAATCGCCGACCTTCTATTAGACAACCCGCAACGACTGCAAATACACAGCGCGAATAGCGTGGTGGAAAATATCCAAGAGCAACTGTATCTGGTTAATAAAGGCAGCAAGGCGAAAGTGCTGCAATGGTTGTTACAACAAAATGATTGGCAGCAAGTGTTGGTGTTTATTAGTGGCCGAGACAGTGTTGATGCGTTCGCCAAGAAGATGGCCAAGGCGGGTATCGAAGTGGCGGCATTACACGGTAGTAAAAACCAGCAGGAACGTCAGGACACGCTTAACGCTTTTCTCGCTCAAAAACTGCGGGTGTTAGTGACCACCGATGTGTTAGCGCGTGGCATCGATATTGAGTCGTTGCCGGTGGTGATTAATTTAGATTTACCAGAGAATGCACCCTTGTATGTGCATCGTGTTGGACGCACCGCCCGAGCCGGTAAAACGGGCTTGGCTATTTCATTGGTGAGCCACGGTGAGATGGACACGCTTGAGGCAATTCGCACCCTAACCGCCAGAGAGCTGCCGCTGAGTTCGTTAGCCCTTTTTCCGGTCACTGACAAACCGGCCAGTGCCACCAGCAAACGCCCACCACGCGACAAAAAAGCCAATCGACGCAGTGTTAAGAGACGCAATGACAGAGACTCGAGCCGTTAAAAACTGGCCGTAAAAAACAGCCGTAATATTGGACTAAATGCAGTATAATTCAGTCTATTTAAATTGGTTGGAGTGTTCTATGTGGAAGTTTTTACTGGCGTTTGTCGTTGTGGCGGTAAGCTATTTAGCCTTTTGGCCGGTCGCCATTGCCCCAGTTGCTTGGCAACCATTGAGCGCGCCAGGCTTTAGTGGCGTCTTTAGCCCAAATACCGGGCTAGCCAATTTAGAGACACTTTCACTCAATGGCAAGCATGGAGCCGAAGACATGGTGATCGACTCTGCCGGTAATATCTTTGCCTCGGTATCTGACGGCACTATTGTTAAGAAATCGCCGGATCAAGATCAGTTTACCCCATGGGTACACACCGATGGCCGTCCGCTTGGTATGGACTTTGCGGCCAATGGTGATCTCATCGTTGCCGATGCCTATCGTGGTTTGCTGTCGGTAACGCCCCAGGGCGTGATCACTGTGCTCACCGATAATGTCGCTGGCAGTGCTATACGCTACGCCGATGATGTTGATATTGGCCCCGATGGTAAAATCTATTTTAGCGATGCCTCGGTGCGTTTCGGCGCTCAGGATAATGGCGGTACCTACGCGGCCAGCCTGCTCGATATCATGGAGCATTCAAAATCAGGTCGAGTGCTTGCATATGATCCACAAACGGCTACAACGCGCATCGTGATGCAGGGCTTGAGTTTTGCCAATGGCATTGCGATGGACCCGTTAGGCCGGTTTATCATGATCAATGAAACCAGTGAATACCGTATTCATAAATTTTGGTTGCGGGGTGACAAAGCGGGCACCTCACAGATCATCGTGGATAACCTACCGGGATTTCCTGACAATATAGTGACCGGACAAGACGGACGCTTCTGGTTTGGCTTAGCCTCACCGCGTTTACCGATCGTTGACGCGCTGGCAGATAAACCCTGGCTGCGTAAAGTGGTGCAGCGTTTACCGGCCTTTGTTCGCCCAGCGGCATTACATTATGGGCATGTGGTGGCGATGGATCAACATGGAACAATTCTATTGTCGTTGCAAGATCCCAGTGGGGCGTATCCGGTGACTACCGGCGTATTAGAAACCGACGACTATCTCTATATTTCCAGCCTGATCGCCGATGTTGCGGCGCGGATGCCAAAGCCGGCGAGTTTAACCGCAGGAAAGTGATGAAGCGAAGATAATTTAAACAATAGATTGTTTGTTGGTTATACTTATTCATATATTACTCGGTTAAACCGAGCCTAAAACTCAAGGAGCGAGCAGTGTTGAAGACTAAAGCACGCATGGTTTTTTTTGGCTATTTGTTATTTTTTATGTCGTTTTCGCTGTTGGCTAAAGCATCCGTCCCGCCGTCTTTAACCCCTTGGATACCATGGGTGCTCAAAGATCATCAGCAGCTTACCTGCCCCTTCATTAGTCAAAGCGACTATGCTAAAAAAAATAACCATATCTGTGCTTGGCCCAGCGCGTTAACCCTAGATGTGCAACCAAGCTCCGCCGTATTTAGCCAATCGTGGCAAGTCTTGGTCAAGAGCATCGTTGTGCTGCCTGGCGATCAACATCACTGGCCGTTGTCGGTCACCGCCAATGATCAAGCGGTAGTTGTGTTTACTCATCGCGGTCGTCCCGCTATCGAGTTAGGCAAGGGTCAATATCAAATTAAGGGGCAGTTTGAATGGATTAAACCGCCACAAAATATTGCCATTTCGCCACAAACAGCGCTCGTTAACATGACCATCAATACGCAATCCATCGCGTTCCCCAAGATCGAAAATAATAACCTGTGGCTGCAAGAACTAGCGCCGGCGCAAAGATCACAAGATGCGGTGAACGTTGCGGTGGTCCGCCGCTTCAGTGATGGTGAATATATTAAACTTGAGACCCTTGTCGTGCTCAATGTCTCGGGAAAAATGCGTGAGGTAAAACTGGGCAAGGTATTGCCCGCCGGCTTTGAATTGATGGTGATAGACTCCAAACTTGCCGCCTTTGTCGACGGTGAGGGCTTATTACATGCCAAACTAAAGCCGGGTACTTGGCAGCTGTTAATTCATGCTTATGCGCAGCCAACGTTATTGACGTGGCAAAGACCGGCGTTGTCCTATGACTGGCCTAAGCAAGAGATTTGGCTGTTTAAAGCGCATGAAAGCTTGCGCCTGGGTAAATTAAGTGGGGCAAAAATGGTCGATAACGCTCAGGCGATTATGCCTGACCACTGGCGTGAACTGCCTAGTTACTTAGTCGACGCGGGTGAGGGACTAGACTACCAAATTGCTCATCGTGGCAAGCCGCTTCATCTAGAAAATCAGCTCAGCTTAGAGCGCATGTTATGGCTCTCTTTCGATCAGCGCATTTTGACTTTCAATGATAATATTATCGGCTCGATGATTGACGACTGGCGTCTTCGGTTGCAGTCGCCTTATCGACTAGAGTCTGGGGAAGATCAAGACGGTTCGGTATTGGTCACCACCGATAGCGAGGGACTGCGGGGCATCGAAAATCGCTACGCTAACGTGGATATTCAGGCGCGTGGCGTGATCAATAACAGCCGAACCTTACCCGTTACCGGTTGGCAGAATAATTTCGAAGAGGTCTCGATAATCCTTAATTTACCGCCTGGTAATAAGTTGTTTGCGGTGTTTGGCGCCGATAGTGTGTCGAGCAGCTGGTGGAGCAATTGGACCATTTGGAGTAGTTTTATTGTGTTACTGAGCGCGATGATAGCGACCCGCTTAGTCGGGGTTAGTGTGGGCGTGACGACCGCGTTAATGTTGTTATTCATTTTTCAGGAAGTTGGCGCGCCGGTGATGGCCATGATTAACTTGTTGGTCGCGGTTGCGATTAAAAAACATCAACCATTTAAGCAGATAGATAGCCTGGTTAAGGGCTATTGGCTGGTGAGTGTGATGGTTGCGTTGGCGGCTATCTTGTTTTTTTGTGCCACGCAGATGCGCTCGGTGATCCATCCTCAACTTGAGTCGACCGATCAGGTATACAACAATTTTAGGCTGCACGCACCCGGTGAACTCAAGGAACTTTCGGCCACTTCGTCCGACGCAACACCTCGAAAGCTGCGTAGTGAATATGATTCAGTCAGGTATAAATCCAAGACGCTAGAGCGCTATCCAAGCGACGCCTTAGCTCAAGCAGGTTCAGGTATTCCAACTTGGCAATGGAATAGTTATCGTATTAATTGGCATAGCCCGGTGGCACAAGATCAAGCGTTTGAATTAATCGTGATGTCAAAAAATGTTTATCGGGTGTTGAAAATCGCGGGCATATTGCTGAGTTTGCTGTGGTTGTTTTTACTGCTCAAAGATATAAAACGACCGACATTGAGCCATAATCAATCCAAAGCCGTGGTCAGCCTGTTGGCCTTAATCGTTTTAGCCCCAGGTTATTCTTCCCATAGCCAAGCGTCTGATTTACCTTCTCAGCAGTTATTAGATCAGTTAGAGCAGCGATTGCTCGCTGCGCCTTCATGCGCCCCGAACTGTGTCACCATAAACCAGATGGTCATTGCAGCGCAGGCGCGCTCGCTGAGTGTGGTGTTGTCGGTTCATGCCAATGTAGACGGGGTGATTGCATTGCCGCGAGCGCAGTTTTGGCGTCCGACACAGGTATGGAACAATCAGCAAAAAGTTAATCGTTTGATCGACCGTAAGGGCTGGATTTATCTGCCAGTAGACCAAGGGATTTCGCAGATCAGGTTGTTGGGGCAGATTGCCAATGTCGACGGCTTTCAGCTGGAGTTTAAACAGCGCCCCAAGCATGTTGAACTTCTCGCGAGCCAAGACTGGCAAGTCATTGGCACGCAAGGTCATCGCATCAAGGGCAAGCGATTAGAGTTTTTAGCCACGGTGAAACAACACAGTGGTCAGGATAAGGCCTCGACACGTTATGCAACGCGGCCATTGGTCAAAGTCAGTCGCATTGTGAGCATCGATCAAACGTGGACGGTGCAAACGACGGTGCACCGTATTAAGCCGAGCAGCGGCGCCATTCATACTAAGATCGCTACCTTAGAGGGAGAACACATAACCAGTGCCGACATTTTGGTTGAAAACTCGCTGGTTGAGGTTACGCTCCCCGCCGGTGTCGATACCTTCAGTTGGAGATCGACTATCGAGCAACAACCGACGTTAAGCCTGCAGGCAGCTGTAGATTCCCCTGTGATCGAGCATTGGCAAGCGGTGATTAGCCCGTCGTGGCATGCTAGTTTTTCGGGACTGCCGGTTATTCTTGGCCACGGCGACCAGAAAGACTATTTTTCTTATTCCTTTTATCCCTACCCAGGTGAGCAGCTGGCTATTAACATCACCCGACCGGATGCGGTTAAGGGACAAGTATTGGCTATCGATACGGTTAATCTCACTATCGAGCAGGGCACGCGCACTTCTACCTTAAGCTTGGTCTTTGATTATCGCAGCACCCGTGGTGGTGAGCACGTTATCGAATTACCGCAAACTTACCAGCTCAAGGAAATAACCGCCAATGGCAAGTTAATCAACTTGCAGTTAGAACAAGGTAAATTGGCGATTCCAATATTACCGGGTAAACATAAGGTGAGTATATCGATGCGGGCGCAGGCGGCAACGCCGTGGCTATTGGCTGCCCCAAAAATCAACCTTAATGCACCAGTGAGTAATATCACCACCGCGATTCAATTGAGTGAGCAACGCTGGATATTATGGGCCCAAGGACCGCTCTTGGGGCCTGCCGTGTTGTATTGGGGAGAGCTGCTGGTCTTTATCCTGTTAGCCTTGTTGCTTGGGCGCGTGAAATTCTCACCGCTTAGTACCCTAGGTTGGATTATTTTAGGGCTTGGTTTAAGCCTTAATAACTGGATGATATTGATGCTCATCGTGCTGTGGTTCGGGGCGCTTAGCGCCAGTAAATATCGCAGTAATGATATGCCCAGAAACGCTTTTAATGTCTCGCAATTATTGCTGTTTTTCTTATCGCTGGTGGCACTTATTGCCTTGATTGGCGTGGTGCCGTTTAGTTTGTTGAGTACACCTAGCATGGGCATCGAAGGGAATCAGTCGGGGGATAATTATCTACGCTGGTTCTTAGATAAAAGCGAGGGGCAATTGCCCGATGTCGCTGTGGTGACTATTTCGACTTTGTTTTATAAGGGCATGATGTTGATTTGGGTGATTTGGCTTAGCTTCTCTTGCGTTAACTGGATTAAATGGGCGTGGGGACTGCTCGGCGCGCAGGGATTTTGGCGTAGTAAGGTCAAACAGACATTAGTTGAAAAGTAGGTTTAACCGTCAGCGCATGTAATGGCTGACGGTATTATTTGTTACTTATCGTTTAAGGCGCTGCCCCGGGTAGCGGGATAGCCTTGTCATTAATCATGAACTCGTTGTCTTCTAAGGTTATCACTGTTTTGTAGTGAGTCTCGGTTGCCACAACCAACCCTTGGCCGGTTAACATTTGCAGTAAGCCCTGCGTTTGTTGGAGTGCCATGTTATTGAGTTCTTCATCACTCATGCCATTTGCTTGCGCGTCAGGTGCCATCTGTGCGCGCATAATCGCACTCCCAATGTGCTCAATAGCGGCTTTGTCACCGTTAATCTGACCATTAACTAACAGATGAGATAACCAAAATGGAATATCTTGGAGGTTATCGGGTAAGGCCGTGATCCCGACAAGGCTGGTGTGCATGTTGGCGTCAAAAGAGCCTTGCTCAAGGGTACCCTGTAGTTTCGTGATATTAACTTGTGGCTCGGTGACTAGCTGCGTTAGCAGATTGTCATTGAAAAACGACAACATGTACTCTTGCATCTGCGCTGGCTTAACGTTTTTCATCTCACGTAAATGTTGTTGCCATTTCTCAAGAATAGTTGAGTTAATATGGTTAATCTCGCTCGCCATCAACAGGTTGTTTGCTTGCTGCTCGGCGGAGGTGAATGATTTGGCCGCCAATGAGAATGAGACATCGCCTTGTTGGTTACTTTCATTGAGCGTCGATGCGGCGATAATATCAAAGCCATCGAGGCTAAATAGCGTTTGTTTGTGTGAATCGGTAACCGTTAGATGTTCAATCGTCATCTTGCTGTTTGAGCCGTATAAGCCGCCTGCAAACATCTCGTTAAATGATGCATCGGCGTCCATACTAAAACTAATGTTGCTACTCGCTAGGCTACCCTGTAATTCGCTGGCATTAAATGTTTCAATCAGGCCGTGATGCGAAAGCGAGCTGCCATTGTAGCTACCCTGACCCTGATAGCCGCTAAAGTCGACGCTTATTTCGCTGTCTTTGGCGGCGGTAAATGGAGGCACTTTGTCGCTAAAAACATGGGTGCCTAGCAGGTTCATGGTCGAGTTAACCTGATACAAAGGACTGTCTTGTGTCCAGTCAATGTATTCACGCAATGGATCTCCTTGTACCTCGGCGGTCCAGGCTACCCAGCCAAGACCACTGTGCTGGCCAAATAATACCGGGCCGTGCGCCGCGCTGAACTCGATAATGAGTTGCTTGTCGCTGTAGATATCCGCCATCCCTTGTGGTCCCTGATCATTCATTTCGCTGAGATCTAGCGCGATAGTAATGGTGGATGTGGTGGTAAACCATGTTGTGTGATGGTCACTAATCGAGGCGCTATAACCTGGCATGGTATCGAAGTGTGTGACTATTTGGTGCAGAGCGCTGTCGACCTGGCCACCAACTATTTTGGGGCCAATAATGCCAACGGCCGAAAGGACGACGACTAGACTAAGTAAAATTTTTTTCATTATAAAATCCATTATATAAACGAGGGTGGTGTAGTGTTCAAGTATAGTAACTATTGTGTCATTTATTTTAGTCTATGTATCTAGTCAACCTGAGCTCGGCTTAAGCTATTTTAGCCAATAACGCTATTTGAGCGCCTACCTGCGTTGTTTCCCCCCAAAATAGCCAGCTATTTATGGGGGAAAACGCCTTGCCTATACGGATGTAGGTACTTGAGTTCTGCATGGAGCAGAGAACTCGTGATAATCACTAAAATTTCGTCACTGGATGTCAATTGTAGTAATATCCAATAAATTCAACAGGCTGTAAAACCCATTAAACCGAGTTCAGGTTAATCACTATTTATTTAATTGGCAATTATTGTCCGCGCAAGTTAGCCCGCGTATAAATGCTAATGTGGCTGCGCTGTGACTATCGGAAAAGTAATGGTGAATTGTGTGCCTTGCTCAGGGCTTGATTGGCAATCAATGGTGCCATCAAAGAGTTGAGTCACTAGGTTAAAAACGATATGCATGCCTAAGCCACTGCCGCCATCATTGCGCTTGGTCGTAATAAAAGGCTGATATATTTGGTGGATTATGTGCGGCGCAATGCCAACGCCATTGTCACGATAAATGAGGGTGGCCGTTTGGTTTGTTTGGGTGGCGATGATGGTGATTATTTTTTGCTGGTGAGTGTCAAAGCCGTGCTTTATTGAATTATTAATTAAGTTACTTAAGATCTGGTAAAGCGGCCCTGGGTAGGTTGTTAGTTCGATATCGTTATCGCCAGTCAATGATAGCTCAACACGGTTACTCTTAAATAAAGGGGCAAACGCTGCACTTATCTCGGCAATATACTGCTTCAAGTTGATGTTACGTTGGCTTTCAGAACCTTGATCAACCGCGACTTTTTTGAATGTGGTGATCAAATGAATAGCGCGCTCTAAGTTATCTAACGCGAGTTGATAGCCTCGGTGTTGATTGGCTATCGATGCGGCAAGTTGCTCTTTGGTCAATTGGCTAGTGGTGAATAAACGTTCTAATTCAACCATCGCATCACGATTATAACTGATACCGGTTTTTACCACCCCAAGTGGGGTATTTATCTCATGGGCGACGCCCGCCACAAGACTGCCCAGTGCCGCCATTTTCTCACTTTCGATAAGGCTCGATTGCGTCAAGGTGAGCTGCTCTAAGGTCTGTTCCAATGCGCCATTTTTTATCGACAGTTGCTTGGTGCGCTGTGACACCAACAGCTGCAACCTTTGATAGGCATGACGCTTGCTATGATAAAAGAGAAATATTAGCGCCATGCTCATTAGCAAATAGACTGATTTACTGATTGGGCTCCACCACCAAGGGGATAACAATATGATGGTTAGTCGGTGTACCTCCGATTTTAATCCTTGGCTATTCTGTGCATAGGCTTCTATATGGTAGGTCTTTGGTTCGAGCTCAATCAGGCTAAATTGTCTGAGGGAGTCAGGAATAAGCAGCCATTCATCAGACAAACCGAGCACACGATAAAAATAATTAATGCGCTGACTAGTATGGTCCAAGGCACTATATTTAAAGGACAGAATATCCTGTTCGTCATTTAGTGTGAGGTGTTTGAGGTATTCGACCGTGGTATTAAGTAACTCGGGATTTGAAATAGGGTTTAGGGCAAGGCCTAATACTGAAATATCTGAGAGCACAATTTTTGGTGCCTGATTATCCTGATTTATTTGATTTGGATAAAACTGGTTAAAACCGTTGGCACCACCGATAAATACCTGTTTGTCAGGGCTAAGCATCATCGCCAGAGCATTATATTCCATGCCCTGAATACCATCGTAAGGCAGGTAGTTTTTGATGCTAAGGTCGTTAACGTTGATCTGACTAAGTCCACTGCTACTGCCCACCCAGACTGATTGTTGCTGATCAAACAATAGCGTCCACACCGCATTATCGGCAAGGCCATCTTTCTCATTGAGCACCCGGGTGATGTTAAAGTCGCGATTGATGATGACGATACCCAGTTCAGTGGCGGCCCAGACACGTCCTTTATTATCTGCGGTTAGCGAATAGAGCAAGTCAGTTGGACTGCCATTATCAAGTGATAAACGCTGAAGTTTATCCTCATGTAGGCGATACAGGCCATTACCCATTGAGCTGATCCATAAATCATCATCGACCACCAGCAGATGATAGGGAACTTCTAACTGGCTAATCGCGGGATCAATAAAGGTCACAAAACTATCGCTTTGTGGGTCAAATTTAAGTACGCCATTGCCACGGGAGGCAACAATGATATTACCCTGATACTTCACGATACTATTGTAGGTGGCTGTCATTCCTGGGCTATTATTGTTGTAAGCCTTTAGGCTATTATCCGTTAATGATAATCGGAGCATGCCATCATTCATGGTACTTAGCCACAATGAGTCATTATCAAATAATAGCGTGCTGATATAGGAATTCTCTAAGGGTAGCAGCGCCGAATAGAGCGATTCCGCTTTAACGAACTTATGGTCAAAATAAATGTATAGTCCGGAGCTTGTCGCGATCCAAAATCGATTTTTTTTATCAATATTCATGAACCTTATATCGTTTGAATCAAGCGGTGATGCGAAGTAGGTGACATTATTGATGTGGCCAAATTGCTTACTTTGCGCATTAAAGTAGCTCACCCCAGCTGTTTCTGAGCCGAGCCATACGTTCTGCGCTTTATCTACAAAGACATCGCTGACGATATCATTGGTGAGGCTGTTTTTATCAAGGATGTTGTGTTTAAGGTGGCTGACTAATTTACCGTCTAGATCTAAAGTGTAGAAACCGTTGTTGGTACCAATGAGATATTTGTTCTGGTGCAATATAATGTGTTCTATCGCTTTGTTGCTGCTCTTTCCTATCTGGACTCGCCAGCGCTCGGTGATTTGATTATTAACGTAGGTGTAGGCGATAGCCCAGCCATTAGTTTGACCAATAACTAGGGTCTTGGAACGTTTATCAATAGCCACCGTTTTAATCGTGGCAGTGGTCAGTTGCGATACTTTTTCAGTGAGATTATTAAACGCATGTAGACCCGTTCTTGTGGCTAGAAATGTCTGCTGCTGATCATGGCATATCTGATGCACTCGTAGGTTACTGGGTTGCGCCATGGGGACTATTTCATTGCGCGATAATTCAACTACATAGAAACCGTTATTACTGGTGCCGACATAGATCTTGTCACCTTGGCATGACAAGCTCATCACCATATCGGAGGGGATCTTCGGGTGATTTTTCTTTAAGTATGAGGTAAAACGGCCTGTTTTATAGTTATAGAGATTAAGGCCAGTGCGGGTGCCAACCCATAATTGATGGTTGCCGTTGTCACATAATGCAGCGATGTAATTACCGGAGAGCGCGGTGTTGCTACTCTTAAATTGCTCAAAACGATGGCCGTCATAGCGATTTAGTCCAGCCTGTGTGCCAATCCATATATAGCCTAATTGGTCTTGTACGATGGCAATTGCGGAGGGTTGACTTAGGCCTTGGCGCTGATTTAAATTGAGTACGATTTGATTGCTTTGTTGAAAGTCAGGTGCGCCTTTCCCCTGTGCCGATGTGGGTGATACGATCAATATGAAGAGTAGCCAGTTTATCGATATTAGCGTTCGCATTGAAACAAATACCGCCCATCGCAATTAGTTATCGTCAATCGAGTATAGCTCAATAAAATGAGATGTTGCGGCCAAACCGTTGTGTCTTGAATACGTATGCACAACGTATCGTTGGCGGCTGCTTTGATTAATAATGAGCAACAATTAAATAACACGTGAAGTGGTGCCATGGGCTTAGTGGTTCAAAATACGCTACAAGTAGGGCGACCAGCTGATTTTTTAGTTGTGAGTCGCAGCAATATTTTTCGCGCTAAAAGAGGAAATACACGATGAAAAACAATAAAAAAGCGGGATGTATCATGTCTTTGGTCATGTTGCTCGCAGGCAATAGCCTTGCGGCAGGAAACGATGAACGCAGCTCTGAGTTCGATCCTACCTGGAATAATGCGACCGTTTATTTCATGATGACGGATCGTTTTGCCAACGGCGATAAAAGCAATGATCAACAGTATCAACGCAAGCAAGACGGCGCGCCACTGCGCAACTTTATGGGGGGAGACATTGCCGGCATAACCCAAAAGATCAAAGACGGTTACTTTAGCGCGTTAGGTGTCGATGTTTTATGGATGACCCCGCTCAATGAGCAGATTCATGGACACTGGGATGAGGACTGGGGTCGCAGCTATCCTTTTCATGGTTATTGGCCTAAAGATTGGACCGCATTAGATCCTAACTTTGGCAGTGAAGCGCAAATGAAAACGATGATTGAAACCGCGCATGCCCACGGTATTCGCGTCCTCGCCGATGTCATTGTCAATCATACCGGGCCACAAACCGATATCGATCCAGCGTGGCCTAATGATTGGGTGAGAACCAAGCCAATCTGTCAATGGAACAGTTACGCCGCTAATGTAAAATGTGCCTTGGCCTCAAGCTTGACCGATACCCGTACCGAATCAGAAGAACCGGTTGAGTTACCGCCTTTTTTATTAAAGAAGTGGCAGCAAGAAGGGCGTCAAGCACAGGAACTCGCCGAGTTAGACCAATTCTTTGAGCGCACCCAGTTACCCCGCGCGCCCAAGTACTACATCATTAAATGGCTAACCGACTGGGTACGTGATTATGGTATCGATGGTTTTCGAGTGGATACCGCTAAACATGTTGAGGGTGATGTTTGGGTGGTGCTAAAAGAACAGGCGCAAATTGCCTTTGCTGATTTTAAGGCGAAAAATTCCACTCCAAAAATTAGCGACACGCCATTCTATATGGTAGGGGAGGTGATGCATTTTGGGGTCGATGGCTTTAACAATACCCCGCAAGGCACGCGCCTGTATGATTATGGCGATAAACAGGTGGATTTCTATAATTATGGCTTCGACAGCCTCATTAATATGGGGTTTGCTCACCATGCTCATGGTTCGTTGGAACAAATATTTAGTACCTACTCAAGAGAGCTCAACGAGGGCGCGCTAAAGGGCGTTGGAGTATTAAACTATGTGGTTTCTCATGATGATCCACAGCCATTTGATAAAGAACGCGCCACGCCTTATCAAACTGCTGTAAAGTTATTGCTAGCGCCTGGCGGCGCGCAAATTTATTACGGCGATGAATTAGCACGAGATCTCACCATAGAGGGGACCATCGGCGATGCCACGTGGCGCTCGTTTATGAATTGGCAGGACTTGAAGCAACCTAAGACCCAAGCACTGCTTAAACATTGGCAAAAGCTGGGGACATTCCGCCGCGCGCATCTAGCCGTTGGCGCTGGTGTACATAAAAAACTTAATGATAAGCCCTATGTCTTTAGTCGCCATTACAATCGAGGGGCTATCTCTGATCAGGTATTGGTGGCGCTTGACGTGGCCAAAGGCAGCAAAACCATCCAGATACACCAAGTATTTAGCGATGGTCAGATCATTAAGGATTACTATTCGGACACCTTGCTAACCGTGAAAAATGGCGCGGTGACACTAAATACTCCTTTTAGTATTGTGTTGCTCGGTCAGCACTAATGGCAGGCTACGCCTATAATTTTATCTTGAAATTTTCTTTTTCTGGGCTATTGTTTTATAGGGGATAAGAATTATTTATTCGGTGCCTCAATTTCACCTTAAACATTTTGGGGCACACAGTGACTCTCGAGAAACAGACCTATCGGCTGCTGATTATCGGCAGCATCTTATATAGCCTATTTGTGGTTTATGGCAGCTTGGTGCCGCTCGATTTTCATTACATTAGTCTTGAACTCGCCTGGCAACGGTTTGTTGCCATTCCTTATCTTAATCTCACTATCACCTCCCGGGCAGATTGGGTCGCCAATGGATTACTATTTATCCCCTTGACCTATCTTTGGTTGAGTTGTCTGGTCTATCGCAGCGGTGCGCCTGACCAGTCAAGTCGCGCGGCTAAACCCCACTTTATTGCAATGTTTTCGCTATGTCTTATTGCCGGAGCTTGCTCTGTCGGCATCGAGTTTACTCAGCTCTATTTTCCGCAGCGCACCGTATCGCAAAACGATATGATGGCCGAATCAATCGGTGGTATTATCGGCGCTTTACTGTGGCATATTAGTCATCAAAAGTTATTAGATTGGCTCAATCGCTGGTATCAAAAGGACAGCCAAAACGAGCGTTTTCGTGATTTGTTTTTACTCTATTTGGTCGGGTTATTTGTCTATAGCGTAATGCCGCTCGATCTGTTTTTAAGTCCGGTTGAGTTATATCACAAGTGGCAAAGTGGCGGGATCAACCTCATTCCCTTCGCCGCATGGCCACGTGAACCGCTGATGCTGGTCTATGAGGTGGTTACTGATATTGTGTTATGGGTGCCATTAATTGTGCTCTATTGTCTGTATCAGCCTCATCTAGCCGATAAGATGCTGCGGCGCGGCATAATGCTTGCCTTAATAATAGAAGGCTGCCAGCTATTTGTGTACAGCCGTAGCAGTGATATTACCGACTTATTAACTGCGGCGGTGGGGAGTTGGCTGGGAGTGCGTCTTTATCGCCTGTGTAACGAATACTTTTTGGCCCCTACAACTGCCAATGGAGTGGCTACGGCCCACACAACTCTAACACACTCTAAGCAACGATTAATCGCACTTAGTGTGGCAGCTTTATGGCTGTTGGTGCTGTTAATTATCTATTGGTTTCCTTTTAGTTTTAGTCTTAGTCGTGAGCATTTTTTTAATGACTTCGATGCCTTTTTTTCTGTGCCATTTAGCAGCTATTATTTTACCAGTGAATATCGCGCGCTGACTCAATTGCTGCAAAAAATTCTCTTTGTGCTACCCCTTGGCGCTGGCGCTGCCTGTGTGCACCATTTCTATCGGTTAGGCCAAGGGGCGAGGACGATGTCATGGGGCTGTTTGATGGTGGTATTGCTGTTGCTTGAGCTAGGTCAGCTGTTTATTGTGCAAAAGTATGGCGATGTTACCGATCTATTGCTCGCGTGGCTGGGGCTCTATTGTGGGGCAAAGTTGTGGCAAGTATTGGGCGGCGCATTTGCTGGACATCGCTTGCTTGATACCCCACAGCGCATTAGTGATATAGCCGTAGTGCCTAAAAAGGAAGCTGAGCTAAGTTATCGCCAACCAAGGTCAACGCGCTCAGTCGGCCAAGTGGCTACTAGCTCACTATATCGTTTAGGGAAGGCAAATGCGCCCGCGGCGTTAGGGCTTGCGCTGTGTTTGTCGATCGCGTTATACCTGCTGCTTAGCTTATCTGTGGTGCCCTACAACATTAAAGAATTAATACTCGGTGATTATAAGTTGGTGCGAGCTTTTGGCATGGTAATGGTGCTGTTTTGGCTATTCGGTTTTGGCTTAAATCGACTGATCACTGAGCTTAACTCTATTGATAAAACTAAGCATATTAGTCCAGACAGCCTGACTTTACCGCAAAATGTATGGCGTTTTAGCGTGTTGCATGCGGTGGTTAGTGGATTGTTGGTGCTGGTGGTGTTTCCGCAAGAAAGCATCTACGACATCGTCGGCGCGCCAGTGTGGGGCTGGTTGCCGCAATTGGAATTATTGTTACGGCTAGCCGTGCTGTTCTGGTTGTTCTGCGTGTTGCTACAGGCGAGTGCAGCAATCGTATTAGCACAGATATCATCTTCACGGATCAGGGTTCTAAAGCTATTGCTGATCTTGTGCTGCGCGATAATGTTAGCCTATCTGGTGGTCATTAAATTTGCCGCCACCGATAATTTGACGGAACTATTACGTGATAACGGACATTCATGGGCGGTGTTGTTGGTGATTTTGTATCTGGGATTGCTTTTTTACAGTGCAACGGCACTCGCCATGTTAGGTCAACTTTCAATGATAAGTAGATTGGGTCATATTAGTCTTGTGATTGTTGCTGCGCCGCTAGGCTATTGGCTACTGAGCCTTGGCTTAGAGAGTCTCGTGGTAAAATATGATAAGGTTTTTTCTGCGCTGCAGTTCTTACTTAGTCGTGATCGAGCTCATTATGCTCAGGGTAGTGATTTGCTGATCAGGTTTACGCTTGGTCATTACGTTATCACGCTTGTCATCGCGCTGGCGCAATATTCACTATGGTTAAATTGGTTGGCACGCGCTGAGCAAAGGTTTAAATTTGGTAAAAATAATCAGCCCGCCTAATCGCGGGCTATTCGTATAAGCAGTTATATATTAGCTAAATAGTCGCTGTGACCAACGAGCTAAACCTGCGGTAACGCTGGCAAAGTGATCGCCGGTGACCAATTCGCTGTGCGCGAAGTGTTGCTGTAGGAAGTTGTGCAACACCGGTGATTTAGCGCTGCCGCCGGTGACGAAAATCACATCCGGTTGGCAACCGGCGTCTGCTATGGTGGCATCAATTAATTTGGCTATGCTTTGCAGGTGGCGTCGATTGGCTTGCAACAACGTATCTCTGGTGACATCAGCGATGAGTCCATCATCGAGGTAGCCTAAATCAATCGGGTGTTGTTGGCTGTCGCTTAGCGCTATCTTGGCGCGCTCGCCGCTGTTGACCAATTGGTAGCTAAGTTTTTCTTGTTGAACCTTGAGTAATCGAGTGACTAACGCGGGCGAGGCGGCTGTCTTGATCAGATCTTTAAGGGCACGCTGATTGGCGGCGCTATAAAACTCGCTCTGATCATTGGCGTTATTAATCGAGGCTGCTTGCCAATGGAAGCTTGTTGGCATGGGTTTACCCGTTAGCGCAACACTGTCGACACCTAGGCTTGGCATGATGCCACGCATCGTCAGCTGAATATCTAAATCATTGCCACCAATTCTTTGGCCGCTATGACCTAACAAGTGAGCGCTGCGGTCGAGTGATGGCGCCAATTTGGGGCCCATTAATAACATCGAAATGTCGGTGGTGCCGCCGCCAATATCGACCACAAGCACACGTTTTTCTTGGCTTAGGGTCGCCTCAAATTCGAAGCCTGCCGCGACAGGTTCAAATTGAAATTCAACATCTTTGAAACCGACACGTTTAGCGGCACGGGTCAATATCTCGATCGCCTGTTGGTTGCTTTTCTCGCCTTTTAGGCCCTGAAAATTTATCGGCCGGCCGATCACCGCCTGAGTTATTTCAGCACCTTTACTATCTTCTGCATTTCGCTTTACATGGCACATCATGGCCGCAACAATGTCTTCGAATAAGGCTATTTGTTGGGGGTGAAGACCGCTTGCGCCCAGAAATGACTTGGGCGATTTAAGGTAATAACCTTCTTCGGGGTCTTCTAAGTATCGGGTTAGCGCTTGTCGCCCAAATGCTAATTCGCTCGATATGCCGTCGAATGCAAGCTCACGTAAGATGCTGCTACCTTTGGACAGCTGTAATTGGCGCTCTTGATTAAAGTGACGCTGTTGATCCGCGGGAATATTCTGACCAAGCCAGTTAACGATCGTTTCTCTGCTAGCAGAATACAGCGTGGATGGCATTAAACCACCATGCTCGCCGAGCGTTAATAGTTTAGGACTATTATTGTCCATTATCGCGACGGCGCAGTTTGAAGTACCGTAATCGAAGCCAATCATTTTAAAATCCAACAGAGCAAAAGGCCGCGTAGAATACTTATTTTTTGCGCCCGCTGCAAGCCATCAGTTTAAAGTTTTTAGGTGTTCCGCCAATAAGGTTTGGGATTGCAGCAATAAGCTTTCTATTTTCAAATATTCACTGTTGCCGCCGCCTTTGATGTGGTCGGTGTCGAGGGTTAGCAGGTGCTCGGCTAACGTGGTAAACCCGAGCTTATCGCTGGCAATGGCCATTGTGTACAAGCAGTCTTTGATCTGTTTGTTTTCCCTTTGTGCCAATGCCGACTTAAGCTTATTTAATAATTCATTGATGTCTTTGTTCGATTGCTTGATCAGTTGTTGTAGTGAACAGCCCTTCAAGTTTCTTTGCAATAGTGGGATCGCTTGACGATTAAATAGCGAAGCTAAGGCAGGTTGTACGCTTTCGCTAGAGGGGATCTCTTGATTAATGTCGGCTATTTGTGGCTTAGCTTGGTTCGCTGTTTTTGCTGCGGACACGTCTGTCGCCGTAGAGGGGCTCATTGACTCATCGGTAATGGTATTATCTAGTTGTGGCGACTGTTGCTCTGTGACTGCCGGTTCTGTGACGGCTGGTTCTGTGATTGCTGGTGCCGGCACCATTTCGTTATTGTTTTCTTCGGGGATATCTACGGTGATAGCAGCTAGGGCCTGTGCCCCATCACTAATGCTTGCACTCATCGCGCGCAACAATGATCCCTGTTGCAGTGGTTTAGCCACTAAGGTGGTTAAGCCTTCATCAGTTAGTGCTAGCTTGGCCGAGGATGCAACATTGTTGGTTAACGCGACAATGGGCAGAGCCTTGTTTAATCCGCAATGTTTCGCGATCAAATTGGGCACCGCGAGAGCGTCAAATTCAGTGGCATTTATATCAAGGATCAGCAAGTCATATTGTTGCTCACCTAAGTTAGCTGTCAGCGCGTCGAGGGTGCTTGAAAAAACGAGTTGGTGTTGGCCCTCTGTTAATTCTCCAGTGATAGCAGTAATTGTATGTTGGCAATGGCATAAGATTAATAGTTTGAGCTTGTTAACCAATGCAGTGCGATCCCGCGGCACTTGGTACCTAATGTCGTGACTTAAGCCCTCGCTAGCGTTAATGGTGAATGATATATGGTTTATTTCTTCTTGATCGCAGCTAAATAATAGTTTGCTATCTAAGGACTCAATAATTTTCTCTGCGTATTGACTGCCGAAATTCTTGGTAAATAGGCGCTTATCGATGATCGCCTTAAACGGTGTTGTGGTGTCGGTATTTGCATCACTCATTTGTTCACTAAGTTCGAATCTAATCTCAGCTGCCTGTTTCGCCGTAAATGAGTCTTGCGTATAGATTGTTAAGTCGATAGATCCACAGGTCTTAACTTTGATCATTTGGCTAATTAAGTTGCTTAAAACTAAGCGCAGCTTATATTGTTCGATCAAGTAACAAGGCGCGAGGGGGGCGGAAAAATTTAGGCCTAAACTTAATTGTTTCTCTTCGGCAAGTGGTCTTAAATTATGAATGATTTCCCGCAACCATGGCTCTAATTTCGTATAGAGAATATCAGGTTGAGGGGATTGTGGTGAGTGTTCTAACGAAGCCTGAGCAAATACTTGTTCGGTAACGGCGCTAAGTAATTCACCCTGAGAATAAATTGATTGGGCGGCTTGCGTTGCTGATGCGTCTTTAATGGTATCTGAGATTGAGCGACTGTTTTGCAATATATGTTGTAGTGACGGCGCAATCTCATCTTTAATTAGTGGCATGTATAACGCTTTAAGCGTCGCATCATTGTCACTTTGTAAATGTAGGGCAGCTACATGATTTTTTTTTCGTTCCTGACACAAAAATGAAAAAACTAACGCAAACATGAAACCGAGCAGTAACGATAACCCTTCAAAAATCAAACTAACCGTCGCATGCTTTTCGGCTAAATGTTGTTCGCTGTAATTGAGTTTAAAATAGATACGCAAGAAAAATAGCAACGCATACATTACGCAGACTGTTAGCAGCAGACTCTTCGCGCCAGTCGTTCGATGGTTTACGCTTATCACCGAAAAAATAATAAGCATGAGACACGATAAAGCAATTAACGTGAGCATGACTCGGCGCATGGCTTCATCGGGTGAATGATAGATAAAGTAGTAACAAACGGCTGCCAGAGATATGCCAATATAAGCCGATATCGCCAATTGATGGCGGTGCATACCATAAAAAGCTCGGGTGCCTAGCGTAATCAATAACAGGGCGATGATAAACAAGGCGTTTGGGGCAAATAAGGACCAATGTATTGATAAGTCACCAGCTTGGGTGAACAAACCTAGCGCCATGATATTTAGCACGAGACCTAACGCCCACAGCTTTACGCCCGGTGTGTGCCTGTTGCTGCCTAAGTAGGTCGCGAACATCAAAAAACTGACTACTGAAATTAGGGTAGCAAGCTGAAATGCGTCGTTTGTTTCCATGATTCTCCGATCTGTAAATTCATTCCCTTACTATAAATTATAGACGCGATATCAATACACACAATAAGTATTAACTCTTTATATCAATTTTATTATGTACATTTTTCCATTTATCCGGAAACTTACCCTGTAATACGAATGCAAAGGCGATAAGTTCGGCGATGATGATGTAGAGCTCCTTGGGGATCTCTTGGCCAATATCCAATTGATGCAAGAATTTGCTAAGCTCTTCATCCTGGTGAATCATCACATCGTTTTCCTGTGCGATAGCGATCAGCTCTTGGGCGAGTGAACCATATCCTTTGGCCACGACTTTAGGCGCAGATCCCGATTCATATTTTAGACCAATCGCGCGTTTGTTTGGATCTACCTCATCACTCATACTATTAACTCGACTAGTTGATTCGGGCGCTTTAACAGCGATTTAGCAATGTCACCTTGACGGCATGTCACCTTAGAATCGGCAAAGCCTAAAGCGTCGAGCCGATCCCCTAGAAATTGTTGATAAAAACTAACTCTATCAAGCAGCGCGGGGTTATTACACACCAGTTCTATGTCAACTTGCCCCGCATACAACGAAGCAATCGCCTTGATCTTTTGTTGCTCTCCCGCAGGTAACAGCAGAGTCAGGCGCCATGTTTTACCCGTGGCTTCATCTCCTTGTTGCTCTATTTCGCCCTCAATGTGCTCCACATCTTTGTCGCTCGTGGGCAAAGAAAAGTAGAAAAGGGCTTGGTTGTTGCTACTACTCTCTTGATTCTGATATTGATAAAGAGTGATATTTCCTGACAATGATGTAAGTGCCTCTTCCAGCGGTTTTAGGCTCGACAAATTTCCCAGCATCTGTAATGCCTGGGCTAAATTGGTCCCCAGCTTAGCATTTGGCTTCTTGAGGATGTTGAGCATGTGTTGCTTTAAAGCCGGAGATAACTCTTGATTGGCCGCCGCACTTTTGGCGCCAAGAATTAGCTGTAAGGCACTGGCTAGTGGACCTAAAGCAGATAAATTAATACTGCTGGGAGCTAGCGATGAAAAGCTAGAAAATTGAGATATAACATGAGCCAGTTGCACTGGCGTGGTTAGTTGCTGCATGTTTGGTAACTGTTGAGGTACTTTCTTGGTCAACACCTTGAGTTGGTCGATGGCCGCTAAGTGTTCTGCGCTAACATCATCATTGGCGTTGGTCGTCATCTCTTGAGCTGGCGCAGCTGTAGGCGTGGGCTGGGTTGATGGCCGAGAAAGCTGTAACGAGGCCAGAATGGCACTTAATTGCTTTAGTGGCATTGATGCTTTATGGCTTGGATCTTCAACCTTAGGTGCTGCGCCCTCTGAAATAGCAGGAGATTGGTGTGTTGCTGGTTTGCTCAAATCAGCGCTTTTAGCCGCAGCGTCTGTGTTGACTAATTTTTCTGTGCTTCTTTCAAGGTGGTGAGCACCGAAACTAGTTTTGTTATTAGGTACCTTGCTGATAGCTGGCTCTTTCACCATCGCTGTTTCTTTGGTTTGTGATGGAGCTTCTTTGGCTAATGCGGCGCTCGCTTCTTTGATTGGTACTGCTGTTTCTTTGGCTAATGCGGCGGTAGCTTCTCTGGTTGGCGCTGGTGCTTCTTTGATTGGTACTGCTGTTTCTTTGGCTAATGCGGCGGTAGCTTCTCTGGTTGGCGCTGGTGCTTCTTTGGTTGGCGCTGGTGCTTCTTTGGTTGGCACTGCTGTTTCTTTGGCTAACGTTGCTGTGTCTTTGGTTAATGCGGCGGACGCCTCTTTTGTTGGCGCTACTGCTTCTTTGGTTAATGCGGCGGTCGCTTCTTTTGTTGGCGCTACTGCTTCTTTGGTTAATGCGGCGGTCGCCTCTTTTGTGGGCGCTACTGCTTCTTTGGCTAATGCGGCGGTCGCTTCTTTTGTGGGCGCTACTGCTTCTTTGGCTAATGCGGCGGTCGCTTCTTTTGTGGGCGCTACTGCTTCT
>Ga0105355_10000134_pt1 | contig 62628 bp, 63 predicted proteins | sample GOMGulsemesocosm_2_FD_83508 | JGI IMG/M metagenome (GOLD analysis project Ga0105355, IMG submission 83508) | Methane-oxidizing microbial communities from mesocosms in the Gulf of Mexico - GOM9C Gulf of Mexico | ecosystem: Environmental > Aquatic > Marine > Cold seeps | place: Gulf of Mexico...
GGGATTTGAACCCTAGAACGGGATAAACCGTTGCCGGTTTTCAAGACCGGTGCATTCGACCACTCTGCCATCTCTCCGCAGTTGGTAAGGCGCATATTAGAGAGCTGGCGGCATTTTGTAAAGTGTATTTTTAAATAAAATGGTTAACTGCACACCATTCAATCAGTTTGTTCATTTTTCGTTATAACCAGCGTCGTACCTGACTACAATATTGCGGATAGTGTTCTGGAAATATCACGTTTAATACCGCTTCTTCTGGCTCTATTTGGGATTTGTTCAAAACGACGATAAATAACGGCAGTAATAACACCGCACTGAGTGTCGCGAAATACAATGTGCAGGCACAAAGAATGAGTAACATACCTAAATACATTGGATTACGGCTAAAACGATACATACCTGAGGTAACTAGCGTCGATGCAGATGGCTTAAAGGGGTTTACCGTCGTTTTAGCGCGAAGAAATAAATAGATTGAATATAAGTCGATACTCAGGCCAATGCCGCCGATGAGACAATAAAGTGGCTGCCGGAAACTAAACTCCACAGTGTATATCGGAAATTCGCCAGCCAGCCACCACATGCTTATACCAAACAAAATACCCCATACTGGCGGTGGAACTTTATGTTGCAGTTGTTTAAGCATCGATCTCATCCTATCAAAATTATGGTGCTAGTCGGGTGCGTTGCCAACCGTCAGTTGTTTGGGTGAAATAATAACGGTCGTGTAAGCGGTCGGCGCGTCCTTGCCATAATTCCATATGCGTTGGGATCAGTTTAAAACCACCCCAAAAAGGTGGTAGAGGTATCGTTTTACCTTGGTATTTTTTATCGAGCTCTTTCACTTTATCCGCTAATGTTTCGCGACTATCTATTTCACTACTTTGCGCCGATGCCCAAGCGCCGATCTGGCTGCCACGTGGTCGTGAATGAAAGTATGCTAGCGACTCTTGTTCACTAACCCGCTCTATTTGTCCTTCAATGCGCACTTGGCGTTGCAAAATATTCCAGTGGAATACCATCGCAGCTTGTGGATTCTCGGTCAGCTCTTGGCCTTTTCGTGAATTATAGTTGGTAAAGAACGTAAAACCACTTTGATCAAATGACTTTAGCAATACGACACGAGCCGATGGCATGCCAGTCGCTGACGCTGTAGCAAGCGTAAGTGATTCAGGGAGCACAATACCCGCTTCTTTTGCTTGTTCAAACCAATCATCGAACATCGCAATGGGGTTATCTAACACATTGACAGAAATGTTTGAGCCAGCGACTCCCTGCCCAGCAGTAATAAGGCAACGCAATTTGGTAAAAAACGACATTATGTACTCATAAAAACTAATCAAATATTAATCGCAATTATAACGAGTTAGCGAGACCACACAAGCATAATATCTCGTCTATTTCATCCTTGAAAAGTGCGCGTTGTTCGCCGGTAGAAAGATCATCAAGGCTGATGTTGGCAAAGGTGACGCGCTGAAGTGCAGTCACAATAAAACCTTGCGAGAGTGCCATCTTTCTAATCTGACGATTTAACCCTTGGGTTAAGATGATTTCGAAACAGTTTTCGCTTAGTAACGATACCTGACAAGGTAATGTCACTTGGCCATCAATCAGTACGCCACCACTTAGCGCTGACACAAACTGTGAATTTAATGCCGCGTCATTGGCGGCGATTCGCTCAAAGGATGGTCTTACATTGACAATATAACGCTTGGCTTGTTTATACAGTGGGCTAAGCAATCGATGACAACATTCACCATCATTGGTGAGAAGTAACAGTCCGCTAGAGTCTTTGTCTAACCGCCCGACGGCAAATAATCGGTGTGGGCCATCGTTAGCAATGTGATTAATCAGGCTTGTGGGATCATCACTATTGAAGTTACAATCGATGCCGACCGGTTTGTGATAAGCGATATAGATGCGCTGCGCCGAGAGTGTTATCGCTTCGCCTGCAACGATTATTGTATCTTGCTCGGTGACAAACGTAAGATGATTCGCCACCTCACCGTTAACAAACGCCTCGCCAGCATCAATTAAGCGTGAGGCGGCGCGCCGAGAGCACACGCCAGCCTGAGCAATATACTTGGCGAGTCGCAATTTAGCTCGCTAAAATCTGTAATGGTAGCGACAAGGCATCATTACCTGATTGTCCCAATAGCCAAATAATCCCACAAAGACCGCCCACTGTTAGTACATACCAAATGCCTGAGACTATTTGTCCGTAGCGATCTAATGGTAACAATTGGCTCTGATGACGTTGTTTATATTCGAAGATAATCTCCATTGAACCAATAGTGAGTAAAAATCCAAGTAACGCCAGTCCAAAATGATAACTAATGAACACACCAAACACGGCGCCAAGCGCACAGGCCACTAGTCCAAGTTTAGAGTTCACTGAAAACGCGATACTTTTTAAGATGTGACCGCCATCGAGTGGCAGAATTGGCAATAGGTTAAACAGGTTTAAAATGGCATTAAACACTGCGATACCCGCAAGGATTTCAATATCGGTTATCCAATAGCCAATCAATGCCGCTATCGATAAGATTAAGCCAAAAAACGGCCCCATTATCGATATCACAACATCTTGCCAGCGGGTGTTAATTTTACTATCACTGAGCGCGAGGCCACCAACGAATGGGATTAGGTAAATACCTTTGGTTTTTAAGCCAAAATATTTCATCGCTCGGATATGTCCATACTCGTGAAATACCAAACAAAGGATCAGTGCAATGGCAAACTCAATCGAAAACAACCAGCTGTAGGCTGCTAAACTGCCTGCGGCAAATAACACCTTAAGCACCTTAGCGCTTTTTAACAGTTTAAGCCCGAGACCACCTAAGCCAACAAGGCTAAATTTCATTTTAGGTTTTACACTGGGTTCAACCACGGTGCGTTGTTCGATGCTTTTTTCATTGAGGTTATCTTGGCCAATTAACTGATCATCGACCGTGAGTTGATACTCAAGTGAAAACGGTTGCCAGGTGATTTCCACCGTTAAGCACACGGTAATTTTTTGAGGCGATAACTGTTCTAAGTCTAGCAAGGGGTCCGCAGGTTGAGTGGCGAGTTCAAATGTATGTGAAAAATTGGACTTGTCGCCATCTGGCGCACGGGCATCGATTTGACTGACGCATTGTCCGCCCCAAAATAGCTCTTGCCAGCCAGCCATTGAGCCATCTAACCGTAAGGGTTTACCTAAAACTTCTGTTGTTAACAAATGCACAACTAACACTCACCAAATTATATCTAGAATAGCCGATGATTATCGCTAGATTTACTGATTGAGCAAGCACTAATTGTGACTTTCTATCGAAATGCCAGCGTTGAGCGTTAAAAGAGTCCCTTTAGCTCGTCCCAACAATTCTGGACTAGTGTTCGGTCGAGTTGACTCAATTCGTTCTTGGCATAGGCACTCGCTAAGCTCTGTTCCATTAACGCCAAAAATTGTGAAAAACTATTCTGTGCATCAAAACAACCTTGCAAGATTAGATCTAAATGACCTTGTAAATAACCACTAGCAAATAGCGCATCATCACTGCCATTAGCTAAAATATTGGCAACGTAATCATTAATAATCTGTTCAGTTCTTTCAAGCGTCATGTTCATTCCAATGTTCGATAAATTTTTGCCATATTTTGCCACACACTCTGCTAATCGGCTAAGGATTATTGATCCTAACCATCACATAATCATGAAAGCCGGTAGTGATTTTAACTAAACCGCTTAACTCGCTATCAAGTTCGCTATCGCCTGTATCAACCAATAGTGGGCGCTGGTTTAGGGCTTCGAGTTTTGTTTTTGTCGCGACAATAATAATATTATCCAGTCCGATAGCGCGGATGACTGCAGGGCTGAGTTGTTGATTACCACGGCCAAATACGTGGCCTTGACCGCCGATTAGCGTGACGACCAGTTTGACATGTTCGTGCTGCGAAATAATGGTTAACAATTGCTGTTCGGTAACATCGCTGGCTAACAATTCATTGTCAAACACGACATCGACGCCGAGCAAGGTATTAGGCAGAGCCATCTCTTGCATAATGAATTCGGTAGTGGAGCCTGACCCCATAACAACCAAGCCCTCTTCGACTTGCTCCATGACATCGGCGGCAATATCGGCAAGTACTAATTCATCCGATTCTTTACCGCCCATTTTCACCGCTTGCATATAGGTTAGTGCTGCCGGAACAACCATTTCGCCATAGCGTTTGGCTCTTACCACGCCTTGGCGAAATAATGACTCGTCGATGTCCATAACATCGCGTTCCATCACACTGACTAGTGCATTGGTTATCATTAGTTTAAGCACCTCACCGGCGGCGCTTGGCGTGATGGCATAAACGCCAGAATGGATTTTAACGCCTGCTGGAATACCGAGTACCGGAAGAGACTCACCAACCGCGCTATAGATATTTCGTGCGGTGCCATCGCCACCTGAAAACACTAAACAATCGACACCAGTCTCATTGATAGCTCGAGCGGCGTTAATTGTATGGTCACTAGCACTGGTTAAAATGTCACTGTCGAGTTGCTCGCTATTGCTAAACTCAATGCAGCGATGTGTAAACTGTAATTTGTCGCACAAGTCACCGCCCATTGCGCCGCGCACGGTGACAATTTCAAACTCATCGCAATAAGGTGCAATAATTCTAAGCGCTTGCTCTGTGCGAAGCGCCGATTTAGCCACTCCGCCCAATTCAAGCGCTTGCTTTGCAACATTATCACTGCCTTTTAATGCCACTGAGCCACCAAGGCCGGCAACGGGGTTGATGATTAGCCCGATGTTAAACCTCATGACTAGCCTGCTGGTGATTCGCGTGTGGCGTGTAGCCAATCGATGAGATTGTGATTGGGGCGGTTTGGTAGAACGTTTGCAGCGCCTCAATCAGCTCAATAGTACGGGTGTTAAAACCACCGGATATCAAGTCACACAATCGACTATAGACCTTATCTTGAAAGACAAAGCGGTCAGACTGCCAGCCATTAAGGTTGTCACTACTGACGTTAAATTCAACACCACAGGCCAGACATAACGCCCATTCGATGGCTTGAGGTTTTACTTCGACCGCTTCAAACTCTAACTGTTTCGCTTGATCTCGGCCATCTGGACAATACCAATAACCAAAATCTTCCAGCAAGCGTCGCGCACTTCCCGCCACCAACCAATGAGATATTTCATGGAGCGCACTCGCATAGAAACCACGCGCAAAAATAACCCGGTGATGTGAGTGTTCATCATCTTGCGGTAAATAAATCGGCTCATCGCCGCCTTTAACTAACACCGTTTGCTGGCTGGCCTTAAAGAGTTGCTCAAAAATCGTAATTAGATCGTTAAAATCATGACGGGTAATGTTTGAGGTGCTTGTTGGATTCACGGGATGATTCATCGCTGAGTTGTCTGTTGAGGATATTGTATCAAGGTTACCAGGCCTGACGCTAGTAATGCGATCGCTGCTGCGATAAACCATGTCGTGGTTGAGCCAGCGCCTTCTTGCCAAGTGTATCCTGAAAAAAGTGCGCCAAACACCCCGCCAACGCCGAAACTAACGGCGGCATACAACGCCTGACCACGGCCACGAGACTTGCCGACGAACCAATGATTTAGCATCGCCATCGCGGCAGCGTGTGCACTACCAAAACTTGCGGCGTGGAGTAATTGATTGAGTGATAGAAAAACGATATTGTCACTGACAAATGGCATCAAAAACCAGCGTAACGCACTCAGCAACAGACTAACAAAGAGTAAGTTTTTAGCGCCAAAACGTCGTAATAGCCACGCAGTCACCGCAAATATCACAACCTCAGCCATCACTCCCAAGCCGATCTGCATGCCTGCAAACGACTCGGTGTAACCGGCATCCATCATGAACATCACAAAGAAACTATAATACGGACCATGACTCACTTGTAGTAACAGTATCGCAACTAAAAAGAATATCACGTTACGATTTTTAACAGTCTCGATGAATGTTGGATCGACTTGATCACTATCCCCCGCCTGTACGGGTGGATGATATCGAATAAACTTAGTTGTTAACACTAAACCAACCAATACCATGGCACCAACAGGGATTAACCAATCAATGCCAAAATGCTCAAAAATAAAACCACCCAAGGTCACCAGTACAATAAATCCAATACTACCCCACGCTCTAATCTTACTGTAGTCATGGCTTCTATCCGCCAAGGTACTTAAGGTTACCACTTCCATTTGCGGTAATATTGCACTCCAGCACGAGGCGAACAACATCAAGACTAACGCAATCATCCAGTAACTTTTTGCGACAAAAAATCCAGCGAAAAATACCAAAGAAAACAGTGCGCCCCAACGAATAGCACTGAGTCTGCGCTCAGTTTTGTCGACGTGGCTTGCCCAAATCATCGGCATAACGATTCGCGTGGCCATTAATATCGCCATCAATTCGCCAATTTCTGCGGATGAGAAGTCTAGTGCTGAAAGATAAGCGCCCCAATAAGGCACAATAAGGCCAAGCAAGGCAAAAAAGAAGAAGTAACACCCAGACAGTGCAAGTGACTGTTTGGGTGTATCGAGTGACGGGGTCATTTATCGGCTAGTTTGTAAGCCGTGGTGCTTAAGGTAACGTCATAGTTTTGAGCACGATGACGTAACAGGTGATCCATCAAGGTAACGGCTAACATAGCCTCGGCGATTGGTACTGCGCGCAGTCCAACGCAAGGATCGTGACGACCCTTAGTGACCAGATCTATTTCCTTACCAAACTTATCAACACTAACACCACTGGTGGTAATACTCGATGTCGGCTTTAGGGCGATATGTGCAACAATGGGTTGCCCCGAGGAAATACCACCTAAAATGCCACCGGCATGGTTTGATAAGAAACCTTCTTTAGTCATCAAGTCACGATGCTCACTGCCCTTTTGATTAACGACTGCAAAACCATCACCAATTTCAACACCCTTAACCGCATTAATGCTCATTAAGCTATGCGCTATCTCAGCGTCAAGACGGTCAAACACCGGTTCGCCAAGACCAACAGGAACATTAATCGCTTCCACGGTTACCTTGGCACCAATTGAATTTCCTTGCTTTTTCAAGTCACGGATTAATTGTTCCATCGGCTCAAGTTTGTCAGGGTCTGGACAGAAAAATGGGTTGGTTTCAATTAAATCATAATCGACCTTGTCGATGCTAATATCACCCATTTGCGACAAATAGCCACGGATTTCAATACCATATTGTTGCTTCAAGTATTTCTTAGCAATAGCACCGCCAGCAACACGCATTGCCGTTTCACGTGCTGACGAGCGGCCACCACCACGGTAATCGCGAATGCCATATTTTTGTTGATAGGTATAATCGGCATGACCGGGGCGAAATTGATTTTTTATCTCACCGTAGTCTTTAGAGCGTTGATCGCCATTTTCAATCAATAAGCCGATTGGCGTCCCCGTGGTTTTGCCTTCAAAGACACCGGAAAGAATCTTTACCGCGTCGTCTTCACGTCGCGGCGTAGTAAATTTCGAGGTACCGGGTTTGCGACGGTCAAGATCGACCTGTAGGTCTGACTCATCAATCTCAATACCAGGCGGACAACCGTCAACCGTACAGCCCAGTGCAATACCGTGGCTTTCACCAAACGTGGTGATACTAAACAATTTACCTATACTATTACCTGACATGTTCTTTCCTTCGTCTGTGTCTAACGTTAAGCGCTTAGCGTTATAAGGTTGCAGCTAACGCCGCTTCAAATTCTACTTTATGTTGTGACAATTGCTCTTTGGTTAACGCGAATACGCCATGACCGCCATTAGCGAAATCAATCCACGTGAAATCAACCGTTGGAAATTGTTGCTGCATATGCACTTGTGAATTACCCACTTCAACCACCAATAGGCCGCCATCATTGAGGCATTTTAATGCATCCACCAAAATACGCTTCACTAGATCTAAGCCGTCAAAGCCTGCTGCTAATCCCATTTCAGGTTCATGGATAAACTCTTGTGGCAACGAGTCCATGTCTTCTTGGTCAACATATGGCGGGTTTGAGACGATTAAATCGTATTTTTCCCGTAACACTTCGTTGAGTAAATCTGATTGTAGCGGAATAACGCGCTCTTCAACGCCGTGATTAAAAATGTTGATGCTTGCAACATCCAATGCATCGAGCGATAAATCAATCGCATCAACTTCGGCATCAGGAAATTGATGTGCCATTGCGATGGCAATACAACCACTACCAGTGCAAAGGTCGAGCGCGCGTAATACTGGCTGATTTTGAAGATATGGTTCAAAGCTTTCACTAATCAATTCTGCGATAGGGGAACGTGGCACTAATACGCGTTGATCGACAAAAAATTGCATGCCCGCAAACCATGCACAATTTGTAATGTAAGACACCGGCAGACGTTCATTTACCCGTAATTTAAATAGGTTAATTACCGCGCTGCGTTCTGAACGTGTCAAACGCGCAGTGGTAATTGACTCTTTACTATCAATCGGTAAATAGAGTGCGTGCATTGTTAGCGCAACGGCTTCGTCCCATGCATTGTCATTGCCATGGCCGTAAAAAATATCTGCGCTGTTAAATTGGCTAGCGCCCCAGCGTAATAAGTCACCGATAGTGACGAGTTCATCGATTGCTTCATTAATTTCAGCATCAGTGATATGAGCTTGATCCAAGGTAATACTCCCAACCTATAGGGTGTTGCGCAATGCGCGGTTTATATCCGGCATTGTAACCTATGGCTAAAATAATATGAACCATGTTCATATTGCAAAAAAGCATTTAAAATAGCGTAATTATCCATTCCATCACCATTTGATTAAAATATGAGCGACCAAGACAATTTATCGATGAACGATCTTCTCGGATTAACCGGCGTTAAACCGATGAACCAAGATAAAGTTGAGCTAAAGAAACCTAAGGCCGCTAAAAAGAAGCAGCATAAAGACAAGCAACAAAAACAGGCAGAGTTTTATTTCTCCGATGGCTTTGTGCCGCATTTGAACGATGAAGGTCCAATGCGCTATTGCCGTGAAGATATCGAAAAATACGAGCTCAAAAAATTGCGCCGTGGCGACTATTTCCCAGATCTGGTACTCGACCTACACGGGCTCAATCAAAGTGAAGCGAAAAGTGAAATATTAGCGTTATTTAAAGAGTGTAAAAAAAGGCATATCCAGTGTTGCTGTATCGTTCACGGTATTGGCGGCGGCACGCTAAAGACTCGTACCCCCTATTGGATTGCGCAGTATCCAGAACTACTCGCCTTCCACCAAGCACCATTAGAATGGGGTGGCCAAGGCGCGCTATTAGTGCTGCTTGATATTGAAACGGACCCTAACGAAAAAATAGAATAGCTATATCGCGCTGTTGAGTACGTCTTGGTATGTCTCGTGCCACAACAATTCACCTTGCCAATTCTCTAAATCGAGCTCGACACAGGCAATAGATGATGTGCTGAAACTTGGCATCATCGCGCCCTTGCACAAATCAGTCACCAACAAACCAACTAATGGTAAATGCGATACTACAAGTGCAGAATCGGTATTAATTTGGGCGCAATACGCTAATAACGTGTCACCACAAATCTCTGGCGATGAATCCGGTGTAAGCTCTTCGAGAATGTGATGTTGCGGTGTATTTTCTATAAACTGCGACGTGATCGCAAAGGTTTCTAACGCGCGTGCATAAGGGCTAACAAAGGTGATATCAAAGCTACGCTGATGCTTTGCAAGCCAAGTTGCCATGATAAATGTTTCTTGCTGCCCAACATCGGTTAACGTCCGTTCTTTATCTGTGGGTGCCGTAAGCTGTGCCTGTCCGTGGCGCATAATGAAAAGCTTCATGTAAGAAAACCTATATTATCGAGAAAATGTGGTTAATAACTAGTTTGCCCAATTTAACACGCGTCGCAATTGGGCAAAAGTCTAGTTCGGTGTAAATTAGTGTAAAAATGTTGATTTATAGCACATTTTTCTATTTTTCGGTTTTAATCGATTAATTATTAGGCCATAATAAGTATAATGAGATAGAATATACTTCGGCTTTCGTTTTTATTATTTATTTTGCACGTCTTTTTAAGCATTTTTGAGTAGTTTACGGAGCCCTTTTGATAACTTCCCCAAACGACACAAAACATTATCGCCATATCACGTTAGCCAATGGTCTAGACGTGCTATTAGTGAGTGACCGTAATACCGATAAATCCTCGGCTGCGCTTGCGGTGAATGTGGGACACTTTGATGATCCAATCGATTGTCAGGGGCAAGCTCATTTACTTGAACACATGATGTTTTTGGGAACCAAACGTTATCCGGAACCGAGTGAGTATCACCGTTTCATCAAAGGTCATGGCGGTCATCATAATGCCTGGACGGGCAGCGAGCATACCAACTATTTTTTTGCGATTAACAATACCTATTTTGAACAGGCCTTAGACCGGTTTAGTGATTTTTTCATTAGCCCACTACTCGATAGTGTATGGATCAATAAAGAAGTCAACGCTGTTGAGTCTGAATATCAACTCAAATACCGTGATGAAAACAGGCGTTATCTATCCGTATTAAAAGACATTGCCAACCCACAACATCCATTTTCGAAATTTTCAGTTGGTAATAAACACACTTTTAAAGACAGCGATAAACCCAGCTTTAGTGACGCATTAGAAGCGTTCTATCAGCAACATTATTGCGCGTCCAAAATGAAAGTGGTACTGCTGTCTCATTTACCACTTGATCAATTATCAATATTAGCCGATAAATACTTTAGCGCTATCGAACACCGCGGCCTCGCTACAGACTATATTGACGTGCCTTTGTATCAAGAGCAAGCCACCGCGATAGCTATCGATATTAAGCCAGACCGTGACATTAAAAAATTACACCTTAATTTTTTAATGCCTCATCAGCTGATAAATTATCATAACAAGCCACTCTCCTATATCGGTTATTTGCTCGGGCATGAGGGCGAAGGAAGCCTGTTATCTCAACTGAAGCATGAGGGATTGGCCAACGCATTATCCGCTGGCACGGGGCTTCATGGCTACAATTATACTGAGTTTTCAATTTCAGTATCCTTGACTCAACACGGCTTAGCGAACAAAGATAACGTGATCGCGAAGATTTTTGAGCAAATAGAATTAATTAAAGCGCAAGGTATTCAAGCATGGCGTTATTTAGAAAAACATAGTCTGGTAAAAACCGCATTTGACTTCCAAGAAGAGTCTGGACCAAGTAACCTCACCAGCCACCTCGTGACCAACATGTTTCGCTATGACATCCAAGACACGGTCTATGGTGACTATTGTCTCGACTCTTTTGAGCCAGATGTTATCAATGCCTGCCTTGATCAAATGACCCCGTCAAAGTTACGTCTTATCACTATTAGTCAAGATGTTGAAACCGACACACTTTCCCGTTGGTATGACACGCCCTATCGGGTAACACCGATAACTAAGCAATTGCAGCAGCGTTGGATAAACCATCCACCCGAGCACGATAACTCTGCACTGATGCTGCCTAATGTTAATCCGTTCATTGTTGAACGATTAAGTTATCGCCCGACCGCACATCACACACTCGTGCCACAAGTTTTACTGCAAAAACCAGGGTTTCGATTATGGCACATGGCAGAAACAACATTTAAGGTGCCCAAAGGGCATATCTATACTGCGATCGATAGCGACGCCGTCGGTGATGATCCCCGCAGTGTCGCGCTGTGCCGACTCTACGTTGAGCTACTGCATGATTATCTTGCTGAGTTAACTTATCCTGCGGAGCTAGCAGGAATTTACTATGATATTTATCCTCATCAAAATGGCCTAACGCTGCATGTCAGCGGTTTTACCCCGAAACTCTTTCTCTATTTTGATATGTTGATTGCCAAGATTAACCAACGCCAATACACATTGCCTCGCTTCAACGAAGTGAAACAACAACTGCTGATTAGCTGGGGAAATAGCGCCAAAGCCAAACCTATTAATCGTCTTTTTAGTCAATTGAGCACTGCAATACAGCCACGCCAATATGACGTTCAATGCTTAAAGAAAGAATTAAAATCGATCGATATCGATGACCTGACAGCCTTTAGCGCTCAACTTTACAAAGATGTCCATTTAGAGTCTTATGTTCATGGAGATTGGCAGCAATCTGAAGTGGAAATATTTGCCGATAGTATTTACCATCAAATTTCAGCGCTCGCCAACCCGAGTATGCCGTCGATTAAGCAAGTCATCGCTCTTGAAGGTCAAGGTACACGGGTGTCAACAGTGGAAACTGACCACGATGACAGCGCCATTATTGTCTATTATCAAGCACGAACGTCTGACTCAATAACAACCGCGACAGTGAGCCTGTTTAATCAATTATTGAGCTCGTTCTTTTTCGCCAAAATTAGAACCGAGCAACAATTGGGCTACCTAAGTGGCACCAACTTTATGCCGGTGAACCGTCACCCCGGAATAATTCTCTACATTCAATCCCCTGTTGCCCCGCCCGATCAACTTCTTGCAGCAATTGATCAAGTATTGGCCGAGTTCACGCAGTACATCCTGACGCTTGATCAACAAACGTTCGACGAGGCCAAGACTGGTTTATATAATCAAGTCGCTAGCCCCGATAAGACTCAGCAAAGCTGTGTTCAACGTTTTTGGATAGGTATTGGTAATCGTGATGAGTCTTTTAGTCATCAACAAAAATTTCTCGACGCGATTAGAGAGGTAACTAGGGAGCAACTCAGTGATTTTTTAAATGAAGTTATTGTGGCTGAACAGCCTGATAGATTAGTGTTAACCGCACTCGGTGACCATAAGGACGTTGTTCAACAAGCGATTGACGGCAGGCCAATCGCCGATATTAGTGAGTTTAAGTCGAGCGCCAAAAGACTTAAACTCTAACTATTTGGTGAATGACTATTCCCAAACCAGTTTGCTAAAGTGCTGACGACACATCGACACATACCGTTCATTACCGCCGATTTCTACTTGAGAGCCACTGTGAAGTGCGTTTCCGTCGCTGTCGGTACGTACTACCATGGTTGCTTTACGGCCACAATGACACACGGTTTTCAGTTCAATTAACTTATCCGCCCAGCTCATTAAATAGAGGCTACCTTCAAACGGTTCCCCCATAAAATCAGTGCGTAATCCGTAACACAACACAGGAATTTTTAACTGATCGACTACCTGACTAAGCTGCTTAACTTGTTGCTTTGTTAAGAACTGGCATTCATCGATCAAGACACAATGAATCGGCCCATCGGTTAATTTTTGTTGCATAATTTCAAACAAATCACAGTCGTTTGAGAAAATGTCAGCGTCTTGACTCAATCCAATTCTAGAGGTGACTTTGCCTTTACCATAACGATTATCGATAGACGCCGTGAAAATAATCGACTCCATGCCGCGTTCTTTATAGTTATAGGCAGATTGTAACAAAGAGGTCGATTTACCAGCGTTCATCGCTGAATAATAAAAATAAAGTTGGGCCACAAAAATACTCAATATCAAAAATTTAATCTATTTTACCCTGCTAGGTAAAATTTAGGTATAAAAAAAGCGCCAGCGGCGCTTTTTATCACAACCAACCGCTTAAAGTTTAGAACTTAGCTCTGGTACAGCATCGAACAAATCAGCTTCAAGACCGTAGTCAGCTACTTGGAAGATTGGAGCTTCAGGGTCTTTGTTGATAGCAACGATGACTTTTGAATCTTTCATGCCCGCTAAATGCTGAATCGCACCAGAGATACCAACGGCGATGTACAGATCAGGTGCAACGATTTTACCCGTTTGGCCAACTTGCATATCATTTGGTACAAAACCAGCATCAACAGCAGCACGTGATGCACCAACACCAGCGCCAAGCTTGTCAGCAACATCTTCAAGTAGCTTGAAGTTGTCGCCATTTTGCATACCACGACCACCAGAAATGATAATGCTTGCACTACCTAACTCTGGACGCTCTGAGACAGTCATTTCGCCGCCTACATAGCTTGAAATACCAGCATCATGTGCTGCATCAATCGCAACAACTTCAGCGCTACCGGTTTCTTCAACTGAATCAAATGCTGACGTACGAACCGTGATAACTTTAATGCTATCGCTGCTCTTAACCGTTGCAATTGCATTGCCCGCATAGAATGGACGCGCGAATGTATCAGGTGCATCAACGCGAATGATATCTGAAATTTGTGCAACGTCTAACAATGCAGCACTGCGTGGTAAGAAATTCTTACCCGTAGTAGAAGCAGCCGCTAGAATATGGCTGTAATCTTTACCAAGGTCCGCGACAAGCAGTCCTAAGTTTTCAGCAAGTTGATGTTCATAAGCCGCGTTGTCTGCAACGATAACTTTAGCAACACCCGCAAGTTTTGCAGCAGTTTGTGCAGCATCACCACAGTTTGAACCAGCAACAAGAACAGTGATATCACCGCCGATTTGTGTGGCAGCAGCAACAACTTTATGTGTGTCCGCTTTTAAAGAAGCATTATCATGCTCTGCAATTACTAAAATAGTCATTAGATCACCTTCGCTTCGTTACGTAGTTTTTCGATTAGTTGATCTACCGATTCAACCATCACACCAGCACTACGAGAGGCAGGGCTTTCTACTTTTAATACTTCAAGATTTGTAGTAATTTCAACGCCCAATTCTTCAGGAGTTTTAACTACAATTGGCTTACGCTTAGCTTTCATAATGTTAGGTAATGATGCGTAACGTGGTTCGTTTAGACGTAAATCAGTTGTTACAACAGCAGGAAGATTTAATTCAACCGTCACTAAACCGCCATCAACTTCACGTGTTACTTGCACTTTATCACCATCAACTTTAACTTCTGATGCGAATGTACCCTGTGGCATACCCGCTAGCGCTGCTAACATTTGACCCGTTTGGTTGTTGTCACCATCAATCGTTTGCTTACCTAGCAATACGATTTGTGGTTGTTCTTCTTCAACTACTTTATGCAGTAACTTAGCAACTGATAAAGGTTGTACTTTTTCACTGGTCTCTATTTGAATCCCACGATCAGCACCTAATGCAAGTGCAGTACGAATTTGCTCTTGGCAAGCTTTCTCACCAATAGAAACAACGACGACTTCAGTGGCTACACCAGCTTCTTTTAATCGTACTGCTTCTTCAACAGCAATCTCACAAAATGGGTTAATAGACATCTTTAAGTTGCTTAGATCGACATCAGTATTATCAGATTTAACACGCACTTTTACGTTGTAATCAACGACGCGTTTAATCGGCACAAGAATTTTCATTTACGTATCCTTTACCAGTAAAGTTAGCCAAGAGTATTTGGCAAAAATAAAACATGCGTTTAAATTAACGAATGTTCATCAAGAGGTCAACCCATAAATTAAGATAAAGCCAATAAAATTGCGTAACGGCTTCGCTACAGCCGTGTTTTTCACCATGGCAACAGCAATAAGGCAATATAGTTCATATTATGCGACATTAGCGAGCAACCTGTTACACTAATTCCAATATACTTAATTTTCTCAATTTAACCTAGTTGGAATCATCATGACCTCGCTAACAAAATTCTCTCAGTTATTGCTTATTACGCTGCCAATTATTCTCACCGGCTGTGGTGACGATGTCGGCAAAGTAAGTCTTGGCCTTCTGACGACATCAGACATATTTATCGATGCCAAGCATGACCCTAAAATCCCTGGCGTGACATGTCACATTAGCCACGTTGAAGCGAATTTCGATTTATCAGATCCTTCAGATGCCAGCATTGCGTGTCGACAAACAGGTGATATTTCGGCCCAAGAGCTCGCGAATATTGAACAATCGAAAGATGGTGAAGTCGTGTTTAGAGAGTCGTTAAGCATCTTGTTTAAGACACTCAAGGTTCGCCGAATCTATGACAAAGAAAACAACACGTTGATTTACCTTTCCTATTCGACCAAGGAAACCAACGGGAGCTTTAAACATTCATTATCTACGGTTAGTCTTTATCGCTAAATGTTGATTAATATGACGACAAATGGAAATAACAACGCCGACAATCTTTAAAATATCAACAACTTAAGTTGTGGCATTCTCTTTGCTTTATCAAGATCAGTACAAGAACTATCAATCAAAGAATAGACAACATATAAAAAGGACGTAAAAAATGAGCTTATATACCATGATATTTCTAATTGTCGCACTGGGCATCGTGGGCGATATTATTAAGAAAAAAGCCAAGAGTCATAAATGTAATGCCGATGAACTTGAACGTGACATGAAAAGGCTCATCGAGATCAATGAGCAATTGAACGGTACAGTGAAGAGCCTACAAACACGCGTTGCCAATCTCGAAACGATTGTAACTCAAGAAGGTTACGATCTAAAAAGTAAAATCAATAGCTTATAATCGGCTTACGATTCTTCCTCTGCTTGTGGAAACTGCGTGCTAACATCTTTAAATCGTCGATTGAGCGCGCAGTAGAACAACACACCAACTAGTCCAATCATCTCAATAATAATCGGATACGTAACTAATACGTGTTCTAGATTATGCAGTGATAAATGTCCTAAATACACCGCATAGCCCAGCTGAACCGTTGCTGCTAATGCCATAAATCCACGGACGTTACGCCACAGCCCTTGGATAAACCACCCCATACCAACGCGGCGTAAGCTTGCAACTACCGCGACAATCAAACTTGGCAGCGCAATAATTAGTGCCATCGTAAATTCACTTTTCGAGGGATAGAACAAACTCAACAAGCCGCCGCTGTCTTGGCGATATGACAATGCAACCACCCAAACCACAAAGCTTCGCAGCAAAAAGACTAAGCCAATATAAAAAGTGAACGGCACCTTAAGGGCTCCGTGTTTATCATAGTCGGTAAATGGACTGTATTGCATCGTTAAAACTGCTTTAAAAAGTCAATTAATCCTTGCTCATCAAGCGTATCAATACCTAAATCTTGCGCCTTAGTTAGCTTAGAACCCGCCTTTTCTCCTGCCACTAGCATGGTTGTTTTCGCTGACACACTACCCGCAACTTTCGCGCCTAATCCGGCGATAATCTCTTTCGCTTCACTGCGACCCATGGTCGATAATGTGCCCGTGATCACCCAAGTTTGCCCTTTGAGTGGTAGCTGGCCGTCACTTTTCTCCTCAATTTCATCCCAATGAACGCCGGCTGCAATGAGCTGCGAAACCACGTCTTTGTTATGTTCTTGTCTGAAGAAATAGTAGATATGTTTAGCCACAATTTCACCAACGTCATCAACAACCTGTAAACGATCCACCGATGCTTGAGCAACCTTATCAACGGTTTTGAAGTAGGCCGCAAGATTAGCCGCCGTCGCTTCACCTGCTTCACGAATGCCTAGACTAAAGATAAATTTAGCGAGACTAGTGTGCTTAGCTTCGCCAATGGCGATAAGTAACTTACTGGCTTTTTTCTCTCCCATCCGTTCAAGGGTTAATAGTTGCGTTTGGGTTAGGTTAAAAATATCTGCAGGCGTCGCGATTAGTTGCTCATCAACCAACTGCTCCACTAATTTGTCGCCCAAACCATCGATGTCCATCGCTTTGCGTGAGGAAAAATGTTTAATCGCTTCTTTGCGCTGCGCAGGACATAACAGCCCAGCTACACAGCGGGCAATCGCTTCGCCTTCGAGGCGCTCAATCGCAGAGTCACAGACAGGACAGCGAGGTGGGAACTCAATATCTTTAGCGTCACTCGGACGCTGCGCAATAACTGCGGAAACGATTTGCGGAATAACATCACCCGCACGTCTAATAATCACTTTATCGCCGATCATCACGCCGAGACGAGCGATTTCATCACGATTATGCAGAGTCGCATTACTCACCGTAACACCACCGACGAATACCGGTTCAAGGCGTGCAACAGGCGTTATTGCGCCAGTTCTTCCTACCTGAAACTCAACATCGAGCAAGGTGGTCATTTCTTCTTGAGCCGGAAATTTATAAGCGATGGCCCATCGTGGTGCTTTGGCGACAAAACCAGCTTTGCCTTGCGCGGCAATACTGTCTAACTTATTGACGACACCGTCAATCTCGTAGGCCAATTCACTACGACGGTTCAAAATATCTTGATAATAACTAAGCATTTCCTCGGTGCTACTGACTTGCTTTATCTCAGGACAGACCGGCACGCCCCATCCTTTAAGCTGTTGCAACTGTTCAAAATGAGATGGCGCAAGCTCGCTATTCTTTCCCGTGACCACACCCGTTGAATAAGCATAAAATGACAGACCACGACTGGCCGTCACTTTAGAGTCAAGTTGGCGAAGACTACCCGCTGCGGCATTCCTAGGATTGGCAAACGCTTTTTCATTGTTATCGATGGCGTTAGTATTAATACGATCGAACGCTGCAAATGGCATGAACACTTCGCCGCGCACTTCAATCGTTTCGGGAAAGTCACCACCACGAAGGCTCAGCGGGATTGCAGCAATTGTTTTTACATTGGCGGTAATATCTTCGCCTACTAGGCCATCACCACGCGTTGCAGCACGTGTCAGCTGACCGTTCTCATATAATAGACTCACCGCTAAACCATCAAGTTTCGGCTCACAACAAAAAGCACTGTCGCTCTCTCCGACCCGCTCTTGAAGCTTATTGACGAAATCATTCATTTCCTCATCACTAAACGCGTTATCTAACGACAACATCGGTTTAAGGTGAGTGATTTGTGAGAACGATTTAAGTGCCTCGCCTCCTACCCGTTGGGTTGGCGATTGGGCTGACTTTAGCGCTGGGTGTGCTAACTCTAGTGCTTGAAGTTCACGCATAATACGATCGTAATGGGCGTCAGGTACTGTGGGCGCATCTAATACATAATATTGATAGTTATAATCATTTAACTGGTCAGTTAATTGTTTAGCGGTTTGTTCAGGTGATAATTGCGGTTGGCTCATGACGGACTCTTAAAAAATAACGCGCCGAAATCACTTCGGCGCGCCTAGGAATTGCTTAAGCGTAGACTATTTTCGTAACAATAGTTTACGTTCAACTTCACGGATGCGTTGGACATAATGTTGAGTTGATTGGTTGGTGAGGGTTGAGCGGTCACCATCCAATACTTGACCGTCGAATGTTTCGGCGATCTTTGCGGCAGCGTTTAGCATCATGTTAAAAGTTTCCATGTTGCCGTGCAAATGCGGAATGGTCATGAACAACGAGATACCTGTCGTGGTAAATTGCTCCATGTTATCAACATCAAACGTTCCTGGTTTCACCATGTTTACTAACGAAAAAAGCACGTCACCTTTGCCACTGGCATGTTGATGTCGGTGAAATATATCCATGTCACCAAACTTTAAGCCCAAGGTTAATAGCGTTGGTAATAACACTGCACCACTAATTTCTTGATTATCACTGGCCACCACATTAAGCACTAATACATCCATGGGTTCAGGTTGCTGTGCTGCTGGCGTGCTAGCAGTGTCGACCTTGATGTCGACACCCGCGTCGGTATCAGCTTGATTGTCGTTGTCATTAGCATGGTAGTCGCTAGTGACTTCCATTACGCCAACGCGAGGTTCTAGATACTCTTCTTTCTCTTGAACTATTGGTGACTCAAATACTGGGGCTTCACTGGGTGCCGACGTTTGGACATCGCCAAGAACACTATCGGTGCCATCGGCCTCGAGCGCCACCGAGAAATTAATTCCGGACTCGATTTCTTCTGATTGCTCACCTAATGCTAAATCTAGCTGGGTCTCCGAGCTATCGTCATTACCGACATCCAGCTGCGCATCTGCCGACAACTCTTCAGCCGCACTGTGCTCTTTTTTGCGTGCAACACCAACACCGTGGCGATCGAACCCGCTACCATCACGTAGCAAGTCTCCTTGTTCATCTGTCTCATTGAGGTTGATGTGACTTATATCAATCGGCTTATTCGCACGGCGAATGCCAATTAAGCCATGAATCAAAATAGCGGCAATTACCACTACCCCCACAATTAATAATACAGAACGTAATTCAAAATCCATTAAAACCAACCAAATTCGTTATTGTTGTGCCAAAGAAACGGCTGCGTCAACGTCCACAGTAACGACACGAGAAATACCTGCTTCCTGCATCGTTACGCCTGTTAATTGCGTCGCCATTTCCATTGAAACTTTGTTATGTGTTATATAAATAAATTGCACTTTTTCAGACATCTCCTTGACCAAATTACAGAATCTGTCGACATTTGCGTCATCAAGTGGCGCGTCAACTTCATCTAACATACAAAACGGTGCAGGGTTAAGCTGAAAGATAGCAAATACTAATGATAATGCGGTTAGCGCTTTTTCGCCACCACTTAACAGCGCAATTGTACTATTTTTCTTTCCTGGTGGCTGCGCCATAATACTAACGCCCGATAAAAGCAGGTCACTATCAGTTAATGTGAGCTGAGCACTGCCGCCACCAAACACTTTTGGAAATAGCTGTTTAAAATCATGATTTACGCTATCGAATGTCGTTTTAAATTTATCACGTGTCTGGCGATCAATTTTCCGAATAGCGCTTTCCAACGTTTTTAATCCTTGCTCAAGATCATCATTTTGTTCCGTCAAATAATCTAAGCGTGTTTTTTGTTCATTATACTGTTCGATTGCAGTTAGATTAATAGCACCCATCTGCGCTAGCGTGTCGCGGATATCATTAAGCTGATTGTTCCAATCCTTTGACGAATTGTTATGGTTCATCTTTTGAGACAACAGCGACATCTCACGTTCTGGCAGTTCAAGCGCTTGCTGTTGAGCCGATATCTTCACTTTCAGCGTTTCTTTTTTTACCCGAAATTTCTCTATTTGCGCCTGCAGTTTTTCTTTGCCTTGCGTTTGGCTTTGCCATTGCTGATTAAACTCGGCGCTAGCCAGCGTTGCACTTTCCACCAATTGACCCTGTTGCTGTTGCTGCGACTTTTTGTCGAACAGTTGCTGATTATGCTGTTTTAACAATGTTTGGTGTTGCTGCAACGGCTCAATCTGTGCCTTCGCCAAAGTACCAATGGTCGCTAGCTCTTGGCTTAACTCTTGGGTCTGATGATTTATATGCGCTAATTGAGTTTCACTATTATCATGTTTCAATTGGTATTTTTGCACCAGCATCTGTTGCTGATGTACTTGTTGCTGCGATTGTTGCTGTTTTGTTTGCAACAATTTGACCTGTTGTTTCGCTATTTGGCGGGTGCTTTGCGCTAACTTAGATTGTTCATCGAGTGTTGATAACGATTTTGACAACGTCTTAATATCACTGTGATAGCTACGTTGTTGCATTTTTTCTATGTCGAGCAATTGAACCGTTTCGCTGTGCGACACCATCACATCATCAAGACTGGTGACTAGATGTTGCCATTGTTGCTGCTCTAACAACCAACGCTGTTTAGTGTCTAGCATCTGTTGTTGCATGGTTTTTAGCGCATCATCACAAATCACTTTATGAGCCAAGGCATCATTCAATTTTTGTTCTAATACCACTTGTTTATGCTCAATTTGGTCAAGCTGTTCGCGGGCATCGTTTACCTGAGGGATTAATTGTTCTTGCTGCTGTTTCAGCGCTAACAAGCCAGACTCAGCTAACTCAGGTTTATCGTAACCAATGACACAAAAGTGATGACTTAACCAACAGCCATCCGCACTGACCACCGATGCATTTTTATCGAGTGAACCTAGCATCGCTCGCGCTTGGGCCAGATCTTCCGCCACATATATATCGCTACACAACGCCATCACAGCATCACTAACATCATCATGACTACATTGAATATGCTGCGCTAAGTTATCCGTGATGTTATTACTCAGTCGAGCCGAAGATTTGATGATAACAGTGTGGCGTGGTAACGCTGCTTCGGTCGAAATTTTGTCGATAACATAAGCATCTAAAAAGGGTTTTAGCACCAGTTGGGCCGCCGCTTGCCATTTGGGCGCGACCGTGATCAATTGCCACAACTGCAATGCGTCCTGATAATGACTGGCTAACTGCGCTGATTGCGGCTGACTCTGCTGCTTAATGATTAATGCCAGAGTCGACTGACTATTTTCAAATTGGCTCAGGGCAACCCGCGATGTATTAACCTCTGTTTGCTGCGTCGCCAACGCTTGGCGCGCGTTAACAATGTCTTGTTCACTTTGATCCAACACCTGTTGTGAGCTAAATACTTGTTGTTGCTGGCGTTGAACTTGTTGTTCCAGCGTTTTTGGACTCAATTTTTTTTGTGCTGTCACTAATTCAAGTTGTTTTTGCGCCGACATATCGAGCTGACTTACTAACTTGATGTGGTCTTTGGCCAACTGCTCACTGCCCTGTTTGGCCATCAATAGCTCGCCATTGATCCGTTGCTTGTCTTGTTGTAGTTCGCTATAAATCTGATCGCTGTGTTCGGAATCTAACTCATGCTGGCCCAGCGCCTCATCGCAATTCTGTAATTTCTGTTGCAAGGTCGGTAATTCGGCTTGCGATTGCGCCAACAATTCGTCAGCTTGTGTCAAAGTATCAACCTGCCCTTGACGTTGTACAATTAAGGCATCGAGCTTAAGGGTCATTTCACTGTGTTTATTTTCGGCTTGTTGCTTGCGCTGACTGATGTGTTCAATGCTCAACTGTACTCGCGCAATATCAGTGTCTATCTGGTGACAATCACGAGTTAATGACTCGAGCACTACTCGCTGTTGACTCAACGAAGTACTGCGATTCTTTTCACCAAGATGAAGCTGCGCTAAGTCACTTTCAACTTGTGCCATCTGGGCCTGTTGTTGAGCTAGCGTGCTCTCAACCAAATTAAGTTCATTGAAAAAATTTTGCCAGCGCGACACGATAATATCTTGGTTTAATTCACGCTCTTGTTGTTTGAGGTTGGTGTAATCTTGCGCGAGTTTAGCTTGGCTTTCCAAGCTTGAAATCTGGCCTTGCAGCTCATGACGTAAATCCGCTAAGCGACTGAGGTTTTCCCGGCTATGGCGAATTCTAGTTTCAGTTTCACGCTTACGCTCTTTGTATTTACTAATCCCCGCGGCTTCTTCGATAAACACCCGAAGTTCCTGCGGTTTAGATTCTACTAGGCGAGAGATAGTCCCCTGTTCAATAATCGAGTAGCTGCGCGGTCCTAAACCTGTGCCGCTGAGTAAATCACTGATATCACGGCGGCGACATTTTTGACCATTAACAAAGTAGTCAGACTGGCTGTCTCGATTGACTTGTCGCTTAATTGAGATATCGGTAAAACTCTGCCAAGGGCCCACGGCACTACCATCACTATTGTCAAACATGAGTTCGACACTGGCGTTAGACACGGGTTTACGAGAACTTGAGCCATTAAAGATAACATCGGTCATCCCTTCGCCGCGGAGATTTTTTGCGCTTGATTCACCGAGTACCCAGCGAACGGCATCGATAATATTCGACTTACCACAGCCATTAGGACCAACAACGGCACTCAATGCTTGGGTAAATTCTATTTTTGTAGGATCTACGAAGGATTTAAACCCGGCCAGTTTTAAATATTTTAAGCGCATGTAAGCGTCAATGTCTCTCAAGTTAGTCCCGCGTATTATTACACAGGCTATCCAAAAATAGCAGGCTAACAGCCGTTAATTGATTAATTTTGTAACACTTATTGGCTATTTTTATCTGCTATATGCTTCTATAATGGGTCTTAACTATTTTTTGTAAGGAATTTGAATTTTGTTGGACAAGTCTCGTAGTGGCGCAAGCCATTTCTTAAAAGGATTCGAGCTTATTCAGACTAAAGGTCTGCGTAGCTTTGTGTTGATCCCATTAGCAGTCAATCTGTTATTATTTAGTGTCGCCTTTTACTACCTTTACTTACAACTTGAAGATTTTTTTGCCTATCTACAAAGTTTTATTCCCGACTTTTTAAGCTGGCTCAATTTCATTTTGTGGCCATTGGCTATCGTGACATTACTGGTAGTATTTTCGTTTATTTTCAGCTCTGTTGCCAACTGGATAGCGGCGCCATTTAATGGCGTACTGGCCGAAAAAGTGGAATGTTATCTTAGCGGCGAACCCGCACCAGAAAGCACCGTTAGCGATATCATTAAAGACATTCCTCGCACGCTGAGCCGTGAATGGACCAAGTTGGCTTATTATCTACCAAAAGCGATTGGCTGCTTGATTTTGTTCTTTATTCCGGTGATCGGCCAGACAATTGCGCCGATCATTTGGTTCGTGTTTAGCGCGTGGATGATGGCGATACAATATTGTGATTACCCATTCGACAATAACAAAAAGGACTTTGCGACACTAAAAACGCAACTCGCCCAAGACCGTGGCTGCGCCCTCTCGTTTGGCGGCATGACCATGTTGTTTTCGATGATCCCAATCGTTAATTTCGTAGTGATGCCAGTAGCCATCTGCGGCGCGACATCATTGTGGGTCGAGCGCTATCGCAGTCATCATCTCGCTGAAAATAACAATAGCTCAGCTAATTGGCAGTCACCGTCGTAACGACCTGTATTAATCTGCGGGACTTTTATCGCCGGTATAACAAATAATATTGTGGAACGTCACTGGACTTGTGGTGACGTTCCGATAACCGTGTAGCGTGTTGGCGTTAAATTTAGTGATCTCACCTTGGCGTAATCGCTGCCATTTCTCGTTGAGTAAGTACTCCATTTCGCCATCAATAACCAACATATGCTCAATAACGCCAACATTATGAGGCAGAGAATTATGTTGATGACCCGGACTCAGAGTCAGCGAAAACACCTCAATTTTAGTCACCGGATCATAGGAAAACAGCGTCGACATCGACAGTCCTTCTTCTGACTCTAACGTCGTTCTTCCGCCCTGCTCTTGATCGACAGCTGCTAAAAAATAACTTAAAGGTAACTCAAACCCTGTTGCGATTTTCCACAATTTGGCCACCGTCGGGCTCGACTCACCTCGCTCAATTTGACCCAGCATCGCTTTAGATACGCCAGTTGATTTGCTTGCAACATCAAGGCTCCAATCTTTTTGTGCTCGGGCATTGCGTAATTGCTGCCCCAACATGTTGTAAATTTTGTCGCTCATGTTATGCCTTGTGCGTTATAACGGTTGGTGTTATTGTGCTTGCTATTGTCGTGCGCTATAACGCACAACCATTTCATTATCGGAGTTTTTAGAATGTCCGTCAATCATTCAATCATTAATCGCGTAGTTAGTGCGGGTGCCGCTGGGCTGGTCGCGGTCATTGTGGGCTTTACCAGTTCAGTGGCACTGATTTATCAAACAGTGATCAATTTGGGCGGTGACACATCCCTTGCCGCCAGTTGGTTATTGGCGCTGGGGCTAGCGATGGGGGTTACTTCAATTGGATTATCACTGTTTTATCGCCTGCCCATTCTGATAGCGTGGTCCACGCCCGGTGCAGCACTCTTAATGGCAAATACCCAGCAATTCACCCTTAATGAAGCGGTCGCTGGATTTATTATCTCTGCCCTCCTGATCACGATAAGCGGCATCACCGGATGGTTTGAAAAGCTCATTAACAAGCTACCCATCGAATTAGCCTCGGCAATGCTTGCTGGTATTTTGATTAACTTTGGCATTAATGTCTTTAGCCAAGTAAATAACCAGCCATTACTCGTTGGTGCAATGCTTGCCGCCTATTTATTAGCGAAGCGTTTTACGCCACGCTTTTGCATGCTCATTGTATTGCTTGTCAGCGGGTTAATGGCGTGGCATCTTGAGCTATTCTCAATAAGCGATAGTGCATGGCAAGGCAGTGAATTGGTGTATATCGCCCCATATTTCACCTTAAACGCCGCCATTGGCATTGGTGTACCGCTGTTTATTATCACGATGGCGGCACAAAACTTACCCGGCATTGCCGTATTAAAAGCGCACGACTATCCTGTACGTGTCTCTCCAATCCTAACGGTCACTGGCGGCGTTAATATCATTAGTGCTCCCTTTGGCGGTTACGCAATTAACCTAGCCGCCATCACCGCCGCTATCTGCATGACAGACGAAGTCAGCAAAGATCCCAAGCAGCGTTATTGGGCGGCGATATCAGGCGGTATTTTCTATTTCGTGATGGCGTTTTGTGCAGGTTATCTGATGCTGGTGTTCTCATCCTTGCCGCAACCGCTAATCTACGCACTCGCAGGCATCGCCCTCTTTGGCACCATCACCCAAAGCGTAAAGCGTGCGCTAGCAAATGAGCGCGTCACCGAAGCTGCCATGCTCACCTTAATGGTCACTGCATCAGACATTTCACTGTGGGGAATAGGCTCAGTGTTGTGGGGATTAATGGCGGGGATCATTACATTGTTGGTGCAACGCCGCTGATAATGGTTATTTGGTTTCTAATAAGCGAATATCATATATGGTATTCGCTACACTCGCTTAACAACTTAACGCCGGACGATAAGGTAAACTATACGAGTTCTTTAAAGACAACGTTATAACGGCCAATACCTGCATATTCAATTTGAATATCCTTATCAAAATCTACTTCAACAATACCCGCGTACGATCCCGTTGTAAAAGCTTCACCTTTACGAAAAGTAGTGCCACGTTTAGACATAAAGTTTATCGCCCAATATATCGGTAACTGCGGCAATGGATTAGGGTGGACACCATCAAACGTTTGCTCACTCACCTCACCAGTTTCTTCGGTCTGTTTTACAGATAGCTGTATTTTACTTGCTGAAAACGCAGCGACTCGCTCAATCTCAGGACCAATGAACAACCCTTGGTTGACTAAACCATCGGCTAAGCGCTCAGGAAATACCGCATCAGAGTCATCAGCGAAACGACTTTGCATCAATTCTAACGCCATATGGCAACTACAAATCGCCTCATTAATTTCAGCGTCAGAGTAATCTTCATCACGAGCAGGTAAATCATTTTTCAGTACAAAAGCGATTTCAGGTTCAATACGAACTTTACCGTTGTCTTTCATTAGCGAGCATTGCTCACCTTGTTGAATACTGTTACCAAAGATCGGAGCAATAATAATTTTGTCTTGCGCCAACGGCAGTAAACATTTCCAACCGGCGACAGGATCAGCGCGAAGTTTGATCATTTCTTGATGAACCGCTAGTGCTTCTTCAATAGTCGTCGGCTTAATTGCGTCCGCTAAACTATATGCTTTAGTACCTGGTACTCTGCGGGCTAAAAATTGTTGTGCTGCTTGAGTGATCTGTGGGTTTGTCATAGATGTCAACTTCAAATTATTTGAATGAATAGTTAGTATAAGTAAATATTATATCGAGTTCTTCATTTTTACCAGAATTAAAAAGCTCTTAAATATAACAACTTAAGCCTATGAGTAACAAACCCAACACGCATAAATATGCAAAAACCAATTCAAAGCATCAATGTGAATCACTGCCCAGCCTCTAACTGAGCAGCTGCCGATAAACATGATTACAAGATAGCAAAGCTCAAAGATGAGACAGGCATAAAATTGTCGTTGATAAGCGAAAACGGGGCCTCACCAGACCCCCACGATCTCCAACTAAGAACGTGCCTAAACCAGTTGTAGCTCAATAATGTTATTAATCGCCGCCCCATTCCATTTGTAACTGTAGTGCTTTGCTTGGCAAACTTTGGTTACTAAATTAGGTTTAAAAAGTGCAAAACATTCATTCGAGCCATGGCGCACCGAACGATAGCGAATACCATCTTGCTTGGATGCCTTGAGTGTCGCTGCCATTGCTTGCCCAGGTGCATAATTTGTCGGATGATAAATATTACTCGACAAATACTTTTCACCGGTAATATCCACTAAGTCGGCACTAAATACTGCGGCTATCGAGCGCATTTGAACATCTTGTGGCGGTTCATCGGTATATCCTAGCATTAGCTCCATGTGATAGACCGTTTCTTTTATCGCGGTATCCACGGATGTTGCGCAATAATAGGCACCAAAGTCCTGCGTATTAAACCGTCCGCCATCGGGGCTACAATAAGTAAAGGCGGCCATGACATAACTACAATGTGGTATACCAACTAATCGTTCGTCAGCCGGTATGCGGCTAAAATTCCCTGTTTCTTCTAACAAGCGTGGATTAGTAAGCGCTTCAATGGCGAAAATAGCCTCCAACTGCTCGGGCGACGCAACATCTTCGTAAAGGCTTATGGGGGGATATTTTGAAGGGATCAACCGATAACTATCGTGCTCAACATAGTTTTTAAGCACATATTCACTCACAGTGAACGACCACCACGAAATGCATCCATCCGAGATGCGACTTCATACAAGTTAATAACATTGCCTTGAGTCATGATTTCCATCGCGGAACGACCACCAAAAAACGGGTGGCTATTGGGTTTATTTACCCAGTTATATACGCTGTCCTCATGGGAAAATATCACTCGTAACGATTTGTGAATATTGAATAGATAACTCATACGCTCTAATAAATCCCTTGATACTTTTGCTTTATCAGGCTGCGCACGATATTTTGTTAGCGTTGAGCGATTGGTTAATCCTAGTAACTTCATTTGATTAACTTGATCGCATTGCCATTTATCCAAGATATTAAAAACCACCGGCAAAGCTTGTTTACCAGCGTCGTTAAGATTTGGGGATTCATTAATAATATCTTGCTTCATCATCTTGCTCCTTTTCACCTTAACACAACAATAGCACACAAATGGACAATAATAAAAATAATGTCCATATATAGACAGTTATTCATGAGTATAACCTTTGAGTATTATTGATGTATTGAGTAACGGAGAAAGTCGACACTGATGTTTTGGATGAAATGCGACTAGCCATAAATCAGGCGCATACCAAACCTATTGAAACAATATAGGCGGTATGGTGTAACGTCTCATTTCTGCACATGGTACGCACATAACAGACGTTACAAGACAAAAAACAAGTAATTATGGAACGTATAACCGCGCTCCACGGAAAACAGCTAAACGGCGGTTTGGGCTAACGATTCCAGCGCAAATTGGACGGGGTAAGGCGCTTTGCTTTTGTGGTTGCCGTTAAGGTAGTCGCGAAATGAGCGCTCAGACACCCTGATAGTTTCGGCGGCTTTACGTTGCGTCAACCCTGCTTTTTCGAGCAAGTCACGCAAGTATTGAGGCTCAGGATTATAGTGGGAAATATTAGGTTTCATAGTCGATTAAGGGCGCTTAGTGCCCCGTCCAGTATTACAAGAAAAGCTTAGTGAAAGCCACGCTAGCCGCAACAACAGCGAACATTAATGTCAATTCAAACCATATGTTTTTTTTCATGATATGAATATTTTCAGCAACAAGTTTATGTGTTTCAGCTTGCAGCTTATCAACTTCGGCGGCGTGTTTTTGTAATTGCTGGTCGGTCATGGTGTTACCTCACTTAAGGGTTAATGCCTCGCGCTGATTGCGCTGGCTACAGGGCTAGCAGTAGGCGATATTCGCCTATTTCGCAAGTATTTATTGAGAATTAGTTAAAAAACATTCGTTGTAGTCTTTGCCGATCGGTATCCGGCACATGTGAAAGGTGCCGGAAAACCGCTAAACGCCTTTTCTACGTTAGAGCAAGAAAAAGAGGTCTATCTGTCTAAAGCTAAAAAGCTCATACCCCATAATGCTCATATTATAAACACTATAGAGCAGAGCAGAACAATGAAACGTATCATCAAAATTATTATCATCATTATCTTGACGCTGTTACTCAGCAGCACCCCTTAATGTCCGTTGTGGTCTTTTCCGTAGACCAGCAACTTAGTTTGATTCATAAATCGCTTGTGCTTCGAGGGTTTCAATTTCGATGCCTAATATGTCTACTAGTTTTTGTGCCAACAGCATTGTACTGTCTCTATCTGCATGGTTGGATAAAACGGTTCGTTGACCATTGTGTGTGTAAAAACTCAACTCGTGACAAGTATAGGTTTTATCGCTATTGTAAATGCGGTTTGTTATTAGATGCAGACCCGCAATATCACTAAATTTAATGATGCCCTTGTTCCTAGCCCCAACATAGAAAAACTGTTTAGTAAGATCGAATACTTTTACTACTCTGCTCTTAGCTAAAAAGTAATGAGTAACCCAACTCATGGTTAAGCAAATACAAAAAAATACTACCGCAGCATTCAGCATACTTTTGTCGCTCAATATTAACGCATCAAAGAAAATAAAGATAAATCCAAACCAAACCGAAAATTGAAATATCGCTTCAAGCAATAAACCACGTAATGTAGCTTTAATCAGTAATTGATTATTATCAACGACTAATTTTAGATCTTGATAACTAGCGCCACCTCCATATTTAACAGCGGTAATTTTTTCGCCTTGCTTGAACATACCTACTCCTTCGACTTAGTTTAATTCATGTTTAAATTTACTTATTAGCCACTGGCCTAACGATATGATTAGAAACACACTACCAGCAACCACAAACGCATAAATATATTGCAAGTAGCCCCAAGCACAAGCCTCTGAACTAGCTTCAATCTCGCATAACCTATAAACATTAAAAATAACGAATACCGCTGATGGTAAATATACAGCTAGCATTGTTTTTATATTACGCCGCTTTAGTACCACTAATATTGGAATAATGAACAGTAAAATTAGTCCTATATAAATAACCATCATTTACCCCCATACCGATTGCAACGAGCTAGACTGATTCATTTCGTGTAATCAAATGTAGTTTCAATACGACCCCCCCAAACATTATGCATCGCCGCCCACTCTTCTCTAATTTGATATTTTAATGTAGCTGCTTTGATTGGGTAAGTTATGCCGTGGTGTTGAATGTAAGTCATTTCTTTGGGTTTGAGTTCTACCAACCCTAAATCCCCTAAACTTTCCTTTAAAATGGTCCTACTTTTAATTCGTAGGAGACCGTTATTATTGACCTTAACCGTGTGGCTATGGCTTGGTGGTGAAAGTATTATAACAACAGGCTCTTTGCCATAGTCACCGCTAGTTAGGATTGATAATCCTTTTGTTAGAACACGTTGCGGCTTATCACTAATATTTTGCAAGTAAACTAGAACCGTACCACCAGAAGAACTTATCTCTGTAAATATCCGCAACTCATTAGCGTAACCATTGAATTGAATTAGGGTTAAAGCCAGCAAAAAATATTTCATCGTGATCACCTTGTTTATGCAGATTTTCGAGTTAGATTTATTCATCATAAACCAGTGCCTGTGATACTTTCCCCTGAAACCACCCATTGACCGGCTTCTTTCTCAACAGTAATTTGGTAGCCGTCCCATTGGCTTGTATCACTCAATGGTACTTCAAATAAATGATTCATCGTTTCTAACGGAATAGGTTTATTAAGCTTGTAGTCAAAGCTAATGGTTTGCTGTGTGTCGTTCCATTCGTTAATTATTGGTGTGCTGGCTAAGGCTCCATCGCTCAAAATAAGCTTATGGATATGGGCGGCTTTATCACGCTCATTACGTGTCCTCAATTCGGTGTCTAACAAAAACTTCCTAGCTTTTGCATACCAGTATTTAGAATAGTCTGAAAGTAGGATTTCGCTATCTGCATTCTCAACGTAACGAGTGACAAACTGTGTTGCAGTTTCATTAACTGGAACGGTATTAACATTAGTTTCACCACAAGAAATTAGCGTTAACATCGCTAAACCGTAAATTATACTTTTCATATTCAATACCTCTTGTTACTGATGCTATCGAGTTAGTTTGATTCATCAATTCGCTTAAATTGGCATTAATACGTCATTTTCATCGATACACGAATGCGAATCTAAGCTGATTTATTTTTTAGATGGCCTACTGCAAGAAGTATAGTAAGCATTGCCTTTACCACTGCTACAATTTTCAAATATCTCTCGTTTGCTTATGATTTCGCCACCTAAGTAACTAGCATCTTGATACCCACATTTATCAGCAATAATCTTATCTAGTATTTACAACCTTAGGGTACGGTAACATTGTGCCATCGAATACTTGTGCTGAATTAATCGCTTCGATCGAAGCAATTATCGGTTTCGCAGCCTTTGCATTACTAATTGGTATTGGCTCTGCGCTAGCGATTGAAAAAGTTAACGGCCAAATAGACTAAAGTAATTTCAATTTCTTGGTTCTAGCAACCAACTTTTCCGATCGGTAGCCGGCACATGTAAAAGATGCCGGAAACCTTTATTTTGGAAATAAGCAAAGATATATCAAATCCCCATAGCCCCAAATTATCGTCCCGAATGCCATATTAACGAGTAGAGCAATTTCATTTTTAATTGAACTACTCTTTTGTAACGTATTTAGGTATGGTCTTGGATCGAAATTTACGGGAGCATCTTGCTTAGATGATTCATCTGCTTGGGGAGCCAAAGCGCGAATAAATTGAAAGTTCTTCGTTGCCTGCCTAACGATTAGAAGCTCTAAGGTAATAGTTCCTATCGTAACGATCGAACCACTTCGAGCAAACCAATTATCTTCTGCTCCCACACTGCACACACCGGACAGGGCGAGTAATACTATTACAATATTAAATACACTAAGTATAAGCACATACGGCCTAGATAAAATTTTAGATTGGGTGGTCATGGTTACCTCTTGTTAATGTAAGGACCTAATTATACCACGCCTAAAATCAACCCGTTGTTTGTCAACGGTTAATGACTCTATGGTCATTTCCGTGAAACGTTATTGAGTTACTAGCAATAGCGAATGATGTTGATATAGACAATGATATAAGCGTCAAAGCCAATGCAAGAGTTTAATGCATGTCAGTTAAGGAGACGTAATGACAATTGAAGCGCGGCTGTTCCCGCCATTTATCGCCTTAAATTCTAAATTGACCAATGAAAAAATCAGGGATGATTTTTTAGTATTTGCCGCTTGCGTAGCCATGGATGGCGAAGTTAGAGCAACGCATTTATCCAAGGATGGATATATTAGGGCAATGCCGGGAGCTGATTGCCGAGGATGCCAAAGCCGAGATGCGGATCAAATACGGTATTGAATAGTCAATTTATCATTTAAGATCAGCGGTAAAGTACGGGGCGCCTTTCTTTGTAAACCTCGTCCTTGAGGTTTATCGCTACGCGACCAGCTAAAGCTGTCCTAAAATGTTCCAGACATTTTAGTGGCGACGCACAAATTGGTCTGGAACCAATTTGAACAGCCATAGGCTGGCCCGCAGGGTGAAATACACGGATGTATTTCATAAAGAAAGTGACTGGTGTGCGTGCGCTATCCTCCATTAAAACGAAGAAACCCGATAAGCACATCAAAAAATACTCGAAAGTTTGAATTTTATCTAAACTACGTTTCATTAACCTTTAAAAAGCTATTTTTGTGGCTAGCAATTGCAAGTCGTGCGGATATAGCAAACGAAATAAGCGTAAAAAAGCCAACTCAAAAGAGTTGGCTTTGGGTGGCTAAAATAGCCTTATTTACAACGCGGTGTACTATCCCATCATTTGTATCTATCGATGGAATACCATTATTTCTGGCGGATGCCTTCAATATGTAGCGTTAGGTCAACATGCGTTGAGGCTGGACCTAAATTGTAATCGATACCATAGTCAGCCATTTTTATTGAAAAAGCGCCTGAGAAACCTGCACGGTAGCCGCCCCATGGATCGCTACCTTCACCGATCTTTTCGATTGGGAAGTTAATTTCTTTGGTCACGCCATGCAATGTAAATTGACCAGTCACCGTTGCATTCGTCTCGTCTTTAAACACGATTGAGGTGCTGTTAAACGTGGCGCTATCAAACTTAGACACGTTTAAGAAGTCGTTACCTTTAAGATGTTTGTCACGATCAGCGTGATTTGAGTCGATACTGGTTGTATCAATCGTTACGCTGATTTTTGAATCATTTGGCTTTTTCGCGTCCCACGAAAAATTACCATCGAAGGTATTAAAACGACCAGACAACCAGCTGTAACCTAAATGCTTAATTTTAAACTCAACAGAGGCATGAGCGCCGCGTGTATCGAGTTTATATTCTGCCGCATTAATTGCAGATGATGTTGCTAGTGCAGCGATGAACGTGGCTGCGGTAATTAATTTTTTCATTACGAGTCCTTTGTGTCGGTTAAATTACTACGCCCAATCATGCGATTGAGGGTGTTGTTTTTGTTAATAAAATGATGTTTAAGTGCCGCAAGCGCATGAACGCTTGCTAAGGCAATAAGTAGCCAAGCAAGAATAAGGTGAACAAGCCCAGCACTGTCTTCTTGGTTTGGGATTAACTCCCCCATCGACGGCACGGTAAAGAGTTCGAACACTTCGATGCCTCGGTCATCAGCGGTTGATATCAAATAACCACTGACCATTAATAATAATGGAATTAAGTACAACAGAAGATGGACAACGCTTGCGCTTAATTGTTCCCAACGCTTTGTACTATCGCCTGCCGGCTGAATGTTTTTCAATCGCCACACAAGTCTACATATCAGCAATGCGAACAGCGTAAAACCAATGCTTTTGTGTAAATCGAGTGATCCTTTATACCACGCATCATAGTACGTTAGTTCAACCATATACAGCCCTAAGCCGAATAAGCCGAACACACCAAGCGCGAACAGCCAATGAATAGCCATCGCGACGAGGCCAAATGACTCTGCTGTGTTTTTTATCTTCATAATCATTACCACCGCAATCTAATAATGCCAGATTAGCACTATTATTCTTGATTAAAAACACACAACAAAGATAAACTGTTGTGCATAAATGAACAATAAGAGCTAAATAGGAGTTGGGTGTGAGTAATATAGATTGGAATGACTTGCGTATCGCGCATCAAGTCGCGGTGTCTGGAACACTAACCAAAGCGGCGGAAGAACTCGATGTTAATCATGCCACCGTACTGCGCCATGTTAACCGATTGGAGTCGCAATTATCCACCAAACTATTTATCCGCCACCAGCGCGGCTATCGGTTAACGGAAGCGGGTCACCTATTAATCAGCGATATGCCGCAGATCCACGGTAAAGTTCAGCACTTAATCCATAAGATCACCAGCAGTGAAAACTCACTCAGCGGTGACCTTATTATTAGTACCGTCAGTGATTTCTCGGTCAGTCTCAACCCTTTACTGAAACGGTTTCAAAGCGACTATCCCGAGCTAAGAATCCAAATAATTGCGACCGACGAGCGCGTGCCATTAATGAGCGGTGAGGCGCATGTTGCGCTACGCATCACTGAAGCGATCACCGAGCCAGACCTTATTGCCCATCATCTCAAAGACTTTCGGTTACAAATCGGTGGTTCTAAAGAATATATCGCCGAATTTGGCCAACCCACCAGCATTGATGATATAAAACATCATAAATGGATCCTCCCTAACGGTAAAAAACGCCAACTGCGTTCAGTCAAAGCATTAACGCAGCATATTCCTAATGGTCAGGTGGTCTATCAGAGTAACAGTTTCCGCGATATTCATAGTGCCATAGTCGAAGGCATGGGGTTGGGACTGGTCAGCAATAACATGATCGACCTAGATCCGCGATTAGTCATACTTGACCTCGATGTTAATCCCCAAGACAAGTCCACCCTATGGTTTGTTTACCACCGTGACCTTAAAGACAATCTGCGGATAAAAACCTTATTAGCGTTCTTAAAACAACATTGGACCTAACACCAGTGTAAATGTTGATTTAGTCCTGTTTGCCAATCTTTCCACACCACTTGATAGCCTTTATCAGTGATCATCGCAGCAACTTGCTCGACGCTGCGATTGTCATCGATGCTAAATTGTTCAAGCTGCTTATCCTCATTGGCATAGCCGCCAGGTTGCGTCTTGGAACCCGCGCTCATCGTTGTGATACCCAGTTTAAGCATGTTATCCCTAAATACCGCCGATTCTCGGGTCGACAGTGACAATTCAACCTCGTGATTAAACAAACGATAGGCACAAATTAGCTGCACTAACTCACGTTCAGACATAGGTGAATTGACCGGTGCCCCTCCTTCACAGGGTCGCAAGCGTGGGAATGACAACGAATATCGCATCTGCCAATATTTTTGTTCAAGATATTGCAGCTGCGACGCGACAAAAAATGCATCGGTGCGCCAATCTTCCAGTCCTAATAAACACCCGATACCGAGTTTATTGATCCCCGCCTTTCCCACTCTATCGGGGGTTTCTAGTCGATAATCAAAGTCTGACTTATTGCCTTTGAGGTGATACTTGGCATACTTTTCGCGATGATACGTTTCTTGATAAACCAATATTGATTCGACACCAAGTTCTGCGAGCCGCACATAATCCTCGGTATCGAGCGGCTGAACTTCCATCGAAATATGGTTAAAATGTTTGGCTAACACGCCAAGTGCCTGTTCAAAATAGCTCATCCCGACCTTACGTTCTGATTCACCGGTGACCAATAATATATGGTCGAGTCCCATCGCCTTAATCGCTAGCGCTTCTTGTTCGATTTGCGCCATGGTCAGGGTGGTACGCCGAATCTTATTGTCGGCGCTAAATCCGCAATAGGTGCATATATTGGAGCACATGTTCGACAGATATAAGGGTACAAACAATTGGGTAGTATGACCAAACCGTTGCTGAGTAAAGCGCTGACTAAGATTCGCCATATGTTCAAGGTACGGCGCGGCGGCGGGAGAAATTAGCGCCTTAAAATCATCGAGGGCGAGTGATTTACCCTGCTGAGATTTTTGCAATGCTGTGACGACTTGTTCCTCGCTAATGACGCTAAAACTTGCTTGCACTTGATGCCAATCATGGCTGGCCATTTGTTGTGAAAAATCACTCATTATCTAATCCAAGAATGCGGTCAATGGCGATGTGGCAATGGCATGACTATTTGTCGTTGCTAAGCCGGCTAAATAGGCCATGCGGCCACTGTCAACCGCCATTGAAAATGCCCGAGCCATCGCTACTGGATCAGGAGAAACAGCCATCGCAGTATTAATGAGCACCGCATCAGCGCCGAGTTCCATCGCATAAGCAGCATGAGATGGTGCGCCAATGCCGGCATCAATAATCACCGGCACGTTTGCTTGCTCGATTATTATTTTCAAGAAATCATGCGACACCAAGCCCTTATTACTGCCAATGGGCGCGCCGAGTGGCATTACAGCCTGACAGCCAACATCTTCCAGTCGCTTAGCCAACACCGGATCGGCGTGGATATAGGGTAATACTACAAAACCATCGTTAACCAATTCCTCGGCCGCCTTTAGTGTCTCGATAGGATCAGGCATCAAGTATTTTGGATCGGGATGGATTTCGAGCTTTATCCAGTTAGTACTTAATGCTTCTCGGGCTAATTGCGCCGCAAAAATAGCATCATTAGCGGTTTTTGCGCCCGATGTATTAGGCAGCAGTTTCATATTATTAGCCAATAGTGGCCGTAATATATCATCGCTACGTTGGGCTAAGTCGACTCGTTTTAACGACATCGTTACTAGTTCAGACCCAGACGCGTGTAGCGCTTGTGTCATCACGCCACTGTTGCGAAACTTACCGCTCCCGGTAAAGAGTCGTGATGAAAATTGATGACCGGCTATCATTAGTTTATTGTGAGACTGAACTGAAAAATCTAACATGGTTATCCTCCTGCGATAGCACCGAAAATGCTAAGTTGCTCGCCACCCGCTAACACGGTAGTTGGCCATAAGCGATGACCAACAATTTTATCGTTGATCGCAACAGCGACATTGAGCTCGAGCGTGAGCACTAAAATCACGTCACTAATAGTGCTGACACCGGGCTCTATCGCGACCTTATTGGTGTTATTAATGGTGACAAAATACTGATGTTCAGGCATGGCTTATACTCCGGTGATGGGAACAAATGATGCAACTTTGGTCTTTGGTTCGCTCAAGCAGCTGATTATTGAGTGTTAATGTGTCAATGAGCATGACTGAGCGCGCCAACTCGCTAACGTGCCCTAATAAATGTCGTATCGCTTCGTTGGCTTGATACCCACCAACAATCGCGACCGCTGCGCCGCTCACGCCTGCGGTTTTGCAACTTGGCGACTCATCATTTGTTGGTTGAAACAAACATTGATAGCAGCCTGCGTCATGTTCACCCGGTGCCACTAACATTAACTGGCCTTGCCAACCAATGACACTGGCCGAAATCAATGATATTTGAGCAGAGATACATGCGTGATTAATGCAAAATCGTGTGGTGAAATTATCACTGCAATCGAGTACCAGATCAGCACCGCTTAATAATTTTTGCGCATTGTCGGTACTAAAACGTTCAGCCACGGGGCTAACGGATAATTTATCGTTTTGCTCGCGCAATCGATTCGCCAACGCGAATACCTTGGCGTTTTCAATATCCGCAGTGTCAAAGGCGAGTTGACGGGGCAAGTTAGATAACTCAACCACATCTTCGTCAATCAATGTCAGTTGACCAACGCCAGCGCCAGCGAGTAAACTGGCCGCGATATTGCCGAGACCGCCACAACCAATCACCACCACGTTTGCACTAGATAACCGTATTTGCCCGGATTCATTCCAGTTCTCCAACATTATCTGACGGGAATAGCGAATAAATTCATCGCTAGGAAGTTGTGACATAAGCGACCTCCGTGTCGATGGCGCCAGTATCACATCTATGGGCGCCGCCATTACCAACTTGTTCCAACAATATCGTAGTGGTTCTCTCGACATCATCGGCTTTCGTAATCGCGGTGACGAGTGCCACGCTGGTAATGCCACTCGCTAACACCTGCGGCACGCGCTGTGCGCTAATACCGCCAATGGCGACTAACGTCCGCTGGTCTTTAAATAGCGCTACTTGCAGCGCCAGTTTATCGAGCCCTTGCGGTCTAGAATTCATGTCCTTGGTCGAGGTCGCGTAAATATGGCCGAGCGCGATGTAGCTCGGCGCTAAATCATTAACCAATAACGCTTCGTAAATACCGTGGGTACTCAATCCGAGCCGTAGTCCCGCGTGTTTTATCTGCGCTAAATTAGCGCGCGTTAAATCCTCTTGGCCAAGATGCACGCCATAGGCTTGATGTTTAATCGCCAATTGCCAGTAGTCATTAATAAAGACCCGCGCCTGATAACGTCGCCCCAGTGCAATAGCTTCCATCACTAAAGGCTCCGCTTGCGTGTCAGGCAAGTCTTTAACTCGAAGCTGAATTGTTTTTACCCCCAGCTTTAACAAGCGTGCTAACCAACGGCAACTATCAACCACTGGGTACAGGCCTAAATTGCTTAAGCATGGTGCAAACGGCGCATCATTATTAGGAATCACGTCATTGGCAAAGTCCGGCAACGACATTATGCGAGGCAGCTGCGAAAACTCACTCGGCAAGGCTAAATCAAGTAAGCCACCATTACCATTACCACAGGCGTGAGCGCTCTCTAATGCGCGACTAGTGACACTTTTCGCCAACACAATCGCATCACAAAACGTGTATTGCTGCGCGACGAGTCCGGCGATAACACTCGCGAGAGTGCAACCGCTGCCTCGGGTGTGTGATGTCTTAATCGCGATAGAGGCCAGCGCAAAACCTGCTGTTGGCTCACTGATAAAACGTGGCGATAACAACGGCTCAAGGCCAACATAACAATCAATGCTTTGTTGCGCCTTAATAAGATGGCCACCTTTGAGTAACACATTACACTGGTAATCAACGCTTAACTGCTGCGCCGCGCTCACCATTTGACGACGATCAGCAACAACTGTTCCGAGTAAATCACTGGCCTCGACGGTGTTCGGCGTTAGTAAATCAATTAGCGGTAATAATTGCTGCTTAATAACATCTAGCAACGGTCTATCTAGCGGCTCTCCGCTGGCACTCGCCCGCAATACTGGATCGTAAATAACCCGTAATTGCGCGAGCTCGTTGCGCAAACAGCGTAACTTACCCGCTAGCCAGACCACCTGCGCACTGTCACACAGCATGCCGATTTTAATAACGCTAGGCGTTGTTTGTTCTCGCAGCGCTAACCATTGCGCGTCGAGCATCGCGGTGCTCATTGCGCTTGTGCAGCGAAAAGCCTTAGAGTTTTGTGCGGTTACACAGGTAACAATACTCACGCAATGTACGCCACTGGCTCTTACCCCGCGCATATCGGCGCTAAGTCCGGCGAGATTTAGCGGATCGATGCCGCCAATCGCCCAGACTACAGGCGATGATTGGGAGCAGTCCATTACTCGGCCTCTGACGCTAACTGATAAATCTCACTGCCTTGTTGTTTAAACTCCTGTGATTTTTTCGCCATCTCCGCATCGATCATAATCGTTTCGTCGAGCAATTGAATTTTGATCATGTCTTTACTGGCGGCAAAATCGCGCACTTCTTGCGAGATTTTCATTGAACAGAATTTAGGGCCACACATCGAGCAAAAATGCGCAACCTTGCCTGAATCTTGCGGCAGCGTTTCATCGTGGAATTCACGGGCACGTTCAGGATCGAGTCCGATGTTAAATTGGTCATACCATCTAAACTCGAAGCGCGCTTTTGACATCGCGTTATCACGAATTTGCGCCCCAGGATGCCCCTTGGCTAAATCGGCGGCATGAGCGGCAATCTTGTAGGTGATAAGTCCCTCTTTAACATCGTCTTTATTAGGTAATCCTAAATGCTCTTTGGGCGTGACATAACACAACATCGCACAGCCAAACCAACCAATCATGCCAGCGCCAATACCTGAGGTGAAATGGTCATAGCCCGGCGCAATATCGGTAGTTAGTGGGCCAAGTGTGTAAAACGGTGCTTCATCGCACACGTCCAATTGGCGTTCCATGTTTTCTTTGATCATGTGCATTGGGACATGACCGGGCCCCTCAATAATCACTTGAACATCGTATTCCCAGGCCACTTTAGTTAGCTCACCTAACGTTTCAAGCTCGGCAAACTGCGCCTCATCGTTAGCATCCGCAATAGAGCCAGGACGCATGCCATCTCCTAAACTGAGGCTGACATCATATTCGGCGCACAGCTGACAAATCTCGCGAAAGTGAACATACAAGAAGCTTTCTTTATGATGGGACAAACACCATTTCGCCATAATCGAGCCACCACGACTAACGATACCCGTGACACGTTTAGCAGTCATCGGGACATAACGCAGCAAGACGCCAGCGTGAATGGTAAAGTAATCAACACCCTGCTCGGCCTGTTCTATGAGGGTATCTCTAAACACTTCCCAGGTTAGATTTTCGGCAACGCCGTTAACTTTCTCAAGCGCTTGATAGATTGGGACGGTGCCAATTGGCACCGGAGAATTTCGCACAATCCACTCACGGGTTTCATGAATGTAACGACCCGTGGACAAGTCCATCACGGTGTCTGCGCCCCAGCGGGTCGACCACACCAATTTTTCAACTTCTTCTTCAATCGATGAGGTCACCGACGAATTACCGATATTGGCGTTAACCTTCACCAAGAAATTACGGCCAATGATCATCGGCTCTGACTCAGGATGATTAATATTATTGGGAATAATTGCGCGGCCACGAGCCACCTCAGAACGTACAAACTCGCCAGTAATCTGTTCAGGCAGTGACGCGCCAAAGCTTTGACCAGGATGCTGAGGAGTGAGTTCGGGATCGGTCACAGCTTCCCGTTTAAGGTTTTCACGAATCGCAATATATTCCATTTCAGGGGTAACGATTCCCTGCATTGCGTAATGTTTTTGAGTGACACATTTACCTTTAATCGCTTTGCGCGGCTTGGGTAAGCTTTCAAAACGTAAATGGTCGAACCCTTCGTCTGCCATGCGTTGCTGGGTAAAAGTCGAGCTAACCCCGCTAAGTTCTTCGGTATCACCGCGCGCTAAAATCCAGTCACGACGTAGGCTATCTAATCCTTTACGTAAATCAATGGTCGCGGCTTCGTCGCTATAAGGGCCCGAGGTGTCATAAACGTGTAATGGCATATTCGCTTTATACACCGGATTGTCCTTACTACCCGCCACTAATGTGTCCGACAACGATATTTCACGCATCGCAACTTGGATATCACTTTGCGAGCCTTCAACGTATATCTTTTTTGAGTTTGGAAAGGGTTGGCCGCAAATTTCGTCAATAAATTTTTGCGCTTTTTGTCTATCTATTCTAGCCATGCAAACATCACCTATATTTATTCAATGTGGTTGTGTTTGTCAGGTGAACGGCAAGAGATCGGAATACCCCTAAGAAAAAGTCGCCACAATTTATTTAGGCAACACACGGCACGACGCCGTCAGGATATTATTCCTCTTGTTTCCCTTCGCAGGTATTAGCCTGATCAGGTTCTACGGATCCCGCAATTGCGGTCTCAGCCAGTGGCACTCCGACAAGATCTTTGAGCATTTTTAACATGCTACAGGCCGAAGTATAATGGCATTAGTGACGTAAATACAACCCACAAACCGATAATTGTAAGTACTTTATGGTTAGACAATAGTGGTATACACGGTTCAAGCGCACGGAATTCCTAACAGATATTAGTCTTCAAGAATAAGCTATGGTAACGTGTCAGCATTCCACACTCGAAGAAGAATACGCATCAATGTTAAACGGAAAAATTCATTCAATTAGCGTGTTAGCAAAGTTAACCGCCGCCTCCTTATTTGCGATGACGGTTGTCTCCAGTGCCAATGCTGATATCACCAAGAACAAGATAAAGAAAGACCAAGCTATTTATAGCCACATGGCGATTCATCATCCCGTTTGGGCTAAACAGGGTATGGTATCGAGTCAAGAAGTGCTCGCGACTCAAGTCGGTGTCGATATTCTAAAACAAGGCGGAAACGCCATCGATGCGGCGGTTGCTGTTGGCTACGCGCTGGCAGTGACACTACCACGAGCTGGTAACATTGGTGGCGGTGGTTTTATGTTGGTTTACCTCGCGGATGAAAAACGCACCATTGCGATTGATTACCGTGAAATGGCCCCTGCTAAAGCCCATCGCGATATGTACCTTAACGACGATGGCGAAGCCAATCCTAAGCTTTCACGCTATCACGGCCTCGCCGTTGGTATACCGGGCACAGTCATGGGTCTCGAGTTAGCATTAAAAAAATATGGCACCATGAGCACTAAGCAAGTTATTGCACCTGCAATAGCGCTCGCTAAAAACGGCATTGTAGTGTCCGCCGATTTAGCAAATTCATTGAGTGCGAGCCAACGCCGTTTGAAGCAATGGCGCAGTACCCAAGCTATTTTCTTTAAGCCCGATGGCAGTACATTTAATGCCGGCGATTTACTCAAGCAACCTGAGTTAGCCCATAGTCTTGAACTAGTGTCGAGCAAAGGCACCGATGGGTTCTATCGCGGTGAAACGGCGCAAAAAATTAGCCGCGCGGTACAAGAAGCAGGTGGTGTCTTAAGCGTCGAGGATTTTTCGGCCTATAAAGCGGTGATCCGCAAACCCGTTAGTGGAACTTATCGTGGCTATCAAGTGGTATCGATGCCACCGCCATCATCAGGTGGTGTTCACGTTATCCAAATGCTCAACACGCTCGAAAACTTTCCGATCGGCGAGATGGGCCATAATACAGCCGACACTATCCATGTGATGGGTGAGAGTATGCGCCGCGCTTATGCCGACCGTAGTCACTATTTAGGTGATCCAGATTTCGTCGATGTTCCGTCAAAGGCCTTAACCTCGAAGCAATATGGTAAGCAATTAGCTCGCCAAATTGATATCAATAAAGCCACGTTGAGCAGTGACATATCACCGACTACAAAGCTGCCTTTTGAGAGCAATGAAACGACCCACTACAGTGTGGTCGACAAGTTCGGTAATGCGGTGTCAAATACCTACACCCTTAACTTTAGCTATGGCTCAGGATTAGTTGCTGCTGGAACCGGCATTATCCTTAATAACGAAATGGATGATTTCTCAGCTAAACCGGGCACTCCCAATGGTTATGGGTTGATTGGCGGCGAAGCAAATTCAGTGCAGCCGTACAAACGACCACTAAGCTCAATGACGCCAACCATGGTATTACGCGATGGTAAGCCCTATATTGTGACTGGCAGCCCTGGCGGTGCACGCATTATCACCACCACGCTACAGGTGATCATGAATGTGCTAGACCACGGAATGAATATCGCTGAAGCGTCGTCAGCCCATCGTATTCATCATCAGTGGTTACCAGACCAATTACGCATCGAGAAAGGACTCAATCTCGATACCGTTAAGTTGTTAAAGCAAAAAGGTCATGATGTCGTTGAGAAATCATCGATGGGAAGTACCCAAACCATCATGCTAACTGACCATGGTGTCTATGGCGCGTCAGATCCACGCCGCCCTGCAGCGTCAAGCCAAGGTTACTAGCTAAAAATCATGTGCAGTTAACGCTTAGCTGCACAATTTTATCAAATTTTGTAATTTATCCTTACCCCAGCCTCTATATCACGCTACAATTCGCTTTTTTCCAATAGAGTCAACCTTATGTCTATTCAATGGTTCCCTGGGCACATGCATAAAGCCCGCAAAGAAATGTCCGAAGTTATGGGGCAAATCGATATTATTATTGAAGTGGTTGATGCTCGTATCCCCTACTCTAGCGAGAACCCATTTGCACAACAATTGCGTGATGGCAAGCCGCTAATCAAAGTACTAAACAAATGTGACCTTGCCGATGACGACGTCGTTAACCAATGGCAAGAACATCTTGATGCTCAGCATGGTATTTCGTCACTGGCGATCACCACCAACGAAGCTGCTCAGGTTCATAAAATTCTCGAATTATGTCGTAAATTAGTACCACATCGCGATGAAGTCGGCAAAGATATTCGCGCGCTGATTATGGGGATTCCAAATGTTGGAAAATCAACGATTATCAATATTTTGGCGGGCCGTGTTATCGCCAAAACGGGTAATGAGCCTGCGGTTACCAAGCGCCAACAACGGATCAACCTTAAGAACGGTATTGTGTTGTGTGACACACCAGGAATCTTGTGGCCAAAGGTTCATAATGAAAACTCTGGCTATCGCTTAGCTATCACTGGCGCAATTAAAGACACCGCGTTTGAATATGAAGATATCGCATCCTACGCCGCTGAATATCTCAAAGACGCTTACCCAGAGCTGATTAAATCACGCTACAAGCTAGACACGCTTCCTGGACATGAATGGGAACTTATTGAAGAGATTGGTTCAGTACGTGGCTTTAAACGTGGCGGCGGTCGAGTGGACATGCACAAAACGTGTGAAGTGCTTCTTCATGAATATCGTCAAGGCACTATCGGAAAGATCTGTTTAGAGACACCAGAAATGGCGATTGCCGAAGAGATTGTGGTGCAAAGTAAAATGGCAGAAGCAGAAGAGAAAGCGCTCAATAAAAAAAGAAAACCAAAGAAAAAGCGTCGTCGTTAAATCGATTTTAGCCGCACTGACAATCCAGTGCGGCTAGCCATTACGCAATTTGGCTGTTAACAATTAGTACTTGATCAATCGGCACCGGTTTACCGAGTCCATATCCTTGACCGTAGTCGACACCAAGCTCAATAAGTCGTTGCTTGATATCATCATCTTCAACAAATTCCGCTATCGTCTTCATGCCCATCACATGACCGACATCGTTAATCGATTTAACCATGGCCTCATCGATCGCATCACTGACGATATCCTTCACAAACATACCATCAATTTTTAAGCGGTCTACCTTCAGATTTTTTAGGTAAGCAAACGAAGATAAACCACTACCAAAATCATCTAAGGCAAACAAACACCCCTGCTTACGCAATACACTAATAAAATGTTTGGCTTGCGTAATATTTGCGATGGCAGCGGTTTCTGTAATTTCAAATGAAATCTTACTCGCTTCAATATCACTGTTTTCAATAACTTGAACAATGTGTGCTAAAAACGAATCATTGCTTAGCGTTAGTCCCGACAGGTTAATCGAGATGTGATCGATATGCTCAATTTCTTGGCGATGTTTCATAATCCAACTAACGGTATTATCCACGACCCAACGGTCAATGCGATGCGAAAGGTTAAATCGCTCTGCCGCGGGTAGAAATAAACCTGGCGGGATAACACTACCGTCAGTATCGTCCATTCTCACTAGTACCTCATAGCTTGAGCGGGAACTATCGAGCAATGGCACTATAGGTTGGGCGTATAACACGAAACGGTCATGCTCTAAGGCTTCATTAATCTTGGTCGCCCAATACGTGTCCCCTTGGCGTTGAGTAATAGTCTTATCGTCTTCTTGATAGACATGAACTCGGTTTCGCCCCATATCTTTAGCCGCATCACACGCATTTTCAGCCTGTTTTACCGCTTCGATTGAACTGACAGTTTGTGCCGTTACTAGTGTGAGTCCAATACTCATGCCAACACTAAACACTGAATCATCCCAACGAAATCTAAATTCCTGTATTTGTTGAATCAACTGCTCACTTATTGCCTGTGCCTGTGGGATATCTGTATCGTGCAAGATCACCGCAAACTCATCGCCACCTAAGCGCGCTAATACTTTATCTTTAGGGTAATACAGGTCAAAAATATCAGCCATTCGTCGCAGTAATTCGTCACCAGCACCATGACCCGATGTATCATTGACGACCTTAAACTGATCAATATCTAAAAAACACAAAACATGTTGAGTGGCTGAGCCCGCGCGATTAATTTCACTGATTAAGATCTGGTCAAACTCCGGGCGATTAATCAGCCCGGTGAGCGAATCATGAGATGCTTGATAACTCGCTTTCCGCGCAATATCCTTTATTTGGGTTAGATCATCTTGAATCGCCACCAAATGTGTAGGCTCATTATTTGCGTTACGGGCCTGATAAATATGTTCATTTACCCAATACTTATCACCAGATTTGGTGACAAATGACCGCTCTCCTTTCCAACTTTCCTGATAACGTAATGCCGCCATAATTGTCGACTCGAATTGTTGCTCATGTGCTTGACTTAACTGGGAAAAATATGAATATCCAATCGCATCTTCACTGGTAAAACCGGCAATTTCCACAAACCGTGGATTAACGTATTCGATTAGACCAGCGTTGTCGGTAATGACAATAGAACTTGTGCTATGCTCAATCGCGATCTTAAATAAATTTAAATCAATAGATGTTTTATTGAGTAATCGTTCACGCATCACCGTACTTGTGACATCTATCACTTGGATTAAACAATAAGTTGAAGTCTCAAATATAATCGGTTTGATATAGCATGACTGCTCCATATAGCGGTCACCGTTTTGGTAACGATTGTGCAATGGAAATAGCCTTGGGTGTAACGTGCTTGAAATAAATGAACTCAAACCACTCTCTAGCGCTTGTTTAATGGTACGGCGCAAAAACTGTGGCTGCTCAAAATTAAACAATTCAAAAATAGAGTGGCCTAACAAATCTATTTTTCCGATATCAATCGCTTCCACTAACCATCGGTTGATGTCGACAATATGATAATCACTGTCGATGATCATCATCCCCTGATTAGACGCATCAAATATCACTTTCTCTAACGTAGTAATTGGTGTTTTCATCGCGTCTCACATTGCGTAAAGAGAAGAAAAACGTTCAAGTTCCTTAACTAAATTTCTGATTGACTCGCTCGCCATGATTAGTGATACCTGGCCTTCAATCGCTTTATTTGGCAGGCTAAATTGCATCGACAAGGATAATACTAACGGGTCAACACTGCTGTTTCCGCGCTGCTTTTTTAAGACAGCGCCAATATCGCCAGTGATAATCACAGGAACGCCACTTTTTAATTCACAATCCAGCACTTCGGCTAAGCAACCGAAACAGGCGTTCAGAATAATATTAGACACCTCCTTAAGCGCTTCTTCCTCCATCTCGCCGAAGCTCTCATTAGCAGCCAAATCACCAACGATATGGCGGATTAACTCCGCACTCGAACTCTGAGTGTAAAATATAATAGCGTTGCCACTAAATCGTCCATCAAAATGTTGCTCCACCGCATTAATCGGGCCATTAGAAACGTTGGTGAATAAATCCAATGCCTCGACATATCGTAACGCTTGTAATGAGGGCACACTGAGAATAACTTCCTCATCCACCATTTCACTCAGTGACTGAGCAGCGCGTCCCATACCTATATTGAATAACTCACTAAGGGTATCGCGATACTCTTCGCTTAATACAGGCCCACTCATACAGCAAGCCCCTCATTAATGAAGGCTAGGATCTGTTGCTGATCCAGTGGTTTTTTGTAACAAGTGACACCAAGGGCTGTGAATCGACCGTGTAATACCTTCTGCACATTAGCGGTAAACACACCGATATGAGCACCAGGTTGTAATGATTGTAATTCAGGTAATATTTCAAGTCCTGTTGCGTCAGGCATATTATGATCAAGTGAAATGAAATCAAATTTCTTAGTTTGTGCTGCTTTCAGTGCACTTTTACCATCAATTGCCTGCGACACATTCCATTGAGGGTAATTGGTCGCAATAACTTTAGTGAAAATCATTCTGGTCAACCGGCTATCGTCTACCACTAACACTTTTTTACCAATGGACATATACCTTCCTTCTTATATTATGCTCGTCGCTCTATCTCCAGATAGATTGAATGCAACAAACGTTATTAACCGTTAATAAACTATTTTAATCAGATTTTTTTTTATAACTCAACACAAATTAATGTTTTTTTACTATTGTTCGTGCTTATACTAGTACTATAGTTTCTCTTCAAAGGAAACCTTAAACAACATCGCGGTGCTAATAAAGGAATAATCAATGAGCCAATCAGCTGCACAAATCGCCCCGGACAACAGTCAATGGCAACAGGAAGACGTGACGCAAATATTAACCTTCAGCCTCAATAATGAAGAGTACGGCGTCGATATCTTGCGGATAAACACCATTAGAGAATGGACCTCTGTTACCACATTGCCGGATATGCCGAGTTATTTCAGAGGCGTATTCAACCTTAGAGGTACAATAGTTCCAGTAATCGACTTACGCGAACGCCTTTCGATGCCACAACGAGAGTACGATCCAACCACGGTGGTAATATTAATCAATGTGGTACATCACAATAAAGAACTAGTGATCGGCATTGTCGTTGATGCGGTGTCAGATACTTATACTATTAAACCTCAGGACATTAAGCCAAACCCACAAATAGGCGATGGCAATAGAATCGAATACTTACATGGATTAGTCGAATTCGATCAACGGCTAATATTATTACTCGATATCTCTAAAATTCTCAGCGATCAACAATTTGATCGAGTAACTCAATTGAATTAATGGGTAACGATATATACTCGGGTCACATCAGTTGGGCACGAGTATATTCCGACACTTCAATTAACTTGTCCCTCACCACTCCATTGGTACACCGCCTCCACAACACTACCATTCTCTCGATAGCTAAGGCTCTGGCATAAATCACTCACCAGCTTGATACCACGGCCACTAAAATGATTTTTAGAAAGATCTCCTACAGTTTCCTGTTCAATCCACGGTGAAAATTCAAAACCACTGCCGGAGTCAATTAAGGTAATCGCCAATGACCCACCATTGCCACATGAGTAATGCTCAAGCTTAATCTTAACGTAACCACTACCGATGTTTCTCAGTCGTTTCTCTTTTTCGGTAAAATATAATGCAAACCCTTCTGGTGAGTCTTTCAATTCAGAACTAAGACCTAGCACGCCATGATCAAGCGCATTAATATACAACTCTGTTAACACAGTAAATAGTTCATGCCAGTGTTCACTTGGCCCTTCTATTTCTTGGATCTGATTTATAATTAAAGGAATGGGATTAACCCGTGCCAATTTATCGCCACCAATCGACATTTGCCAGGCCCAAAAATCGGTCGCCGACTCGCGATCAGAATCGAAACTTCGAATATCACGGTCGCGCTCTTTTATTGCCCCTAATGATTCATAACAAGACACATCACAATTAATATCAACTAATGATATGTCATCATCTTGTTGCAAGTCTTCACAAAATACTTCGAGCGCCGCGATAATATGACCTTGCACATCGCCATGAGTAAACCCTTGACGACTCGCGTCGATCAACCGGTCTTCCCCAAAAAAATCACCCGCACGATTTCGAGCTTCGACAATACCGTCGCTATACATAATAATCCGATCATTTTGGCCCAGTGGTACAAGCCTGGGCTTCATGTCGCCAATCAGATAATTTGTGATACCCAATGGCGGATGAAATGATGACACCCGTTCTTTTAACTCTCCATTGCTAGCATCGAAGATAAAGACATCTTCCATCCCTGCATTCCAGATATACGCGACGCCTTCGGCCACTGATAACGTCACCATTTGTAGTGCAAGGAACATATGAGTCGGCAATAGCAGAAACATCTTACGATTAATCTGCTTGATAATCTCTATTGAGGTGTACCCTTTGTCCGTCATTGCGCGAAATGTGTCTGACAACGGTATTGCGCCAATAGCAGAACTTAAACCGTGCCCGGTGAAATCGCCAAGTAAAACATTAATGTCACCATTGGGGCACAAGGCAGTGAGCTGTACATCACCGCTGAATGTTTCGGCGGAACGCTTAAATATTTTAATGTATTCCCCCGCAATGTTTCCCTTCTCCACCACTTCACTAAACAAACCTTCCGCGAGTTCTTCATCGTTTTGACGCTCTGCAGTTAAGGTATATAGCTTGCTGTAGATCCCCGCGATTCGAAATAGCGAGTGAATCTTTGAGCGAAAAATGGCCGTCGAAAATGGTCTAAAGACGATATCGTCAGCACCCGCTTCAACGCAGCGATTGATATCAGCCTCTTGGAGATAAGGAGAAATAATGATGATAGGGACGAACGTTTCACTGGCTAATGCCTTAATTTCGCGGCAAGTATCTAACCGAGATGGGCCATCGCCATAATCAATCACCACGAGATCAGGACGGTCTTGATAAAACTTAACCATCCCTTGCATACCATCTTTAGTCGCTGTGACCCTAAAACCTTCTTCGCTAATAATACGTTCTAACCGACTCAAATTATCAGTATTTGAGTCAATAATTAGGATATGACGATCTTGAGACGACATAAAGATAACTACCTTACAATTTCCATTAAGTGGTGGAACTGCGCAATCTCTAAAATCTTATTTATAGAGTCGTTTGGCCGCTCAATCACAATTTTTCCTTTAATTTTGTCGGCATGTTCTTTCAACAACAGCAACATCCCAAGCGCCGAAGAATCCATGTAATTAGCGCCACTAAGATCAAGCCTGAACTCGGTGCCAGCTAAATTGCAATCACAATAACTGTCCCTAAAAACTTTGTATTGAGAAAAATCAAAACGGTCAGAAACAGTGATAACCACGTCTTTGTTGTTATTTTGTGCTGTACTTACGATAGCCATATAAACTCCATATTATAAATCTATTAAAAAAGTTCGACAGCGCCTTCATCCATATTTTGTTGGGCAACTGTTCGATGATTAGATGGTTGTAACCCTTGGTGTGTCACAGAGTTACAAACGCTTGTTAAGGTATTAACTTGGTGTGCGAACGAGTCAGAACTATCCACCATTCGCTGCAACTGTGCAGCGACTTCTTGTAATTGGCTCGTATTTTCTAACATCGATTGTAAAGATTGTGTGGTTATATCTTCAAACTGAAGTGATTGAATCGCGCAGCCTTGGCTGCTTTTAAGCTGCTGAGCAAAGAGGTCTATCTTATCGCTATGGTCGTGTCCACTTGTACCACTAAGCTGCTCAATCTTTTGCTGTTGCTCATCTGTCAACGCTTGTAAGCGATAGAATGCTTCATTCATTCCGCTAGCGCCGCTGCTAATTAGTTGTTCCGCCCTTACTAGCTCGGTGGCGAGTAAATCACACTCGAGTTGTAGTACGCATGCCATCGCAATAAACAATTGGTTTAATTCATCTTGTGTCGCGACACCCTCGGATGATACTTCGTCTGTGATTGGTGACTCAGCGTTAGCCAGTTCAGCTAAAGCGATCTCATCAGCCGCCTTAGTGCTCAATCTATAATTATCACTCACAATAACGACAACACCACATAGCAGCACTGCGGTCGACAGGGTGTTCAACCATGAAGGTACAGGAAGTAATAAACTTAGCGCGACCACTACCGCCGCCAAGCACGTGATACCACAAATGATTAATGTCTTATGTATCATTCTAATCATCAACTCCAATCAGTTTTTTGGTGGTGGCAGCAATCACCTCATTTAAAATAACGCCGGTTACGTCAGTCAATGCACTCTCAACGCATTGGGCATTTAGTGAGTGTGCAACACCTGGCATTCCCCACACCATACTCGTCGCTTCATCTTGAATCACAGTAAAGTGCCCTCGTTTCTTTAACGCGAGTAAACTCGCTGCGCCATCAGCCCCCATGCCTGTTAATAATCCTGCGAATATCTTAGCGTTAGTTAATTTTAACAACGAATTAAACATCACGTCCACGGACGGCTTATGCCGATTCACCGGCTGACTGTCATCAAGTCGACATTGGTAATGACCATTGTGTTCGACGATTGTTAAATGCATTGACCCAGGTGCGACGTATACATTCCCCCTAAGTAACTGCTGGCCATCCCTCGCTTCATGGACCGTCAATACACTGTTGGCATTTAGCCGCTTGGCAAATCGTTTGCTAAAACTTTGGGGGATATGCTGGGTAATGACCACTGGCGGCGAATCTTTAGGCATTTGCGCCATCATATTTCGTAACGCTTCAGTTCCTCCAGTAGACGCCCCAAACGAAATTATTTCATGCTTTAACGCTATTCCATTAAACATTGGCCCCCGTTTTATTGTTTTTATCGGCTTAATCAGGCCGCTTAAATCGACACTGGCAGCAAATTTTATTTTTTCATATAGTGTATTATTAAACGCAGTCAGGTTGCCCATCAAATCGTTTGATCGAGGCTTCGCGATAAAATCTATTGCACCCACTTCCAATGCCTCTAACGTGATATCGGCGCCTTTTGTCGTTAACGTTGAAAGCATCACCACAGGCATTGGCCTAAGGCGCATCAAATTTTTCAAAAATGTAATGCCATCCATCTTTGGCATTTCGATATCCAATGTAATGACATCAGGAGAATGAAGCTTTATCATCTCCCGTGCAACAAAGGCATCTTCAGCCTCGGCGACAACCTCTATATCATCAAACTTAGCTAACACTTCACCAAGTATTTCCCGAACTAATCGCGAATCGTCGACAATAAGAACTTTGATCTTATTCATAGTATTCACCTAGTCAAACAACTCAATATCATCGTTGTTACATTGGTCATATTTAGACCGTTGAGCTGCAATTTCAAATTCTAAATCATGATCCTGAACTTTATCTTTAAGTTTATTAACTAATAGCTTTCCAGTAATTGGACTATATAATATTTTTCGTGGGTAATGGCCGCCAAGATCTTCAGCGGCAATGGCAAACCCTTCTGTTGCCATAAAGTTTTTCACGAATGCAATGTTGCTGCGGCCAATATCATTCATGCCACCTATCATGTTGCCGCCACCGACGAGTTTAATCTCAAAATTTTCTCGTCGGCCACCGTGCTTGATAATCGCGTTAAATAACTGCTCCATCGCAAAAACACCGTAACGATTTGATGACGACAAAATATCACAACTTGAATCAGGTAAAAGAAAATGGTTGATACCACCAATGCCACGTTGGTGATCGCGCACACACGCGCTCACGCAAGACCCCAATACCGTGGTAATTAATTCTTGCTGTTCACTGACATAATAATCGCCTGCAACCACCTTAACGCCAAAGCATTGCTGTTTAGGCATCCAAAACCTTCTGACATGATCAAACCCTGGTAATGTTGGCATATCATTGGCTTGCTGATTAAACGGATTCACGTCCATGTTTACCCTCGACACTATAATTTTTGATACATTGTTCGGCCTATTGCCTTATACTCTTTCATTGAACGGGCCGGTGTTTCTGAATGACCGAGGCATAATAAACCGCCAGGGTTTAGGGTTTCTGTCATTCGGTCTAACACGCGATTCTGCGTTTCTTTATCAAAATATATCATGTCATTACGGCAAAAAATAATATCTAACTTTTCCGGTATCGGCCAACTGTCCATCAAGTTACATTGCTTAAATTCTATTAACGAACGCAATGATTTTTTAACCATTACTTTCTCAGCTTGTGGCCCTTTACCGCGCAGAAACGCTAACCGCTTCCTGTCGATACTTAAACTATCAATACGCTCAAGGCCATAAACCCCCGCGCGCGCGGTTGCTAATACATTGGTATCAATATCAGTCGCTAATATTTTTACGTCCCAGCGGTGAAAGTCGAGCTTAGCTTCAGCTAAGGCAATCGCGATACTGTAGGCTTCTTCACCGACAGAACATGCGGAGGACCATATCCGCAATTTACGTTGTTTCTTCAGCACTAATTCAGGTATAAAAACATTAGTTAAATGCTCAAAATGGTGCGACTCTCGATAAAATGAGGTTAAGTTCGTGGTCATCGCATTAATGAAGCTACTTAACTCATCGCTCGACTCATCAAGATAATGCAGATATTGATCAAAGGTCTGCATCTCTAATTCGCGTAAGCGACGAACCAATCGATTGTATACTAAATCCTTCTTATGCTCCGATAGTGAGATACCAGCGACGTCATAAATTTTAGTCTTTACCCGCGCAAAGTCTTTACTACTGTATGTAAATTCCCGTCCTGAATCATCAATACAAGTTCGACTAGCCTTCGCGAGCTTGATCATTTAGAACTCTTCCCATTCTACGTTATCACTAGGCTCTGACGCCTTAGTCGCTGGTGCCCGTCTTGTATTCACCTCAGGGACTGAGCGAACAGGCTGTCTGGCTGGTGTATGAAGTGATGCTTGATTATTCGACGAGAAGAACCCCATCAAACGGCGAAGCTGAACCGCTTGCTCTTCCATACCTTCAGAGGCCGCGGCAACTTCTTCAACCAACGCTGCATTTTGTTGAGTACCTTCATCCATCACTGACACAGCAACGTTAACCTGATCGATCCCTGTTGCTTGTTCTTTACTCGCCAAAGCGATTTCGCCAACGATGCTCGACACTTCATGAATTGCACCAACAATCTCGGTTAACGCTTTGCCCGATTCATCAACAAAACGCCCGCCTTCTTCGACTTTTGACACACTGTCGCTAATTAGCCCTTTAATCTCTTTCGCTGCACTGGCGCTACGCTGAGCGAGATTACGAACTTCTGCCGCTACAACGGCAAAACCACGACCTTGTTCGCCGGCTCGTGCCGCTTCAACTGCCGCATTAAGAGCCAGTAGATTAGTTTGGAATGCAATTTCATCGATCACCCCAATAATTTCGGAAATTTTGGTGCTTGAACGACTGATTTCACTCATTGAGTGAACCACTTTGCTCGAAATTTCACCGCCATTCTCTGCTAACACCTTAGCGTTAGCCGCTAATTCATTGGCTTGTGACGCGTTATCGGCATTTTGACGAACGGTCGCAGTCATTTCTTCCATGCTCGCCGCGGTTTCTTCGAGACTAGCAGCCTGCGATTCAGTACGAGAACTTAATGTCGAGTTACCTTTGGAAATTTCTTCAGCGCCAGATGCAATAGAACCACTAGAACTTCTAATCTCTGACACAATCTCTTTTAACTTATCCATCGCTTGTTGTAATGATGAATCAAGCTCGGCAAATTCGCCTTCGAAATCCCCCTGCATCCGCGAGTCGAGTTCACCGTCGGCAAGGTCGCCAACCACGCGTTTTACTTCGCTAATCGGCGAGACAATCGCATCGAGCATTGCATTCATGCCACCCGCAACGTTAGCGATAAATCCTTCATAATTGGAAGTGTCCAACCGTGTATCTAGTACGCCACGAGATGCATCAGCGATTAGTTGCTCTACATCGGATTCTGCCATGAGCTGTTGAGTCACATCTCCCCATTCCACCACTGAACCAAGGCGTTCGCCAAACTCATCAACTACTGGTGCCGCAATTAAAGTAAACTTACGCACCCCAACATTAATTTGAGACCTAAAGGTTTCTTTAAGACCGGTCAATAAACGCTGTTGATGAGACGGATCTTTGTGGAACACATCAATATTCTCACCGAGTAATTCACTCGCATTAAAGTTAGGTAGATGTGTTCGAATATCGGCCTCTGCATTTTGTAGCATCCGTAATACCGCTTCATTAAGGTAAATAATGTTTCCTTGTGGATCTGCCATCATCACACAAGAAGTCACGTTATCAAGTGCCACTTTAATTCGCTCTGAACGTTGCGCGGTTTGTTTCGCATCATTTACTTCGAATCCGAGTTTTATTTGAATAGACTTAATGCTTCGTAACAATTCACCGCCTTCACCATCCTGGGTCACACATATATTACGGGTGTAATCTCCTTCGGTGAGTAGCTGCATCTCCTGTAATGCCAGCTTAATCGCCGGAATGACACCATGGTTTAGTACACGTAAAGCGCCATAACCGAATACGCCAATGCCAATAAACGGACCTAACGCCGCCAGCCCTGGCATACTAGTAAATAGCAACGGGGCAGCAATCGCCACAGACAACGCCGTTGATGACAAGAGCCATTTTGTTAAGCGTTTAGCAAAGACCTTGGATTTAACACTACTTGGTTCTGGTAAGGTCACTTCGTGGTTATTGAGCTGTTTGTATAATATTTCAGCCTGAGATATATCACTTTCTTTTGGCATTGAACGAACAGACATATATTCAATTAGTCGACCGTCTTTATACAATGGTGTCACGTGCGCTGTGACCCAATAATAATCTCCATTCTTACATCTATTTTTGACATAACCGACCCATGGACGGCCTTGCTCTAAAGTCTTCCATAAGTCATCAAACGCGGCTGATGGCATATCAGGGTGGCGTACCACATTATGATGCTCTCCGATTAACTCCGCTTCGCTAAACCCACTGATTTCAATAAATGCGGGATTAACATAGGTAATTATCCCTTTTAAATCAGTCTTTGTTACTAAATCTTGACCTGGAACCAGATCTACACGGCGATTAGTGACAGGGGTATTATTCCTCATGCTTGTTCTCCTTGAATTTTATTCTTTTAAGCAACATTTTCAATATGCTGTGGTGCTAATTCGTTTGAATTAAGTAATGCATCGGCGTCTAATAAAATAATCATTTGTTGGTCAACCGTCGTGAGTCCGATAATAAACTCATCATCAATCACACTGATATTCGCCGGCGCTGGATTAATTTTTGATGTGATTACATCGTATGTCTCACTAAATGCATCAACAAATAGGCCCATCAGACGATATTTTTTACCGTCAAATACGTTAAGTACAATCACAATTGGATTCTTGAGCTGAGGATCATTAGCTAAACTAAAGCGCGAGCGTAGGTTAATCACCGGAATGATTTCACCACGTAAATTAACCACACCATCAATGTAAGATGGGCTATTTGGCACGATAGTCGGCGCGCTCCAATCTCGGATTTCTTGAACTTTCAAGATATCTATCGCATATTCCTCACCCGCTAAAAAAAATGACAAAAATTGCTTGCTTGGTTCTGAAATTGATTGACTTAATTCACTCACGCGCACACTCCTTGCAACATTTGTGGTGATGTATCAAATGACGTTGGCTGTTTCTTCAAATTATTTAATCCCTTGATATCAATAATAAGTGCAACACCGCCATTACCAAGGATAGTCGCACCGGAAATCCCCTCAACAGCCATATAATTACTTTCTAAACTTTTCAATACGACCTGCTGTTGGTCTTTCAATTCATCGACTAATAATGCGTATTTGTGACCACTACTTTCCACAATGATGATCATTCCTTCATCAAACTCACTGGTTTTATCTGGCAAATCAAATAACGTACGAATACTGTACAGCGGAATATATTGTTCTCGATAGAGATAAAGACTCTGCTGACCAGCAATCCCTTTAAGGGCCGCTTGTTGAATTTGGATTGATTCAACAATCGACACTAATGGCACGATATAGGTTTGACCCGCAACGGAAATTAGCTGTCCATCTAATATCGCGAGCGTCAGCGGTAAGCTTACTGAAAAAATTGAGCCTTTACCCGGCGTCGAACTCAGGGAAACATGACCGCCAAGTGATTCAATATTTCGGCGAACAACGTCCATGCCGACACCGCGACCAGATAAATCACTGACCGCATCGGCTGTTGAAAAACCCGGGGCAAATATCAGTTCATTAATTTCTTGGTCGCTAAAGCTCTGATCAGCGTTGATTAAGCCTTTTTCCAGCGCCTTTTCACGAATTTTTTCGGTATTTAAGCCGCGGCCATCATCGCTGATATCAATGTTAATATAACCACCTTGATGATACGCATTTAGGTGAACTGTGCCAGTAGGCTCTTTACCCGCAGCAATCCGTTCGTCAGGTGTTTCGAGACCGTGATCGAGTGAATTTCGTACTAAATGCACTAACGGATCACCAATTTTTTCCATCACGGTTTTATCAAGTTCGGTACTCTCGCCGCTAAGTTTAAGTTCAACTTGCTTACCTAGTTTACTACTTACGTCATAAACCATTCGCGGGAAGCGATTAAAGACGAAGTTTATCGGTAACATCCGAATACGCATCACATCTTCTTGTAAGTCTCGACTATTGCCTTCGAGTTGCACCAATCCTTCACGCAAGCGCGTTAACGTATCGTTATCGTCGTCTAACTCATTGAGTTCATTGCCGATTTGCTTTAGCATCGCTTGAGTGATCACAAGCTCACCAACACGATTAATTAATGCATCAACCTTATCTATGCCAACTCTAATTGAGCCGACACTTTGTACAGGCACTTTTTCGGCTTCGCTAATGACCGGCGCGGACGCTTGAGGTTGAATCACTTCAGCTGCTTCGGCCACAACATCATCGCTGATGCCTTGCTCTTCATTAGCCTTTGTTTGGGAAGCTTGCAATGGCGTAACAACAAGTTGACACTCGTCTTCAACCCATTCAAAAACTTCATTGACATCATCAAGACTACAGTCGGAAGTTAGGGTCAATTTCCACGTTAAATGACACTCTTGCGGATCAAGCTCAGCCAAAGGAGGTAATTCACCAAGATCAACCTCAGTGGTATACTGACCAAATTCTTCTAACGCAATAAATAGACGCAGAACATCATTACCGGTTTGAAGTATTTCATGCGAGGGCACAAATTTGATAAGCCAACCGACACGTTCCTCCTCTGCTGCGCATGCCGGATCATCGCTTGGCGTTGAACAGGCATCAGCCACTACATCGTCATTGTTAAGGCTTAGTTGAATAGCTCGAAAATTAGCATCAATCTGTGGGTCATTGCATTCAATCCCATCGCGAGCACTTTCAATCAATAGTCGGATGCAGTCCACCGACTTTAGTAATAGATCGGTATCATGTGGGGTTATGTTTCGACGTCCATCACGCATTTCGTCAAGTAATGTTTCAACTTCATGGGTAAAGTCGGTAACGCGGTTAAAGCCAAATGTGCCAGCGCCACCTTTTATTGAGTGGGCCGCTCGAAAAATTGCGTTGATTGAGTCATCGTCACCCTGCTTTAAATTCAGCAGGCTTGATTCCATTAATTCCAAACCTTCGAAACTTTCTTCGAGAAATGTTGGAATAAACTGAGAAAGATCGATGCTCATATTAGCTACCTTATTACGCGTTTAATCGTCGACAACAACTTATCAGGATTAAATGGCTTAACTAACCAACCCGTTGCGCCGGCATTCTTACCTCGCATTTTTAAATCAGGTGAACTTTCGGTGGTTAATATCAACACTGGTATAAACTTAAATGCCGGTAATAGACGCAATTTACTACATAAGGTGATGCCATCCATACCTGGCATATTGACGTCCGTGATGACCAGATCAAATCGACCGCTCTGTGCTTTCGCCAGACCATCATTACCATCCACCGCCTCTACCGTCTCATACGACTGTTGTTTAAGCGTAAATGACACCATGTTTCGGATCGATGCTGAATCGTCCACTACTAAAATTCTCGCCATGAGGTATTCCTATCAATATTAAATTAATCTAACTTCAGGATTTTTGACAATCCAAGATGTAATGCATTATCAACTAGTTCGTTTGGAGTATTATTCCAACTAACAGTAATTTGTCGCCGTGCTAACTCAACAAAGAGCGCCGCGATAAGCTGTAGTCCCGTGGTGTCGATTTTAGACAATGCCTGGGCATCAATGATGAGACTGCTGTTGTCGCTAAGAGAGTCTATGATTTTTGAAATGTCGTCGAAATAGGAAGAGATCATCGCGATGTCTAAAGACTGCGGTAGGTCTATTGTTACTGCATCCATTCAAGTTCCTCAAAACCAATCCATTGATAGTAATACGCGTTACGTATTACACATTAAAATTTAGCATAACCAAGACATTAGGACTGAGTCAAGAAAAATAACAAACATAAAGAACTAGTCGAAAGTGACAGGGAATAGCCTATTGACTTAAGTTGATTTTTAACGTATAGAAATGAAGTGCGTAATGTCGCATGACAATTGACTATTGATTGAGCTTAATAGTCAATTGAAATGCGATGTGTTGGGCTACTTCGGCACAGCCTAACGCCGTATCATAGGCGTTACAGGGGAACCTATTTATTATGAGCATACTCAATACAATTCGGCGCCCGATATTAATTGTTACTTACTTACATCGAATTAATCATCAAAGTAACTAATTAAAAAAAGAAAATTAATTGAGGTTACTTGATGGTGAACCTGCGGTTCTAAGCACTAAATACCCAATAATCCCAGAGCCAAACGACCCTATTAGTATCGCGAGCTTGTCTGCAAACATAAACTGAGTCGGATCGCTAAACGCCAGCGAGTTAACAAACAGGCTCATCGTAAAGCCAATCCCGGTTAAAATCGACACACCATATAACTGAATCATATTACTTTGCGCGGGTAGCTTAGCGAGTCCTAACTTAATGGCTAATAAACTAAAACCGAATACCCCAATTTGTTTACCAATAAACAATCCCGCAGCAATCCCCATCGGTACTGGCGTTAACACTTGCTCTGCCGAAATCCCTCTAAAATCAACACCAGCATTAACGAAAGCAAACAATGGCAAAATGAGAAAGGCGACCCAATAATGTAAGTCATGTTCCATCGATTTTAGCATCGACCGGCTTTGCTCCACCAATTGGCCAGGCTTTTGGCTCAATGGGATGGTAAAGGCTAACGCGACACCAGCGAGCGTTGCATGAACACCAGACTTGAGTACACTGACCCACAACACAATGCCCACCAGTATGTAGGCTGCTTTGCGATCAACCCCCATCCGATTCATGATAACTAACGTCGACAGCGCCGCAGCAGCAACCGCAATTGATAGCGTAGACAGTTCGGCAGTATAAAACAGCGCAATAATCACAATCGCGCCTAAGTCATCGATAATTGCTAAGGCCATTAAGAATATTTTTAATGACACCGGCACTCGTTTGCCTAACAGTGACAAGACACCAAGGGCGAACGCGATATCAGTCGCAGTTGGAATAGCCCACCCTTGCGTACCAGCACTGTCAGTGCCAACGAAATACAGATAGACCAGCGCTGGTATAGCCATACCGCCAACGGCAGCAAAACCGGGTAAAACAACCTGAGCCGGTGTCGACAAATGCCCTTCGATAATTTCCCGTTTCACTTCCAAACCAATCAGCAAGAAAAATACCGCCATCAGGCCATCGTTAATCCATAACAATAGTGGTTTATCGATATGTAAAGCGCCAAAGCGTACTTCAACGGGGGTATTGAGGAAAGCGTCGTAGAATTCTGACAGGCCGGTATTTTTTAATAACAGCGCAATGATGGTGACAAAGATCAGGACGATCCCAGCCGATGATTCTTTATTTATAAACTCATCAAGTGCATTCATAGATATACTCCTATCAAACATAGCAGACTATTCTAATAGAATCAGATTCACGAGTCGACATAATATGTCTTCAATCGACATATTATGTCCAACAGTGTGAACTCGATTCAGTTGCACTTCTTTATCGATGGCTTAATCACTACCTTAATTGATAGCGTGGGTGACTAGGTATTTTCGTTAGCAAACTTAGCCATGAAATCAACCAATGCCTGAACACCTTCTAATGGCATCGCGTTGTAAATGCTAGCACGCATTCCACCAACGCTGCGATGGCCTTTAAGCGCCATCAAACCATTAGCCTCAGCTTGTTTAATAAACTCGCTGTTGAGTGAATCATCCCCTAAAAAGAACGTCACATTCATTCGTGAACGATATTCGGGTGCAACTTTATTACCGTAGAAATCGTTAGTATCGATAAAATTATACAGTAAATCGGCTTTTTGGTGATTTACTTTTTCCATAGCAGCGACGCCGCCGTTATCGAGTAACCACTTAAACACCTCACCAGCTAAATACCACGCAAAGGTTGGCGGCGTGTTATACATCGAATCAGAATCAGCAGTAATTTTATAATCAAAAATCGATGGTGTCACATCAAGGGCATGCCCTAATAAATCATCACGCACAATCACAATCGCCAAGCCTGACGGCCCAATGTTCTTTTGTGCACCGGCATAGATAACGCCATACTTAGACACATCAATTTCACGTGACAAAATCGTTGACGATAAATCGGCCACTAACGGCACATCAACATTCGGCTCTTCGAGCATTTCGATGCCATCGACGGTCTCATTGGGACAATAATGAAAATAGGCGGCATCATCGCTAAGCTGCCAAGTCTCGCGTGGCGCAACAACGTTTAATCCATCAACGGTTGTTGGCTGAGCGACGATATTCACTTCACCATATTTCTGCGCTTCACTAATCGCTGATTTTGACCAACTACCAGTCACTAAGTAATCCGCTTTGCCAGTA
>Ga0105355_10000145_pt1 | contig 61700 bp, 48 predicted proteins | sample GOMGulsemesocosm_2_FD_83508 | JGI IMG/M metagenome (GOLD analysis project Ga0105355, IMG submission 83508) | Methane-oxidizing microbial communities from mesocosms in the Gulf of Mexico - GOM9C Gulf of Mexico | ecosystem: Environmental > Aquatic > Marine > Cold seeps | place: Gulf of Mexico...
GCTGCTCGTCGGCGGCTCCATGTTGTATTTTAAGGCGCTGCTAGAGGGGCTGGCAGATATGCCCGAGACCGATGCCCAGATTCGCCTTGAGATTAACCAGCAAGCTCAAGAACAAGGTTGGCCTGCACTGCACCGGGCGTTGGCAGCGGTTGATCCCGACGCCGCCGCCCGTATCCACCCCAACCACTCACAGCGTATCGAGCGGGCGCTGGGGGTCTTTCGTAGCAGCGGCACGACAATGAGCGCCTTTCACCGACAGCAAAGTGCGGCCGCGGCATTGCCTTATTCAGTGTTGCAGATGGCGATCGCACCGCTAGACCGGACCGTGCTGCACCGGCGGATTGAGCAGCGATTTGTGCAGATGATAGGACAAGGTTTTGTGAGTGAGGTCGAAGCATTGCGCCGGCGCGGCGATCTGCACCTGGATTTACCCGCTATTCGCGCGGTGGGCTATCGACAGGTGTGGCAGCATCTAAACGGGGAGTTGTCGCAGTCAGAAATGATCGAACGGGGTATAATAGCCACCCGTCAGCTGGCCAAACGGCAGCTCACCTGGCTGAAGGGCTGGCAAGGTTTGCACTGGTTGCATACTGATGAGGCAGGGCTATTACTCGGGCCAGAAGCCGTGAGTGAGGGGTGTAGCGGCGCTGCCGCACTCGAGCTGGCGACTAGGTATATCAATAACTTTTCTTACTAAATCATTGAATTGCGTTATACTCCGCAAACTTCCCCTGGTCAGTGTGCCAATTGGCTGCACAATGGTCGTACTGGGCTCTTGAAATAGTGCGGCAATCGTTTCAGGGATGCGTTAAAACTGGTCTCATACAAATATTATTAACCCCATTTGGGTTATCCAAAAAGCAAGGAGAGTGGCATGTCTAAAGGGCATACCTTACAAGACCCTTATCTGAATGTTCTGCGTAAAGAGCGGGTTCCGGTATCTATCTATCTGGTCAATGGCATTAAATTGCAGGGGCAAATTGAGTCCTTTGATCAGTTTGTAGTGCTATTGAAAAACACTGTGAGCCAAATGGTTTACAAACATGCGATTTCTACCGTGGTTCCCTCTCGGGTGGTGCGTATGCCCATGCCAGATTCAGTAGACCCTGCGGACGAGGAAGGTTAATCACGTTACTAATATTCAAATGAATACAGTCGCCATGGCGGGCCCTGGCTCCGTAGACGAATGCTCGGGGTTCAATATTGTTTTTTGACCGTCCTGCCTCCGGTGAGCGGGCGGTGCTCGTTCATCTCGATCTGAGTCACGAGGTCGAGCGGGAAGATCCCCGGGAATTTGAAGAGCTGGTATTATCTGCCGGCGGCGACCCGATGGTACTTATCGGTGGCCATCGCTCCGTCCCCAGTCCGCGCTATTTTGTCGGCAGCGGCAAGATGGAAGAAATTCGCCAGCAGGTACAGTTGCTAGAAGCGGAGATAGTGCTTTTTAATCACGCCCTGTCTCCCAGTCAGGAGCGAAATCTAGAGGCGGAGCTACAGTGTCGAGTACTCGATCGCACGGGTTTAATTCTCGATATATTTGCTCAGCGCGCCCGTACCCACGAGGGTAAATTGCAAGTGGAACTGGCGCAATTGCGGCACATGTCGACGCGGTTGGTGCGGGGTTGGACCCACCTGGAGCGACAAAAAGGGGGTATTGGTTTACGCGGCCCCGGTGAGACTCAGTTGGAAACCGATCGGCGCTTATTGCGGGTGCGTATTCAGTCGATCACCCGCCGCCTCGATCGGGTGCGCAAGCAGCGCGACCAGGGTCGTCGAGGCCGGAATCGAGCCGATATTCCCACGGTGTCACTGGTGGGTTATACCAATGCCGGTAAGTCCACGTTGTTCAATGCCCTGACCCAATCCGAAGTTTATGCCGCCGATCAATTATTTGCCACTCTCGATCCGACCCTGCGGCGACTTAAGATTGCTCAATTGGGGCCTGTTGTATTGGCCGATACCGTGGGTTTTATTCGCCACCTTCCGCACAAGCTGATTGAGGCTTTTCGCGCCACCTTAGAAGAAGCGGCCCAGTCCGATCTGTTGATTCATATCATCGACTGCGCCGATCCGGAGCGCGACAGTAGTATTGAGCAAGTACAGCTGGTGTTGCGGGAAATTGGCGCCGAGGACATTCCCGTACTGGAAGTCTATAACAAGGTTGATTTGCTGGATAGAGAGCCGCAGATAGACCGTGATCAATCTGGCGCAATAACCCGCATCTGGCTGTCGGCGCAGCAGCAGCAAGGTTTGCCCCTGGTATTAAAAGGGTTGTCGGAGCTGCTGGGGAAAGATTTACTCGAGGGCAGTTTGTCTTTGGGTCCTGCCCAGGGGCGGCTGCGGGCGGCTTTTTACGAGCGGCAAGTGGTGCTGTCGGAATCCTTCGACGAAAGTGGGCTCGCCAGTTTGAGTGTTCGTATCCCGCGGCAGGATTTTTTCCGTCTGGTCAGCGCTCAGGGGCTGGATCCCGAGCAACTGCTTACCCAGCTGACCCCCAAGGCTTCCGCCACCACCGGGCAGGCATGATTTCTTCTGCCAATGCTTGCGGGAGTCGATTAGAATAGCTACAGTGCGGCGAAGTTTGTTAGACTAAGCCGTTTAATCTATTGGCAACACTGCCCTGCGAAGGGCAACTCGTTGGCGTAAGCCGGTTCGAGTAAGAATCCGCTTAAATAGGTGTCAATAACGCCTGTTTGTTTTGAATAAAATTGAATAACACGAAAGGAGAAGGCAATGGCCTGGAATGAACCGGGTGGTGGCGACAAGAAAGATCCGTGGGGCAATGGTGGTAACCAGGGTCCCCCAGATCTGGATCAAGCCCTCAAGAAACTGCAGGAAAAATTGAACGATATTTTTGGCGGTGGCGGTGGCGGTGGCAACAGCGGTAGCGCCGATGTCAGCGGTGGGTTTATAGTAGTTCTGCTGCTGGCAATTGCCCTGATTTGGGCTGCCCTGGGTATTTATCAGGTCAACGAAAAAGATCGTGCGGTAGTATTACGCTTTGGAAAATATGTCGATACTTACGGCCCTGGATTACACTGGAATCCGCCGTTGGTGGAGAGTAAGACTATCGTGCGGGTGACCGAAGAGCGGCAATACTCCTCGCGGGGTGTGATGCTAACCGAAGATGAGAATATCGTCGAGTCGCCACTAACAGTGCAATACAATATCGCCGATCCCAAGGCCTTTGTACTGAATGTCAAAAATCCGGAACTGAGCCTGCAGCAGGCCACCGATAGTGCCCTGCGCCACGTGGTGGGCAGTAGTCGCCTCGATGACGTGGTCAGCGTCGGCCGCCAGGCAATTGGCGACGAGGTGAAGTTGCGTTTGCAGACCTATTTAGACAATTACGGGACCGGTATTCAGGTGGTGAAAATTAATATTCAGGAGGCCAAGCCCCCCACTGAAGTTAAAGACGCCTACGATGATGTGATCAAGGCCCGGGAGGATCAGGAGCGGCTGATCAACGAGGCCCAAGCCTACTCTAACGGTATTATTCCCGAGTCTCGAGGCAAAGCCCAGCGCATGATAGAAGAGGCGAATGGTTACAAGGCCAAGGTCATCGTAGAGGCAGAGGGTGAGGCCCAACGCTTTGAGAACCTGCTAACCGAATATCAAAAAGCGCCGAAAGTTACTCGTGAACGGCTATATCTGGACGCCATGGAAGCTGTGATGAGTCAGAGTTCCAAGGTACTGGTCGATGTTGAGGGCGGCAATAATATGATGTATATACCATTGGATAAAATCATGCAGTCGCAGCCTGCGCTCAGCAGTGGCTTAACGCCGGCTCGGGATGATATCAGTGAAATTGCCGACGAGGTGATCAAAAAACTGCGTCGCGAACAGGGTACCAGTAGTGCCAGGGGGTCGCGCTAATGAATAAGCTACTATTGGCAGTTATTGCTCTATTTTTGGCCGTTGTGGTCGGCTCCAATACCCTCTATGTGGTCAAGGAAACCGAGCGCGCAGTTAAGCTGCGCTTTGGTAAGTTGGCCGAGGGACCAATCGAGCCGGGGTTGCATGTAAAAATGCCAATCGCCGACGCGATTCGTAAATTTGATAGCCGTGTGTTGACGCTAGATGCCCAGCCAGAAAGCTTTTTCACCGTGCAGAAGAAGCGACTGATTGTCGACTCCTTTGCCAAGTGGAAAATTGCCGATGTCGATACCTACTACAAGGTGACTGGCGGTAACGAATCGGTGGCGATGAACCGTCTGGCTAACCGGGTGAACGACGGCCTGCGCAATGAGTTTGGTACTCGCACCCTGCACGAAGTGGTGTCCGGTGAGCGCGATCAGCTAATGTTGGATATCAAGGCTGGGCTAAATGCCACGGTACTGGAAACTCTGGGTGTGGAAGTAGTCGATGTGCGGGTCAAGCGTATCGACCTACCGCCGGAAGTGAGCACCCCGGTTTATCGGCGGATGAAGGCGGAGCGTGAAAAAGAAGCCAGGGAACTTCGTTCTAAAGGTAAGGAAGAGGCAGAAAAGATTCGCTCCTCTGCCGAGCGGGAAAAAACTATTCTCGAGGCCCAGGCCTATAGCTCTGCCGAGCGTGCCCGGGGTGAAGGCGATGCCCAGGCAGCGGCGACCTACGCTGCTGCCTATAGTAAAGACGCTGAATTCTATGCCTTTGTGCGAAGTCTCAACGCCTATCGCTCTGCCTTTAGCAACAAGGGTGATATCATGTTGGTCGATCCTCAGAGTGACTTTTTTAAGTATTTAAACGACAGCAACGCCGGCCGTTAGTCGAACTAACAGGTTAACGCCTGTAGGCTGACTAAATAAAGCACGATTTGTGCTATCATATAAGAACCGGGCAGTTTCATGGTTATTCCCTTCGGGGCGGCCAATGAATTGCGCGGTTTTTTGTGCGTGTACTTTAGTGTCGCGCGCGATAAGCGCTCATCTGCCCGAGGCCAGTCCTGCACAATGTATTATTTCATCACAATTTCAAAGGTTAACTATGGCTACGGCTGATCGCTGGTTACTGCCCGATGGCGTCGAAGAACTGCTGCCCCCCCAGGCCGAACAGGTAGAGCAACTGCGGCGCAAATTGCTGGATCTCTATCGCAGCTGGGGTTACGAATTAGTGATCCCGCCGCTGATCGAATTTACCGATTCGTTGTTGGTTGGGCTGGGCAGTGATATCGATCTGCAGACTTTTAAAGTGGTGGATCAGTTGAGTGGCCGTACTATGGGTATCCGCGCGGATATTACTCCCCAGGCTGCTCGTATCGATGCTCACAGCCTGCGCCGGCAGGGGCCTGCACGATTGTGTTATGCCGGCAGCGTACTGCACACCAAACCTAAGTCGCTAATGGCCTCGCGCTCACCGATACAGCTCGGCGCCGAGTTGTACGGCGACGGCGGCCTGGCCAGTGATGTCGAAATTATCACCTTGATGTTGGCGACTCTGCAGGCTAGCGGGGTTGAGAAAATTACTCTGGATCTGGGTCATGTAGGGGTGTACCGGGCGCTGATCGATTTGGCCCAACCGGCCCCAGCACAGGAGCAACGGCTGTTCGATGCGCTGCAGCGTAAATCAGCGGTCGACATCGAGCAGGCCATTGCCGAAGGTATCGACAATGGTCCGGTGGCGGATATGTTGCGCAGTCTTAGCCAGCTCAATGGCGATTCTTCGGTACTGCCTCGGGCGCGCAGCTTGCTAGCCTCGGCCCCCGCCGAAGTAGCCATAGCTATCGATCGTCTCGAACAAGTAGCCGAGCGGATACAGGCACGTATGCCGCAGGTTGACTTGTATTTTGATCTGAGTGAATTACGTGGTTTTCACTATCACACTGGGCTGGTGTTTAGCGCCTTGGCCCCGGGTTGTGGTCAGGCCCTGGCCAACGGGGGTCGCTACGACGACATTGGCGAAGTGTTTGGTCGCGCCCGTCCAGCCACCGGCTTTAATACCGATTTAAAGGCGTTGCTGGGATTCTTACCCGCCGCCGATAGCGGCGTCGGTAGTATTCTGGTGGCGGTCGCAGCGGAGCTCAGTCCCGAACAGGACAGTGAGCTGTGGCAGCGGGTAGAGCAGTTGCGTGATCGAGGCGAGCGGGTGGTATTTGCTTTGTCTGAGCAGCAACCCAGTGACGAATTCGAGCGCCAATTGGTGCTCAGAGCTGGCCAGTGGCTGGTTGAGGCTAGGGGCTAGTAGCGGCCAGTAGGTGTAGTAATTAGGGTGCCGAATATCGGTACGTTTATTGTAGTTGTAATTTATTTCGAGTGAGACCATGAGCAAAAATGTAGTAATTCTGGGCACCCAATGGGGTGACGAAGGCAAGGGCAAGATAGTCGACTTGTTGACCGATCAGGCCGACGCAGTGGTGCGCTTTCAGGGCGGCCACAATGCCGGCCACACCCTAGTTATCGACGGTGAAAAGACAGTGTTACATCTGATCCCCTCGGGTATTTTACGCGAAGATGTCAGCTGCTTAGTCGGCAACGGGGTGGTATTGAGTCCCGAAGCGCTGCTTAAAGAAATTGCCGAACTGGAGGCCAAGGGGGTGCCGGTGCGAGAGCGTTTGTTGTTGAGTCCCGCCTGTCCGTTGATCCTGCCCTACCATGTAGCTCTGGATCAGGCTCGGGAAATTGCCAAAGGCAAGGACAAAATAGGTACCACGGGTCGCGGTATCGGCCCGGCCTACGAAGACAAGGTGGCTCGCCGAAGTATCCGTCTGGGTGACTTGCTACACCCGGAGCGTTTTGCTGCCAAGCTGCGGGAAGTGCTGGAATACCACAACTTCCAATTAGGCCAGTATTACAAGGTCGAGACCTTGGATTATCAACAGGTTTTCGACCAGACTATGGCCATGGCCGAGCAGATCATTCCAATGATTGCCGACGTCACTGGGCTGTTGCACGAGCACCGGAAAGCGGGCCGCAATATCTTGTTTGAGGGAGCCCAGGGTTCGCTGCTGGACATTGACCACGGCACCTACCCCTATGTCACTTCCAGTAATACCACCGCCGGCGGCACAGCCACGGGCAGCGGTTTTGGCCCGCTTTATTTGGACTATGTACTGGGTATTACCAAGGCTTACACCACTCGAGTTGGCTCCGGACCTTTCCCCACTGAGCTATTCGATGAGGTCGGTAAACATTTGGCAGAAAAGGGTCACGAATTTGGCGCTACCACTGGTCGCGCCCGGCGCTGCGGCTGGTTTGACGCGGTTGCCCTGCGCCAAGCCGTACTCATCAACAGTGTGTCCGGTCTGTGTTTGACCAAGCTCGACGTACTGGACGGCATCGAGACGATTAACGTCTGTGTTGGCTACCGCAATAGCGCTGGAGAAGAGGCACCCATGCCGGTAGATGCAGCGGATTATGAAAATCTGGTGCCGGTCTACGAGCAGCTCCCTGGTTGGAGCGATTCGACCTTCGGAGCGCAGAGTCTGGAGGCGTTGCCCGAAGCCGCTAAAGCCTATATTACGCGGCTGGAAGAGTTAGTCGGAGCGCCCATCGATATTATTTCTACCGGCCCGGACCGGGTCGAGACTATCGTACTAAAACACGCCTTCAGCTAGCTTGCAGTACCCGGGATCAAGGCCATAGGCTGTCGCAGCGCAATGAACGCCCGTGGGCGACAGCGCTGCTTGTTTCTGATTTATTAAGAGTGTGTCATGGTTTTGTCTGAAACTATTGTAGTTCGCCGCCAGCAGCATATCGCCAGCATCACACTCAACAATCCTGACCGGCACAACTCCCTGGGTGAGGATGAACTCGCCGCCTTGCAGCACCACTTGCGTGTTATTGAGAACGATACAGCTATTAGGGTGCTGGTATTAACAGGCAGCGGCGGCAAAACTTTCTGCGCTGGTGCTGCCCTGGGTCAGTTGTCGGCGGGAACTATTAGCGCCAACCGTTTTCAGGATACCACCGACCAATTGGCGGCTCTACGCGTGCCGACTATTTGTGCCGCCAACGGCAGTATTTACGGTGGTGGCGCCGAGCTCGCGTTGAGTTGTGATTTTCGTATCGGCGTCACCGGTAGCCGTCTGCGGGTACCCGCTGCCAATATTGGTTTGTGTTACCCCACCGCCGGTATTGTGCGCTTTGTCGAGCGCTTGGGTCTGTCTTTGGCCAAGCGAATATTGATGGCGGCGGAGACATTCGAGGCTCAACAGCTATTGGAAATCGGTTTTTTCGATCACCTGGTTGCCCCCAGTGAATTACAAGCTAGGGCTGGGCTACTGGCTGCTGATCTGGCGGACTTGGCTCCGTTGGCGCTGCAGTCAATGAAGTTGCTGTTGCAGCAGGCGGTGGCTGGGAGCATCGACAGCGAACAGGCGCTGGCGTTATCGCGTCGCTGTAGTGCATCACAGGATTTACAAGAAGGTTTTGCGGCCCAGCGGGAAAAGCGCAAGCCGGTGTTTACCGGTGAATAGCAATGGTAAGAGCGCGACGAGACTGTGGTTTTATCCAATAAAAACGGTCTAGCTAGCGAGGTCTTGCACCGGTCTCAAGCCCAAAGTTGGGGGGCGCTACCGATCTAGTGCTTTACTGAGGGGGCGGTGCAGGCCAAAGAGCAGTGCACCGCTGAGCAGCCCAAAAATATGGGCTTCGATCACCACCGCAGCTTCGATCGCAGCGGTGGTGGTGACGCTGGCGCCGGCGACGACTTCGTAGCAGACTTTTGCCAATAACGCCGTTACCAATAAACTCTTCCAGGGTCTAGTCAGTTGCGGGTCCAGCAGCAGGCCGAGCAACATTAGGCAGTGAATAATTCCGGAGAACCCCAGATACCACTGCAGCTGCGGGAGGCACAATAACAACAGTGATATCAACAGAGCAGCGCTGAAGATCGATACATACCATAAACGTTTGCTCATGGTATGAGCAAACAGCAGCCAGCCGATTAGCGCGGCGGCAATATTCATCAAGCTGTGGGGCCAATTGAGGTGCACAAAGTGGCCGCTGATAAGGCGGTAAAACTGCCCCCCAATAATGGCCTCTCGTTCATAGCGCAGTAGCAGCGTTAGCTCGTCACCTGCGATCGCGGTTATAACAAACACCGTACACAATAGGGCGATAGGGGCGTGGCGCTGCAAGGTGGCCAGTAGTGCTTGGTAGGGTTTGTTGTGGAGCATGGCTTATTGTAAGTCAATTGCTCTTTGGCTGCACTCGTCGGGCCATTGAGGTGCAGGGCCTGTGGATGACATGATAACAGGCATAAATTGAGATCATGCGCTCAGTGCAACATGTTGTGAGATGGTGTCGGGTTCTTAGTAGCTTGGTGGTCAGTGGCTTGGCTGCAGGGCGTTACTACCGCAACTTAGGTAAAAGAAAGTCAGCCCATTTTATTGCTGCTGCAAATACGAATTTATCGGCGACTATTTATGAGAGAGCACACTGAACTGCGCAGCCAACTGTTGCGTTACTTTGATCCCAAAACTTTTTCTCGTGGTGACGACTACTTTAGTGACTCACGCGTTATCAGTCTCAATGTCGACGACCATGGTGACGATTATGTGGACTTTAGTAGCGAGGTGAAAGGCAGCGGGCGCAATGTATACAGCCAACAGGTGACCGTCGACTTTTATGGCAATCACATTGGTATTGACGGCAATTGTGACTGCCCAATGCGACACAACTGTAAGCACGTGGTAGCCGCCTGCCTACACTTTCATGCCCGGGAACAAAAGCCCGTCACTGCGCAACACAACGTGCTCGATTGGATCGAGCGTTTTGCTAAGGCCAGCGCACCGGAGCCGGTATCGGGCGGTGACAGTAGCGACTTTCTCGCCTATGTATTGCGCCCCACTGCCAATGATAAGGCTACCGTAACGGTGGAGTTTGTCGTTACCAAAGAGCTTAAAAAAGGCGGTTTGAGTAAAGGCCGGAAAACGCGGTTAGATTCCCTCAGGCAGTTGCACCCACTCAACTCCTATTTACATCAGCAAGACGAGGACATTCTGGCGCTGCTGCAGGTCATCAATGCCGACGGCTGGGGCTACACTGCGCTGCGCGGAGAGCTGGGATACATCTGCGCGATGAAAATACTGTCGACGGGGCGTGGTTTTTGGTTGGGGCTGCAGCGGCCGCTGCAGTTTATCGATCAACAGCGGGTGCTGCGTGCTCACTGGCAGCAAGATGAAAAAAGTATGAGTACGCTGCATTTGGAAATTGACCCCGAGGCCACGATTCTATTGTTAGATCCGCCGCTGTACCTAGATGTCGAAGAGGCGGTGGTCGGTCCCCTAGACAGCGGCGGTTACAGTTATGCGCAACTTCAGCAATTATTGTTAGCGCCAGCAATTCCCGCTGAGCTGACACAAGAATTTAGTCAGCAGTTGGTGCTGGCGGTACCGCAGTCGCCGCTGAGTCCTCCCGGTCAGATTAACAGTCGAGATATCAACGTCTCACCGGTGCCCCATGTCGTGCTCAGCAGCCAAAACACTGGCGCCACAGCGCAGCGCCACAACATTGCGCTACAGTTTGACTACGGCGGTCAGTTGCTACCTCCCGGCACTGAGCAGCTGCTGGTCAGTCGCCATCTCGAAGATCAAGTTGTGCGTATCCATCGAGATTTGGAAGCGGAGGCAGATGCGATTACACAATTGCAACGGGCGGGGTTTTGCGCAATTGATACCATCGCCACCACCGAGATGATTTTTTACAGCAACGAGCAATTGAGCCCGCTACAGCAAATCACTTTGTTCGACGAGTTTGTTAAAGTGGTTGTGCCGCGGCTGCAACTGCAGGGTTGGTTTGTTGAGATAGACAGTAGTTTTGATCTAGTTGTTCATCGCGGTGATGACTGGCATGTCGACATCGACGAAGAGGCAGGCAGTAGCGATTGGTTTGAGCTGCGCTTCGATATTATGGTCGATGGCCGCAGTATTCCGCTGTTTCCTCTGGTTACACAGGTGCTTGAGCACTACGAACCGGAACAGATGCCGGAGTTGCTAACCTTGCACCTGCAGGGAAGTGAATATGTCACTGTTAGCCGTGCCCGTCTTAAGCCTGTGTTGGACACGCTATACGAACTCCACAACCGCGAGGGAGCTGCGGCCCCGGCGGCGCTAAAGTTGTCACACTTTGACAGCGCCCGGTTGAACGAGCTTGAAGTTATCGACAATGTACAGTGGCGAGGCGGTGACGGGCTGCGGGAATTGGGGCGAAAGCTGCAGGACTTTAGCGGTATTGAACAGGTCAATTGTCCTCTAGGGCTGAACGCCAGCTTGAGGGATTATCAGCAAGAGGGCCTCAACTGGCTACAGTTTTTGCGCGAATACAACTTCGGTGGCATTCTCGCAGACGATATGGGCTTGGGTAAAACGGTGCAGGCACTGGCCCACCTGCTGGTGGAAAAAGAGCAGGGTCGGATGGACAAACCCTGCCTGATTGTTGCGCCCACCAGCGTGTTGAGTAACTGGCGGCGGGAGGCGCAGCAATTTGCGCCGTCGCTGAAAGTGTTGTTATTACAAGGCGCTGATCGCAGGCAGCACTTTGTGCAGATCGAACAGCACGATTTGATTCTGACCAGTTACCCACTGTTGAGCCGCGATCAAGAAGCATTGACGGATCGAGACTATCATATGCTTATTCTGGACGAGGCCCAGGTGGTTAAAAACCCCAAGGTTAAGGCGGCGGCAGTCATCCGGAAAATTCAATGTCGTCACCGTTTGTGTTTAACGGGTACGCCGATGGAAAATCATCTGGGGGAATTGTGGGCGCTGTTCGATTTTCTGATGCCCGGCTTTCTTGGCGGCAGTCGTCAGTTCACCCAGCTCTACCGATCGCCGATCGAAAAACACGGTGATGACGAGCGCCGGCGGGCATTGGTTGCCCGGGTTGCCCCTTTTTTACTGCGCCGCAGTAAAACACAGGTTGCCGCCGAGTTGCCGGAAAAAAGCCAAATTATTCACACGGTGTCGCTGCAGCCAAAACAGGCGGCGCTGTATGAAAGTATTCGCATTGCAATGGAGAAAAAAGTACAGCAGGCGATTGCAGCCAAGGGTTTGGCCGGCAGCCATATCACCATTTTAGACGCGCTGTTAAAGCTGCGCCAGGCCTGCTGCGATCCCAGATTGTTGCCTTTGACCCAGGCTAAAAGTGTGGATGAATCAGCAAAAATGGAGTGGTTGATGCAAGTGCTACCGGAGATGGTGGAGGAGGGGCGACGTATTTTGTTGTTTTCCCAGTTTACCAAAATGCTGTCTCTGATCGAGGAGCAGCTCAAGGTACAGGCAATTAGCTATAGTAAATTAACTGGACAAACTCGCAATCGGGATGCCGCCATTGAAAGTTTTAAGTCGGGGGGCGCGGCGGTTTTTTTAATTAGCCTAAAAGCGGGTGGCGTCGGCCTTAATTTAACCGAGGCGGATACCGTTATCCACTACGATCCGTGGTGGAACCCTGCGGCGGAAAACCAGGCCACCGACCGCGCCCACCGCATTGGCCAGAAAAAGAGTGTTTTTGTCTACAAGCTGATAACTGAAAATAGTGTGGAAGAGAAGATTGTTGCGATGCAGGCTAACAAACAGGCTCTGGTACAGGGTGTTTATCAGGACGGCGAACAGGGGCGCGGCAGCCAACTTAACGGTGATGACTTGAAGCAATTATTTGCCCCGTTGTCATAGCACGCTGTGGTTTGGCTAGACATTCTTGGGTGGGTCTTTTATTCTCGGAAGGCTGTCGTGGAAACAGTGTTTACGACAGCTGATGTTACCGCATGGTATACCGCAGTGAGCTTGGAGATTATGGCGACATGATGAAACAGATTGTAGGGCTATGCCGGTTTTCACTGGCGCTGTTGTTGTTATTTGTGGGTAATGCCTTTGGCGAACAAACACTATCTCAGGGCCTGCAACAGTGTGCAGCGCTCGAACAGACCCAACAGCGATTGGCCTGTTTCGATTTGCTTGCTGCCGGGCAGTTGCAATCGGCACCGGTGAGTAGGGGCAACTGGCGTATTGAACGGCGGGTCGCAGCCTTTGGTGAGGGGGAAACCCAGTCTTATTACCTGCCGGCTTTGAGACCGGTGCGATCGAAAAATCAAACGGTAACTCCGCAGTTGGCGGTGCACTGTGAGCCCGGCGGTGCCCGGGTGGAAATCCATTGGAATATTTATCTGGGGAAAAATCGCACTAACTTACAGAGCCAGTTTGACGGTGAAACGTTGCTTGAGCAAAAATGGCTTATCGATGACAACAAACGCTCAATACGTTTTAACGGCGACGCTGGTGCTTTTGTAAAGCGATTGCTGGGCCATCACACCTTGCAGACCAAAATTAGACCTCACAACGGCAGCCCCATTATTGCCACTTTTGCTATCACCGGTTTGGCATCGATTAGCGGCACAGCTAACTGCGGACAATAAGCCTGCCTAATCCAGTCGACGTTGTCAGCAGTTAGGGTAGTGCCTTTCGCGGGATATTTCGTCGCCTCCTAGAATGGCTTCAGGACATCTCCAGCTCTCAGCTCGCCGGTTTAGGGACGGGTTTGTGGCTGGCTCTGTTCACTCCCCTGCTGGGCTGCTTTCACTGTTGTCGATTACTGTGGCGGGGACAGCATTGCACAAACTGTGCGATGCGCTCGAAAGCAATGGCGAGCATCGGCAGTGGCTGCGCTAGGGATACACGAATATACTGCACCGTGCTGGGGCCAAAACTACTGCCGGGAACGGTACTGACGCGCTGTTGCTGCAGTAGTGCCCGGGAAAAGTCGTCGCCACTGTCACAGCACTCGCCCACATTGATCATCACAAACAGCCCCGCTGCGGGACAGTCGCAGTGAATGCCGTCAATGGTAGCGACTTGTTCGACTACAAAGTCACGGCGGCGCTGGTACTCTCGGCACATCGATGCCAGATGCAGGTCATTGTGTTGCAGCGTATAGGTCGCGGCGTCCTGAACAAACTGGCAGCAGCCAAACATAGTCGCACTGCTATAGTCGCTGAGATGGTGTACCAGTGACTGCGCAGCAACCGCCCAGCCGATACGCCAACCACTCATGGCGTGGGACTTGGACAGCCCGTCAACAACCACTACATTATCCAGTTGCGCCGCTGCCGCCCGCAGGGAAATATGGCGGTGATCGAAGGTGATCATCGAATACACCTCGTCACTCACCAGCCACAGGTTGCGTTGCAGGCAAAAGTCGGCGAGGGCACTCAGCTGCTGGCGGTCGATCATATTACCCATGGGGTTGCCGGGGGTATTGATAAGTACAACACGGGTTTTTGGGCTTAGCGCCGCTTCGATTTGCGCGATGTTAAAGGCGAAACCCCGCGCTTGGTCTAGCGGCGCACTGCGTACGCCACACCCGATTGATTGCAACAAACTGCAGTAGCCGATATACATGGGGTCCGGAACGACGATATCGTCGCCGCGGTCCAGTAGACAGCTCAATACGCTGTGTAGAGCATTGGTGGCACCGGGAAAGATGACCACTTGGCTGGCACTGCAAGGATGGGGCGAGGTTCTTGTTTCTAAGGAAGCAATAGCCTGGCGCAGCTCCTGCTCCCCCTCTGGGGAGGAGTAGTGAGTGCGCTGCCGCTGCAGGCTATCGGTGAGTGCCCGCTGGATTGGAGCGGGGGTGGCAAAGTCTGGATCGCCGACACACAGGCGGATAATATCGTCTCCCAGGCGCTGCTCGAGATCGGCGGGTAGCTGCCAGCGCCCCGCCTCCGGTTGCTGCAAACGCCTAGCCATCTGACTGATAGAGCCTTGAAAGGTCATGCATCCTCCTTGGAGTCATCGCGAAGTTAGTGGGCAAGTACAGCGAACCGTAGCTCTGCTGTTGCCTGTACGGGAGCTAACGACAGTAATATTTGTCGCCCACTACTATAAAAATAGCAGCTGTGTGGTGGAACGGTAGCCGCGGTGTCAGTTTCGGGTGGGGGTATTAGCGATTGTAGTTAGAGTCGCAGCACGATCCAAGCGTTGCTGGGCACCGTAGCCGAGTGTTATCGTTGCCTGCGCCGGGCGGCCCATCGATTATGTATCGCCGCATTCACCAATAATAAGGTTTTTTATGGAACAGTCCCACGTCGGACCAACTAACCCAGTTGTCTCCCCTGCGGCTGACCGCCGCTGGTTTGCCCTTGTAATGGGGCCAGCAATGGCGCTGTTATTACTGCTACTGCCCGCCCCAGAAGGTATGGGCGAGCTGGCCTGGCGCACCGCCGCAGTAATGCTGTGGATGGCAATCTGGTGGGCCACGGAGGCATTGCCGGTGGCAGTTACTGCCTTCTTACCATTAGTGATGTTTGCGCCGCTGGGTATTGCCACTTTCAAAGAGGCGGCGCTACCCTTTGCTAACCCCAATATCTACCTGTTTTTGGGGGGCTTTATTATGGCGGCGGCAATCGAGCGCTGGAATCTCCATATCCGTATTGCGCTGGGGGTGTTGCGGCTGGTGGGCAGCGACAGTCGCGCCGTGGTAGGGGGCTTTATGCTGGCCGCGGCGGTACTGAGCATGTGGATGAGCAACACCTCTACTACCATGATGTTACTGCCGATTGGGCTGTCGATTGTTACCGTAATCACCGGTTCGGTGGTCAATCTGAGCGAGTCTCAGCGCGCCAATTTTCAGGCGGCGATGCTATTGGGCATCGCCTATGCCGCCACTATTGGCGGCGTTGCAACGCTGGTGGGAACGCCGCCTAATGCGCTGCTGGCCAGTTTTATGGAACAGGAATACGGCGTTGAAATTGGCTTTGCCCGCTGGATGTTAGTCGGTGTGCCGGTGTCGCTGGTGTTATTACCCACTTGCTGGTGGCTGCTAACACGCTGGGTTTTTCCGCTGAACTTTGATACCGGCGCTGCCACTCAGGCCAAGTTAGAGTCGATGCGGCGGGAGATCGGGCCGATGTCAAAGGCCGAAAAACGGGTGGCCTTACTGTTTGCGTTACTGGCGCTTAGTTGGATGTCGCGGCCCCTGCTCAACAGCTTGGCAGGTATGCAGGGTATTAGTGATGCAGGGCTGGCGATGACTATGGCGGTAATCTTATTCATTGTGCCCAGTGGCCGGGCTTCGGGTGAGGCCTTGATGAGCTGGGAGCGCACAGCGCAATTACCCTGGGGGATTTTAATCCTATTTGGTGGCGGCCTCAGTTTGGCCGCGGCGGTATCGAGCACTGGTCTGGCTCAATGGTTGGGGGGCTCGCTGGCGCCGCTGGGCGATTACGGCATCTGGCTACTGCTGGTGGCAACGGTATTACTGGTGGTGTTTCTCACCGAGTTGACCAGCAATCTGGCGACCACTGCAGCGTTTTTACCGGTTGTTGCAGCGGTGGCGGTAGAGCTGGGACAGAGCCCTATACTGTTGACCGTACCAGTAGCGCTGGCCGCCAGTTGTGCCTTTATGTTGCCGGTGGCGACGCCACCTAACGCCATCGTTTTTAGTTCCGGATTACTGAGTATTCGGCAGATGGCCAGGGCCGGCGTGCTACTCAACATTATCGCGATGCTGCTGTTGTCTGCGGTGTCCTTATTGTTGGTACCGCTGGTTTTGTAAACCATAGAAATACGGGGACAGTTTACTTAATTGGCAGTTCGAATTAAGTAAACTGTCCCCGTATTTCCCAGGAAAGTGTTGAATCAAGCGGTCTTTTTAAGAGTGAAAATAAAGCTGTAACTCAACATCAGCACAAAAAATGACGACATCGACAGTATAAGAAATTCTTTTTGCAGTGTCGTGTGATTCATTACGTGGTTAAAAACAGCGGCCGCTTCACCGTTGTTAAGAAGCGCTGTGTTAACGTGTTCAATAACATAGGGCCGGTTAAAAAATCGCTCGCCAAAAACACCGGCGGGCCACAGCGCCAGGGCTATCAATACCGGGGTAATATAGAGGAAGGGTTTGTACACTCGGTCTTGTTCTTTGGCAATGTCATTGTTTGACCAGAATATATCCAGCTGGTCCAATTCGTCTTTAGTTTTTATTGGGTTATTTTGCTTCATCAGCGCAGCCACACCGCCGTGGTGTACAAACAGACTGGCAAGGCATTTCAGAGCGATGCCGTTGATAATCAAGGGCAGCGATAATCGAATCAGTTCTAGGTCCCAGTGCAAGGTCGAGGTATTGGCGCTAAAGCCGAGTATGGCCACAGCGATGAGTGAAAGTCCGTAGCCAAAGTTTCTGAAGAAAGGCCTGCCGGCAATTCTGACCGATGAGATAAGGTCGACGATATACTCGACCTGAATACTGTCGCCGATCTGGTCAGTAATAGAGTTTTTACTGATTCCGGCGGTAAAATAGGTCTTCTCCCCGCGGTAAATAAAACTGACTACGGGGCGGTACATCAATTGGCTGCTGCGATGGTTGCCACTGCGGGAGGTGCTCAGGTGCTTTTCGATACCGGCGATTTTGCCGGGACTTTGCACTGTTCCCTTGTTATAGAGTCGGTGATAGGCAATGAACAGCAGGCCAATAAATAGAAAGGCGCTGGCGAGTAGTATTGGGCCGAAATTGTCGAATAAGTTATCAATCGATAGCGCCATGTAAAAGGCCTGTAAGGAGTTTTCTGAGTCTGAAGTAAAAACCTGGCTGCCTAATTATAGCGCGGATAAAAATAGGATGTATATCGGGCTGCAGGTAGAATGGGGGCCCAGGAAAACCGTTAGTTCAATTGTATCGAGGCAAATTCCGTGGGCGGAAATTTTTTCCAATGACACCGGCGTTAATTACTTTACTTGTTAAGGACTATACATGACGGCTTTTTTCGCTATGTGCGCCTACGCTTTTTCCATGTCGATCTCGCCGGGACCGGTCAATATCATCACCTTAAACTCGGGTCTGCAATACGGTTTTCGGCGCACGCTGCGTTTTGTTGCCGGCGCTGCGCTGGGTTTCGCGCTGCTGCTGTTAGCCGTGGGGCTGGGACTTGCTCAGGCTGCTAACGCTGTACCTCTGTTGCTCATTGTGCTCGGTGGGTGCGGCGCAGCCTTTATATTTTACATCGGCGCCTCTATCGCACTGGCGAGCGCGCCGATCGAACAGGGCGCAGAGAGCTCCAGCTCCTTTTATCGGGGCATGTTGCTGCAGTGGTTAAACCCAAAGGCTTGGATAGCCAGTATCTCCGGTATTGCCGCCTTTGAAATAAGCACGGTGATGGAACTGGTGGAATTTGTCATCCTCTATTTCTTCATTTGTTTTGCCTGTGTGGCCAGTTGGGCGCTACTGGGGGACAAGATGCGCCTGTTGCTGGGCTCGGCAAAGCGGCTGCGTTGGTTTAACCGTACTATGGGCACGTTGTTAATGCTGGTGGCGCTGTATCTGGCCTATATGCAGGTGTCCAGTTGAGTCTTTGAGCAGCTTGCTTGTTTTGTTGGCGATGAGTCTGGGCGCTTGATAGATGCACTGTTGGTAGTGAAGATAAAAATAAAGGAGTAGCGCATGGGTCTCGAACAAATATTCAGTCTTTGTAGCGTCATCGCCATGATTGCTTGGGTAGGGCTGCTGCTGGCCCCGCGCTGGACTGTGACACGGGACTGGTTGGCGCCTATCATTGTGCCGCTGTTGATCGGGCTGTGTTACGGCTGGCTGATGCTAACGAATTTGTCTAGCAGCCCCGTCGATGGCAACTTTAATTCACTGGCTGGGGTGGCAGCGTTATTCACTGTGCCGGAATTGCTGCTGGCGGGTTGGATTCACTATTTAGCCTTTGATTTGTTTGTCGGTGCCTGGGAGGTGAAAGACAGCCAGGCGCACAATATACCCCACTGGCTTATTATGCCCTGTCTGCTAGTGACCTTAATGGCGGGTCCGGCGGGGCTGGTATTGTATTGGTTGGTGAAACTGAGCTATCAGAAACTGGGACGCAAACACGCAGTGATTTAATGTTAGGTTGCATTTAATGTTGTAGACTCCGGCCCTGCGGGACCACAAAAATTACCTTTGATCAATAGTTTATAGAATCACGAGATTGTTAAAGTTATGAATGCATTGAAAAAAATAAGTATGCTGGATTACGATCCGGCGACCATGCCCATTGACGATATAGATGTCAGTGACGTCGACCTGTGGATAACCGATGCCAAGTGGGGTTATCTGGCCCGGTTGCGAGAAGACGCACCGGTACACTACTGTAAAGACAGCGAGTTTGGCCCCTATTGGTCAATTACCCGCTTTGAAGACATTATGGAGGTTGAGAAAAACTGGCAAGTTTTTTCTTCTTTCCCCGCGATTATGATTGAGGACGCCCCACCGGGAGACGAGTTTTCCGCGCCAACCTTTATCGCCATGGACCCTCCAACCCACGATGATCAACGCAAAACTGTACAGGGGGTGGTGGCACCGCCCAATCTTAAACAGATGGAAGCCACTATACGCTGCCGGGCACAAACGATTCTAGATGGACTGCCTATCGGCGAAACGTTTAACTGGGTGGATCGTGTATCGATTGAACTCACCACGCAGATGTTGGCAACCCTGTTCGACTTTCCCTTTGAAGACCGTTACAAGTTAACTCACTGGTCCGACGTCACTTTTGCCCGCCTCGGCGCCGGCCTAATAGAGACTGAGGAAGAGCGTCAGGCTGAGCTAATCGAATGCCTGGAGTATTTTTTACGGTTGTGGAAAGAGCGGGAAGACAATCCCGTCGGCAACGATTTGATATCGATGATGATTCGCGGCGATGCCACCAAAAATCTGAGCCCGCCTGAATACCTGGGTAATATACTGTTGCTAATTGTCGGTGGCAACGATACCACTCGCAATTCTATTACCGGAGGTCTGTTGGCGCTCAACGAACACCCGGGCGAATACGATAAGCTGCGCCAGCATCCCGAACATATACCCAATATGGTCTCTGAAATTATTCGTTGGGTTACGCCCCTGGCCCATATGCGTCGCACCGCAACCTGCGACTATGAGTTTCGCGGTCAACAGATTAAAAAGGGTGACAAGATTGTTATGTGGTATGCCTCGGGCAATCGCGATCAGCGAAAAATTGACAACCCTAATGCTTTTTTGATCGATCGCGCCCGTGCTCGCAGCCATATTTCTTTTGGTTTTGGTCTGCATCGCTGTATGGGTAATCGCTTGGCAGAAATGCAGTTGCGGGTACTGTGGGAGGAAATTCAGCAGCGTTTCGATCATATTGAAGTGGTGGGTAGGCCGCAGCGTATTCCCTCCTGTTTTGTACATGGTTATTCCGATTTACCGGTGCGTATAACCGCCCGTAAAAGCGCGCTCTAACTAAAGGCACTCTAAGGAAGTGGTCGTGTTGGCATGATTCCCTATCGATCGCTACTAGACGACATTAGTGCCTGCAGGCTGTGTGAGGCGCATTTGGCATTGGGCCCGAGGCCAGTAGTGCAGTTTCACCCAGAGGCAAAACTCTTGATCGCCGGGCAGGCGCCGGGGAAAAAAGTGCATTTGTCCGGCATACCCTTTGATGATTCCAGCGGCGATCGATTGCGACAGTGGCTGGGTGTGTCCCGAGAGCAATTTTACGACCCCAAGCAGATAGCGATTTTGCCGATGGGCTTTTGTTTTCCTGGTGTTGGCAAGTCCGGCGATCTGCCGCCTCGGCCGGAGTGTGCACCGGCTTGGCGAGAGGCGCTGCTGAGCCGGTTGCAGGGGTTGGAACTGACCCTAGTGCTGGGGAAATATGCGCTGGACTACCATCTTCCGGGGCCTGCGGTATCGGTCACTGAGTCGGTGCTCGATTGGCGTAGCCACTGGCCGACAACGGTGCCACTGCCCCATCCCAGTGGGCGCAACGTGCGTTGGTTTAAGAACAACCCGTGGTTTGAGCGCGAACTGGTACCACAGCTACAACGGCGTGTTGCGCTGCTACTTAGGCCGCAGCAGTGAACCGGGTTTAATCCCGCAAGGTACTGACAAATCCACTGTGCTAATACGTTTTTGTCTGTGTGACGCTAGAGACTAACCGGCTAGCAGTGGTGAGGCCACCATCGCAATACCGGCAACACCTACAGCCCAGGCAGCGGTTCGCAGCCAAGGAACTCCTAGCGTAAATACCACCGCGTGTACTACGCGGGCGCCAACAAAGTATTGCGCTCCGCTGGCAGTGGTATCGTTGTTAAGTCCTGCGATGACAACGGCCAGGACCAGCGGGGTGAAAATAGCGAGGCCTTCGATCTGATTGCGAATCGCGCGATTGAGGCGGTCGTTAAAGCCGCTCCAGGGCGCAATATCATGTTGATTTCCCGCTGCGGTGCTCAAACCCAGTACCAGTACATTGCGGGTCCCTTGAATAAGAGTCATTAGTAACAATAGCGCGCCGGCGCCGGCTAACATCGAAATTTCAGTGCTCATGGTCGTTCTCCGTTTACGGTGAGTGGTTTCAAGTTTTGTTCAATAGATGGATTAATAGGGCTAGAGAAAGAGTTGGTTAACAGCAATGCTTCTGGGCTAAACAAGGCCAGCTCAAAGTTGTTGGCGACATTGCTGCTGATGTAGTCAGTGATATTGCCCCAGCGCTCTATTTGCTAAGGCTTCAGTACTAAGATAATCGCAGGGCCTTGGCGCGTGTTTTTCCTGCGCCGTAGGACCTTGCGTTTTATCTTTTCCAGCAGCTTGTGATGTCTTAGCGGCAGTGTGTTCATTGCCTATTCCTGTGCAATTCGCACTGTGCCAATCACCGTGCGAGCTGTCAGTAGTAATGGTGACCTAGGCGGCCAGTCCGACTGGGCTTGCTGTCATCGGTACAAAACCCGGCAGTGCTTCGAAGCGAGCTAACCAGCTGCGAATATGGGGATATGGCTGCAGTGATATATCACCCTCAGGAGCGTGGGCGATATAGCTGTAGTTGGCCACGTCTGCCAGGGTTGGACTGTCGCCTACCAGCCATTGGCGGTCTTGCAGGTGGGTTTCGAGTACAGCAAACATGCCCGCGGCAATGCTGTGGGCTTTTTCACGGTCGATTGTGGCACCAAAAACATTAGCCAGTCGTGCAGTGGCGGCACCAGAGGCCAGATTGCCTGCGGCCAGAGATAAAAATTGTTGTACTCTTGCCGCGGCTTCTGGCTGCTTGGGCATCCAGCTACCCTCAGTGTCGTATTGCGCTGCGAGATAGCTAATAATGGCATTGGAGTCGGACAGGCTGATATCGCCGTCATCGAGTACCGGCACCTGACCAAAGGCGTTTTTGGCGAGAAAGGCCGGTTGTTTGTGCTCGCCGGGGGTGACTTCGACTATGTCAAAATCCAGGCCCAATAGGGACAAAAACACTTCCACTCGATGTGAGTGACCGGACAGTGCAAAGCGATGTAAAGTGATAGTAGACATGGTGTAACTCCTGAGGTTTAGGGCGATTTAGGTTTTGGAAAAAAGTTAATGATTAGGTAGTAATTTGTTGTTCTGTTGCAGCTGTAGTAATTCTTCGAAGCCACCAATAGAAACGCTGTCGATAAATACTTGCGGATAGCTGCGGCCCCGGGTGCGGCTGTGCAATTCGCTAAGCCGCTGGGGCTGTCGATAGACATCGTATTCGTCAAAGGCCAGGCCGCGAGCTTTCAGCAGGCGTTTGGCGTGGGTGCAATAACCGCATCCCGGGCGGGTGTAAAGTTCGATATGACTCATGGCGTTGTCCTGTTGTTTGTTTGATGGGGGAAGTATCCAGATTAATGCCCTGGGGATAAACCGGGCTAGTATTGAATGATTGTCAATGGTATGTTGACAATCATGGATACAGTAGACGGCCTAAAAACTATTGTGGCGGTTGTAGAAACCGGCTCCTTCACCCAGGCCAGCGAGCGGCTGGGTATGTCAAAGGCGCTGGTGAGTAAATACGTTGGGCAGGTGGAGGCGCGCCTAGGGGTACGGTTGTTCAATCGTTCGACCCGGCGGCTGGCGTTGACCGAAGCCGGGCGCAGCTATTACCAGCAGGCGTTGCCACTATTGGATGAATTTACCGCGCTGATCGATAATGTTAGCGGAGAGCAATCCAACCCCCGAGGGTTGCTGCGTATCAGTGTGCCGGTGACCTTTGGAGAGATGTGCCTGGCGCCGCTGCTGCCCAAATTTCTAGCCAGCTATCCCGACATGCAAGTTGAGTTACAGCTACTCGATCGCATGATTGATATGTTAGAGGAAGGGGTCGATGTGGTAGTGCGCATCGGCGGCGTAGACGACTCCAATTTTGTCGCCCGGCATATACAGTCTTTGCCACTAGTACTGTGTGCTTCACCGGACTATATAGCGCGCCGCGGTCAACCACTTAATGCGCAAGACATTGCCGACCATGACTGCATCATCGACAGCAATTTTCGCATTGGCAAGCAGTGGCCAGTGCTGTCTCCTGAGGGCGCCAGCCACGTGGTGGAAGTGAGCTCCCGCATTGCTGCCAACAGCCCCCGGGCGGTAAAAGAAATTGCCATGGCCGGTGGTGGCATTGGCATGATCCCGCGTTTTATTGTCGCCGATGCGTTGAAGGTGGGTTCATTGCAGGAAATTTTACCGGGCTATAGCACGCTAGAATTTGGCTTGTTTGCCATCTATCCGCATCGCCGCTATTTGCCTAGAAAAGTACGTTGTTTTATCGACTTCTTACAGCGGGAGTTTTCCGCTGAAGCGCTGCTATAAATATCGCCGCTCAGGCTAGTACTATGCAATCGTTTTCGTGGGGTTGTCCTCAGGCGACGAGCGCGACTAGGGCTAGGTGGCCGGGGTGGCAATGGCCGCGGTATGTGTTTTACACTGCGCAGCTCAATGACTCTTTCATCGGTCGGCTAACAACAAGGATTGCCACAATATGATACAGCGCAAAATTGTAGGGGTTTCGCTGCACCGCTTTTCCCCTTTGAAAATGTCCCTGTTAAGGCTGCCTCTGCTAGGTCTGGGCTTATTTAGTGGCTCGGTGATGGCGCAACAGACACAACTGCTATGGGGCGATACGCATCTGCACAGCTCCTACTCGGTCGATGCCTATATGGCGGGCAACCGATCTGCGGGCCCGGATGTAGCATACCGCTACGCTAAGGGCGAGCCAGTAATCCATCCCTATGCCCGCAACCGCGTGCAGATTCAACAGCCGCTGGACTTTTTGGCGGTGGCGGATCATGCCGAGTACTTAGGGGTGGTGCCGGTGGTGATGAGCGGTGCGGCGGAGCAACCCGAGGCTAGTTTTTTCGAAAAAATAAAATCCTGGGTTATTGTGACCGTGCTGAGCTATGCCATAGAAGATCCGCTTGCCGGTACCAAGCGCTTTACCGGGCTGCTGCCAAAACCAGAAATTATGGCCGGCGACAGCCGCGATCCTGTTGCCGCCGCTATTGAGGCGGGTAGTGCCGGTGGGTTGGAGAGTATTGGGCTGATTAACAACCAAGCAGCCCTGCGCATATCTGCGTCTCAGTGGGCCAAGTCTATGGCCGCCGCCGATCGTCACAACGATCCCGGTACCTTCACCGCCCTGGTCGGCTGGGAGTGGTCTCAGACCGCTAGCGGCGCCAATATGCATCGTATTGTAGTCTCTGATGTCGACGGCGCCACCGCTGCTGGTTTTGATCCGGTCGGCGCTGACGACGCCCCCTATCCGGAAGATTTGTGGGATAGTCTCGACGCTCTGGCGATCTCCACCGGGGCTGACTTTGTATCGATACCCCACAATTCGAATCTGTCCAAGGGCTATATGTTTGCCAAGACCACACTGCGCGGTGAGCCGATAGCGCTGGACTACGCGGCAAAACGGGCTAAATGGGAGCCGCTGGTCGAGGCCACCCAGATCAAAGGCGATAGTGAAACCCACCCAACCCTGGCTCCGGAAGATGAATTTGCTGACTTCGAACGATTTAACTTTTACCTGCAGGCTTTTCCTCAATCCTTGGGTTATCGCGCGGGTATTGGCGATACCGTGCGCTCGGCGCTAAAGAGTGGGCTGGAACTTGAGGCGGCGCTGGGAGTGAATCCTTTTAAACTGGGTATGATTGGCTCCACAGACTCCCATACCAGTATCGCCTCGGCAGAGGAACCCAATTTTTGGGGTAAGGTGTCCACCGATTCGATTCCTGATAACAAGCGTCGGGACGATGCCGACGGCTACGGCGATGGCAAGCAGGGCTTTAACGGCTGGAATATGTCCGCAGCGGGTCTCGCCGCAGTGTGGAGCAACGACAATAGCCGGCAGGGAATCATTGCGGCGATGAAGCGCAAAGAGACCTATGCCACCACCGGTCCACGCATTGCGCTGCGGCTGTTTGGCGGCTGGGAGTACAGTGCTGCTGATGTCCGGGCCGCTGATCTGGCAAGCATAGGCTATGCCGGTGGAGTGCCTATGGGAGGTGAATTGAGCAGCGCACCCATCGGAACCGCACCGCACTTTTTACTGGCGGCAAGCAAGGGGCCATTGGATCACAATCTCGACCGGATACAGATTATTAAGGGCTGGCTTGACGACAGCGGCCATGCTCGGGAAAAAATATACAATGTGGTTTGGGCCGGGGATCGCCAATTAGATAGCAGTGGTGCTCTTGACGTCATTGGTAGTAGCGCCAATATTAACACCGGTAAAACCGCCAATACTATCGGTGCCGCGCAGCTGGCTACGTTGTGGATAGACCCGGAGTTTAACCCTGCCCAACGCGCTTTTTATTATGTTCGAGTGCTGCAAATTCCCACCGTGCGTCACTCCCAGTTAGATGCCATCGCACTGGGTATCGATACACCCTATGAGGGCCCGGCGATCATTCAAGAGCGCGCTTATAGCTCACCGATTTGGTATACGCCGGGGCAGTAGTGGTTTTTAAGCGGCGGCCTATAGTTCTGCCGCCGCTGCGCTCATTTTTTACCAGTGGCCAAACCGTCCGCAGGCATGGTCCGTAACATCGACTCCTGAGCGCAACTCATTACAATCTGGCCCTCGCGGTTGTAAATTTCCCCCTCGTTCATACCGCGACCGTCCGCCGCAGCGGTGCTGCGTTGGTCGAACAGCAACCACTGGCTGGGATCGGTGTCTCGGTGGAACCAAACACACTGGTCGAGGCTAGTCAGGCGGTGGGTTTCGAAGGGGCGTCCGTGGGGCAGCACCGAGTTGAACATCAAGGTGCCGTCGGACAAATAGGCCAATACAATTTGGCGATCCCTAGGGCTCAGCTGTTGTACCGGTGGAATACGCATCCAGGTCTGCAGTGCCGGTTCGCGCACCGGGTCAAACTCGTGAAAGCCTTTGCCAATCAACTCCATCTGTACCCGACCACCCTGGACCATGGGAAAGGGGAACAGTGGTTGGTCTCGGGCCTCGCGGGCGGCAATGACCTGCTCTGGGGAGTCGATTGTCGGTGCTGTTTTTTGATGCTCGTCGCTGGCCTCGGGCAATTTGAAAGAGGCCACCATATGAAAGCAATCCCGGCCATTTTGTTTGGCGCTGATCGAGCGTGTGGCGCCGCCGCGGCTGTCGCGCAGACTGTTAACATGATAGGTCAATGTTGCCGAGGGGTCGCCGGGCCGCAGAAAATAGGCATGGAAAGAATGGGCCATTTTGGGCTGTTCCACGGTTTCGAAGGCGGCGGCGAGGGCTTGCCCGAGAAAGTGGCCGCCATAAATACCGAGACGGCCGTAGGCTTCGGTTTGGCCTTCGAATACGTCGGCCTGGTCGGTAGCAGTGACCTGCATGAGCGCGGCTAGAGTGATGTCGGAATGTGGATCGATTTGCATGGTGAATGTTCTCTGTATAGGTAGTGTTGATGCTGCTCGTTAGTGCTGGTTAATGCCGCAGATGCTCACGCCCTGCGGTGCTATGCCACAGTTATTTTAAACGACACGTGCGGTTAGGTTAACAGAGGCTAGGGATAAAAAGCACCGAGTAACTCGAAGCCACATTACCGAGATCTAGTCGGTGCTGTGGCAGGGGGGAGGCGGCCGATTTGCGTCAGCTAACTCCCGTGTGGCAGGTACTATTGTAGACTTAGCGAAGCTGTTCACGCTGCGCTGGTAGGCCCCTGAGTCCCGGTATGACGGTGTTATCCCTCGGCCCAAGACTTAATTAGGTGGTGGGCGATGGCAAAAGGCCCCGGCAGTTTCAAGTCGGTATTGTCTCTGGCCAGGGAACGGATCACTTCTTCGCGCTCAAACCAACGCACATCCGCCATCTCAATGGTGTCGATGGTGATGTCGGTGGAGCGGGCCAGGCCGGTGCAGCCAATCATTAGTGAGCTGGGGAAAGGCCAGGGCTGGGAAGAATGGTACTTCACATCTCCCACTACAATACCGGCTTCCTCCATGATTTCCCGCCGCACAGCCTCCTCTATAGACTCACCCTGGTCGACAAAACCCGCTAGAGTTGAATAAAAACCCCGGTAGGCTCCGCTTTGGGCGGCGGATTGACCCAACAGACAGCGCTCGCCGTCGCTGATTAACATAATGACTACTGGGTCGGTGCGGGGGAAGTGATCGGCCGCACAGCCCCCGCAGTGGCGAGCGTGACCACCGCGCTGTTGCTCGGTGCGTTCGCCGCAGCGGCTACAAAAGGGGTGGTGGCTGTGCCATTCTAGTTGCGAGCGAGCCTGGGCTATAACTCCGGTTTGATTGTCCGGTAGCTCCATCGCCGCCATGCGGCAGTCTTTAAACTGCCAGCTATCATCTAATCCCAGTTCGTGACTGGGGTCCTGTAAGCTGGATATGTCGAGGGCAAAGTGGGCGACTTGCTGCTCGCCGGGGTCGGCATTGCCGCCAGGACTACGGCCAATACCCAGAAACACTGGCGGTAGAGTTATATTCAGTGCGGCGATATCACTCTGGAGCAGCCAACCCAGCTGCGGGCTGTTGCGGGTATCGATCAACACATTCAAATTGCTAAAGACTAGGTAGCGACTGTCGGCGCGCCCGGCACTGGTGCGAAGTTGATCCTCGTCTCGGCGCAGGGCGTCGGCTCGATCTAGATTATTTCCGGCGAAGGTGTGAATCATGAACTCTCTCTATAGGCTTTTGGCTAGGTATTGTTGCTGGCAGTTGTTAGTCAATTCTAAAAATCGATGTTGCCGGCTTAGTGGCGGCAATATAACGAATTAACCTTGTGCTCGTACTACATCGACCCGGCGGCGAACTGCGTAGCTAGGACTACACCAGCTAACGTCCTTGCTGTCAATGGCGTCGGGACTTGCCTGCACGGGAAAAGAGGTGCACAGTTTGCGCTGATGCTTAAGCGCCATACAAATGGAAATGGGTTGCATATGAATAAAATGGTGAGCAGGAGTGCGGTCATGCTGGGCTCGCCCCAGATCCTATCTGAGGCCTTTGCCGACAGCGCGCAGGTGGCTGCGCTAATCGATGGCGGTGCGCCTTACAAGACGATTACCGCAGTGCAAAAAAATCCGCCCAACGACGATACCCCGGGTTGGTTCAGAAACTTCTGGGCGCTGGGTGGCAAGGTGATCTTTGACGGAGCCGAGGAACTGTTTCACAACCCGCTGTTTATCGAGGCCGCTAAAACCAGTTTTCGCGCCGAGGTGGTGCAGCCCTTGGCGATGATGAGCAATTTGAATGTGCCGGCTGCGGCCTCACCGCCACATCTGGATCTGCCCTATTTTCGCGGTGCCCACAGTCGTGAAATCCCGGCATGGATGTTGGCGCCGATGGGGTATTCCGGACTGTTTCAAGCCTGGGCTATTCCGGTGGCTTCTGCCATCAGTTGGTTTTACCGCGGCAGTGGCGGCGACTTTGAATACTGGCCCGAGGGTTTGGATGGTCGCTCAAAAAAACTATCGCCGCCCTATTACAATAAAGCCATTGTTGCAGACAACGAGTATATGTACCATCGGGTCGCTGCTATGGGGGCTACTGAAGACTACCTAGCTCGAGGTATTGGCAGCGATGCGCTGCTGCACAGAGAAGTCGATGGCTGGCATATAAAACAGGGGCGCAACAGTATCGTGCGCTACCGTGATGACCAGGTCAGAGTGTCAATATTGTGGAAAGCCTATTGCTTTAAGTCCCAGTATGTCGCCGATGCCTTTGCCGACCCCGCTAACAATCTTGCCCCGGAGAAAATAGTGGCATTGTTTAGTCGCGATTTGGCCGCTCGCGGAATTGTTGTGCATGAACCCAGTGATTTGGCCTCCGACTCACTGTGGCGCCAGGCCATCTGTCGCCACTACGCGGCACCTCAGGGAGCCGCCTACTAACACAGTATATAGCGTCGGTTAAGAATAATGACTCAGGCATCTAGCGGTTTCGGTTTTAATGGCCGCTGAAGCAGGTCCATAAATTCTACATCGTTAGCCATAGGCTGTTCATGGCAATGTGCACACTGCACCTCTACCCGCAAAGGGTGGCCGCATGGTTTATGGATCAATGTTTCAGCGGACTCGGGTAGCCAATCTAACACCCACTGACGAATGGTCATCACCAGTGGATAAAGCGATTTGCCCTTATGCGTTAGGCAGTATTCGTATCTGGGGGGGTTGTGCTGATAGCTCTTGCGCTCAAATACGTTGACATCCACTAATAAATGTAAGCGATCGGTCAGAATGTTAGAGGCGATATTGAGTTTTTTTTGAAAACCGTCGTACCGTTTTTCTGTCAGAAAAGCGGCAATTAACAGCAGTAGCGTCCAGCGGTCGCCGATTAAATCGCTGACAGTGGCCAATGACAAATCTTGCGCGTTTGTTGCCGTCGAAGTACGCACTCGGCGCTTACTAAAAGACTGAATAGTGCCAAACTGTTTTTCAATATGTGCATGTCGCTGTGGCCATTCGACGTCGCCCACTGCCAGCGTTTGTCGGCAATGGCTGCATATCGCCTGAGGGTCAAGAGCGTGTGAGCAGCTTCGATGAAATACCGACAGCGGTAACACCTCAGGCTTCACGTCGGTCCATTTTGATTCCCAGTCCCAGCTTAACAATGACGATGCGAGCAAGCCCAGGCCTTTTTCAGTTAGCTTGTATTCAAAGCGTTTACCGTAGCGGCGTTTGTATAACACCTGCGCCTGTAACAGCGAATCTAATCGTCGAGTCAAGGTGGCGCGACTGGCTCCGGTGTGCTGACGAAACTGCTCAAATCGACTGCGTCCTAGAAACGCATCGCGCAAAATTAACAGCGCCCAGCGGTCTCCCACCACGTCTAAGCCCGCCGCCATCTGCGCGTCAATCATCAAAGGGTTGTTATTCATGGGCGGCATAGTACTCAATTTCCCAATAATTATCAGTTAATCACCCGGTGATGGCTACTACACAGCAAGTTGAGGTTATTCGCAGAGAGCATCTTTTCCTTTATTAGTCCCGTAGTACAAGTTACTATGGTCTCATAGTGCAAGCTAGTTGGCTTGGCTGTTGTGTAGATACACCGATATGGAGAAGCTAATATGCCTGTAATCAAAGAAAAGCCGGTAAAAACCAGTCTTAAGCCCAGCATACATCCCTATTTGAACGGTGCTTGGACGCCGCTTCACGAGGAGGTTACCGCCACTGAAATGGAGGTTATCGGCGAGATCCCTACTGATATTGACGGTGTTTATGTACGTAATACCGAAAACCCGGCTCAGGAAGCCCTAGGGAATTACCATCCCTTTGACGGCGATGCGATGATTCACAGTATCAGTTTCAAGGATGGTAAAGCGCAATACCGTAATCGCTTTGTGCGTACCAAAGGCTTTGAAGCCGAGCAAGAAGCCGGCAAATCATTGTGGAAAGGCATAGCGAACTCCGTTAGCCAAGACAGCCGTCCAGGCTGGGGTGCACAGGGTTTTCTGAAAGATTCCTCAAGTACCGACGTGGTCATTCACAACGGTAAAATCATGTCTACTTTTTGGCAGTGTGGTGATGGTTACCTACTCGACCCTTACACCTTGCAGCAGTTCGGCACACAGAGTTGGGCGCCAGTAGACGGTATCTCGGCGCACCCCAAGGTGGATGAAAACACCGGGGAGCTATTGTTTTTTAATTATTCCAAGTACCCGCCTTATCAACATTATGGCGTGGTCGATAGTAATAATAAATTGATTCACTACACGCCCGTACCCTTGCCGGGCCCCCGTTTACCCCATGACATGGCGTTTACCAAAAATTATTCCATATTGGTCGACCTGCCAATGTTCTGGGACCCGGAGTTAATTCCAGAGAACACTTACAAACCACACTTCCATCCGGAATTGCCGACACGTTTCGCCATTATTCCCCGTTTTGGCAACGAAGAAGACATTATGTGGTTTGAGGCAAAGTCGACCTTTGTATTGCATTGGATGAACGCTTATGAACAGGGCGACGAGGTGGTTTTGGATGGCTACTTCCAAGATCAACCGAACCCGCCGCCCATCGCCGGTTTACCCGTTGGCCCGGGCAAGTTAATGGCCAATATTGATTTGTCATCACTGCAAACTAAGCTGCACCGCTGGCGTTTTAACCTCAAAACAGGCGCAGTAAGCGAAGAGCACTTGGATGAGCGGGTTTTGGAATTTGGCAGTTTTAACCAAAAGTATGCGGGAATAAAAAATCGGTATAACTACAGCGTTTGGAACAAGCCGGGTTGGTTTTTATTCTCCGGTATCGTGAAGCACGATTTTGAAACAGGGGAGTCGTGGAGCTTGGAGTTTGGTGACGAGCGTTATGGCAGTGAAGCACCCTTTGCGCCGAGGGTAGATAGCCAAGACGAGGACGATGGTTATCTGGTTAGTTTTATTACCGACATGAAAGAAAATCGTTCCGAATGTGTGTTAATAGACGCCAAAGACATAGAGGCAGGACCGGTGTGCCGGATTATCCTACCGCATAGAATCAGTAGTGGCACCCATGCCTGTTGGGGCAATGGCGACGAAATACGCGCGGCACAAAACAAGTAAAGGCAATCTGTAAGAAGGAGCGACATCTGCCGTCAGTGTCGCTCTTGCAGAAAATAACATCTGTTACCCTCCAATATTCAGAGTCTATTATGAATCATCAACGTATTTACATTTTAGGTGGACATCAAACCGACTTCTCCCGTAATTGGTCAAGAGAAGGCCAATCCATGTTTGATGTGTTTTCTGACACTATGCACAGGGGTTTAGAAAATAGCCGACTAGATGCGAGTGACGTGCAAGTGGGGCACGTCGGAAACTTCGTGGGTGATCTGTTTTGTGGACAAGCCCAATTGGGTGGTTTTTTTGGGCACGTTGATCCTAAACTGGCCTATTTGCCGGCGTCGCGTCACGAAGCCGCATGCGCCTCAGGTTCGATGGCGATTCTGTCGGCTATGACCGATTTGGAGTCGGGCCGCTATGATTTGGCTTGCGTGCTGGGTATAGAAATAATGCGTAATGTTTCCGGCATACAAGCCGCAGAAAACTTACGGGCCGCCGCTTGGGTTGATAAAGAGTGGCAGCATACGCCTCTTGTATGGCCCTGCGCATTTGACGATTTGATGACAGTGTATCGACAAAAGTATGGCTTGGATAGCCAGCACCTTCGGGCAATATCACAAAAAAACTTTGCGAATGCCAAGCATAATCCCAACGCTCAAAGTCGTAGCTGGGAGTTTTCTGACAATAGTTTCACTGATGATGAGAAAGCAAACCCTATTGTGAGTGGCAATATTCACAAGCAAGACTGTGGGCAAGTCAGCGACGGTGCCGCGGTTATTTTTCTGGCGACTGAGCAGCGGGCCAAGCGCTATGCACAGCAGCACAATATAGCCTTTGACGAGATCCCCTATATAAAAGGCTGGGGGCATATCAACGCACCCATGTTAATGGCCGAAAAATTAAAACTCTGTGAAGAAGGTGGACCTATCTTTCCCCATATCGCAAAGCTGTTTCAACAAACGCTTCATCGGGCAGGTTTAAACAGTCTCGATCAGATAAACGGTATGGAGGTACATGATTGTTTTAACATCACCGAGTACATGATATTGGACCACGCCGGACTGTGTAAGCCAGGTGAAATTTGGCAGTCCATCGAAGCGGGTGTGTTTAGCAAGGACGGCAAGTTACCGGTCAATGCCAGTGGCGGGTTAATCGGTTTGGGCCACCCGGTAGGTGCAACCGGTATTCGCATGCTTTTAGACTGTTATAAACAAGTTAGCAATTCGGCGGGTGAATATCAAATTGATAACGCCGATAACATGATGACATTCAATTTGGGCGGTAGCGCTACCACCTGTGCCAGCTTTATTGTTGCTCGATGAGTGTTCGCAGTGTCGTTGAATGATACGACGGCTGGCGCAGGTAGTAGTTAGTGATGACTGGAGATAGATAGGATTGTAGGTCGATGCCGGTCATAGTTTGTATGCTGACTATCGAGCCCGCTGTGAGCAACGCTCTTTCCCGCGGGCTTGGTTAGCGAAACACCGGAGGATCATGGATAATGGTGTTGCTTAAAAAACAGCCTGGCGGGCTTTTTTGAAAACAGCTAATGCCCCATCAAAAGCGAATCTTGGCAGCGATACGGTTAGTCAGCGCTATCCCCTTGGTCTAGTTACAATGACCGCTAACAGCCACAATGAGGGCCACTAGAAGTTAGGCGTCAATGGAGCGAAAAAAGAGGTTTTATGCATCATAGACTCATCGGGTTTGAGTATAGCGGGTAGATATTCTTGTTATCCCACCGGCACTGAGTTATTTTGACTCGTAACTCGTCGAGTTTCAGTCAATTCAGCCTAGCGATAGACGATCACAACAATAGCGTGCCAATGGATTGGCGGCAATAATAATTAAACGAGATGTGTACTATGAGTGATTTGCAAGAATCGATAACGCCTTCACCAAGTTCAAAAAACGATGTGCAGCTACCAGCGGGTATCGGCGGGCGCTACGCAAAATATGTGCTGATTGTTCTGGTTATCGTATATATTTTCAATTTTATTGATAGGCAGATATTGTCGATCTTGGCTGAAGATATCAAAGCTGATTTGGGTATAAACGACGCCGAAATTGGGTTTCTATACGGCACCGTTTTCGCGGTGTTTTATGCGATTTTTGGTATTCCACTGGGGAAGCTAGCCGACGTTTGGGTTAGGAAAAAGTTGATTGCGGTAGGCCTGGGTTTCTGGAGTATTATGACCGCGCTGTCTGGAACCGCACGCTCATTTGCCTCCCTCGCCGCGTTCAGGGTCGGTGTCGGTGTCGGTGAGGCGAGTGCAACACCCGCCGCCTACTCCATGTTATCGGATTATTTCCCCCCGGCGCTGCGGACCACCGCTCTGTCGGTCTATTCATCGGGAGTATATATTGGCTCTGGTATTGGTATCTTTTTAGGCGGTGTCATCCTCGACTACTGGAATGGAAGTTACCCCGACCATTTAGCGGCTCCGTTTGAGCTTAAAGGGTGGCAAGCTGCTTTTTTTGCGGTCGGTTTGCCGGGTTTGCTGATGGCGCTGTGGGTTGCCACCTTAAAAGAACCCCGCCGCGGGGTGAGTGACGGAATTGAAACACCGGTACATCCGCATCCCTTTAAGGAGGCGCTTAAGGAGCTTTTTGCACTACTGCCGGGTACAAACTTTGTTACTTTGATTGGGCTTGGCGGTGGTGGCAAGTCTATCGCTGTGAATCTTTTTTCCGGTGCAGTGGTATTTATATTAAGTTATATCGCCACCGTTAATTTGGGTAATCCAGTGCAGTGGATTGCTCTGGGTATAGGTATTTACTGTGCGTTCTCCTGGGCACAGGCTTTGGCGCTAAAAGATACCGCCGCCTTTGCCATGATTTTCAGAACACCTACGCTGTTGTTGATAGGTATTGGCGTGCCCTGTTTTGCCTTTATCACCTACGGCATTGGATTTTGGGGGCCTTCTTTTTTCTTGCGTATGCATGAAGTGGGTGCCGCAGAAGCCGGTAAGGTACTGGGACTTTCTGCCGCAGTGGGTGGCTGGTTCGGTGTTACTGCGGCCGGTGTCATAGCTGATCGCGGCTACCGGAAAAGTTCCAGTGCTAAAGTGTGGGTCGCTCTATTGTCGATGATCTGCTCGCTACCCTTTATTTATCTTACTTTGACTACCGCAAATCTCACCACGGCCTATGTATGTAACTTCATCTTCTCGATACTGTCCCCGATGTGGATTGGCCCCATGGCTACGACGGTTAACGACTTAATGTTGCCCCGAATGAGGGCGATGGCGTCGGCCTTCTACCTATTGATGGTGACCTTTATTGGTCTCGCATTGGGCCCCTTTATGATCGGCCAGATCAGCGATGTCTATGCACAATCGGGCTCAACATCGGCGGAATCACTGCAAATGGGAATGTTGCTGGGCTGCAGTATCTCTCTTATTAGTATTGTGTTGCTGTTTGTTGCGACGAAGACTATCAAAAAGGATTTGAATACCCGGCTCGAACGGGCTCGGCAGGCAGGAGAGGCCGTTTAGCTGCCAGGGACGAGCGATGGGCGGGCAGGGAGTGCGGGAAGAGCGACTAAAGAGTGCCCGCCTGCTTGAAAGCAATATTGTGGATGGTGTTTTTTTCGCAGGGCGAAAAGCCACTGTCCTATTACTTGTTACGGTTGAACTAGCCGCTGAGAAACTTGGGCTGCGGCAGCACTACAATTGATTTCACTTCAAATGATAGCGTGGGCTGCGATATTTTCCCGTTGAAAAAAGGGCTGCAACAGCCAGCACGATGGCATCGGCGTTGCCGATACTGGCCGCCGTCGTCGCGGATGTTGTTACCGGAGCAATTAAACGATAGCCGCGTTTGGGGGGCGTCGCGATGTATTCTGCGGACTTTGAGCTGTCGCCCAGAGCCGTCCTGATCATATTGATACGACGATGGATGGTGCTTTGTTCGGTAGTCTTACCAGCCCAAAAAACCGTTAGTAACTTCTCGGTGGTGACCACTCGGCCGGCGTGGTCGATTAAATATCCCAGCACTCGGTACTCAATGGCGCTAAGGCAACCTCCTCTTGCTCGGAAACGAGTTTGTTTTGCTGAGGATTAAATAGCCATTTCCCTACTTTGTACTGACTAACTGCATCGTTCGTCATAGTGCTGTGCCCGTGTTCAAAATTAGCAGAACCCCCTCGAAAGCACTTTCTTCAAAGCCGTGGACCGCATGGACAAATCTGATTATTGGCACGCAGATGACATCCTGTTTTGAGGTCAATCATAAGTTGGCTGGTGACACTCAGTCACCGGCGCCATGGGTGGCCATTGGCCATGTTATTACTCAATCTACAGTCATTAGTGAATTTTCTGCCACAAATGTAATCACGGCGCATTCCACTATAGCAGATTGCTAGCGTGCAACCTCGACGCTACCCATTATTATCGGCTTGCCCGTAGCGCTGCCAGAAACTGTTAGTGATTACTTACAGCTACATGGCGATAAACTCTGCTGGCCACCTGCATTTTCCAACTCCTCATTGATATACATGTAACTGATTACCCGCTAGTGGTGTTGCCTTGAGCCGATAAATTATCGCGGTCTGAGGATAGATTGAAGTCGCGTTGGCCTGCCTATTATTACAAAAGTGAATAAAAAGTAATGTTGATATATAGAAAATGCATATTTTTTCTGGTAGTTTCCGGGGCCTAACAGTTTAAACATAAAAATATAATGCAATCTGGGAGCAACAAAAATGCGCGTGAACGTCCGCAATCTATCTATAATTCCTACGTTATTGGCTACCGCTATCGCGTCTCCGGCGGTACTAGGCCAGAGCACGGGATTCCTCGAAGAAGTTTTGGTCACTGCACAGAAACGGACCGAATCTGTTCAGGATGTACCTATCGCTATTACCGCCTTTGATGCTGAAAGTATGGAGGCAAAGCAGATCGTAGGTTTTTCCGATATGCGTTTTACCGCGCCCAGTGTTAGTTATACCAAGGGGAATTTTACCGGTAGTAATTTCGCGATTCGTGGTATTGGCTCAAACTTAGTGGCGGCTTCCGCCGATTCAGGTGTTGGTATTCACGTAAACGAAGTGCCGATTCTTTCGCCTAGGCTGTTTGAAACTGAATATTATGATGTAGAGCAGCTGGCTGTTTTACGTGGGCCCCAGGGCACACTGTACGGTAGAAACTCTACCGGTGGTGCGGTCAATATGGGGACGGCCAAGGCCAGTGTCGACGAGATGTTTGGCAATATTGAAGGCCAGTACGGCGATTTTGACCATAATAAAGTAGTCGGTCATATTAATATTCCTGTCAGTGATACTTTTGCCATGCGTTTTGCGGGAATTTATCTCGAAAGAGAAGGTTATACCGAGAATATTTACAGCGGCAATGACATTGACGGTCGCGATCAGTATTCGCTTCGCAGCTCCTTTAAATGGCTGCCTAGTGTAGATACCACCGTCGATCTGATGGTGTCTTATTTCGATGAAGACAGTTCGCGATCGCGCAGTCAAAAAACCCAGTGCGATTATGATCCTACCGGCGTGCTGGGGTGCTTGCCCAGCGATGAGTTGGGTTTTGATCTGCCCAATACCTCTGCAACAATAGCGACCATACTCTCCTCTACGGCAGTGCTTGGGGCCTTAGGCGCCCATGATTTGGGCTCTTTTACGCCAATGACCACCCCTAGAGACCTCAGGAAAGTGGAGTCTGAGCGGGATCCGAAGTATCTGGCTGACGAGACCATGGTTACGCTAAGCATCAAACATGACTTTGATGACTATACCGTTGCATTTGTCGGTGGCTACCAGGAAACCTCAGTGTTTTCGCAAATGGATTATCAGTGGTCCGTAAGCGACCCTGTCGCAGTTAACCCATTGTTAGAAGTCGTTGTTCCCAATACCTATAACGCCTTGTTCAGTGAGGGCTGCTTCCCGCAGACGGCATCTTCCGATAGCCGTACCGGTACTATCGGTGGTTTTATTGATACCTGCACCGATAGTTTTGAGGCGTATGATGAATCCAGAGGGAACACAGAACAATATTCTGGCGAGCTTCGCTTGCAGTCCAACTACGACGGCCCATTCAATTTTCTGGTGGGTGGTTTCTACATGGAAAGCCAGAACGATACTGACTACTGGGTAATCGCTACCGGTCTTGACTATTTTGCCGCTCTGGGCGCTGGTGTAGACGGTGTTGGTCTGGTTAATCCTGCTTTTAATAATCACACTAAGGAATACAATCTCGAGTCCACAGCGCTTTTTGGTGAGATCTATTACGATATCAGCGATACCTTAAAGCTTACCGTTGGTGCACGTTATACGATCGACGAAAAAGACGTGGCTTCACGGGCAACGCTACTATACGGTGCTGCTCAAGTCATTGGCGCCAATGACACTCTAACAAAGCCCTTCGAGACCTTCGAAGATGAGTGGAAAGAAACTACCGGCCGGGTTGTGCTCGACTGGACTGTGTCTGAAGAGACGCTTGTTTACGGCAGTTTTTCCCGTGGTTATAAAGGCGGTGGTTTTAACCCAGCCTTTGAAGCGTCGGAGTTTCCCGATCAAGCGACGGACTTTTTACCCGAGTTTATCGATGCCTTTGAAATTGGTATGAAAAACACTTTGATGGACAATACTCTACAGGCGAACGTAACGGCGTTTTACTACGATTATGCCGATATGCAGATCTCCAAGATCATCAACCGTACTTCGTTTAACGAGAATACCGACGCTGAAGTGTATGGTGCAGAGGCTGAGTTTGTCTACGCACCGGATGAAAAGTGGTTGCTTAATGCAAACTTCTCCTATGTACATTCTGAGGTAAAGGATTTCAGTAGTATTGATGCTCGCGATCCAGCAGCGGGCCGTGACCCGTTGATTAATGCATTGTCGGGTTTTGCCGCACCGGCTGCAGGAACTGAGGTAACTACGATAAAATCGTTGGATAATGCCTCTAACTGTGTGGTGATGATGTCGCCGGAAGCATACGGAGCGGCGACCGGTACCGATCCTAACAACCGCTTTAGTTTATGCAGTGCTCTAGAGGCGGCTGGATTACCTGTTGTGGGTGGTATCGAGCAAAATCTGGATGGCAATCAGTTGCAAAATTCTCCAGAGTTCTCCCTTAGCCTGGGTGCACAGTATAGCTGGCAGTTAGAAGATGCCGGCGAGATGTCGTTGCGTCTCGATTATTACTGGCAGGACGAAATATATACTCGGCTATATAATCGTCCGGTCGATAAAGTGGATTCTTGGGATATCTGGAATGCTCAAGCTACATTCACCAGTGCCGATGCCCGCTGGTATGCAAGAGCGTATGTAAAAAATATTACCGATGACAACAATATTGTCGGTCACTATTTTACCGACGCATCATCCGGTAACTTTACCAATGTGTTTATGATTGAACCACGTACTTACGGCCTGGCAGTGGGTTACAATTTCTAGTCCAGAGTGTAAAGACGGAAAAAGCCCGAACAGTTGTTTGGGCTTTTTTTTTGCTGTAGGTTTTTCCCATAGCCACTGATGTTAGTGCAGTTATTGTTGCCGAAATGAACTAGGGGGTGGCAACAATGCTCGCGTTGCGGGCAAGGTGAACGGGAGTGAAGCAGTAAGCAATATTTGCTCGTGTCAATTGGCGGTTGACGTTGAGTCAATAGCAATGGCTAGCTTGCAGGCAACTACCCCGAATACAAGACAGGGCTGCGAGCAGCCCTATCAAACTACCGGCAGCTACCGCCCAGTAGCAATAATATTAGCTATTCAGTTAGGGCGCGATGCAGCTGAAATTTTCTGCCCTGTCAGTACTGCCAGTACCGTTGTAGCCTGCGACCTTTGGATAAACACACAGTGGCCTGCTTGTTATTGTTTTACCCTTTTCTACTTTCGAGGCAATAATTGTTTCGGGTGCGATATCATTTTCCACCCAATTTTCCAGGGCGGTTAGAGCATCAAATTGGTCCGGGCCTGGGCCGCCTCTACAGTGACCCATACCCGGCACCATAAATAGTCGAAAGAAGTCTTGGGTGCTGTTTACAGCGCTAGCCCTGTTGCTTGCTTGCGTGTCGTCGGCAATGATATCAACAACGTTTTCGAAGTAATTGATGGAGCCCAGCGGCGATATGTCGGGGTCACTCCAGCCATGATAGACCAACAGCTTTGCCCCGGTGTCTCTCATAGGGCGTAAATCTGGGTTGTCAGAATCCACCGCTGAACCCACTTTATCTAAGGCGTAAGCTAAATCTTTGTCGAAATCAAAGCTGCGAAAGTCCCAGTCGGGGTCGTCGAATACAAACCAGCGGAAAAACCCTTCCCCCCCTAGCCAGTGCAGGGAGCCAAAGGGTTTTTTGCCGGTAACCCAACGGGACCAACCGCCGGGGTCACCTTCTCCCCCGGGCACCAGACCGGGGAAAACAAGCTCTCCAGTGGCGTTAGTGACACCGGACCAAATTTTTTCTACAGCGGTCACCTGTTCGGGCGTAAGGCAGGTATTGTTATCAGTACCGGCAGCGCAGCGAAGAGTGGCAGGGTTAAAGCGACAGGCCAGAGGGTTTTGTAAGACACCGTCTTCGATGCCATCAAGGGTATCGCAAGCGCGATTAACCGCATTTCCTAGCGCGGTCATTTTTGCCGGCGGAATCCAGCTGTCTTGGTCCTTCAGCATGGCGAGTGAATACCACAGGTGGGCACCTGCATAAAAGCGCGTCCATTCGTTGGCGGGATTGCCGGCAATAATACCGTCGAAGTCGTTGGGGTAGCGTTGAGCTTCCATCAGCCCCTGCTGGCCACCTTTTGAACAGCCTACATAATAAGAGTAGTTAGCCGGGGTCGCGTATAGCGCTTGGGTTATTTGCTTGGCATTAACTGTAGTTAGGTGCAGCGCTCGATGGCCAAAGTCTTCAATCAAGTCAGGTCGCCCCGATGCCCAGGAGGCATCAAAAGGTATCGGTCCTGCTATATGGCCGGTATCGGTGCTGGCGGTTGCGTAACCACCGCGCAGAGCGTAGGCCATGGCGCGATAGCTAATAGTGCCGGCCATGCCGCCATTGCCTACGCCTTGGTATTTGCCGTTCCAGTCAGACAGCGGTAGCCACACTTCAAAGTTCACCGCTGGGGTGGTAATACCAACGACACGGCAGAACGATGGCGATTGCATGGTGTGGTTACTGCCCGGCGCGATAAAGGTATCGGCGGCTACTACCTGTGCGGATAGCAGTCTGGTATTGACCAGGGATACTTGTGTCAAAGCGTTGCACGATGCTGCCGTAACCGTGCTTGCTTGGGCCCAGCTGGGGTTTACTAGAAGTAACAAGAATAGTGCAATGTAAATCTTGTCGACTTGAAGAGGATTCGAAAAACGCATTATCATTAGGCCCTTTTTATTATTACAGCACATAGTTGCAATCAATAAGATAGCAAAAATCGGGGAGCAAAGCTTAACTTATTAGTGCTTTGCTATACTCCGTTGTGGAGCCGCGGCCAAGCTATGCAGCAGTGTAAGCAGAAAAAGCCGGCTTCTTTATAGTAATCACGTATTAGCAACGCCGCGGCCTGTCATGCCATCTAATGAAGGTGCTGATGTAAATATAGCGACACAGGGCTATGGTTGATGAGTGAGTTAGCGCTTAGTCAACATTGTAATATATTTGGCTTAAGCCGCTTATGCGAGCTGGGGAACAGCGAGGATAATTTCGATTTAGTGGTTGCATAACGGGAGTTCCGGTACGACTGTTTATTGTGATGGCTGGAATTTGGCCATCTGTATTGCTTGGCCGGATCTCACTAACAGCGAGGACCTGCGATAATGAGCTCACCTCAAAATCGCGACTTATTTGCTAGCGGCAGTTCACGGCATTTTTGTATCGCTAGGAGCGTTAGCGTGCCTGCCAGGGCCTGTAGTCGGGGTAAGCCATACGAGGTGGGATTCTTAACTCATAGCCGGATTGAAGATATGTGACCAAATGAATTAAATCGGTCACTGACATTATGTCATTGAAGGTCGGCATGGGGGAGCTGCCATCCTCGGGATCTCTTTTAGCGTAGTGTTTAGCCGATATTCTATGAGATGGATTAATCACTGATGTAACGAGTTCAGCATAGGTTTCTATTCGAGACGTTGGGCCGCCCAGGAAAATATCGTGCTCGCCCGTTATCGGTAAGTGATCTACGCTGTTGGTAGTATGGCATGCATTGCAGCCAAACTGTATAAAGCGCTCTTTACCCTGTGCTACATCACCTTCAGGTAAGGTGAATTCAGCGCCGCTTTTCGAGCCACAGCCTGAAATAAACAAAGTCGCAATACATGTGGTTAATAAAAATAGCTTCATCATCGCAAAATCCTCGCTGATTGGATTTTCATTTGTTATAGGATAGCAGTGTTTTCTTGGTTCGGTTATGACCCATATCAATATTTTTGCCTCTAAGCTAACTGTTATAAGGTTGGGGGGGGTATTGCCCTCCATAAGCGATAAAAAACGGGCTGTAGTAGGCTCTTATTGAAAAGAAAAATTCTCATTCGATTTGCACCGTGACCGCTTTACTCATGATGGTAGTCCTTTGATCCCTCAAGTACGTGAAAGTAAAAGATCCCAGTTATGTCATAAAACCACAAGGTGTAGACGGTTTAGATAACGCTCAGATCTACGCCAATGGTTGCGTAAATAACATTCACAACCTGCGGGGAGTGAAGTTTCATATTTGGCGATCAGCTATTATTTGGCGGAACCCCATTTCACCCGATCGGGTGATGTTCTTCGCGTTCGAGGTCGGGTAATATTCTCGCTGGTGGCAGTGACTGTCTTACTATGCAGTATAAGCTGAGTTTCTAGTCGCGTATTCAGGGTGCGTTACAGTATTTATCGGCGCAAGGATTAGCCAATTTTTGCTGCGTGAAAACACTGCTTGGCGCAGGGATATCAGAAAAATTAAGGACGATGACAATGTTGAAATCATCGGAGATGAAATTCAATACTGACCAGAAAATACTTAATATATAGACGTTTTTGATAGGGGTGGAGGCGCGCTAGGCGTCATTATTCTGGTCGAGCGTAAGGGCTATGATGCTCTGCCACTCACTCTCAAATTAAATCGTGTCGACGAATCGTTACAAGATTTGGATTTCGTGCCAAATAGCAGCGTTCACACACCGTGTCTCAGGCTTAGCGTAATGCCTTTGGCGTAATAGCTTTGGCGGCGGCAATATCGCGTCGATTGCGAATGAGCTGTGAGGACTTAACACCGGTTAGGTGTACACCGAATGTCTTAGCGACATCAGTGGCGAAAGTACTCGGTCTATCAGCGCCACCACAACTTCACGATGATACTTCTCCATATGACAGTTTGCTGGGGTCATGAATGGCACAATACTGCCCAGCTAGGCGCATCGTTTGCCACCAGCTCAGTCTAAGGTGAATCTCGAGAAGATCTAAATCCGCTTATGGGTCGTCAACGGGTGTAAAACTAATTTAACCTGATTGCCTGCTATTATAGTCGGCTCCAGAACTTCGCTGACCAAAAAAACAGGCCCATTTATTTGCAATCTCTGCGAAAATCAACACAAAGGAGGTAGGATTATATGAGACCCTCGTTTGAGCTAGTTGCTAAATCTAAGAAATACTATACAGCTTGCAGCGATCAAATACGTGTCTGTTTGATTGTTAGTGTATCTACCGGTACATCGATTCAATGATAAAAAGTACCCAAGTAAAGTGATTTGAGTTTGTACTGCAATAGTACACCGCCATTTATAATCCGTAACATAGCCCTGATATAGGCCGATTAACTATCTGCCCTGTCGCTCTCACCCCACCCTCTGCTGTAAGAATAGCTGTTTTGTTGGCTTGAACTCGGTCCGTCAGCTTGGCCCCGACACGGGGAAAGTGTTTTTTAGCGGCTGCGGTGTTGAAAGTCATGGAATGACTACTAGTTTTTAACGGCTATGGGTTATATTGGGCAGGGTGGGTGCTGCTCACGAGTATTATTCGGTTATAACTACCTTGGGGATTGGCGTGTTAAAGAAAATATTTTTGATTGTTCTGGTATTGGCTTTTATTGCCGCTGCATTGGTGTTTTATTTTTTGTACTCTTCAGGGCTTCTTCGCCAGCCTCAATATGACACTCAAGCGCCCGAAGTGGCCGGTATGCAACACCCTGCTATCTTAGTCTTGAGTAAAACCAATGGCTTCATTCATGAAGAAGGTTTGCCTGCCGCCAATAAGATGTTGGCTGGCCTGGCGAAAGACAACGGTTGGAGCATTTATCAAACAGAAAATGCCGCGAGCCATAATGCCCAAGATTTGGCCAAATTTGATGTGGTGGTATGGAATAACACATCCGGCGATATTCTAACTAAAGAGCAGCGTGCAGATTTTAAGGCATGGTTGTTTGCCGGCGGACAGTGGCTTGGTTTACATGCGGCAGCAGGCGATTTTTCTTATGACTGGAATTGGTACGTGGAAACGTTTTTAGGCGCGCAGTTTTTTGGCCACACCATGTCACCGCAATTTCAAGATGCCGATGTGTTGGTGGTAGATGCCGCTAATTCGCTTACCAGCCATTTACCCCCTCGCTGGACGGTGCCGCAAGAAGAGTGGTATGCGTTTGAACAGAACCCGCGAGCAACAGGTGCAACGATATTATTAACCGTGGACGAGGCGAGTTACGATCAGGATGAATTGATTTTTCCTGAACCGACCATGCCCGGGGAGCACCCCATAGCGTGGCAGAAGACGGTCGGTGATGGTGCGATGATTTATTCGGCTATAGGGCATCAAGCGGCTACCTACGAAAATGCGCATTATCGAGAATTCATATCAAAGGCCATAAAGCAACTAATGGGTAACCGGCAATGAGTGCAAATAGAATTAAAGCTATCGCTTGGGGCGTTTGGGTGGCGATATACTTGCGCTTTGGCCTAGAGCCTACCGGCTGGTTGTTCTATGAGTTAAGTCATAATTTAAGTATTGATTGGATATATTGGGGTTATAGCGCTTTTCGTGGTGGTGCTTATGCGCTCTCTTTGTGGGAATACCAAAACATTGCCTGTATCGCTGTGGGTGCACTAGTATTTTGGCTAAAACTACCTAAGGCCGATATTAAGCAGGAAAGTGTTAAGCAGGAAAGTGCTAAGCAGGGGGTTGTAATGCAAGCCAATGGGGATAACAAGTCATGAATAGAAGAGAGTTTTTACAATGCGCTGCGGTGCTGGTGGCTGGTGCTGGCACCGTGCCGTCGGCCTGGGCTATGAATCGCGAGCAGAGTGCTTTTTTAGCGGCCCGCCCCAGTTATGTTAAACAACAGGAACTGACGTTTTTTAGTGTTAGCCAACGGTCGGCAGTCGCGGCCATCGCCGAACAGATAATCCCTGAAACCGATACACCGGGTGCCGCCGAGGCTGAGGTGGGGCAGTTTGTAGAGCTTATGGTTGCCGACTGGTTTGATGACAGCGAGCGGCAGTTTTTTATGGCTGGATTGGCAGAGTTGGAGTCTAGGGCAGTAGGTGGATTTTCGAACTTGAGTGACGCTGAGCAACTGGCCTTGTTAGAGCAAGTGGAAGACGAGGTTAGCGATGCACCTTGGTTTGATTTGGGCAGCACCTTGCGGGTGTGGGACGATTCTGCTCCGTTTATATGCCAGCTTAAAGAGTTGGTGGTATTAGGGTATTTTTTGTCTGAGGTAGGGGCAAAACAAGCATTGCAAATTAACCCCATGGGTAGCTTTAAAGGCGATATTCCCTTAGTTGATGCCGCTAGCTACGCAGCCGAGATGCCCCTGCGCGCCTCTTTTGGAGAGGGCTAATGGAAAACGCTGAATTCGATGCAATTGTTGTCGGCTCGGGAATTTCAGGCGGCTGGGCCGCCAAAGAACTCACCGAGCGCGGGTTGAAGGTATTGGTATTAGAGCGCGGTAAGGATCTTCGTCACGGTGCAGATTACCGCGGTGAACATGCCCAGAGTTGGCAGCTACCCTATTATGGCATGCCGGACCGCGAGCGCAATAAGAGGGAATACCCCGTTCAAAGCAAGTCCTACGCATTTAGCGATGCCAACGTGCAGTTTTGGAATAACGATAACGACTATCCTTATATACAAACCGAGGGCAAACCCTTTGATTGGCACCGGGCCGATGTTGTGGGTGGGCGTTCTCTATTGTGGGCGCGGCAGGTATACCGCTGGAGTGAGCAAGATTTTAATGCCAATAGCAGTGATGGGCTGGGTAATCCATGGCCTGTGAGTTATCAAGATATTGAACCCTGGTATAGCTATGTCGAAAAATTTATTGGGGTTAGCGGGCAAGCCGAGGGCTTAAGCCAACTGCCTGACAGCGAATTTCTACCCCCCATGGAATACTTCGCATTGGAGAAAACCATTAAGGGGCGCTTGCAGAAAAAACTGCCGAATGTGCCTATTACCATTGGGCGCTGCGCTGTATTGACCCAAGCACACAATGGCAGGGCGCCCTGTCACTACTGCGGGCCCTGCCATCGGGGTTGTTCCACCGGTAGTTATTTTAGCTCTCAAAGCTCTACCCTGCCGGCGGCAAACGCTACCGGAAATTTGACCTTGCTGTCTAACAAGGTGGTTAAGCGATTACAGCACGATGAATCCGGGGCACAAATTACCGGGGTTGAGACGGTAGACAGTCAAACCGGCGAACACAAGGTATACACCGCTAAGCTATTCTTTTTGTGTGCCTCTACTTTGGGCAGTACACAAATAATGTTGAACTCCGCCAGTGACAAACACCCCAATGGTTTAGCGAATACTAGTGGGGCACTGGGTAAGTACTTGATGGATCATGCCCAAGTATCCCATATGGCTATGTTCGTTGATGATGTCGATAGCTATTATCAGGGCAACCGACCCAATGGTTTGTATATTCCGCGATTTCGCAATGTGGATAAACAAGACCAAGACGCAGACTTTAAACGGGGTTATGGCTATCAAGCGATGACACTTCGCCCGGACTGGCAAATGAGTTTCAATAGTCGCGGTTTTGGCGCTAAGTATAAAGAATCTTTGCGCCAACCTGGTGCGTTCTGGATTTGGGTTATGTCATCCTTTGTTGAATGTCTTCCCTATGAAAGTAATGGTGTAGCGCTACATGCTACTAAAAAGGACCGATTTGGTGTTCCTCAACTGGTGACGCAGTTTGATTGGGGTAGTAATGAGAAAGAGGCCGCAGACGATAGCGGGGTGCAGGCCGCCAAAGTCATGCGCGCCGCGGGTGCTATTGGCTATCAAACTAATAACCACGAGTCGTTACGGCCCGGTGGTTCGGGTATCCATGAAATGGGTACGGCTCGAATGGGTGATGATCCAGCTAAAGCCGTACTCAACAAGCACAATCAAGCTCACGGTATAGACAATCTATTTATTACCGATGGCTCTTTTATGGCATCGTCTTCCTGTGTAAACCCCTCTCTTACCTATATGGCCTTTACCGCCCGGGCTTGTGATTATGCGGTAAAACAGTTTAAGGCTGGTAAGTATTCTGGTTAGACAGCGCAGGGCATATGCATTTGTGAGTGGTGTTGTTTTTGGGCCGCAGTTCGCCGGCGGTCGCGTGGCTCAGATTTTTTCGCGAGCTGGTTTACCACCTGTAGCTTGTCTATTGCTGCGCGGCCCTGGGCTCTGGCACATATTTTAATACCAGTATTCCCCCCACCGACAAAAATACGATAGACACCGGAAATACCGCCTGCAGGGAGTACAGCGAGGCGATCAGGCCACCGGCAATGGGACCGATGCTGCCGGCAAATTCCTGGGCGGTATTCGCTACCGCGATGCGAATCGGCAGATCGTCGCGACTACCAAACTCCAGTGTGAGATTTTGCGCCGAGCCCTGAAAGCCCTGAAAGGCGGCGCCGAGGCCGGCAAATACCAACAGCATCATCGACATCCCCGAGGACGTCAGCAGCAGTACAGTCGCCGCCACCCACAGTATTATCGAGGCGAGAAAAGCGAAACGAAAACCGGTGCGGTCCGCCATAACGCCCCACAAGATATTGGATACTGTACCTGACATGGTAAAAGCGAAGGTCAAAATAGCCAGGGTTTCACCGGTTAGGCCAATTTCCTGCCCCGCATAAATAATATAAAAGGGTACCGCCATGCGGCCAAAAGTGGCTATGCCCCGGGCGATAACATAGCGGCTAAACGCCGGGTCTGAGCGCATTAATGCCGGAATCTGTTTGAGCCGATCGACTAGGGGTGTTTGTACACGCACGGTGGGTGGTTCAGGTTCTCTCACTCCCAGCAGCATTAACAGGCCGGTGCTGGTCAGGACAAAAGCCATTAAGAAAGTGAGGGAGTAACCGCTGGCGCTGGCTTCTTCGCCGATAAAATACACCCCGCCCAGGTAGGCGACTACGGAGGCGGTAATGCCCGCCAGAAAGTTACGCAGGCCGGTTAGGCGTCCGCGCATGCGCACCGGTATCACCTTAGAGGTTAAAAAATTAAAGACTACCCCCTGCATACCGGCAAAAACACCCATCAGTAGCAAAAATAAGCACACCAGAAATAGCGCGGTATTACCGCTGGCAACAAATCCTGCTAGGGCGATACCCAATACCCCCAGTCGCATACCACCGCCGATTAGAAAACCCATAGGCAGTACTTTTTTGCGATGTTCGATCAGGTTGGCCCCCACCAGCGGAGTAATAAACATGCCCAGGGACTGCAATGATAGTGCTAAACCCACCATTAACTCAGAGCCCCCGGACAGCATCAGCACGTAGGCGGGAATAAAGGTTGGCGCATTAACTAAGCGAAAGCCGGTTTGTCCCAGTAGACCGTGGCACAGCAGGGCGAAAAAATTACGTTTCAAATTGCCAGATACTTCTGACTGGAATTGCGCTTCGGCTTGTTCGGCAGAGCGCTCGGTAGAACGTTCGGCGTTTGTTTGGTGCTCGGTAGAGCTGTGCAAAATACTTTCCAAAGGCGTAAAGCCTGATGTCGACCTCGTATAGAGGTGCTGTGCTAGTTTGGGTGATTCCCCCTGCGTGGTGGTAAGCCGGGCTCTTAATTTAAAGCATCATTCCGCTGCACTAATTGCCACCTGAAAAGCGATTAAACAGATGGCTGGTGCCACGAAAAAGACGTTCTTTATCGAAAATCCCTTCGACGGCTTCTTTGTGGCAGTCTTTGCAAGGACTGAAAAAACCAGGTTCATCGCTGCCCTCACCAAGGCGGTTGATGGCATCTTGGTGATCGCTTAAAAATCCCGGCAACTCGGTAATACGCAGCACTGGTGTCACTGGCAGGCTCTGTTGCCAGTGGCTGAGGTACGATTGAGGCTGCTGTTCCAGCGCCAATTTGTTGAGATAGCCGCTTAGATTCGCTGCGGTAGCTGGGTCCAATTCGGCGCTGTCGCCAAAATGATCTTCGAGTCCCGCCATAATGCTGCGCCAACTCTCTGCTGGCAGCAACATGGGCGCATAGGGTATATGACATGTTCCACACTCCCGCTGGTAATCCTTGTTTTGTTCAAAGCGGGGGCCTAGTTGGTCGTCTTGCAACGCCTCGGGACCTACAGCTACGCTCTGTTGGGCTAGGCTGGAGGCGCACAGTAGTAGGCTTAACGGCAACGGTAGCAGTAGCCGAGACAGTAGTGAATTATACATAACGTGAACATCCTTGGGTCGACAGGCGGTGCAGCGCTGGCAGTAACGCCGGTGACGATATCTCGTGTGGCATTATCTCTGCTGATAATAGCGCCCAGAATATCATCTGGCATTTTGATTGGGAACTACTGCTCGGTGCTCTTGTTTCGTTCGCGGGTGGCGTTTATTCTCTGTTGGCTAATCATAGCGCCAGTAGGCCTACTTATAATATTGCCAGGACATGCCCCCATGACAGAACAAAAACCCCGCCGCAGCGATGAAGAGGTTGTTGCGATCTTCCACAACGCTAAACGTCGTCCCAACTGTTCCGAAGCCTTGACTATGCGGGTTGAGGCGGTCTGTCAGCAAGAGCAGCGAGTGGAATTTTCTTTTGTCGGCCAAGATCAGTGGAGTAATCCAATGGGGGGGATTCAGGGAGGTTTTTTGAGTGCCATGTTAGACGAGGCAATGACCACGACCGGTGTGGTGGGGGCCAATTTTCAGAGTGTGCTGCCTACCCTTGAATTTAAAGTGACATTTTTACGCCCGGCCCCGCCGGGGCATTTTACCGCTAGTGGTCGTTGGATTCGCATGGGTAAATCGGTGGCGTTTCTCGAGGCAGAGCTGTTTGATAGCAGTGGGGCGCTGGTAGCTCGGTCCTCGGCAACTGCATCTCCTAGACCTATTCCGGGGCGCAGCTAACTCGGCGCGCTGTCCGCAATGGCGCTTGCAGGGCGCCGGTAATATCACTACTCTAACCATCAAAGATCGTTGTTAATAAGAGAGGCTAATAATAATGAATACAGCAACAGCCCCAACAACAGCTGCAATAAACGAACTCGACGCGCTCGTGGTAGGAGCGGGTTTTGCGGGTATTTATATGCTGCACAACTTGCGGCAAAAAGGTTTTAAGGCGCGGGTGATTGAGGCGGCAGGTGGCGTTGGCGGCACTTGGTACTGGAATCGCTACCCCGGCGCCCGCTGTGATATTCCTAGCCTGCAGTATTCTTATAGCTTCGACGAAGAGTTGCAGCAGCAGTGGAAGTGGAAAAACAAATACTCGGATCAAGCCGATATTTTGGAATACGCCAACCACGTGGTAGATCGCTTTGACCTGCGCCGGGATATGCAATTTGATACCCGCGTTGTCAGCGCAATTTTTGACGAAGACAGCGATCGTTGGGCGGTGACTACGGATAGTGGCGAAGTGTTTAACGTCGGCCACCTGGTACTGGCCACGGGCTGTTTATCTACCTCCAATATTCCCGACTTCGAAGGCTTTGACGATTATAGCGGCGACTGGTATCACTCCGGCCGCTGGCCTCAGCAGCCGGTGGACTTGGCGGGCAAGCGCGTTGCCATTATTGGCAGCGGCTCTACCGCTATCCAGGCGGTACCCGAGGTAGCCAAGGTGGCGCAGCACTTGTATTCTTTTCAGCGCACCCCTCAGTTCAGTATTCCTCAGCACAACGAGGTGCAAAACCAAGAGCGAGAAAAGCAGATTAAGGGCCGCTATGCTACTTATCGCGGGGAGAATTATCGCAGTCCCTTCGCTCAGGAGGTCACCAGTAATACTGAACTTAGTACTTTCGATGTAAGCGACGAAGAGCGGCTGGCTGAATACGAGCGGCGCTGGCAAATGGGCGGCTTTGCCTTTCTAGTGGCCTATGCCGACTCCGGCAGCGACCGGGTGGCCAATGAGACTATCGCCGACTTTATTCGCGACAAGATTCGCGGCGTGGTCGACGACCCGGAACTGGCAGAAAAACTATGTCCGGAATTTGTCTACGCCAGCAAACGGCCGATCCTAGATACCGGCTACTTTGAGACGTTTAATCGCGACAACGTTACCCTGGTCGATATTCGCGAGCAGGGCATTGAGCGTTTTACTAAAAACGGCATCCGCGCCAACGGTACTGACTACGAGCTGGACGCAGTTATATTTGCCACCGGCTTTGATGCCCTTACCGGCACCCTCAATAAGATTGAGATTCGTGGCCGTGACGGTAGGTTATTAAAAGACAAGTGGTCCGAGGGCCCCAAGGCCTATCTGGGACTGTGCGCCGAGGGTTTTCCCAATATGTACGTGATCACCGGTCCTGGCAGCCCGTCGGTGCTGACCAATATGATGGTGGCTATAGAGCAGCACGTTAACTTTATCGCCGAGACCATGGTTCATTTGCGCAGCAGTGGCCAAAGCCGTATCGAGGCGAAACTGGACGCCGAGGAACCCTGGGTAAAACATGTCAGCGATCTGGGCCACACCACCTTGTTTACCGCCGGCGCCAACTGGTACTTTGGCGATAATATACCGGGCAAGCCCCGGGTGTTTCTGCCCCATGTCGACTGGGTAGGTTATGTTGAAAAGTGTGAGGACGTAGTGGCAAAAAACTACGACGGTTTTGTGCTAACCTGAGCGCGCTGGCAGCTTGCTAATAAGCCCGATTCACCCTGCATTGGACTACTCTTTGAACCGAAATCGCTTACTGCGGCCCTGGTTATTACTGGTGGCGGCATCGTTGTTCGCCTGTGGCGAGACCACGCCGACCTATTCTATTGCCACCGGCGGGCCGGCGGGGCTGTACTATCCCTTTGGTGGCGGTATGGCCTCGATCTGGTCCCGGCATTTACCCGAGGTCAATGTGAAGGCGGAGGTCACCGGGGGCTCGGTCACCAATGTTATTCAGGTGGCCCGGGGTGAGAGTGAGCTGGGTATTGCCATGGCCGATGTGGTCACCAATGCCTACCTCGGTACCGGGCGGTTCCCCGAGCCGCTGCCGCTGCGGGTTTTGTTTACCGCCTACCCCAATATTGTTCATATTTTGACCCTAGCTGACAGCGGTATCGACAGTGTTGCCGACATGGTAGGCAAACGGGTGTCGATGGGTGCGGTGGGCTCTGGCACGGCGGTGGCGGCGGAGAATATATTGACCGGCCTGGGCCTAGATCTCGATAGTGTGGCCGCTACCTACCTGAGTTTTGGCGGCACCACCACGGCGCTAAAAGACGGCACCATAGACGCGGGTTTTGTGGTCGGCGGCCTGGGAATAGCGGCGGTAACCGAATTAGCGGTGACCCGCGACCTGAAACTGGTGGCACTTAGCGCTGCGCAGGTGGCCAAGATCAACGGCCAACGCCCCGCCTATAGCGGCTACGATATTCCCGGTGCTACTTATAAAGGTGTCGACAATGACACCCAGGCTCTGGGTATTTGGAGCGCGGTGGTTGTGCACCGGGATATGCCGGAATCTCTAGCCTATCAACTAACCTGCGCCCTTTACGCCCACCACTCGCAGTTGTTGAAGGTATCCCCGGTCGCCCACGCCACCACTGTGGCCAATATTCACCAGTTGCCGGCAGTGCCGTTACACCCGGGCACTGAGCGTTTTTTGGAGAGCGGAGCGAGTGATGGAGATTGCAGTAGGTGAGTGATAACAACGAGCAAGGTGTTGGCCAGGGCCATTGGCTGACCCCTATGGGTCTTCTTATTTCGGCGCTGGCCATAGGGCTGTCGATATTTCAGCTGTGGCAGCCCCTGGTGGGATTTTTCCCCCCGGGTGCGTTGCCCTTCGAGCGGCTGCTGGGTCTGCAGCCCGCCACCTATTTTAGGCCCAGTCACCTGGCGTGGGTGCTGTGTCTGGGCTTGTTATTGTATCCGCTCAATAAGTCGCGGTTGGGACGCTGCCTCGACCTACTATTACTGGTGGCGGTGATCTGGGCTACTGCTCGGGTGTTGAGCTTTGATTACCGGGCCATCGACTATTTGCTCAATGGTTTGACCGCAGCGGATTTTGCGGCGGGTTTGATCCTGCTGGTAAGCACGCTAGAGGTTGCCCGCCGCTCGGTGGGTACGGTGATGATGGTAGTGGGCTTGGTGTTTGTCTTATACGGGCTGTTTGGTTATCTGCTGCCCGACGTCGTTGCTTCCCGGGGCTTTAGTCTGGAGCGTATCGTGCGTTTCCAGGTGTTCAGTTCTGCCGGTTTATTTGGGGCGCCTATCGGCATAGCTGCCGGAGCGGTGTTTAGTTTTGTATTGTTTGGCGCATTTTTACAGGTTACCGGTGCCGGTAAATTTATGATCGATCTGGCTTTTGCCGCAGCCGGTCGCTATCGCGGTGGTCCAGCCAAGGCCAGCGTATTGGCCTCGGCGGCGATGGGCTCTATCTCCGGCAGTGCTATTGCCAATACCGTTACTACCGGCTCGCTGACAATCCCGATGATGAAACAGCTGGGCTACCGGCCCGCTCAAGCGGCGGGCATCGAGGCAGCAGCGTCCACCGGCGGGCAAATTATGCCGCCTATAATGGGTGCCGGTGCCTTTGTGATGGCGGAGTTTACTAAAACATCCTACGGCGATATTGTTTGGATGTCGCTGGTTCCGGCGATTTTGTATTTTGTCTCGGTACTGTTATACGTGCATTTAATGGCGGTTAAAGCAGGCTTAAAGGGCATGAAGGGTCACAGCGGCGCTTGGCAAGTGGTAAAAGAGGGCGCCCATTTTTTACTGCCCATTGTATTGATTACTGCGTTGTTGCTGCACAATTATTCGCCGGTGTTAGTCGGCGTCAGTGGCTGCGCCGCGGTAGTCTTGGCCAGTTTGCTGCGCAGCCACAGCCGGGTTGGCATGGGGGCGGTGGTCGAAGCCCTGCGCCAGGGGGCGATATTAGCGGTACCTATTTCCATCGCCTGTGCAGTGGCGGGTATCGTGGTGGGTACCATCGGTCAGACCGGTATTGGGCTGCAGTTTACCGAGTCGGTGGTCTCCCTGTCTGGCGGTCATCTGTGGCTGGCGCTGGCCTTGGTCTCAATCGCAGCGCTAGTGCTGGGCATGGGTCTGCCCGCTACCGCGGCTTATATTGTATTGTCGGTGATGACCGGGCCTGCGCTACAGGAGCTGGGACTGGCGCTGATCAGTGCCCATATGATTATCTTTTGGCTGTCTCAAACGTCCAATGTTACCCCGCCGATCGCGCTGGCGGCTTTTGCCGGTGCCGGTATAGCCGGGGCACCACCGATGCGCTCGGCGGTAGAGGCTTTCAAGTTGTCCAATGGTCTATTTGTAATTCCATTGATGATGGCCTATTCACCATTATTACTCGGTGGTGACAATGGCTGGCCGCAGGTACTGCTGGCGGCGGCGGTGACATTCGCGCTAATGTTGATGTTGGCGGTGGTATTGGAGGCCTATTTATTTACCGTGCTGGACAATCACTGGCGTATTGTCGCCGCTGTGGCAGGCGCCCTATTACTGCCGCCGGTAGATGAGCTGCGGCTATTGGGGTTGCTCGCCGCTGGCGCGGTGGTGATTGTTAATTACCGCAAGCACAGTGTTAGATAGTACTTGTTTTAAAGTGTTTTTTTGCCGATGAGCGTCTACTTTGACTGTTTGCAAACAGTGCTTGTTTGTAAATAGTCTCGGCGCCATTGCAGGGCAGGCGACCGCACCCCGGCGCAGAGCCACTTGGGCCGCCGAGCCGCTATCCACTGCCGCGGTAAAAAAACACCTCTGTACATATCCCCGGGCCGGTGCTGCCAACTGGATCGACAATCAGTGCCGGTACTGGTATCAGGCCCCCATTGATACCGTAGAGTACCACTTCAGCCCCCAGCGTGTGCTCTAACAGTACCGCGCAGCGCTGGCCTAACTGCTGCTATCCGCGTAGGCTTTCACATAAAGTGACAATTTTCTCTAATAAAGTGTCGTTGCTAAGACTAGGGTGTTTTTTAGTCTGTAATTAGGTCGCCATCGGACATAAAAAGCCTAGAAATTAATCGAGGCTTTTAGTCGGTTCGGTGCCAATAAGAGGCCAAAAAAAGACAAAAATTACGGAAAATAGCGGACATATAAGTATAGAAGATATAGACGCCCTATTCGTGGCTACCTACCCTGAGTACGGCAATGCCTCATTGCGGCGCGGCGGCCAGATTTAAGGACTGCTAGCCGCAAGCAGCTGCGTTCCTCGTAGAGTCGATGGGCAGTTGACGGTCACCGCCCAAAGAACTACTCCCCCAATAGCAAGCTCTCATCAGTAAATACTCGGGTATGGAGGGGGTGCTCAGTGATGCCGCGGTCTTTACTGTAGAGTAAAGCTTATAAACTGATCAATCTCACATAGTGAAGGAAAGCATTTTATGACCTTGGTAAGGGCGGACAGGATGCCTAGCTGTTAAGTTATTGTTGGCATCGGCCGGCTTCGAACGAATAACAACATTGATATTGCGCTGCAGTCTGTGCAGGATCCGGCAGCCATTGGGGAGCAAGGCGTTAGAGTGAATGGGTCGGTTGCCTGCTGGCAGGCTATTTGGACGTATATTGTCTTAAATCGTCACATATTAAATCCGATATGGCGATGTAAGTGTGCTCTTTATTCACTAGTATAGTGATCTGACTTTCATGGAGTTACTGATGGATAACTATTCGCTCACCACCAAACCCTGTCGATTACTACTAGTTGAAGATGACCTTGAGCTAGCGAATCTGGTTCAGGAATATCTCGCCAAAAATGGTTTTGATGTCTCTATGGTACATGACGGAAATGAGGCGGTAGCGGTCATCCTGCAAACAGTGCCCGACCTGGTCATTCTCGATGTCATGCTGCCGGGTATTTCTGGCATGGATGTCTGTCGACAGTTGCGGCCTGGCTACAGTGGTCCGATATTAATGTTGACGGCTTTAGATGAGGATATGGATCAAATGCTAGGCTTGGAGTTGGGCGCTGATGACTATGTGATTAAGCCTGTTAAGCCGCGTTTATTGCTCTCTCGGTTGCGGGCATTGTTGCGGCGTGTTGACCAGGGGGCGGGCACGGCTAGTGGTTCAGCCAAATCGGAGCCAGTGCTGGCCTCGGCAGCGGATCATTTGATGATTGATTTGAAGAGCCGCACAGTGAGCTTGGCCGGTGAACGGATCAGTTTAACAACCGCCGAATTTGATTTACTGCTGCTGCTTGCAGAGCATGCTACGGTGGTGGTATCACGGGATATCATTGTGCAAAGCATGCGGGGTTTTGACTATGACGGGCTGGACCGATCGATCGATCGCAGAATCTCCCGGCTGAGAAAAAAACTGAAGGATGATTCCGCTGAGCCTGCCATCATAAAAACAGTAAGAGGTAAGGGTTACCTGCTCTGCCAAACCGTCACCATAGCACGAGCAGATAGTGAGTAAATATTCCAATGATTAAGGCATTTTTTCGGCTTTGGCTGCTAGTTTTTGTACCGTTTATGATTTTGATTTATCCCTCGTCATATAACCCCATTAACCAGATTAATGAATGGATGGTTAAAGACCGGCTGGTTGCCGGTCATCAAGGCACATTCTATTTAATCGAAGAGAAACTTCGTCAGTACCCTCAGTCGGAGTGGCCGGAGCGGTTCCTGGATATCGCCTCGGTGTTTGATTATGAACTCAAATTGCTAACACTGGTTAGCGCTAGTGAAGAGGTCGCCGATATTGAGCGGCTGACTAATGGTGACTATGTTGTGTATGACATCCCGCTCACGGTAATGTGGCGGCGGATATCGGAGAGTGATTGGGTGATTTCCATGCTACTGCAGGCGTCCGAAGATCAGGTGATGAGCAGCAGCGTTAGCGGGGTCCGGAATTTATTGATGCATGTATTTCAAGGTGTCGAACCGCGAGAGTGGCCAGAGGCGGTGATAAAGCTCGAGCAGAATTTTGGCTTTCCGATTAGTCTGGTGACTCGCGACAGTCTTGAACTGTCGGGCGAGATGGCCGGCCGGTTTGTAAATGAGGGCTTTGCCTGGGAGATAGATGAGCAGCAACGGACCGTGATTTACCAGCAGCTTCCAGCAAGCCTGCAGATAGTAAAGGCGGGACCAATCCCTTTGCCAGGACCAAAAACCTCACTAATGGCGATAATTTTATCTATCTATATCGGCAGTATTTCTTTGGGTATGCTGATTTTTGTGTGGCCAATGTGGCGAGACCTCAACAGGTTGGCGGATAGCACTGCAGCTTTTGGTGGCGGCCATCTTGATCGTAGAGCCGAGATCGGCAGGCGCTCCGTGGTTACCCGGCTGGCCGGCTCGTTCAATGCCATGGCCGATCAGATTGAGGGCATGATCGGTGAACACCGCGATTTAACGAATGCGATTGCGCATGATTTGAGAACGCCGTTGTCCAGGCTCAGCTTCGCCTTTGAAATGCTGGAGTCAGAAGGGGTAAGCGAGGCAGATAAATTACGTTATAGTCGCAGTATTGCTTCGGGTATTGATACGCTCGATCACCTGATCCAGCAGGTCCTGGCACTGTCTCGTTATAGTCGTGCTATCGATATAACGCATTTTTGTGATTGTAAACTGGCGGCATTGTTACAGGAAGAAATCAATCAACAGCAAATTGCTCATCCGATATTTAAGTTGAAATTTGTGGAGTCAGAAGAGCTTCAAGATCGGGATGTGTTTGTGGATCAACGGGCGATGGTCAGGGTGTTGGATAACCTTGTTGCTAACGCGCTGCGTTACGCTGATGCCATTATTCTTGTTAGCTTGTCTATTGATGATGGCATGTATCAGTTGACGGTAGAGGACGATGGCCCAGGAATAGTGAAAGATGACCGCGAAGCTATATTCTTGCCCTTTTCTCAGCTGGATAATGCCCATCGTGAGGCGTCCAATGAGCACGGCCTGGGTTTGGCTATAGTGCAGCAGATTGCTATTTGGCACAAAGGCTCGGTGGCGATTAGTGACTCACGGCTGGGTGGCGCGCGTTTTGATATACGCTGGCCGCTAGATGCTCGATTGTAAATAGTGTTCGTTATCGATTCGTAGGTGATTTCCTCTCGGCTGTTTTGTCGGCCAGCATGTCTTTGTAATTGTCTTATATTGTCTTGAAACTACCACAGACTTGTTGATGGGTATCCGTAAAATTAAGGTGGAAATTTACGGAAACACTCATCGATAAAGTGGAGTTTTAAACAGTGAAAAATATCAATGTAACTAAACAAAATATAGCGGATAAAAAGCGTGGATTGATAGCGGTATTTCCGCAGTGCGGTCCAGTCATGGTAATCGTCGGCGCGGCTGTTTGTAGTCCGCTGGCCGTAGCCGAGGAGGGCCAGCGCTGGTTTGACGGGGAGCCCAGCTATGCCGCCGGTTTAGTTCTAGGCACGGCGGGTTTAGGGGCCAGTTTTAGCGGCAAAAGTCGTATGCACTTTGTTGACGGTGATCAAATACAATGGCGGCTGATGTTGAGTGGCATGGCCGCTGATGACTTTGATGAGGCGGAGTTTAACGATATCGAGTATGAAGACAGCGACTTCAACACCTATACGTTGCAGGCTGGCTTTGACTGGTATCCGTTCCAGGGGTTGGCGGAGCCGGTATTTGTTTCGGCAGGCTTGATGTATTCAGAGACAGACTTTGACGGTAAAGCAGATACTGGCCAAAGTTTTACCGTGGGTAATAAAGTCGTTGACCCCGGTGATATCACGAATTTGACGACTGAGATTGAACAGGGGGGCGTTTTACCGTATTTCAGCATTGGCTGGGGTAATAAAATAACCGGCAAGCGTGGCTTTAGTTTTCAAACGGAAATTGGTGTTGCGATACCGACCAGTGATGCCGATGTAAATCTGTCGGCAGTGGCTCCCGATGATTTTCTTAGTGACGCTGACCTAGCGAGGGAGAAAAAAGATATTGAGGATGATGTGAATGGCGCTCAAGCTTTTTTATCCGCGTCAGTCACTTATCAATTTTAACCGTTTACTGACTTTCCAATGACTTTGTCAGTCGACATCTTGATCGACAGCCTAATGATAGCGCCGGGCCCGTAGCCTGTGGCGCTATTATCGAAATGCTGTTTGCCAGCGGTCATAGATCAATGCCTTAGCTGGATCAGTGGCGATAAGTCGACCTGATCTCGCGATCTCTGTGCCGCTGTGCCCAGACTCCTGGTGGTTTGCTGTGCTTAGCTGGCAACGCTCAGGCTTAACCCTCTGCGCGGTGTTTTTTCTAGGGCTGGTCGCTTAGTGTGTAAACATGCTGCTCAGGTGACGGGCCGGTAACCAGCGTAGCAATACATGGATCAATAATTTAGCGCCTAGTCTTGCTCAGTTTACGGCTTTCCCATAATCGTTAGCGGAAAATATTTAGCCCTGCTCCGCCAGTGTGAAAGTATTGTCAGTCTCACTCTGTCCAGAAAACCCCACAGACAGCTGTTATGCCGCGCAGGGATAATTTCGTGACTAATTAATACGTCGCTTTGATTGTTTTTTGGGCGACTCTAAGAGGAATTTTCTAGATGAATATGGTGATAACAAAGCAGTTAAACGTAGGGATGATATTGGCCCTGTTACTTGCTGTGACGGCCTGCGGTGGTTCGAGTGATAAAATCATTGACAATACACATAAGGATAAACACGCGGATATATCGTTTATCAATGGGCTTGATAGTTCCGTTGCATTTCATATCAAAACGCGTTTGCTGAACAGGGATGTCTTTGATGACAAGCAGAAGGCCGTTGATGTTCCGCGCCATGGACGTTCAGACTATCGTTTTAGATGGATCAGTGCCTCAAAGGAGCGCAGTCAAATAGGTGTGATAAATAGCTATGACAGCAGCCAATCGTTAAAGCTGAATTTGGAGATTAAACACAAGGGCAACTACTGGACCATTGCATGGCAAAGTGGTGATGGCTACCGGCTAGCCGTTTTTAATAAAAGTAGTTCCGATGAAGCAGGTAGGTTCTCAGTGCGGGTATTTTCGAATACGGTGCAAGAGGTTAGTGTCAATGACAGCGTTGTGGCGAGTACGGTCGAGGGCCAGGTAATCGGCCCCTTCAGTATTGTTGACTGTGCGGCCGGTTTAGCCGTAGGGGGAAATGTCATCGATTTGTGTAATGAGGTAGTCTACGGGGAATCATACCTTGCTGTAGTTGATGCTGGCGGTAAGCTGATAGTGGTCCCAGAGCAATAATTTCTTTCGTTGCTATCGAGCGCCCGCAGAGCAGCCCGATCGGCAGTACTGGTTGTGATGTCGGCAGCTGGCGGCGCTTGATTCCGCGGCAGAAAAATCCGTCATCTGTACGGCGGCCAATTTCAGTGCCGGTATCAGCGCAACTTTTAAGTTGCAGAGCATTGCCGCCGAGCACAAACAAAAAGGACAGGTACCAACAACAGTAATTTTTATCAGATTTTATGAGATCTTATCCTCTTCTTCTTGTTTTGTTTCGCAGCTTAACGTTTAGAAAGCACCCAATGGGCGGTGATGCTGTTCATCGGGAGGAGATGGTCATAAGTATCAACAACAATCAGTGCGGCGCGCTTGCTGTTAGCATTGTGACTAGAGGATAATCAATGGATATAATTAAGTGGGCCAAAAAAGCAATGTTGATGAATGATGAAACCTGGAGCAAGCATTCTAATCCATGGAGTGTCTATACCCGGTTCACCGCATTACCATTAATATCCCTTACTTTTTGGTCAAGAGCGTGGATTTGCTTTTATTCCTTGCTACCTATTGCACTCTCCTTTTTTTGGGTTTAGGTCAATCCTCGCTTATTTAATGCGCCTAAAAGTAGCAATAATTGGGCGTCGATGGGTACCTTCGGCGAACGAATTTATTTAAATCGCGAGAATGAAATGATACCAACTCATCACCTTTAAACTTGTCGAGTCCTCCAGTCGCTTTCAGCAATGGGCCTTCCTTTTTTCTTGTATGGACTTTACTCATTGGAGATTTGGATTTTAATTCTTGGCAATATCTGGGTAATGGTATTCAAAGCATGGTTTGTTGATCGTATGGTTTGGTTGTACATGGATATGAAAGAATCCAGCCCTACATGTCAAGCATGGCTCAAGTCATAGTAAGTTTATCAACCAGCGACAGAGAGCTGACGACCGATCAAAATAAACCGCCCTAGACAATTCGAGTCTGCCCCCAGTTTTCTCAGCGCCTTACCCGCAGCCGATAAGGTTCCCGCCCTGGAGAGGGATGAGTAAAAGCGTAGGTCGTCCCAGTTCATAGCAGCATCACCCTAATAAAGCATTGCCATCGAATATCAGTGGCAAAACATGCCTGCTCATTTTATAAGACTGTTCAAAAGATCCTACGGAACGACACCAGCTATTTGGCGTAAGAAACATGAAATAACAAACGCTGATTAGTCATGCTGCACGGCTGTTTTGTGAAATATCCTCAAATCTCGGGATGTCGCCTTTGGGTCAACGGACTAAACCGCTCGCGCGGTAAACACCATCAAGCACATCGTTTTTATCCATCATCGGTATAACTCCAAGGGTGACATGGGTTCATCCTGTGACGTGAAGTAGGAATCTCACAACTTACATCACACACAGGAATAAAACCCATGACACAGCCTAATCATACCTCACCCACGCCATCCGTCAGCCCTTTACGCCAACGCATGATCGAAGATATGAGCATGCGTAAACTCAAGCCGAGTACGCAGAGAAATCATCTAC